>Ga0126377_10004679_pt1 | contig 10002 bp, 7 predicted proteins | sample PanSoiMetPlot_22_FD_92647 | JGI IMG/M metagenome (GOLD analysis project Ga0126377, IMG submission 92647) | Tropical forest soil microbial communities from Panama - MetaG Plot_22 | ecosystem: Environmental > Terrestrial > Soil > Tropical forest > Bulk soil | place: Panama | collected 2016-02-17 | reverse complement strand
TCGGGGCGCTCGAAATCCGGCCCGACCGCGCATCCGGACATCAGCAGCGCCGCACACAGGATCAGATACGATCTGGGGCCCATTCGATCGCGACAAACACTGGCCGCAAACCGGCGCGGCCCCGCAAGAAATCGATACGTTGCCACGGGCATACGTGACAGGTCCCAATACGACGCAGCACTCAAATGGCATGCATCGCGGGTCCCCGCTCTGCCGTCGCGAGTGCGTTGATTCGCTCTCTGGAAACGCTAGACGCTCGTGCGACTCGCGACGAGCGGCCCGGCAACAAGTCTGTGGATGAGACCGGGAAACACACAGATTGATGGCCATAAACAGGCCATTACCGTCATCCCGATACGGCCGCGGCCCGAGCTTCGCTCGCACGTGCGCGCCGTTCCGCCCAACGCTCGATGACGAAATAGAACGTGGGGAGGATGAATAGTGTTAGGAACGTCGCCAGGATGAGGCCACCCGTGACGACCGTGGCAACACTGCGCTGCACATCGCTGCCGACCCCCGTCGCCATCGCCGCCGGCAGCATTCCCACGGTGGCGACAGTGGCGGTCATGAGTACCGGCCGCAGCCGCTCGCCGGCGCCGGCCAGTACTGCCTCTAGCAGCGGTCCGCCCTGCTCGCGCATGCGGTTGAGGTTCGCCACCATGATGACTCCGTTCAGGACAGCCACGCCGAACAAAGCAATGAAGCCTACTCCGGAGGCGACGTTGAGAGTATTGCCCGTGAGATGCAGGGCGATCAGCCCGCCGAGTGTGGCCAACGGCACGACGCCGAGGATCAACAGCGTCTGGCGCAACAGCCCGAACGCGGCGTAAAGCAGAACTGTCATCAGCCCGAGAACCAGGGCCATGATCAGAACGAAACGCGCCTCCGCACGACGCTGGTTCTCGTAGTCTCCGCCCCATTCGAGTCGATACTTCATCGAGTCGTAGGAGACCTTTTCGGCGATCTGCTTCTGTGCGTCCGCCAGGAGCGACAGCAGATCGCGACCGCTGTAGTTGAGCTGCACGGTCACGACACGCTGATTCATCCAGCGGTTGATCGTGCTTTCGCCCGATTGGAACCGGATACGCGCGACCTGCGACAGCGGGATGAGCGCGCCTGAGCTCGACGTCAATACCAAGTTGCCTATGGCGTCGGGGCGATCTCGCCAATTTTCTGGAAAGCGGACCGTCGTGTCATAGCGCCGCTCGCCGATGAAGACTTGGCTGACGGCGCCGCCGCCGACGCCTAGCTGGATCAGGTCAGAAATATCCGAGACATTGATGCCGTAGCGTGCCGCGGCTGCCCGATCGACTTGGATGGTGACCTGCGAAAGCGGTGGAAACTGATCGAGATCGAACGCAACGTCCGAGGTGCCGGGTACGTCCTTGAGAACCCTGATCATGTCTTCGCCGATCCGGCGCATCTCGTTAAAATCGTCGCCGAAGATTTTCACGACGAGCTGGCTGTGCACGTTAAAAACAGAATCGGTGACTTCCTCAATGATGGGCTGGCTGACGTGGAAGTCATACCCCGGCAGACTCCGCAGCCGCGCCTCCACCCCCTTGATCAGGTCAAGCGTTGTGCCACCCGCAGGCCAATCGCGCTGCGGATGTAGCAGCACGTCGGCTTCGATGTGGGATGGGGTGAACGGGTCCGTGCCCTCGTCGTTACGCCCGAGCTCGGTGATGACATGGCTGACTTCCGGTAATTCCCGCACGGCCCGGCGCAACTCGGCGGCCATCTCTGTGCCTGTCTCAAGCGAAATGCCGGGCGGCAACCTGACGTGGACCCTGATCGCCCCTTCGTCCAGCGAAGGAAGAAACTCCCGCTTGACGGTGGCGGCCAGCCACAGGACGGCGACTGCCGAGATCGCGATGAGCAGATAGACGAGCTTCGGCCACGCGAGCGAGACCTGCAACACGCCACGATATCGCGTCTCTGCCCAGGCAATCACTGGATTATGAAAAACGCGCCCGGGCCGTCGGAACGCGTAATAGGCGAGCCCCGGAATGAGCGTGAGCGTCAGCAGCAGCGCACCGAACTGCGCAAAACCGACCGCATAAGCCATGGGCGCAAAGAATTTTGCCTCGATCCGCTGGAAGGCGAACAACGGAACGTAGGCCGTGATGATGATCACGGTGGCAAAAAAGATTGGCCCAGCCACTTGCAGGGCGGTCTCGCGGACATCGTCCTCGGTCAACGGCTCGTCGCGCTTCGCCTCGCGTCTGCGCAAGATGGCTTCCGACATCACGATTGCCCCGTCCACAATGATGCCGAAATCGATGGCGCCGAGCGACAGCAGATTGGCGGGTACGTTCGTGAGATGCATGAGGCTGAAAGCCACCATCATCGCGAACGGGATGGTGATGCCGACGATCAAGGCGGCGCGCGGACTTCCGAGGAACAAGATCAGAACGATGAGGACGAGGCCGACTCCCTGGAATACTGTATGAGAGACTTTGTCGATGGTCGCATCGACCAGGTTCGAGCGGTCGAGGTATCCCACGATCCGCACGTCCTCAGCCTTCAGCCGCTGATTGAGCTCGGCGACTTTCGCGTGGACCGCCTCCATCACCCGCGACGGATTCTCTCCCCGCAGCAGCAGAGCGGCCCCCTGAACCGCATCATTGCGGTCGTCCACCCCGAGAATGCCGTGGCGTTCCTGGATCCCGAGCTTCAGCTTGCCAAGATCGCTCACCAGAATGGGGTTCCCATTTCGCTGAGTGACGACGATATTGCCCATGTCTTGGAGTGTTTGGACCAGGCCGATGCCTCGGATGACATAGCCGAACTGGCCGCGGTTCAAGACGCTGCCACCAGAATTGCCGCTGTTGGCGTTGATGGCGTCGGTAATATTTTTCAGCGATAGACCAAACCGCATGAGCTGTTGCGGATCGAGCTCAAGCTGAAATTGTGTCGTGATCCCGCCGAAGTTCTCCACCTCGGCCAGCCCCGGAATTTGTTTCAGCGTGGGAACGACGGTCCACTTCTGGATCTCAGAGAGCTCGCGCAGACTCCTGGTGTCAGACTCGAGGATGTACTTGTAGATCTCGCCAGTCGCGGTGCTCAGCGGCCCAAGCTCCGGCGTAAGCCCCGGCGGCAGCTCCACGGTGCCGATCCGCTCGAGGACGCGCTGACGTGCCCAATAGTCGTCGATACCATCGCGGAACACGAGCGTGATCGAGGACAGTCCGAACGTGCTGACCGACCGCATGGTCAGGAGACCTGGTGTCCCGTTGAGCTCCCGTTCGAGCTGAATCGTGACCTGCTGCTCGACCTCTTCGGCCGCTAATCCGGTCGCCTGGGTGATGACATCCACCGTGACCTCGGCGATGTCAGGATAGGCTTCAATCGCGAGCTGTTTCCACGAATAGTAGCCATAGATGGCGACAAAGACGCAGATCATCGCTACGACGAGGCGCTTCCTCAGCGCGTAGCTGACCAGCCAATCAATCATTGAGGAGAACTCCGCCCTTCACGACGGCACGCTCGCCGGCGTCAAGGCCGCTCTTGATGATGGCCGAATTGCCTTGCTGGAAATTGACCTCGACTGGGCGCGGCACAAACGTCCATGGCGCGACTTCGACGAAAACCCGATCGCGCTCGTTCTTCATGACCAGCGCGGTTGCCGGCACGGTCGCGACCGTTTGTGGTGCTGCGAGGAAGCTCACATTGGCGAACATGTTGGGCTTGAGCCGAATTCCAGGATTCGGGAACACAATCCGGACCTTGGTGCGCCGCGAGTCGGGATCAAGGACGTCGCTCACGAAGAGAACCTCGCCCTTGAAGACTTCGTCCGGATAGGCTGCGAAAACGACCTCGACCTGCTGCCCCTTCGAAACCAGCGCAGTGTCCTTCTCTGGGACGTTAGCGGTCACCCAGATCGAGCTCAGGTCAGCGACAGTCATCAGTGAGGCATTCGGATCATTCCAGAACGCACCGACCCCCACATCGAGCTCAGTCACGCTCCCTGCGATCGGCGCCGTAATGGTCACTGTTCGCATCGGCTGGCTCGTCTCCGGATTGACACCGATCTGCTTCAGTCGCGCATCGGCCCGGTTATGCTCCACATCGGCTGTGACGTAGTCGGTCTCCGCCTGCTGGAGGTCCCTGACGGCCGCACCGCCGATCTTGGACAGGTCGCGCGCCCGGTCACGATTCTTGCGGGCGAGCTCCAGCAGCACCGTCGCGCGTTCGTGATCGGCATAGGCAGTGCCGAGATCCGGCGAATCGAGAATAGCGAGCGCCTGTCCCTCCTTCACGCGCTCGCCGAGCTGGACCTTGAGCTGAGTGATCCGGCCGGCCAGTGGTGGCAGGACCTTGACCAGCCGGCTGGGATCGGCCTCCACGACAGCTGGCAGAACCAGGGTGCGCTGGATCTGCTGTTCGGCGACGGCGTCAACGGTCAGCTTGGCACGGAGCGGCGAGCCCTCGGGCACAATGATGCGGTCGCCTTCGCGGACCAGCTGCGGTCCGCTCTCCGGCTTGGCCGGCCCCTGGGCAAGCGCGTTGGCCCAATAAGACGTGCCAATCTGCCGATAGGCCCCGGTCAAAATCACTACGGCAAGGCCAATGAGGCCGAGCCCCGCCATGACAGAGGAAAAGCCAAGTTTTGAAGGCTGGTTGGGAGAGTCGGGCTCGGTCATGTGCTGTCCCTCATCCGCTGTCGGCCCGGAAAAGCCCGAAAGATGACCGGAGCCCTGGGCGGGCTCCCCAGTTCCTGCGACTCACTGGCATCAATCCAACGGAGCTACGCCCTCGGCCACGCGGGCGAATTTGGCGAGAATTTCGTGCCGGAACGCGTCTGTGTCAACGGCCCAGCACCCTCTGGTCTGGCCTGATCGGCGCACCCGGACATTAAGATTAAGAGACAGATCTGTGCGGCCGGGCCAGATCGGCGGTTTATTGCTCGTCGCGTTTGTGCGGCGGTTCGGGCAGGTCCACCTCTCTCAGCAGGCCGTCCACGATCCCGTGGAATGCCTCCCAGGGCGCCTCGCGGTCGCTCTGATTGCGCACCACCAGCGAATTGCCGGCATAGAACTTCTCATAAAGCATGTGGCGGCCGGCAAACTCGGTCCCGACCAGGTCCCAGGCGAGCTTGTAAAGCTTGTGGCGCTCGCTCGCCGCGATCGATGGCGTCTTCCACCAGCGCTCGAAAGTGTTGCGCAGGCCGGCGTCGGAGAGAACGTCGATCGAGGCCGGCATGAGCAGCGGAATGCCGCCCAAGAGCGTTCGCAGCGTATCGACGATCTCGGAATGATGCTCCTGACACCAGTTGAGCGCCGCATACATGATGCGTCGGTTCGGCGTGGCATAGCCTTGCGGCCATTGCTCCCACGCCTCGATCTGGCCCTGCACCAGTCCCCCGATTGTCGCTTCGAGCGCAGCGAGGCGGCCGAGGGTCTCGCGCACGGCCGGAATTTTGTCGACGCCATTGGCTTCACAGATGCGGCTCGCCACCCCGACGATCAGTCCGAGCTTCGACCAGAAACGGATATTGGAATGGTGGTTCTGGTAGCAGTTCGCCGGCGTCTCGACATAGATGCGGCGCGACATGGCGCCGTTGTCATGCAGAAACACGCGCTCCCACGGGATGTGGACGCGCTCGCAGACCAGCACGCTGTCGGTCTCGTCGAAGCGATAGGACAACGGATAATCGGCCTCCTGCGTGATGCCGGCCGCATACGGCTTGCGCGACCAAAGCGATACGCCGGGCGCATTCAACGGCAGCGCCGCCGTGATGCTCTCCTTGCCGAATTTCTCATCGAGCGGCGTGAGATTGCCGATCCAGACTTCGTCCGCGAACACTGCGCCGGTGGCGAGCATCTTCATGCCCGACACCACGACGCCGGAATCATTCTCGGCAACGACCTGCAGGCTCGGATCGTCGCGCTCCTGTCCTGGAAACAGCTCGCGGCTACGCAAGCCGGTCGGGGGCACCACCGCGAAGCAGAGATAGAGATCGTCGCGCCGCGCGCGCTCGTAGTAACGAATGAGGTTGTCACCGAAGCCCGCATGCAGGCTCTCGAGCACGGACGGTTTCATCGCCAGGCCTGTGATCAAGCCCGCGACCTGCTCGGGCGAGCGGCCGATCAGCCCATAGGTGAAGTCGGCGCTAGCCTTGAGCGCGCGCATGCGACGCGCGAGCTCCTCGCGGGTGCGGCAGCGCAGCCATTGCAGCGCGTAGCGCTCGCCGTTCTCCTGATAGGAAAACAGCTCGTGCTTGGCTGGATCGGCTCTGAGATCATAGAGCGCCGCAATCGTCTGCGCACCGGCCCGGAACGCCGGATGCGTGGTGACATCATCCACCCGCTCTGCGCCGATATAAACGGCGCGGCCATCCTGCATGCGTTCGAGTTTCTGGCGGCCGGTCGCGAGCACGCTATTGTTTCATCAACAACAACGGATCGGTCGTCAGCGGCGTGCGTTCCCAAGTCGTGGGATCGCTTTCGGCAAAGCGCCACGAGCTGCTGCGGCCGGTCAGCACCAGCTGTTCACGGTCGAGCCGCCATGTGGTCAGCCCGAAACCGGCTATCCGCGCGTCGCAACCGGGCTTCACCACGATCTTGAAGGTGTTCTCCGCGCCGGCAGACGCATCCGAGAGGGTGAGCCGGCAGAGCGGCTTGTCGAGCTCTTGCACAATCTGCCACTCGCCGAACAGCTGATCGGGATTGCGGATCTCGGCTTTGAGCGCGGCCTGGGTCTGCATGAAATAGAGGCCCTCGCCCTTGCGCTCGGCCTCGAGAATACCGCTCTCGACCTCGGCAAACTCAAACACTGGGGTTTTGCTGCCGTCGACGAGGCGCAGCTGATCCTTGGGGCCCAGCGTCCAGGCCACAACTTGTTTGAGCGGCGCGATGGTGCAGGCTGGATCAAGCTCGAGCTTGAAGCCGCCGCCGCCCGGAGCCGGATCGACACTGAACGTTACCGGACAGCGCTTGTCGCGATCGGAATTGGAGATCTCCCAGGCGGTGGCGACGAGGTCTTTCGCAAAATCGCTCGTCGGCTGCGTGCCTTGTGCATGCGCAAAGACCGCCGTCAGCGCCAGCAGCGCAGACGCCAGCGTCCCCCTGATCCCGATGCTTGTCCCGCCCGTCATGGAAAAAGCTAACACGCCGAGAATGGCGCCGTCATGGCATCTCAGCACCCAACGCCCTAAGCGCGGCCGCCGCGCCAGGGCGTTTCCGGCACCGGGGTCAGCGGCGGCTTGCCGGCCGCCCAGGCCAGGAGATTGTCGACCACGAGCTGATCCATCTGGGTGCGGGTATAGACGGAGCCCGAACCGAGATGCGGGAACAGCACGATATTGTCCATGGCGATCAGTTCCGGCGGTACTTCCGGCTCGCGCAGGTAGACGTCGAGACCGGCCGACAAGATGGTCTTGTCCTTGAGCGCCTGGATCAGCGCCTCCTCGTCGACCACCGAGCCGCGCGCCATGTTGATCAGAATGCCATCGGGTCCGAGCGCCTTGAGCACCTCGGCGTTGATGAGATTCTTGGTCTCGGCGCCGCCCGGCGTGATGACCAGCAACACCGTCACGTCACGTGCCAGGTCGAGGAGCTTGGGATAGTGGCGGTACGACACGCCCGCAGCCGGACGACGCGAGTGATAGACGACCGGCACCTTCATGGCATCGAGCCGGCGCGCGATCGCCTGGCCGATCGCGCCCATGCCGACCATCCCAACAGTGCGGTTGCGCAGCGTCGCCTTGGTGAGCGGATAGGCGCGCTCCGGCCATTTCCCAGCGCGCAGGTAGCGCTCAGCCTGCGGGAACTCGCGCACAGCGCAGAGGAGCAGCCCGAGCGCCGTGTCGGCGACCTCCTCGGTGAGCACCTGTGGCGTGTTGGTGACGGTGACGTTATGCGCCGCAGCCCATTGGACGTCGATGTGGTCATAGCCGACCCCGAAGGTCGAGACGATCTCGAGCTTCGGCAACTGCCCCATCAGCTCGCCGCCGATTGGCTCAGCCGTGACGCTCGAGGCGATCGCCCGCACGCGCCCGCCTATCTCTTTGAGCAGCGCGCCGGGGTCCTTCGCCTCGCCCAGGCGATGTAGCGTGAGCGACGCCAGACCGTTCACGATCGTGGGCTTGGGCGGCCCGACCAGCAGAACTTCAATCTTGTCACCAGCCATCATTCACACCAGCATTGTTACCGGAGTTTCGACCAATCCCTTGAACGCAGCGAGGAGCTCAGCCCCGAGCGCGCCATCGACCACGCGGTGGTCACACGAGAGCGTCACTGTCATCATGCTCGCGAAGGCCACGCCGCCATCGGCCGTCTCGACCGCCTGTCGCCGTGCAGCGCCAACAGCCAGAATGGTCGCGTGTGGCGGATTGATGATGGCCGCGAACTCGCGCACGCCGTACATGCCGAGATTCGATATTGCCGATGAGCCGCCCTGATATTCATGCGGCTTGAGACGGCGCGAGCGCGCCCGCTCGGCAAGCTCGCGCATCTCGCCGGAGATCGCCGTGAGCGACTTGGTTTCGGCCTGCCGGATGATCGGCGTGATCAGCCCGCCATCGATTGCGACCGCAATTCCAATGTCGGAATGACGAAAACGCAGGATGCGATCATCCGCCCAGGCCGCATTCGCCTCCGGCACACGCTGCAGCGCAACGCCCCAGGCCTTGATGATGAGATCGTTGACCGAGAGCCGAAACATGGGCTGCCCGTCAGGGTCCTTGGGGGCAGCCGCGTTGGCCTCCTCGCGCATCGCCAGGAAACGGCCGATCTCCACATCCGCGGTCAGGTAGAAATGCGGAATGGTCTGCTTGGCCTGGATGAGGCGGGCCGCGATGGTCTTGCGCATGCCGTCGAGCGGCACCTCGACAAACGCCGCGTCGCGGTAGAGCGCCATCACCTCGCCGGCGCCGGCGGCCGGCACCAGCGCGCGACCCTCACGGGAGGCAGACTGGACGTCGCGCGCCACGATCCGGCCATGCGGGCCGGAGCCCGTCACCCGGGCGAGATCGATCCCGGCATCAGCGGCGAGTCGCCGCGCCAGCGGCGTCACGACGGCCCCGCCGGGAAGCTTGGCCGGGCCATAGTTGCGATCGGGCGTGCGCACCTCGAAGAACGGATCGAGCTTGATCGGGGCTGCTGTCGCGGCTGCCGTCGGCGAGGCGCTCGGACGCGGAGCGGGGGCTTGCGGCTTCGGCGGGGTTGCGGCCGCTGGAGCAGGTGCAGTAACCGCACCGTCACCAGCGATCACGGCGACGATCGCGCCAACTGGCGCGACCTCGCCCACGCCAACGCGGATTTCCGACAGCACGCCGGCTGAGGTCGCCGGCACCTCCATCGAGACCTTGTCGGTCTCGATCTCGAACAGATTGTCGCCCGGCTTCACGGCATCGCCGGCCGACTTGAACCACTTGGTGATCTTGCCTTCCGACACGGTCTCGCCGAGCTGCGGCATCAGGATGTTCATAACCAATAGCCCCCGCCGCTCACGTGATCCGCTCCCAGACGATCGCGGTGTTCTTTGCTTCAACCGGCCGCAGAATCAAGCGATCACCGGCAAACTCATAAGCGCGCACAACATCGCCCCCATCGCCCGGCTGCACGCTGGCATGCTTATGATGCGTTACCGTGCCGGCGCGCTCGTCAATCGTGTAGGCGCCGAAATAAGCCACCACACCAGCCAGTGCCACCTTGGCGTCGGCCGCCGTGAGCTCGCCGCCATCCGGTCTTGGCAGCTTCTCAGGCGTGACATGGACCGCCATGTGACCCGATGGATCATAGAGAATAATGCCTTTGGGATTGGCCCCGCGCGCGGCATCAGGTTTACCGTCGACGGTCGAACCCACATAACGCCACGCGCCGATGAAGCGGCGCGTAACGTCGCTATCGGGATTGATTGGCTCGCTCACCAGTTCACCGACACGTATTGCGTCTCCAGGAACTCCATCAGCCCCTCATGCGCGCCCTCGCAACCGATGCCGGACTGCTTCATGCCGCCGAACGGCGCGGCAGGATCGGAGACGAGGCCGCGATTGAG
>Ga0126377_10004678_pt1 | contig 10005 bp, 2 predicted proteins | sample PanSoiMetPlot_22_FD_92647 | JGI IMG/M metagenome (GOLD analysis project Ga0126377, IMG submission 92647) | Tropical forest soil microbial communities from Panama - MetaG Plot_22 | ecosystem: Environmental > Terrestrial > Soil > Tropical forest > Bulk soil | place: Panama | collected 2016-02-17 | reverse complement strand
TGAAGGTGACCGTGAAGAGGATCGGCGACGCGTTGGTCGGATCCGCCTGGCCCGCAGCGCGGCTGATCGTCGGAAGCGGTGGCGCGTTGTCGAATGCGACGGTATTGTCCGTGCTCGTCGACGCCTGACTCGGATTGCCGAGGCCGTCGATCGCCGCGCCTGCCGGAATGCTGGCCACAACCACGCCGGTACCGATCATGCCGGTCACTGAAAGGGTGTAGGTCGCGCCACTTCCCGTGACGTCGGGGACCAGCGCGCCCTCGACCGTACTGCCGGCGAGGCTCACGTCGGCACCGGTGAAACCGGTGACCGGCGCGCTGAACACGACGGTGTACAAGATGGGCCCTCTGTCGGTCAGATCTGCCTGCCCGGCGGCCTGGTTGATCGTCACCGTCGGACCGACGCCGTTGAAGGTGACGGTATTGTCGGTACTGGTTGAAGCGACGCTGGGATTCCCGGTCGCATCGGTCGCCGCGGCGGCGGGGATACTGACGATCACGGTGCCACTGCCGGTCATGCCAGTGACCGAGACGGTGTAACCCCCGCCGCTGCCACTGATGTTCGCGACCAGCGTGCCGCCCACCGTGCTGCCCGTGAACACCACGTCGCCGCTGGTAAAACCGGTCACAGGCTCGCTGAACCCGACGGTGAAAACAATCGGCGAGGCGTTGGTGGGATCGGTCTGGCCAAACGCCTGATTGATGGTGACGGTTGGCGCGACCATGTCGAATGTCACCTTGTTGTCGAAGGTGGTCGACGCGCTATTCGGGTTGCCGGCACCATCGACGGCCGCAGCGGCGGGAATCGTCGCGACCACGGTGCCGCTGCCGGTCATTCCGGTCACCGTCACGGCGTAGGTGGCGCCGCTGCCGGTAACGTCGGCGACCAACGTGCCGCCAACGGTGCTGCCGGTGAAGCTGACATCGGTCCCGGTGAAGCCCGTTACGGGTGCGCTGAAGACTACCGAGAAGGTAACCGGCGACGCGTTGGTCGGGTCGGCTTGCCCGGCACCCTGATTGATCGTGACGGTCAGCGCCGTGGTGTTGTAGGTGACCGTGTTGTCGGTGCTCGTCGAGGCGACGCTCGGGTTGCTCGCGAGATCGGTCGCGCCGCCGGCGGGAATGCTCGCCACCACCGTGCCGCTGCCATTCATCCCGGTCACGGAGACGGTATAGGACGCGCCGCTTCCGCTGATGTTCGCGACGAGCGTGCCGCCCACGGTGCTGCCCGCAAACGACACGTTGCCCCCCGTGAATCCGATTACCGGTTCGCTGAACACGACGCTGAACAGGATCGGAGACGAGTTGATCGGATCGGCCTGACCCGCGGCCTGGTTGATCGTGACCGTCGGCGCGACGTTGTCGAACGTCACCGTGTTGTCGGTGCTCGTCGACGCCTGGTTCGGGTTATTCACCGCATCGGTCGCTGCGCCCGCCGGAATCGTGGCGGCGACGGTGCCCGGCGCCGTCATGCCGGTCACCGAGACGTTGTAGGTGGCGCCGCTGCCGGTCACAGTGGCGACCAGGGTGCCGGGTGCCGTGCTGGCGGTCAGGTTCACATCCGCGCCGGTAAATCCTGTCACCGGTACGCTGAACGCGACCGTGAACACGACAGGCGTGGTGTTCGTCGGGTCCGGTTGCCCGGCCGTCTGATTGATCGTCACCGTCGGCGCGACGTTGGTGAAGGTCACGGTGTTATCGGTGCTCGTGGACGCAACGCTGGGATTCCCGGCCGCATCATTCGCTGCCGCTGCAGGGATACTTGCGATGACACTCCCGCTGCCGGTCATACCCGTCACCGAGACGGTGTAATTGGCGCCGCTTCCGGTGACCGTCGCCACCAATGTTCCGCCGACGGTGCTCGCACTCAGCACCACATCGCCCGTGGTAAAGCCGCTGACAGGCTCGCTGAACGCGACGCTGAACACGATCGGTGATGCATTCGTCGCATCCGCCTGACCAGCCGCCTGATTGATCGTGACCGTCGGGGCAACGTTGTCGAAGGTCACCGTGTTGTCGGTGCTTGTGGAGACCTGCGACGGATTGCCGACGGCGTCGATCGCCGCGCCCTCCGGAATCGTCGCGACGACGGTTCCGGGGCCGGTCATACCGGTGACCGAGACGTTGTAGACAGCGCCGCTGCCGGTGACACTTGCGATCAGGCCGGTGAGCGTGCTGCCAGCAAAGTTGACGTCAGCACCGGTGAAGTCTGTCACCGGTGCGCTGAACACGACGTTGAACACAATTGGCGACACGTTGGCTGGATCGACCTGGCTCGTCCCCTGGTTGATCGTGACGGCGGGACCAGTGGCGTTGAAAGTCACACTGTTGTCGGCGCTCGTCGAAGCCGGGCTGGCATTGCCCGCGGCATCCTGCGCGGCGGCGGCCGGAATGGTGGCCACGACACTGCCAGTGCCGCTCATCCCGGTAACTGACACCGTGTAGTTCGTACCGCTGCCGCTGACACTAGCGGCAAGCGTCCCGCCGACGGTGCTGCCGGCCAGCGATACATCGCTCGGTGTGAACCCCGTCACCGGTTCACTGAAGACGACGCTGAACTGAACTGGCGACGTGTTGGTTGGATCAGTCTGACCGGCAGCCTGGTTGATCGTGACTGTCGGCGCAACCTTGTCGAACGTGACGACGTTGTCGGTACTGGTCGAGGCCTGCGAGGGATTTCCGAGCGCGTCGATCGCGGCGCCCGCGGGAATACTCGCCACGACCGTGCCGGTGCCGGTCATTCCCGTGACCGCGACGTCGTAAATGCCGGGGACAGGCGCCGCACTCACAAAAGCGGCCAGCGTGCCGCCGACCGTGCTCCCGGCGAACGACACATCCGCTGACGTGAATCCCGTCACCGGTGCGCTGAACACGACCCCAAAAACGATCGGCGAGGCATTGGTTGGGTCGCGGTCGACATCCTGGTTGATCGTGACTGTCGGTCCGACGGCGCTGTAGGTCACCGTGTTGTCGGTGCTGCTCGACGCGGTGCTGGCATTGCCCGCGGCATCCTGCGCGGCTGCGGCCGGAATGGTGGCCACGACACTGCCGGTGCCCGTCATGCCGATGACCGAGACCGTATAGGCCGTGCCGCCGCCGGCGACGTTCGCGACGAGTGTGCCGCCGACCGTACTCCCGGTGAACGACACGTCTGATCCAGTAAAGCCCGTCACCGGCTCGCTGAACGCGACGCTGAACACGATCGGTGATGCGTTGGTCGGATCGACTTGCGCTGCCGCCTGATTGATCGTGACCGTCGGCGCAACGTTGTCGAACGTGACCGTGTTGTCGGCGCTCGTCGAAGCAAGGTTGGTGTTTGCGGCGGCGTCCTGGGCCACGTCAGCCGGAATGCTCGCGACGACCGTGCCGATCCCGTTCATTCCAGTGACGGAGACGGTATAGATGGCGCCGCTGCCGGCCACGTTGGCGACGAGTCCGGTGAGCGTGCTGCCGGCGAAGCTGACGTCCGAGCCAGTGAAGCCCGTGACCGGCGCACTGAACACGACTGCATAGACGATCGGTGACACCCCGGTCGGGTCTGGCTGCGCCGCTGCCTGGTTGATCGTGACCGAAACGGGCGTGGCAACCGCGCCAAACGTCACGCTGTTGTCGGCGCTGGTCGACGCGCTGCTGTTGTTGCCCGCGATATCTTTGACCGCTGCGGCCGGAATGCTGGCGACGACGGTGCCCGTACCGCTCATGCCGGTTACCGAAACCGTGTAGCTCGCGCCGCTGCCGCTGACGTTGGCGACCAGCGTCCCGCCGACGGTGCTGCCGGCGAACGACACGTCGCTCGCGGTGAATCCAGTCACCGGCTCATTGAAGAGGACCGTGAAGGTAACGGGCGCGGTGTTGGCCGGATCGGCCTGGCCCGCGGCCTGATTGATCGTGACAGTGGGCGGCACGTTGTCGAACGTGACGACGTTGTCGGTGCTCGTCGAGGCGGCATTCGGATTCCCAACGCCGTCGATTGCGGCATCCGCCGGGACCGCGGCGACGACGGTTCCTGTTCCGTTCATGCCGGTCACGGCCACGGAGTATGCAGAGCCGCTGCCGGTGACGCTTGCGGCGAGAGTTCCTCCTACCGTGCTGCTCGAGAGATCGACGTCCGATCCGTTGAATCCGGTCACCGCAGCGCTGAAGATCACGGTGAACACGATCGGTGATGTCCGCGCGGGGTCGGGTTGTCCGCTGTGGCCGATGACTCCTGCCGCCTGATTGATGGTGACCGTCAGCGCCGTAGAGTTGAATGTGACAGTGTTATCGGCACTGGTCGACGCGACGTTCTGATTGCCCGCGGGATCGCTCACCGCGCCGCCTGGGATGTTGGCCACGATGGCGCCGTTGCCGCTCATGCCAGTCACGATCACGGTGTAGGTGGTGCCACTGCCAGAGACGTTGGCTACTGGCGTGCCTCCCACCGAACTGCCCGAGAAACTCACGTCGCCGCCCGTAAAACCGGCGACCGGCTCGCTGAAGACGACCGAGAAAACAACCGGAGATGCGCTGGCGGGATCCAGCTGGCCCGGGGCCTGATTGATCGTGACCGTCGGAGGAACGTTGTCGAAGGTAACGGTGTTGTCGGTGCTCGTCGAGGCGGCACTCGTATTTCCCGCGGCATCCACGGCTGCGCCGGCGGCGATGCTGACGACGACCGCGCCAGGCGTGGCCGCACCGTTGATCAGCACGGTGTAGGCGGCGCCGCTGCCGGTGACGTTCACGCCCAGCGTGCCGCCAGCCGTTGTGCCCGTCAGCAGTACGTCAGCGGGGGCGAATCCGTTGACGGGCTCGCTGAACGTGACGGTAAACGACATCACGCTCGACGTGGTTGGATCGGCCTGCCCGCTCGCCTGGTTGACGGTGACGGTCGGCGCGACCTCATCGAACGTCACGACGTTGTCGCTGCTCGTCGAAGCCTGGTTGGCGTTCGAGGCCAGGTCCGTGACCCTGCCGGCCGGAACGCTCGCGACAACGGTGCCGGTTCCACTCATTCCGCTTACCGACACCGAATAGCTCGCGCCGTTGCCCGCGACGTTGGCCGTTAAGCTGCCACCCACGGTGCTGCCGGCGAAGCTGAGATCGCTCGCGTCGAATCCGGTGACGGGCGTGTTGAAGACGACGCTGAACACGATCGGCCCGGCACGAGTGGGGTCGGACTGAGCTGCGGCTTGATTGATCGTGACCGTCGGCCCGGTGGAGCTGTACGCGACACTGTTATCGGTGCTGGTCGATGCGCCGTTGGTGTTGCCGGCGATATCCATCGCCGCACCGGCGACGACACTTGCCGCGACCGCGCCCGTGCCGCTCATGCCCGTCACCGACACCGTATAGTTCGCGCCACTGCCCACGACGTTGGCGGTCAGGCTGCCGCCGACGGTGCTGCCGGCGAACGACACATCGCCAGGCGCAAATCCGCTGACCGGCTCGCTGAAGACGACAGTGAAGAGAACGGGAGAGCCACTGGTCGGGTCGGATTGGCCAGTGGCCTGATCGATCGTAACGGTGGGCGCAATGTTGTCGAAGTTCACAACGTTGTCCGAACTCGTCGAGGCGACGTTCGTGTTGCCCGCCGCGTCTACGGCGGCGCCCGCGTTGACACTCACCGCCACAACACCGGCCGTCGTCATCCCGCTGACTGCTGCCGTGTAGGTTGTCCCGGTGCCGGTGACATTTGCGGTCAACGCACCCCCTGCGGTGCTGCCGGCAAACGACAGGCCGCCTCCGGTAAATCCAGTCACCGGCTCGCTGAACGTCACGGTGAAGAACATTGGCGCGGCGTTGGTCGGATCAGCCTGTCCGCTCGCTTGATTGATCGAGACCGTGGGCGCGACGCTGTCGAACGTGACGCTGTTGTCTGTGCTGGTGGACGCCTGGTTGCCGTTGCCGATGGCGTCCAGCGCGACCCCTGCTGGAATCCTGACCACGACAGCCCCGGCACCGCTCATGCCGGTCACCGACACGGTGTAGGTCGCACCGCTGCCCGAGACATTGGCGACAAGGGCGCCGCCGACGGTGCTACCGGCGAAGCTGACATCGGATCCGGCGAATCCCGTCACCGGCGCGCTGAAGATGGCATTGAACACGATCGGTCCGGCGTTGACCGGATCGGTCTGGGTGACGGCCTGGTTGATCGTGGCGGACGGTCCGGTTGCATTGTAGGTGACGCTGTTGTCGGTGCTCATCGACGCGGCACTGACATTACCGAGGCTATCCGTCGCCGCGCCGGGCGGGATGCTCACGACGACGGCACCCGGCGTGGTCATACCGGTAATCGAGACGGTGTAGGTCGTTCCACTTCCCGTCACGCTGGCTGAGAGCGAGCCGCCGGCGGTGCTACCCGTAAAGTTGATGTCGGAGCCGGTGAACCCCGTGACGGCCGCGCTGAACACGGATGTGAACACGACCGGCGACGTATTCGTGGGGTCGGACTGGCTCGCCGCCTGGTTGATCGTGACCGTTGGTCCGGTGGAGATGTAGGTGACGGTGTGATCGGTGCTCGTGGATGCGGTGCTGCTGTTGCCTGCCGCATCGGTCGCGGCTCCGGCCTTCAGGCTGGCGACGACCGAACCGTTTCCGCTCATGCCACTGACCGAGACTGTGTAGACGGAACCGGCGCCGGACACGCTCGCGGACAAGTTCCCGCCCACGCCGCTGCCAGCAAACGACACATCGTCGGCCGACAGACCGGTCACGGGTTCGCTGAAGATGGCGGTAAACAAGATGGAGGATGTGTTCGTCGGGTCCGGCTGCGTCGCCGCCTGATTGATCGTGGCGGATGGAGGCTCGTTGTCGAAGGTGATGACGTTGTCGGTGCTGGTCGAGGCTGCGCTGCTCTTGTTCGACGAGTCCTTTGCGGCTCCCGCGGGAATACTCACAACGAGCGAGCCGCGTCCGATCATCCCGGTCACCGAAACGGAGTACGTGGCGCCGGTGCCCGATACGGCCGCCGAAAGCGCGCCTCCGACCGTGCTCCCGGCGAAACTGACGTCAGATGCATCGAACCCTGTTACTGACGTGCTGAAGACGACATTGAAGAGCGCTGGCGACAGATTCGTGGGATCGGGTTGAGAAGGAGCCTGATCAACCGTGACCGTGGGCACTGCCGATTTGTAGGTGACGGCGTTGTCGGTGCTCGTCGATGCCGCGTTCGGGTTCCCTGCCGCGTCTCGTGCGGCGCCGGCCCGGATGCTGGCGACGACGGTGCCGTTGCCGCTCATGCCGCTGACCGCGACCGTGTAGTTTGCTCCGCTTCCGGAGATGAACGGCAGCAGCGAGCCTCCGACCGTGCTGTCGGCCAGGTAGACATCGCTCGCGGTGAAGCCGCTCACCGACTCGCTGAACCTGACGGAAAAATAAATCAGCGAAGCGCCGGTCGGATCGCTTTGCAGGCTTGACTGATTAATCGTGACCGACGGGGCGACATTGTCGAACGTGACGCTGGCGTCAGTACTCGTTGCCGCGCGATTGCCGTTTCCCGAACTGTCCTGCGCCACACCGGCGGGGATGTTGGCGACGATCCTGCCAGGTCCCGTCATGCCGGTGACCGATGCCGTGTAGCTCGATCCGCTGCCCGTGACGTCCGCCGACAGCGCGCCGGGTGCCGTGCTGCCCGTGAACCTGACGTCGGCGCCAGTGAACCCGGTGACCGGGGTGCTGAAGGTGATCGTGAAAAGAATCGGGGCAGTCCTGGCCGGGTCCGTCTGGGTCGCGGCCTGAGTGATCGTGGCGGTGGGTCCGGACGCCGCGGCGGCGGCCATGTCACCGGCGGCGACGGTGAGTGACGCGAAGAAAGCAGCGACAAACGCCGTCCGAAGTACACGCGCCATACGACCCCCGCTGTGCACGTCGACGAGTGAGCTGAAAGGAATTCCTCGGAGAGAGTCCAGCGCGTTGCAGCCGCGTGGAAGCAAAAGCCGCCAACTGCGCCCCCTGGCGAAGGCGCGCTGACATCGTGTGTGCTCTCTAGGGGATCCGGTCGAGGTGGATTCTTAGCTCAGCAGGCGGGTCCACGTCAAACGGTAGTGCTGGAGGGTATCCAGCGGGCGGCCCCCCTTGACACCGCGGCCAACCAGATCTTAAATAGTCAGTCAGTAATACTAACTAACTGGTTAATTACTATCTGAGCCATGGCACAGCGGACGCGGCGGACGAGACGGCGGCAAGAGGACCGGAGCGCGGCCTCGCGGGCGCGTCTGCTCAGGGCCGCCGCCGGCGAGTTTGCCGCCCGCGGGTTCGCCGGCGCCAACGTCGATCGCATTGCCCGCGTCGCCCGGGTCAACAAGGCGATGATTTACTACCACTTCACGAGCAAGGCCGCGCTGTATCGCGAAGTCCTTCGCGACATGTTCGAGGCGGTGTCGGTCCGCGTCGGCGCCGCGGCCCAGGCACCCACCGATCCCTGCGAGAAAGTGCGTGCGTTTGTCGAGGCGATCGCGATCGAGGCGGAGGCCAGGCCGCACTTCCCGCCGATCTGGTTTCGCGAGATCGCCGAGAACGGCGCCCACCTGGACGCGGCAACGGTCGGGCATATGAGCCAAATCGTCGGCGCGCTGGGGCGGATTCTCCACGAAGGAGCCAGGACCGGCCGCTTTCATGAGACCAACACCCTCCTGGTTCATGCCGGGATTGTCGGACCGCTGCTGCTGTATTTCGCCAGCGATCAGCTTCGTCGCCGGCTGGCCCGCGGCGGAATCCCCCTGGCGGCATCCGTGTCGCGCGACGAGGTGGTGGCGCACGTTCAGAGGTTGGCGCTGATCGCATTGGAAGGACGGAAAGCATGAGCACCGTTCGTCGGAGCGTGGTGGTGACGCTGATGGCGTTGGCGGTGATGCCGGCCGCGTGCGGCGGCCGGGCCCAGGAAGGAGCAGCACGCGCGTCGGGGTACGTGGAAGCGACGGATGTCCGCGTGGCTCCCCAGGTCGGCGGTCGCCTGATCGAGGTGGCCGTCGCCGAGGGCGATCGCGTGGCTGCCGGTGCCCTGATTGCGCGACTCGACACGGCCGATACGGAGCTGGCGTTGCGCCGGGCGGAAGCCGACCGCGACCAGGCCGTTGCCGCGCTCAAGCTCCTCGAGGCCGGCGCGCGTGCGGAGGACATCCGCCAGGCGCGTGCGCAGGAGTCATCGGCGCAGGCGGACATCGCCGCCGCCGAATCCGAACTCCAGGCGGCCACCGCCGACCTGCAGCGCTTCGAGGCGCTGCTGAAATCGAACGCGGGTTCGGTCAAGCAGCGGGACGATGCCGCAACCCGGCGCGACGTGGCGGTCGCTCGCGTAAATGCGGCGCGCGAACGGGCGCGCGCGACATCCGAGACAGTCGTCCGGCTTCGCGCCGGCGCTCGTCCCGAAGAAATCGCCGGCGCACGCGCGCGAGTGGCTGCGGCAGAAGCGCAAATCGCCGTCCTGCAGAAAAGCCTGGCTGATGCCGTTCTGAAGTCCCCGGTAGCCGGCATTGTCACGGCAAAGCTTGCCGACGCCGGCGAGACCATCGCGCCGAGAACGCCGGTGGTCGCGATCACCGATCTCGATCACGCGTGGGCCAACGTGTACGTGGACGAACCGGTCGTGCCGCGGCTGAAGCTCGGTCAGCCCGTGGCCCTCTTCACCGACGCCGGGCAGCGCCTGGAGGGGACCATCACGTTCATTTCCCCCAAAGCCGAATTCACACCGCGCAACGTCCAGACGGCCGCGGAACGATCGAAGCTCGTGTATCGCATCAAGGTGAGCGCGGACAACCGCGATGGTGTGTTGAAGCCCGGGATGCCGGTCGAAGCTGAACTCCCGAAGTAGAAGCGATGTCACAACCGCCGATCGCGTTCGACCGTGTGGGCAAGCAGTATGGCGATCTGCGCGCGCTGGCGGATGTGTCGTTTACCGTCGAATCTGGCGAAATGTTCGGGCTGATCGGCCCGGACGGTGCGGGGAAGACCACCTCGATTCGCATTGCCTGCGGACTGCTGGCGGCCGATGCCGGTCAGGTCAAGATTCTTGGCCACGATCCGATCCGGC
>Ga0126377_10004677_pt1 | contig 10006 bp, 10 predicted proteins | sample PanSoiMetPlot_22_FD_92647 | JGI IMG/M metagenome (GOLD analysis project Ga0126377, IMG submission 92647) | Tropical forest soil microbial communities from Panama - MetaG Plot_22 | ecosystem: Environmental > Terrestrial > Soil > Tropical forest > Bulk soil | place: Panama | collected 2016-02-17 | reverse complement strand
CATCCTGGTCGCGGCGCTCACCATGCTCGTGCTCTCCTCCGGCATCGTCTTGAGCGGCGAGCTGCTCGGCGCGTTGCCGACGCAGTCGGCGGCCGCTGGGGCGCCGGTGTCCGCGGCGGAGCCGGTCGGGCGCGGCCGCAATCTCGCCGCCGCGGTACGGGTGGTCGAGGCCGCGCCCGCCCAGGTGGGAGCGGCGCCTGACGTTATCGAAGGGCTGGCGCGCGATCTCGGTGCGGCCGGGGAGGGGGCGCGGCGGATCACCGTCGTCGGTGCAACGCGCGATGTGGGGGCGACGATGACTGCGATCGCGTTGGCCCGCAGCTTGAGCCAGCAGTCGCGAGTGGTGCTGGTCGACCTCACGCTCGGTGCGCCCCACCTTGCCCTCATCGCCAGCGATCCGGCCGCCCCGGGCCTCGCCGAGCTCGTGGCGGGCTCCGCGTCGTTCGGCCAGATCATCACGCGCGACCGTTACTCCCGCGTGCACCTGGTGATGGCAGGGCGAGGACGGCCGGAGGAGCCGCTCGACGCCGTCGCGATCATGGCTTCACAGCAGCTGTCGATCGCGATCGAGGCGCTTGGACGCAGCTATGATCATGTCGTGATCGACGCCGGCGCGGCGTCACAGGCGTCGCTGGAGCAACTAGCCCGGCTGGCGCCGCGCGCAGTGCTGGTGGCGCCGCAGCTCGACGATCCGCAGACGGAGCTCGCGCGCGAGCAAATGCTGCAGGCGCGCTTTGCCAATGTGAGCGTGCTGGTCAAGGCGTCGCGGACGCAGGAGATCGGGGCCGCCGGCGCCAAGGCCGCGGCGTGATCCAGCCGCCGTGAACGCCGTCAGCTGCGCGCGCGGACGCGCCGCAGGGCCTGCACCGCCGACCACAAGGCCTGGTTCTGCTTGATCATGCGCTTGATCGCGAAGGTCGCCCCGAAGGCGGCGGCGGCGAGGCGGCCGCGTCGTGTCAGCGGAAGAAACGTGTCGAACAGCGGCTCCGGCTCCCGGCAGAAGACCGACTTGTAGTACGCCCGCCCGACGCCGATGTCGAAGCTGCGCACCCCGCGGGCAACGCAGTCCGCGACCATGTGGGTGAGCAGGACCAGGCCGGGGCTGTGACGGGCGTTTTCGCCCAGCGTGTAGGTGTTGAACATCGAGGAGAAGCGGTAGTCGTCCGCGGTGGTGCCGAACACTGCCAGCACTTCGCCGCCGCCCTCGAGCGCGTGGATTTCGATCAGCCGTCGGCCGTTGGGGAGCTTGCGCTGGCAAGCCTCGCGCAGAAACTCGATGACGCCGGGCTCGGCGAAGACATTGCCGAGGCCTTGCGCCGCCATGTGGGTCGATTTCAAGGAGAAGAAGCTGTCGAGCAGCCGGTCGACGTCGGCGTCGGTGGCTGCCTGCAGGTAGCGGTAGCCCGGCAGGTTCTGCAGCTTGCGCTCCTTGGCGCGCAGGCGCGAGCGCATCGAGGGACTGAGCCCGTCGTTGATTGCGTCCTCGGTCGCGCGATCAAGCGTCAAGCGGGCGCTCATATCGACCGAGGCTTGGCGCGGCAACAGGCCGAACGGATTGGGAATGCCGTCCCAGGTGAGCGGCTGGTTGAACAGTGCGACGAGATCGACGCGGTGCCCGCGCGCCGTGAGGCGGTCGAAAATGTCGAGCAGCTCGCGCGCGCCGATCGCAGCGAGGCTGTCGCGCCGCCACAATCCGACATTGAAATTCGCGTGCTTCGACCCCAGGAACCGCACGACCTTGAACGGGCCGGTCTGTGTGCGCCCGAACGGCCAGAGGAAGAGCGGCTCGCCGGCGTCGTCGAAGCCGACGACGATGAAAGGCGTCATGCCGGTCCGTGCGCCGACGTGATATTGCCAGGCGGAGAGGAGATCGAACCGTTGATAGGGAGTGGCGAGCGAACGGCCGGACTCGAGGTGGCGCCAGAACGGTTCCGGCGACATCATGTCCTCGAAGACGTCGACCCGAGCCACCTTGTCGGTGCGCCGCGGCCGCGCGGACGCCGTCCATTCTCTGTCGGGGTCGTAGCTTACGGCAATTTCCATCAGGGATGCGACGAGCCTTGACGCCCAATCCTTTACGTCCAAGCTTTTGCGTCCAGGGCTTCTACGCTCAAGTCTTTTACGCTCAAGTCTTTGCCCAAGTCTTGACGCTGAAGGTTTCGGCTGGATGGGTGGCCACTCAACCGGAAAGCGCAGCGAAAGTGGCAAAGAATTATCAATAAAGAGTTGGGATGATCCCCGACAGTGAATAGGGGTTTAGTGCGTTGACCGGATTGAAGAAAACGATCATCCGCGGCGGCCTCGAGACGCTCTATTTCAGCGCCGCGCACCACTTCATGCGGCCGTTCGTCGCCGGGGTGGGCGCGATCCTCACGCTGCATCACGTGCGCCCACCCCGGCTCGACCGGTTCCAACCGAACCGGCTTCTGGAGGTGACGCCAAGCTTTCTCGAGGATGTCGTGCGCTGGCTGCGGCGCTCCACCCTGGACCTGATCAGCCTCGACGAGATGTATCGCCGCTTCGCCGAGGGCCTCGTCTTCGAAGGCGGGCGGCGCTTTGTCTGCATCACCATCGATGACGGCTACCGCGACACGCTCGAGTGGGCCTATCCCATCCTCAAGAAGCATCAGGTTCCGTTCACGGTGTACATCCCAACCAGCTTTCCCGATCGGCTGGGCGAGCTGTGGTGGCTGGCGCTCGAGGCGGTGATTGCCCGCAATACGCGCATCAGGCTCCTCATCGGCGACACGGAGCAGGGCTTCAATTGCGCCACGGTGGCGGAGAAGCGGCACCTGTTCGAGGAGCTCTATGGCTGGCTGCGCAGCCTCGCGACCGAGGAGGAGCTGCGCCATGTGATCCGCGATCTTGCGGCACGCTACCACGTTGACATCGCGGCCTTCTGCGAAGAGCTGTGCATGGACTGGGACGAACTCACCAAGCTCGCCGACGACCCGCTCGTCACCATCGGCGCCCACACCGTCAATCACGTGATGCTGGCCAAGGTGCCGGAGAAATCGGCGCGCTCCGAGATGCAGATGAGCCGCGCGGTGATCGAGGCCGCGCTCGGCGTGCGGCCGGAGCACCTGTCCTATCCGGTCGGCGATCCGACCTCGGCCGGTCCGCGCGAGTTCCGCATCGCCGCCGAGCTCGGCTTCAAGACCGGCGTGACGACGCGGCCGGGCGTGCTCTTTCCCGAGCACCGCGAACACCTGCTGGCGTTGCCGCGCGTCTCGCTCAACGGCGAGCACCAGCAGCTGCGCTATGTGCGGGTGCTGATGTCGGGGGCGGCAACCGCGCTCTGGAACGGCTTCCGGCGGGTCGACGCCGCCTAGATAAACTCTCGCTTATCGCGACATCCATTTCACCAGCGGCATAGCCGGCAGCACCCAGCCGAGCCCAGCCACCACGTAATAGATCACTTCGAGGAGGCCGTTGGCCTTGACCACCGGCGATTGCGCCAGCGCCATGGCGACCAGCGCCCACGTCAGCACCAGGACGATGAGCGCGACCGCACCGATGAGCTTGCGCAGGCGGATGGGCATGTAGTTTGGGCTCGATTGCGAGAACGGGTCCACAAATATATGTTCCGCGCCGAAATCGGCAAAGCGCGTGACCTGATCGTCGCATGACCAGCGTTCCAGCCACCCCCGCGACCCGCCGCCATGCCATCCGGCTGTGGCTGCTCGCGGTCGCCGCACTGATGGTGGCGACGTTGGTGGTGGGCGGGGCGACCCGCCTCACCGAGTCCGGCCTCTCGATCGTGGAATGGAAGCCGGTCACCGGGGTCGTGCCACCGCTCGATGCGGCGGCCTGGCAGGCCGAATTCGAGAAGTACCAGGCCATCCCGCAGTACCGTGAACGCAATGCCGGAATGACCCTCTCCGACTTCAAGACCATCTATTGGTGGGAATGGACGCACCGGATGCTGGCGCGGCTGGTCGGCGGCGCTTTTCTGCTGCCGTTCCTGTGCTTCCTCCGCTTCGGATGGGTCGAGCCGCAGCTACGCGCGCGGTTGTGGACGATCTTCGCCCTGGGGGCGGCGCTCGGGGCGGTCGGCTGGTGGATGGTCGCCTCCGGCCTGGCCGACCGCGTCAGCGTGTCGCAATATCGCCTGGCGTTCCACCTGACGCTGGCCTGCGTGATCTTCGCGGTCATCCTGTGGACCGCGCAGGGCCTCGCTCCGAAGGAGCCCATCGCAGTGCCCGGACGCATCCGCGCCGGCGCCCTGGCGTTGCTCGCCCTGGTCGCGCTGCAGATCTATCTCGGCGCGCTGGTCGCGGGGCTGCGCGCCGGCCTCATCTACGACACCTGGCCGCTGATCGATGGCAGCTTCATCCCCGACAGCTCGCGGTTGTTCTTCGAGACGCCGCTGTGGCGCAATTTCTTCGAGAATACGCTCACGGTGCAGTTCGATCACCGCATGGTGGCCTATGCGTTGTGGCTGATCGCGGTGCTGCACGCGGCCGACGTGGCGCGCACCGTGCGGGGAGGGCCGGTGCTCACCGCCGCGCTTGCGCTGGCATGCGCGGTCACGCTGCAGGCGGCGCTCGGCATCGCGACCCTGATCCACCAGACGCCGCTTGCGCTCGCCTTGCTGCATCAGGCCATGGCGATCGTGGTGCTCGCGATCGCGGTGGTGCATGCGGAACGCCTGGAGCGACGGCCGGCGCCCGCTTCTGTCGCCAATGCCGCGCTGCGCGGCGGGGAGCAGCCGACATGATCGAGCTCAGCAACCAGGATGGCGTCGCCATCCTGCGGATGGCGGATGGCAAGGCCAACGCCATGACCATCGATTTCTGCGAGGCCATGACCGAGCGCTTCGAGGAGGTCAGGACCTCCTCGGCGCGCGCCGTGGTCATCATCGGAAGCGGAAAGATATTCTCCGCGGGCGTGGACCTGCTGCGACTGCAGGAAGGCGGCAGGCCGTACATCCGCAAGTTCCTGCCGGCCCTGAGCACGATGTTCGAGACCGTGTTTTCGCATCCCAAGCCGGTCGTCGCCGCGATCAACGGCCATGCTGTGGCGGGAGGCTGCGTCCTCGCCTGCGCGGCGGACAAGCGCCTGATGGCGCGCGACACCGGGCGGATCGGAGTGACGGAGCTGTTGGTGGGCGTACCGTTTCCTGCGATCGCGATGGAGATCATGCGGCACGCCACGGCGCCGCAATACTTCGAGGACGCGATCTTCAGCGGCGCAACCTATCTGCCGACGGACGCGGTCGTGCGCGGCATGGCGAACGAGCTCGTCGACCCGGTCGTGCTGCTCGACCGGGCGGTCGCCGCGGCCAAGACGCTTGCGGCGCTGCCGCCGGCCGTCTTCGTCCTGACCAAGCGGCAGACCCGCCAATCGGCCTTGGAACGGCTGGAGAGCGTGGGGCGCGCGGTCGATGCCGCCGTCGAGGAGATCTGGACGGCGCCGGAGACGCTCGAGCGCATTCGCGATTACGTGGCGCGGACCTTCAAGAAGGACGCTTGACCTCACTCAGCGCATCAGCCCGATCTCGCGCAGATAGCGCTGCACGCCGGGATGGATCTGGTCGGGGCTCGGCGCCGCCGCGAGCGTGCTCTGCGGCGTGGTCTCGCGCCCCTGGTCGAGCCGCTTGACCAGCGCCGGGTGTCCGCGATCGAGCGCCCGCGCCAGGCGATAGGCGATGTCGTCGTCGAGCGTCGGGCGCGCCAGGATGTAGCTCCATGACCCCACCGATGCGACCGCTTCGGTTTGGCCCGGATAGGCGCCCGCCGGCACGGTGAGGGGCTTGAGGAAATTGTGCTTGGCGCGGATGCGCTCGGCCTCCTCGGCATTGAGCCCGATGAAGCGGCCGCCCGCCTGCATCACCGCCGTGAAGCCCGGCCAGCCGATGCCGCCGCCCCACAGCGCGGCGACGCGGCCGTCCGCCACCATCGCCGGTCCGTCGCCCGCGCGCTCGAGATAGACCGGCGTGAAATCCTTCTCCCGGTCGAGGCCGAGACCGTCGAGCACGTAGCGCGCCAGCAGCGTCAACCCCGATGCCCGCGTGCCCCAGGCGATCGGCTTGCCGATCAGGTCACGCAGCGATCTCGCCGGGCTGTCGCCGCGCACCACGAACATGCCGGGGTTGGAGTAGATGGCGGTGAGAATCTTCAGCGTGGTCGGTTGCCGGCCGATGCCGGCGAACGCTTCGTAGGCGGGCTCGCCCGCGACCAAGCCGATGTCGAGCTTGCCCTCTTCGAGCAGCGGGATGTTCTCGGCGCTGCCCTTGGTGTTGCGCGGCTCGACCATGAGCGACGGGTCGGTCTCGTTGATGGTCTCGGCGGCGGCGCCGCCGAACAGCGGGAAGCCGCCGCCCGGAGTGGCGGTGCCGAGCACCACGTGAGTCTTCTGCGCCGATGCTGTGGTCATCATGAATGCCGATGTCAGTGTTGCAAGCAATGCGAGGCGAAGGAGCTTCATTGTCACGCCGCCGCCAAGGCCTGGTCCAGATCGCCGATGATGTCGTCCTTGTCCTCGAGGCCGATCGACAGCCGGACCACGTCCGGCCCGGCGCCGGCCTGGACCTTCTGTGCGTCGGTGAGCTGGCGGTGCGTGGTCGAAGCCGGATGGATGATCAGCGAGCGCGTGTCGCCGATATTGGCAAGATGCGAGAACAGCCTGACGTTTGACACGAGCTTGACACCGGCGTCGTAGCCGCCCTTGAGGCCGAAGGTGAAGACCGAGCCCGCGCCCTTCGGCACGTATTTCTTGGCGAGGTTGTGGTAGCGGTCGCCGGGCAGGCCTGGATAGCTCACCCACGCCACGCTGGGATGCTTGACCAGCCACTGCGCCACCGTCATGGCGTTGTCGCAGTGGCGCTGCAGGCGCAGCGGTAGCGTCTCGATGCCGGTGAGGATGAGGAATGCGTTGAACGGGGAGAGCGCCGGGCCGATGTCGCGCAGCGCCAGCACGCGGCAGGCGATGGCGAAAGCGAAGTTGCCGAACGTCTCGTGCAGCACGATGCCGTGATATTCCGGCCGCGGCTCCGACAGCATCGGGTAGCGCTTCTCGCGCGACCAGTTGAAGGTGCCGCCGTCGACGATCAGGCCGCCGATCGAGTTACCGTGCCCGCCGAGAAATTTGGTGAGCGAATGCACCACGATGTCGGCGCCGTAATCGATCGGCTTGCAGAGATAGGGCGTGGCGAGCGTGTTGTCGACGATCAGCGGCACGCCTGCGTTCTTGGCGATCTTGGCGACCGCCTCGATGTCGGTGATGACGCCGCCGGGATTGGCGATCGACTCGATGAAGATTGCCTTGGTCTTGGGGCTGACGCTGCGCTCGAACGAGGCGATATCGTCGGGATCGGCCCACACCACGTTCCAGCCGAAATTCTTGAAGGCGTGATTGAACTGGTTGATCGAGCCGCCGTAGAGCTTCTTGGCGGCGACGAACTCGTCGCCTGGCTGCATCAGGCAATGCATGGCCACCACCTGCGCGGCGTGGCCGGACGCGACCGCAAGACCGGCGGTGCCGCCCTCGAGCGCTGCGACGCGCTCCTCCAGCACGGCATTGGTCGGGTTGCCGATGCGGGTATAGATGTTGCCGAAGGTCTGCAGGCCGAACAGCGAGGCGGCGTGGTCGACATCCTCGAACACGAACGACGTGGTCTGGTAGATCGGGGTCGCGCGCGCGCCGGTGGTCGGGTCCGGTTGCGCGCCGGCATGGATCGCGAGCGTGGCAAAGCCTGGGATGCGGTCGGTCATGGCCGGTCCTCGTGTGCCGGGACCGGACGGTCCGCGGGTCCTGACGCTGGTTTACCGAAGCGGTTGGGGCCGCTCAAGGCACCAGCGCGCCCGCCGCATTTTGCGCGGCGTGCATCAGGACGGCGGCGTAGCACACGCTTGCCGCGAGGGAGATGGCTTCAGGCTCGGCCGCAATAACGGCGCGCTATCGCGCCGCTGTCGGATTGAGGTTGATGGGGCCGCCCTTCTTGCTCCGCGGTGTGGACGCCGCCTTTTGCGGCGGCTCAGGCGGCAGAAGACGTGCCATCACTCCGCGACAGCCGGCCGACAGCGCCTCCCGGTTCGCGACCATGCATTGAAACGTGCGCTCGCGGTCCGGAATCGTATGGGGGCAGATCCTGAACGCGTCGTCCTGGCATAAGGCTTGGTCGTCGGCCGATTGGGCCGCTGCAAGACCGGTGCAGGCCAATAGCAAGGCAGTGCCGAGCGCAATCGATCGGAGCATACACGACCCCCCTGTTTGCGGACTCTCCCGCGGTCATCATCATGACACACGATGCTATGGCTTTCCCGCCACAGTCCGATTTTCTCGCTTGGGGATATTGCGTCGCGACGAGAAGCTCAGCGCGCAGCGTCGTCGCTGTTCTGCGCACGCATCGTGGCGTCGGTCGCGCCGCCCGCCATGGTGACGCGATTGAGCGCCATGCGCTGAATGCCGCGGCCGAAGAGCTGCGCCCGCTTCGACGTCAGCGTCCGGGTGTTCACGCCCATCCAGGCGATCTCCGACGACAGGCGGCCGTATTCGATCTTGGGGCAGCGGTTCATCACCACCTTGAGACCGGCGTCCTCGGCGAGCTTGGCGGCCTCGTCGCTGCGGACGCCAAGCTGCATCCAGATCACCTGCGGGCGCGGCTTGAGCGCCAGCGCCTCCTGCACGATCGGCAGCGCGTATTGCGAGGCCCGGAAGATGTCGACCATGTCGATGGGCTCGGGCACGTCGGCGAGCTTCGCATAGACCTTGCGCCCGAGGATCTCGCGGCCGGCCTGGCCGGGGTTGATCGGGATCATCCTGTAGCCGCGCTCGTGCAGGTACTTGAAGGCGAAGTAGCTCGGCCGGCTCTCCTTGTCGGAGGCGCCGACCATCGCGATCGTCTTCACGGTGTTGAGAATGCCGCGGATATAGCTGTCGTCGTAGCTGTCGTGATTCATGCCTGAACGCCTGCTCTCGCTTCGAACATAGGTGCGCGTCAGCGTCGGGGGAAGAGGCGGCGGCTGTCACCCTGGCGCAGGTTGCGCGGCGCCCGGCTCCGGCGCGGCAGTTGCCGCTGCCCGCAGGCGCGCGTTCTCCACTTCGAGCTCGGCGATGCGGTCCCGCAGCGCGGCGGTTGCTTCCATCACCTCGGCCTCGGTGAAGCGCGGCGTGATGTGCTGGGTGCAGTTCACGTCCCATGCCTCCACCGTGAACAGGATCGCGCGCTCGGGCCGGGCGCGATAGCCGGGGTCGGCGAGCCGCGCCAACAGGGCCGGATCGTTCTCGACCGCCCGCGCGCGGCCCCAGACCTTGATCCGCCGCCGGCGGGCGAAATCGAGCAGGAACAAGTAGGCACGATCGTTCCCGGCGAGATTGCTGACCGTGATGTACTGCCGGTTCCCCGCGTAGTCGGCAAAGCCCAGGGTCTTGTCGTCGAGCACCTTGATGAAGCCCTTCGGCCCGCCGCGGTGCTGGATATAGGGCGCGCCAGCGGCGGATACCGTCGCCAGGAAAGCGGTGTCCAGCTCTGCGATGAAGGCCGCGAGGTCGTTCGTCACGCGATTCGGAAAGCCGGCTGCGATGCGCTTGTCATAGGCGCCTGCCGACCCACGCGCGGCCTGTGCCTGCCGAGCGGCGGGTGTGAAGACGATGTCCCTGTTGTTGGTCATGGCGGGTGCATTTCCGATGGCGTCCACGCCCGCAATATCATTATTTCTGCAGACGACGAGAATATCCAATTGCGGCAATTCATTATTTCGATATATGGAATGGTATGGACCGGGCCGAGACCGTTGCGGTGTTCGTCGAGGTTGCCGAGCGCGGCAGCTTTGCTGACGCCGCACGTCGCCTGAGGCGATCGCCGGCCGCCGTCACGCGCGCGATCGCGGAGCTCGAAGCGCGGCTCGGCGTACGGCTGCTCAACCGGACCACCCGTGCAGTCAGCGTCACCGAAGCGGGGCAGCGGTTTCTGGCCGGTGCCAAGCGGGTGCTCGCCGATCTCGACGAGATCGAGCGCGCCGCGGCGGGCGAGGGGACGGCGCCACGCGGCGAGTTGCGCATT
>Ga0126377_10004676_pt1 | contig 10007 bp, 7 predicted proteins | sample PanSoiMetPlot_22_FD_92647 | JGI IMG/M metagenome (GOLD analysis project Ga0126377, IMG submission 92647) | Tropical forest soil microbial communities from Panama - MetaG Plot_22 | ecosystem: Environmental > Terrestrial > Soil > Tropical forest > Bulk soil | place: Panama | collected 2016-02-17 | reverse complement strand
GCCGCCCCTCACCGCGACGGCCGCCGCGTCCTCCTGGTGTGCGAGCGCCAGCCCGGATCGCGGCCGCCGCGCCGGCGGGCGCTGTGCGCGCTGGTCTCGCCGCGCGGGCTGCTGCTCGACGCGCACTATGCCGAGGATCTGACCCTCGACGCCGTCGAGAGCGAGCTGGTCGCGCCGCTCGAGCGCGAGGGCTTCGCCTTGGCGTCGGTCCCGCTCGACACCGCGCGCGGCTTTCTGATCGAGGCGGCCAGGCAGGCGGTCCGCTCCGGCCACGCCCTGCCCCGCCCGTTCTACCTCGGGCGCCACGTGCTGGGCCTGCACGACGAGCACCTCGAGGGCACGGCGCGCGCTCCGGCGGCGGTGGATCTGGCCGCGCTGCTCGACCGCGCGATCGGGCTGGTGGCCCGGGGCGAGCCGGCGCCGGCGCTGCCGCTCCTCGAGCGCTACGTCGCCGACGTGCCGGACGACGCCGAGGGACACGCCCAGCTCGGCCTGTGCCGGCTCGCGATGGCGGACGCGGCGGCGGCGCTCGACAGCCTGGGCCGCGCGACCTGGCTCGAGCCCGAGCAGCCGCTCCACCACTGGAACGCGGCGGCTGCCGCGCACCGCGCCGGGCGGATGGGCGCCTGCTACCTCGAGCTCGAGGCCTATCGCCAGACCAGGGAGCGCGACGTGGCGCCCGGCGCCGAGGTGCGGGGCGCGATCGCGGAGCGCTTCGCCGACGAGTACGCGCGACTCGCGGTGCTCGAGCATCCGGGCGCCTCGCCGCGCGCGGTGGCGTCGGCCGAGGACACCCGCCGCCGCGGCGGCGGCCGCTCGCGCTCGCGCAGACGCCAGCGCGGGTGAAGGGAGCCGCGGGAGCCGCGGGTCAGCCCGGCGGCTTCTGCGCCGGCGGCTTCTGCGCCGGTGTCTGCTCGGCCGGTGTCTGGCCGGCCGGCGCCTGGCCGTCGTCCGGCCCCGATTTCGCGGGCGGCGCCGGCGTGCTCACGTCGCCCGGCTGCTGCAGCTTGAACTGGAGCGGGGCCACCAGCGTCGTCTTGCCCGGCACCGTCCTGGTCGGGAAGGTCCACGCCCGCGCGCGCTCGACCACGCATCCGGCCACCGCTGCCAGGCCCGCGGCGCCGGCCCCCGGCTCGCTCTTCGCGCCGGTCACCGCGCCGCGCGCGTCGATCTCGATGGTCAAGGTCAGCGCCCCGTCGAGCGTCGGCTCGGCCAGGAGCTGCTTCTCGTAGCACGCGGCCACCACCTCCCGCCGCGCCCAGAAGTAGTTGAGCAGCACGTCCTGGTCGTGCTTGCCCGCCCCGGGCTCGGCGGTGGCGCGCGTCTCCTGCAGGCTGCTGAGATATCCGCGCGCCGCCTCCACGTCGGGTCGGCCGGGCATCGCGATGTAGTGCTGGTAGAGCGCCACCGCGGCGTCGTAGTGCGCGCTGTCGAGCGACTTCGCGTACACCGTGTGCGAGAACTGCGCGAGCTTGAGGATGCGCTCCATGACCGCCTGCGAGGTGTCGTCCGGGCACTTCGCCCCGCACGCGGCCAGCTGCTTCTGCGCCTGCATCGCCCGCTCGGCCGCCTCGCCCGGCCGGTTGAGCCGGAACGCGTAGTCGGCCTGCCGGTAGCGGAACCCGACCAGATCGTCGGCCGGAACCGGGTCCCTGGCCTCCCGGGCCAGCTCGTCGACGATGACGTCGAGGGCGCGGGACGCCGCGTCGTAGTCGCCGGCGAACTTGTACGCCTCGGACAGCTTGAACATCCACACGTAGCGGCGCTGCGCGTCGCCGGCCGCGGCCTCGCCGACCAGGCGCGCCGCCTCGGCCACATCGGTCCCGCTGCGCGCGAGGATGAGCACCAGGTCGCGCTCCACGTCCGCGCGGCTCCGGTCGTCCTTCCAGGTCGCGGCCGCGGTGGCGATGGCGCGCCGCGCGCGGTCCTGGTCGCCGCCCACGAACGCGACCCAGGCGAGCACGTAGGCGCCCACGTCGCTCTCGCGATCCGGCTTCCAGTCCCGGGTCAGGTTGGTGGCGTCGGCCAGCTTGTGCGTGCGCAGGTAGAGGTAGGCCAGATAGGCGCGCCGCCCGGTCTGCCCCTCGCCGTCGGGGAAGCGGGCCGAAAGCTCCTCGAGCGCGGAGGCGGCGGCCGCGTCGTCGCCCAGCCACACCTCGGCGTTCACCAGCATCTGCAGCGCGATCTCGTCGGTCTTGCCCGGCGACTGCGCGCGCAGGCTGCGCAGCGCCGTGCGCCCCTCCTCGCGCAGCGCGCGCTCCTTGTCGGCGTCGGTGTCCTTTTCGGCGCCAGTGTTCTTCAGGCTGTCGGCCTCGTCCCACAGCAGGCCCACCAGCCGCTCGACGTCGGCCGCCGCCGGCCTCGACCGCCCCGCCACCCTCTTGCGCTGCTGATCGAGTGTCGCTCGCCCGCGCGCCGGGCCGGCGGGCATGGCGGGGTGCTCGAGCGCCTCGGGCACGAACGCGATGCCGTGGATCTCGATCGGCCTGGCCGAGAACGACTGGTCCTCGGGCAGGACCTCGGAGCGAGCGGGTGTCGGAGAAGCCGGCTCGCTCTGTGCGCCGCCGCACCCGGACAAGAGCACGGCCGCAGCGACCAGCCGGAAGGCCGAAACGCTCCGTGACATGGGCCGCTGGAATACCACGCACGGAGCGCGGCAGCAAAGCGACAAGCCTGCCACCGCCGGCCCGACCCGGCGGCTCCGGCCATTTCCGCCGCGCCCGATCCGCGATATACAGGTGTGCCGGTGCGAAGCACGGTGATCATCGCGCTAGCTGTCGCGCTCGGCGCGGCCGCCGGTGGCTGCGCCCGGGTCAAGCCATACCAGCGCGAGGACCTGGCGCGGCGAAGCATGGTCGGCGACAGGCAGCCGGGCGAGACGCGCTTCGAGCAGCACGCGCGCGGCTCGCGCGAGGGCGCCGACGGCGGCACCGGCGAGGCGGGCGGAGGCTGCGGTTGCAACTGACATTCTCGCGACTGGCCGCCGCGGCGGCGGTCCTCGCGCTCGCCGCCGGCGAGCACGCGGCCTCGGGCGGCGGCGAGGTGACCGTGCGCGGCGCCTACTACAAGGAGCGATCGACCCGCGTGACCCAGCCGATGATGGACGCGCGCTTCGACGTCGGCCAGCACGGCGAGCTCGACGCCCACGTGCTGCTCGACTCGATCTCGTCGGCGTCGGTCGCCGCCGGCGCCGCCGGCCAGGCGTTCAACGAGAACCGCTTCGAGGCCGGCGCGTCGTACCTCCACCGCTTCGGCGCGCTCCGCTTCGGCGGCGGCTCGAGGCTGTCGAGCGAGTCGGACTACCAGAGCGCGCTGGTCCACCTGCGCGGAGAGATGGAGCTGGCCGACCGCAACACCATCCTCGGCCTCAACCTGGCGGGGGGGCGCGACTCGGTGTCCAACGCCGGCGCGCAGACCGACATCAGCCAGCCCATCGAGGGCGTGCTCTACACCAGCCTGGCGTCGCTGTCGGTGACCCAGGTGCTGGGGCCGGACCTGATGGGCCAGCTGACCTACGACATCGCCCACCTCGACGGCTTCCAGGAGAACCCGTACCGCTCGGTCGCGGCGGGGGGCGGCCTGGAGCCTGAGCGGGTGCCCGACACGCGCACGCGCCACGCCGTCGAGGCCGCGCTGCGCGGATTCGTGCCGCGCACCCGCTCGACCCTGATCGGCTCGTATCGCTTCTACGTCGACGACTGGGGCGTGGTCGGCCACACGCCGGAGCTGCGCGTGGTCCAGGAGCTCACGCCGGAGATCGACGTGCACCTGCGCTATCGCCTCCACCACCAGAGCGCGGCCGACTTCTACAAGTCGATCTACGAGAGCGCCGATCCGGCGGTGGAGCCCTTCCTGACCGACGACGCCAAGCTCGGCCGGCTGACCACGCACACGGTCGGCGGCAAGCTGGAGGTCGCCCTCTCCCTGTTCGGCATCGACAGCGGCTTCCTGAACGGGGCGCGGGCCCAGGTCGGCTTCGAGTACATCGACCAGAGCACATATTATGGAAACGCGGTTGCAGCACAGCTCGCCCTCAGCGTCCCGTTCGAGTACTGAGCGCCGGCGGGCGCGCGCGCCGGCGCTCGCGCTCGCGGCCGGCCTCGCGCTGGTGGCGGCATGCGGGGGCGACGACGACGATACCGGCGATGCCGGCGATGCCGGCGGCGCCGACGCCGGCAGTGACGCGGGGGTGTGCGGCCCGGGCGACGCACCGGCCGACGGCATCACGCTCGCCGCCGGCGACGCCGACGCGAGCGGCTTCGGCCAGCTCCGCTCGTCGGCCAACAACGACTGCACGCCGCCCGGCGGAGCCGGCCCGACCAGCTTGAGCATCCAGGGCGTGCAGACCTCGCCGTCGGGCGCGAGCGGCTTCATCACGCTGTGCCTGCCGCGGCCCGATCTCATCGACGCGGCGGCGATCCCGCTCGACGACGCCGATCGGGTGCTGCTGATCGATCTCACGGCCAATGCGTCCGACGGGTGCGACCTCGACATCGATCGCGAGCGCGCGCTCGCCGGCGACATCACCTTCTCCGGCTTCTGCGGCGACGGGACGGGCGCCGACGGCTACGCCCTCTCGCTGGCCGCGACCGTGCCGCTCCTGCGCATGTGCGGCGAGGACGCGCCCGAGCCCATCGACGGCGAGCTCGGCGGCAGCGCAGCCGTCGCCTCCGACTCGCCGTAGTCGTCGACTCGAGTCGAGTCGAGCCGGGTCAGAACCCGGCTGCGTGGAGCTCGGACACCACCGGCCCGAGGGCAGCGCGGGCCGCGCGCCGCAGGGTCTCCGACGGCGCGATCACCTTCGCCAGCATCGGCCCGAACGTGTAGTAGCCCTCGACCGCCAGCTCGCCGGGCACGTGCGTGCGCAGCGCGACGTCGCGGAAGCCGCGCAGGGCCGACACCTCGCCGGCCAGCATGGTCCCGTAGGCCGCCGTGGCCACGAAGCAGGCGTCCACCTCGCCCGCGCGCGGCCGCGGCGTGGTCACCTCGAACACGCGCACCGGGCCGACGTTGGAGCACTCGTCGTAGGCGCGCACGCCGATGGAGTAGCTGGTGCGCGGCACCAGCTCGTTGACCGCGATCTCCTGCTCGTCGCCGCCGGCCACGATGCGCGCGTCGAAGTCGGCGAGCACCCCCTGGTCGAAGTTGTCCTCGCCGATCTCGCCGCCGGTGGCCAGGTAGCGCACCTCGTAGCCGGCCACCGTGCCGTCGAGCCCGTCGTCGCCCGGCGCGGCGAAGCGCGCCGACACGGTGGTGGGCTCGACGTCGGTCACCTCGATCTCACCCGGAGACTGCGGCCCGCTCTCGTCGTCGGAGCCGAACGCCGAGACCCGCACGCGGAACATGTCCGCGCCGTCGGTCGTGATCAGGAGGCGCGACGATCCGGATCCGGGCACGTCGGCGGTGATGGTGGCGTCGGGCGGGCGGATCTCGCCGTCGAGCCCGTCCGGGTCGCCGTAGCCGACGTAGTCGAGCGTGCTGGCCACGGTGCGGTCGGTGCCCAGCGTGAAGTCGATCTTGTAGAGGACCGACGGCTGTCCCCGGTAGGGCTCGCCGTAGTCCGACCACGCGACCTGGGGCGACGGATAGTCGTAGGACGCGTTCTGGTCGAACTCGCGCGACACCTCGAGCCAGAGGACGTACTCGCCGGCCGGGATCTCCGTCGGGACCGCCCAGCTGGCCGCGAACGGCGCCTCCCCGAGCGGCGTCGCCTGCGACACCGAGTCGAACGGGTTGAGCAGCGCCATGTCCTCGACCGACGGATCGTCCTTGGCCGGGTCGAACTCGATGTCGCTGCGCGGCGGGTACGGGCTGCTCATCAGTTCGCTCAGCCTGCCCTTGTCGGTGTAGACCGTGCTCGCGCACGAGGTCGCGTCCCACAGCGGCTCTTCGGGCTTGGTCGGCCGGCAGTAGAAGCGCTCGCGCGACGACTGGGCCAGCGGATGCGAGAGCTGCCGGTCCTGGGTGTCCTGGAACAGGACCATGGGCCAGCTCATGCCGTGGCGGCCGGCCCACACCGGGAAGGTGGTGGTGCGGCGGCCGTAGGGCCAGAGCGGTCCGCTGTCGAACTCCATGATGCCGGGGCGGTTGCCGAGCCCGTAGCTGCCGGTCGTCCGCGTGATGAAGGCGGTGGCGACATAGGTGCCGTCCGGGTCCTCGACCCACGCCACGATCTGGAGGTCGGCGGTCGGCGTCATCTCCATCTGGACCACGCGACACGAGGACCCGGACTGGGCCGCCGCCTCGCGCAGCGAGCTGCCGCTTGCGACGACCAGCCCGAGACCGGCTGCGAGGACGAGACCGGCCGTGCGGACGAACCCCGGATGCATCGGAGCATTATTGCCCGGAAGCCGGCCACAACAAGGAGGCTGCGCCACAGCTCTGTCAGACCGCGACTCTAGGCTGATTTCGTGGCCCGCCCGCCCAAGAGCTACCTCGTGCTGGATATCGAGACGGTCCCGGACGAGGAGCTCTGGACCTGCCCGGACGTGCCGCTCGGCCCCGGAGGTCTGGACCGTCCCTTTCCGCCTACTTACGCTCACCGGGTCATCGTCATCGGGTGCCTGTGGCTCGACCATGCCTACCGGCTCAAGCGGCTGGGCCTCATCGGCGAGGACGCGATCGGACCGGCGGGCATGCCCGGCGACGAGCGGAGCCTTCTCGAGGACTTCTCGCAGTTCGTGGGCCGCCACCGGCCGGCGCTGGTCACCTACAACGGCCGCACCTTCGACATGCCGGTCCTGGCCTTGAGATCTCTTCACTGCGGCGTGCCGATGCCCTGGTACTACCGCGATCGATCGCTGCGCCACCGGTACAGCGGCGAGGGGCACATCGATCTATGTGACTGGCTGGCGGACCACGGCGCCGCGCGCTCGAGCTCGCTCGATGCGCTCGCGCGGCTCATCGGGCTGCCCGGCAAGAACGGCGTCGACGGATCGCAGATCGAGGGCATGTTCAAGGCCGGGCTCCTGCCCCGCATCCAGGACTACTGCCTGTCCGACGTGGTGCAGACCGCGCTCCTGTTCCTGCGCTTTCGCCTGCTGCAGGGTGTGCTCGACCGCGGCGGTTATCGCCGCGCGGTCTCCGAGCTCACCGACGCGCTGGCCGGCGACGCGCGCTTCGCCGGTCTCCTGCGCGAGATCGACGAGGGACGGCTCGTCCCCGCGGCCTGCTGAACAGTGCTAAAGCAGGGGGATGGTGATGGACCGGCTGTCGCGGCGGTTCTTCTCGCGCCCGTCGGAGGTGGTGGCGCGCGCGCTGCTCGGCAAGCTCCTCGTGTGTGGCGGCCGGGCCGGCATGGTGGTCGAGACCGAGGCGTACCTCGGCCCGGATGACAAGGCGTCGCACGCGCGCTTCGGCCCCACCTCGCGCAACGCCGTCATGTTCGGGCCCGGCGGGGTGTCGTACGTCTATCTCATCTACGGCATGTACGACATGTTCAACATCGTGACCGGCCGCGAGGGCGAGGGCCAGGCGGTGCTGGTGCGCGCGATCGATCCGGCGCGCGGCATCGACGGCGGCAAGCGCGCGGCGACCGGGCCCGGCAAGCTGTGCCGCGCGCTCGGCATCACGCGCGCGCGCCACAACGGCGTCGACCTCACCGCGTCGGCCGATCTGTTCCTGGCCAGGGGCGCGCGCGTGGCGTCGGAGCGGGTGGCGCGCGGCCCGCGGGTCGGCATCGACTACGCCGGCGAGTGGGCGCCGGCCCCGCTCCGCTTCTGGGTCGCCGGACACCCGGCGGTGTCGCGCGCGCGCTGAGGAGGCGGATGCCGCGCATCACCTTCCTGCCGGCCGGCATCACCGTCGAGTGCGAAGACGGCGACAACCTGTTCGAGGTCGGCCGCCGCCACCAGGTGGCGATCGAGACAGCGTGCGTGGGCCGCGCCACCTGCGGGCTGTGCCGCGTGCGCGTGGTCTCCGGCGCCGAGTTCCTGTCCGCCTTCAACAAGGAGGAGGAGAAGCACCTCGGCAACGTCTACTTCCTGACCAAGGTGCGCCTGGCCTGCCAGAGCGTGGTGCGCGGAGGAGACGTGACGGTCGAGCTGGCGCCGCGCCGCGCGCCGCGCAAGGCCTGACAGACCGGGCCGCCGGATCGCAGCATCGAGGGTCGCAGTCGCAGCCTGGTTCCGATCCCGGCGCGCCCGCGCCGGCCACGGGCTCTACAGCTCGAAGTCGTACTGCTTGACCTCGCTGGCCAGGACGTCGACCGCGACGGTGCGCTCGCGCTTGCTGAACGGATTGAACAGGCGCAGGCGGTGGTGGCCCACCGGGAGGCGCAGGATTCCGGGCGCCCGGCCCACACCGCGGCCGCTGAGGCTGACCTCGGCCCAGCTCTCGCGAATGTGGATCTTGATGTGGCCATAGACGATGGCCGACTCGAGGCGGCGCTCGATCTCGACCCGGTCCTGCTCGGTGAGGTCGATCGCCAGCGTGATGGGCTTGTAGTCCTGCTTGCGCAGGCTGAGCTGGCGGGCGTGGCCGGGCCGCAGATCGTCGCGGTGGAGCGGCGTCTGCCCCAGCTCCTCGCCGTCCAGCACGACGAGCGCGCCGGGCGGTCTGGTCGACACGGTGAGCGAGGCGCGCTGTGCGACCAGCGCCGGCACGATGCGCACGTTCTCGCCCGGGGTCGCGCTGACTCGCTCGTCCTTCCAGCGGTGATAGCCCTCGAGCTCGAGCTCGACCCGGTGGGCGACGTCGGGCGCGATCTCGGCCGAGGTCGGCGTGCTGACCGGGAGGCGCTGGCCGTCGAGCAGCACGCGCGCGCCGCGCGGGATCGAGTCGACCACCAGAGTGGCGAGGCGAGCGGCCTCGGCCCCTTCGCCGTGGCCGGCGGCGGCGGGCGCGGGCTGGCCGGCGGCCGGCCTCGCGGGGCCTGGCGCGGACAGCCGCCAGGCCGCGACCGCGCCTCCCCCGAGGAGAGTGGTGCCGACCAGCGCGGCCAGCGCGATCCGCCGCGCCCGCCGCGGCTTCAGCTCGCCATCGTCGCCCTCCTCGTCCCCGATCGCGGACACCGGCGGCGGCGCGCTGGGCCGCCTGCCGGTGCGCAGCGCCGACGGCACCGCGGCCATCGTGTGCCGATCGTCGTCGCCGTCGTCGTCCGCGCCGTCCGCATCCCCGTGCAGCTCCCAGTGCGTGATGCCGTCGGGATCGACGCCGCGCCGGACCAGGGTGACACCGGTCGTGTCTCCCGCCGGCGCGCCGGCCGAGGGCGAGCTGGCGCGCGCCCCGGCGCCGGCGTCGGCGGCCTCTCCGCCGGCTGCCGGCGCGCCCTCTCCGGCCGCGTCGACCGGCCGGTTCCCCACCGCGGTGCGGCGCGACGGGTCGTCGACCGGCAGGAGCTGCTGGCGGATGAGGTCGTCGAGCGCCTTGGGCGGCACGCTGCCGACCGCCAGGTGCGAGGCCGGCTCCAGGGCCTGGTTGACCGCGCCCGCCACGTCGAGCGCGGTGGCCACGATGCTCGACTCGTAGCTGATCTCGACCAGCGCGCGCAGCACCTCGGCCGCCTTGTCGGGTCGTGCCGCCGGATCGCGCTGGAGGGCGTGCTGCAGGACCTCGTCGAGGCGCGGCGGCAGCCCGGTGCGCTGCTCCGAGGCGGGCGGGATCGGCATGCGGCAGATGTTGTCGATGATGGCGTCGGCCTCATCGCCCGGGAACAGCTTCTCGCCGGTGAAAAGCTCGAACCACACCGCCGCGGCCGAGAACAGATCCGAGCGCGTGCCGAGCGGCTCGCCGCGCGCCTGCTCCGGCGACATGTAGCGCCACTTGCCCATGATGCGCCGGCGGTCGGCCGCCGCCGCGCGCCGGTCGCCGGCCGCCTGGGCGATCCCGAAGTCGGCGATCTTCACCTCGCCGGCGCGGCTGATGAGGATGTTGGACGGCGACACGTCGCGGTGGACCACCGGCGTCGGCCGGCCTTCGGCATCGCAGTGAGTGTGGGCGGCGTGGAGGCCGGCGCACAGATCGCTCACGATCCGGCAGCAGATCGAGATCGGCCAGGTCAGCCTGGC
>Ga0126377_10004675_pt1 | contig 10008 bp, 9 predicted proteins | sample PanSoiMetPlot_22_FD_92647 | JGI IMG/M metagenome (GOLD analysis project Ga0126377, IMG submission 92647) | Tropical forest soil microbial communities from Panama - MetaG Plot_22 | ecosystem: Environmental > Terrestrial > Soil > Tropical forest > Bulk soil | place: Panama | collected 2016-02-17 | reverse complement strand
ATCACGATCAGCACCAGGCCGGCGTAGAATGTCGACAGGGTCTTGAACGCCAGGGTGAAGTGCCCCAGCGCGATGATCGATCCGCCCAACAACACGCTGCGGTACTGCCCGAGCAGTCGGTCCGCGATGAACCCGCCCGCGATCGGCGTGAGCCATACCGCTCCGACGTAGTTGCCGTACACGGTGGCGGCGTGCCTGTCGTCGAATCCCAGTCCGCCGTTCGCCACCGCCGCCGTCATGTACAGAATCAGGAACGCCCGCATCCCGTAGTAGCTGAACCGCTCCCACATCTCCGTGAAGAAGAGCGTGGACAACCCGCGGGGATGGCCGAACCACTGGGAGCCGTTCACGGACGCTTCCTCCGCCGCGCGAGAATATCCTCGAGCGCCACCCGGTCGATCTTGCCGTCGGTACGCACGCGCACGTCGTAGTTCTCCCAGTACATGAAGTTCTCGAGGGCCTGCAGGAACTTCGCATTGACTGTACCCTGCGGCGCATCGAGCCACTTCTCCTTCTGATTGACCGGCTCGGCGAGCAGGATCGGCTCGAGCTGCTTCACGATGTCCGGGGTGATCGTCACCAGATCCTCCGGCCGGCTCTGAAAGAAATACAGCTGGTGCAGCCGATATAAGCGCTGCAGCTCGCGAATCGGGTTGGTGTCGTCGTAGACGCGGATGTCGATGTAGCGGTCGTTGGCCCCCAGGTACCCGCCGTTGGCGCGCACGACGAGCAGCGCGGCCGATTCCATGCCGCGCTTGTCGCCGCCTCCGGCCTGCCCCGCGACCAGCGCCGCCATCAGGCGGTCGGCGAGCGGGCCGGTGGCGCGCACGTACGCGTCGGCCATGTTCTTCACCGTCTGATCGCTCACCATGATGTTGGCCTGCGCCGCGAAGTTGCGCCCGACGAGCACGCTGCCCTTCCCGCCGACGACCAGGCCGCCGTCCGCCCCGACCGTCCGACCGCCGGCCCAATCGAAGCAGGAGTCGCCCGTCCAGCTGGCGGCATTGCCGTGCGCGTCGACCATGCCGACCTGCCGCTGCGACGGCCGGCCGTCGCGACGCATGACGATGCGCATCGCCTCGGGAGCCGTCGCGCCCATCGCCATCAGCTGCAGCCCCTCGTCCCCATACGCGGTGTTGCCGAGCGACTGGGTCGCCACGGCGCCGATCCCCGCCTTCGCCCAGGGCACGATGCCGCCGACGTTGGGGAACTTCGACTGCACCGCGACACCGAGGTCGCCGGTGGCGGAGTCGTACGCGACGATGCTGTAGGTATGCGCCCGCTTCAGGAAGTCGGGCGGAGCGACAAGGGGTTGCTGCAGCACGGCAACGACCGCGAGGAGCATCGGCTACTCCTTTTTCTTGCGGATCTTCTTCTTCAGCAGATCGAGCTGTTCATCCGCGGCGCGCTCACGCGCCGCCCGGTCGATGTCGTGCTTCAAGAGCTCCTGCTGCAAATCGACGTCGGGCCGCGTGCCGCCCGCGGCCTGCAGATCGCGCCACGCCTGCTCGGTACTGCTCGCCGCACCACCCACCCCGGGCGCCCCCAGGTCCGCCGACTTGAGCTGCCCCTGCATCTCCGTCAGCTCGCGCTCGGCGAGCGCCAGCTCCTCGCGCTGCGCGGCGAGCTTCCGCTCCAGCACGCCGGCGCGCTCGCGATGCTTGGCGGCGAACCGCTCGGCCACCTGCACCGTTTCCTGGTCCTGGATTTCACCGGCGAGACGCCCGCGCCGCTCGGCGTCGGCGAGCCGTTGCCGCTCGGCCGCGAGCTCCGTATCGGTACGGATCACCGCGGCGCGGACCTCTTCCACCGCGACTTTCGCATCCACGACCGCTTCCCGCATCTGGCGCGCCAGGTCCCGCAGATTGCCGGGCGGGGTCGCCGCATCGAGGGCGGCCCGCAAGGCATCACGCAGCCGCTCGAACACGCCGCCTCAGCTCTTGCGGACGGTCTTGGCGAAGAATGGCGACAGCACCGCGACGACCTCCCGCCCGCTGCACTTGGGGCAGACGGGACGACGACGGCCGTGATCGCTGATCGACATCGACAGGATGAAACGCGTGCGACACTTGACGCAGCGGAATTCGTAGATCGGCATGGCGCCGACTACGTTATTCGCGGGGCTCGTGAGGGTCAAGTAAGTTTGGAATCGATGCCTCGCATCTTCCGCGGCCTGTGGTGCCTGCTCACCGTCGGCGCGGCCGCCTGCAACGAAGGCCTCACCCCGCAGACGGTCTGCCCCGCCGGGTTCCAGGGGATCTGCGGCTCGGTCACGTTCCGCGGCGCCCTGCCCGAATCGACCGATGTCGTCTACATCGTCGCGTACGCCACCTTCCCGCAGTCCCAAAGCGACTTGTTCAACTTTCAGCCGCTGCCCCCACCGACCCTGGGACTCGACAGCGCCTCCCGTACGAAGCCGCAAGCCTACGCGCTGCCGCTCCCCAGCGGCACCTATCACTGGGTGCTGGCGGCGTGGAAGAAACAGGGCGCGCTGTCGCAGCAGAACGCCGACAGCCTGCTGCGCGAGGCCGGTTTCTACAAGAATCCCGCCGATACCACCCAGCCGGGCGTTGTGGTCGTGAGCGGCGCGGCGACCGGGGTCGACTTCGTCGTCGATTTCACCAACATGCATCCGGTTTCCTACTACTTCCCGCCCCTCGTCGCCCACCCGTGAAACTGGCGTCTACCCTGTCGCTCGCCCTTGCGGTGGCAGCAGGCGATCTGGCCGCGCAGGCGACCGGGGTCGTGGTCGGTGCCGTCAGCGACACGAGTGGCCGACCGCTCGGGAGCGTGCGGGTACAGGTGGAGCAGACGACGCTGTCCACCCTCAGCGACAGCGCCGGCCGTTTTCGCCTGGGGGATGTCCCGGTCGGCCGCGTCACCGTGCGTGCGGCGCTCATCGGGTACTATCCCGCCCAAACCGAGGTGCCAGTGCCGGCGGGCGATTCGGTCGCGGTGTCGCTCGTGCTGCGGGCCGCCGCGATGGAGCTGAACCCCGTCATCGTCAGCGCCGCCAAGCGCTCCCAGCTGCTCGATCAGGCGATGACGAGTGTCTCGCTCGTCTCCCGCGAGGCGATCGCGATGCGCGCCGTCAACACCGTCGACGAGGCGGTGGACAAGGCGCCCGGTGTCCAGTTCATCAACGGCCAGGTGAACATCCGCGGCTCGTCGGGCTTCGTCGAAGGGCTCGGCAGCCGGGTCCTGCTGTTGGTCGACGGCGTGCCCGCGAACCAGGGGGATCGCGGCGGCATCAATTGGGATCTCGTGGCGGTGGATCAGGTGCAGCGCGTCGAGGTGGTGAAGGGCGCGGGCTCCGCTCTGTACGGATCGTCGGCGTTCGGCGGCGTCGTGAACCTGATCACGCGCGAGCTGCCGAGTGGCCCCCACGCGCGCCTGCGCGCCACCGCGGGGCTGTTCGCCGATCCTCCGAACACCGTGTGGGGATTCCGCGATTACACCGGCATCCAGGACGGCCTCGACGTTTCCGCTTCTTATGGACGGGAGCGCGTACGCGCCGGCTTCGCCGCGGGCGCGCGCCATTCCGACGGCTACCGCGAGCAGGACAAAGCCGATCACTGGCAGGTTACGGGCCGGGGCGAGTGGCGCCCCGAGCCCGTCATGCTGGTCAGGCTCTCCGGCGCCTGGGCGAGCGATCAGTACCAGGTACCCGAGCCGTGGTGCGCGAGCGGCCAGTGCGCCGATTCCGGCCAGGGGTTCCAACCGTTCCGCATCGATACCGCTAACAGCGGCAACACCACCCGGTCCGACAAGGGATACTTCACGGCGATCGTCACGCGCACTCCCTCCGCCAGCATTGCCTGGACGACTCGCCTCAGCTGGCTGCGCACCCATTTCACCGACGTCTATCCGGGACGGCAGCCGCCGTTCGCCCTGGCGGACTTCGCGGTGGCGAACCGGTACGGCGGCGAAGCCCGGCTGGTGTCGCGCCGCGACACGGGCCAGGTCGTCACCGTCGGCCTCGAAGCCGCGCATGCCGACGTCTCGAGCAACGTCTTTTCGGGAGACACGACCGGCGGCGGCGGCAGCCACATGCAGGACGAGTACGCGGCCTACGCCGAAGCCGAGCAGGTCATGGGACCGGTGCGCGCCACGCTCGGCGCGCGCGGGGATTTCCTCGCCATCGACGGCGGCGGAGTCACGGCGTTCGTGAGCCCGCGCGGCGGTCTCGTCTGGCCCACGCGCACGGGAAGCTGGCGCGCGTCGCTGGGGCGCGCCTATCGCGCACCGAGCCTCGCGGAGCGGTTCGTGACCACCTACGCGCTGGGGTTCCGGGTGATTCCCAATCCCGCCCTGCGAGCGGAGGATGGATGGACGGCGGAGGTGGGGCGCGCGTGGACTCCGCTCTCCTGGTTGCACGGCGATGCGGCGGTTTTCTTCACCGAGGCGCGACACCTCGTCGAGCCCGCGACCACACCGTCGCTGCAGATCCAGTTCCAGAACGTGCAGCGGGCGCGGCTGGTGGGGCTCGATTGCAACCTCACCGTGATGCCGCTCGGTCCACACCTCACGGCCACCCTCGCCTATCTCTATCTCGATGCCCGCGAGCTGGCGCACGACACCGTCCCCGAGCGGCCGCTGCTCTACCGGGCGCGACACCTGGTGACGTTGACCGCCGACTACACCTGGCGCTCCGTGGGCGTGGGGGCCGACCTGCGCTCCTCGAGCCGCTTCGAACGCCAGGATCCGCTCTTCCCGGGCGATCCCCGGCTCGGGGGCAGAGTGCTCGACGTGCGGGCCAGTTGGACGGCGGGATCGCTGGAGGCGCACCTCAAAGTCGCGAACGCGCTGAATTACATCTACAACCTGGCGCCGCGCGTGCTCGAGCCGGTGCGGACGACCACGCTCACGCTGGCCTACACCTATTAGGTTGTGATAATGCTGCGTCGTCCCGCGCTACTCGCGCTCTGCGCCCTGGGCGTCCTCGGCTGCTCCGTCGATCCGAGCCGCTCCCCGGTGTGCGGCATGGCGCTGCTGGTGGGCCCGCGGCTGATTTACGACCAGCTCGGCACTACGCGTGCACTCTTGACCGAAGCGCCGCGCGGGCTGCCGGCGACGCTGCCGGCACGGGTCGTAGGGGGCTCGGACTCCACGTTCGTCCGCGTCTTGAACGAGCCCGATCGCGTCGTGCTCGATTATCAGGGGGGCAAGCTCCCAAACGTTGCAGCCGCGGATTCGACGGGCCGGGACTCCACGGTCTTCGGCGTGCTGCTGGTCGATGATTCCACCGCCACTGTAGAGGGTGTGCTCATCTTCGACCGCCCCCGTGCCCCCAGGGATTATCCGCAGATCGGGCGGCTCGGGGACGGTGAGCGGTCGGTACCGCTCTACGGGGCGCGCGTGAACTGGGCGAGCGTGAGCAACCCGCGCTGCCCGCTGCTCGGGAAACCCGTCAAGTCGTGAGTCGTGTCGTCGCGGTCAGCGCTCCGCTCCGGACCGATCAGGGCCGGCAGCGCGTCGCGTTGAACGCCGCCTACGCCCGCGCCGCCGTCGCCGCCGGGCTGACGCCGCTCGTCGTGCCCTCGCTCATTACTCCGGACCACGCCGCCGACGTCATCGCTGCGGTCGCCGGGTTGATGCTCACCGGGGGCGAGGACGTCGATCCCCGCTACTATGGCGAAGCCCGCCACGACCGGCTCGAAGCGACGGACGATGGGCGCGATGCCGTTGAGCTCGCGCTCTATCGCGCGGCGCGCGAGCGCCGCGTGCCGATCCTCGCGATCTGTCGTGGCATTCAGCTCGTCAACGTCGCCGAAGGCGGCACGCTGTATCAGGACCTGCCGACCCAATGTCCGTCGACCGTGACGCACGCGGGAACGAACGCCCGGCACGGCCTGCGCGTCGAGCCGGGGACGCTGGTCGAGCGTGTCGCCGGACGGCCTGCGAGCGTGAACTCCCGCCACCATCAGGCGGTGAAGACACTCGGGGCATCGCTGCGGGCCGTCGCCTGGGCGGAGGACGGCGTGATCGAGGCGGTCGAGGCGAAGGACGCTGGTGCGGGATGGCTGCTCGCGGTGCAGTGGCATCCCGAGGACGACGTCGAAACCGGATTGTTCGAGGGGTTCGCCGACGCCGTGCAGCGCGCGGCTACAGGCTTCGCAGCAGCCGGTCTTCCGTCATGAAGTTCGGGAACAGCACGCGGTCCGACAGACGGTTCAGCGCCTGGCGCAGCGCCGGGAAGCGATCCGCGGCCAGCCGGTAGATCGGCGCGAGGCCGAAGCGCTCGGCGAGCGCGTGATCGGCGGCGCCCTCGAAGCCGGAGCGTCCTAGGGCATCGTAGTAGGGGAGATCCGGCCCCCCGCGCCGCCGCCGCCGCACCGCCACGTAGTCTGGAAACAAGCCCGCCAGCCACAAGCTGTAGCAGCCGAGATGCACGTGCAGGTGAAAGCGCCGCACCGCGGATTCGCCTTGCTGTGCGAGATCGTTCACTATTTCCACGAGATAGTGGTAGGTTTGGTCTTCGCCACCCTGCGCCCGATGGGCGCGGTCCTGCAGCCCGAATTCGAGCAGCAAGGCGGCGAGGTAATCGGCGAGGGGACGGTCGTCGACGCCGGCCGACAAGAGGGCGTGTCGCACCGCCACGTAGGCGAAGAGCGGGGCGGAAGGCGACACCAGGGAACGGTACGACAGCAGGGCCTCGAACAGGTCTGGCTCGTCGAGCAGCCCGTCCGGTCCTTCGCGCGCGAGACGCTGCTCGGCGCGGGCGCGGGCCGCGGGGTCGCGGCGCGCGAGGGCGACCAGGACCACACGGCAGTCGGGTCCGCGTAAGCGGGCGCGAACGTTCGCGAGGATCATGCACCAGGCCTCATCGACCAAACCTCCAGCACGGCTGTCCCACCAGGATGCCCTCGCGCGCCTCACCGCTCTGTCGCGCGAGCTCGCCGGCGCCTACCGGCCGGCGACGGTGATCGACCGGCTCGTCGCCGCCGTCACCGAGCTGCTCGCCCCCGACCGCCTCACCATCCTGGCACTCGACGTCGATACCAACAGGTTGCAGATCGCGTACCACCGCGGCGGTGAGCGGCCGCACATCGACGACCCCCTGCTGCAGCTGCCGATGCGCCGCGGCCCGATGGTGTTCAGCCATCACGTTCTGGAACAGGCCGCACGGCACGGCGTGTCGGTGATGCAGGACGCGGCGGCCTGGATGGGCGCGCCGATCCAGGCCGTCGGGCGCAGCATCGGCGTCGTCGCGGTCGCCTCGGAGCGCCCCGATGTCTTCGGGCCGGACGAGCTCGCCCTGCTCAGCGCCATCGTGTCGCAGGCCGCCATCGCGCTCGAGAACGCGCGGCTGCTGCATCTGTTGTCCTCCGGCAAGCGGCAGTGGGAGCTGACGGTCGACGCGATCACGCAGGCGATCTGCATCGTCGACGAGCGCGGCATCGTGCGGCGCGCCAACCGGGTATTCGCCGATCTGGTGCAGCTGCCGGTGACGGCGCTGCCCGGCCGATCCTGGATGAGCCTCCTCCCACCGGCCTGGGCGTCGGTCGTGTCGCAGGCGCTCGCCGAGCCGGGACCACACGACATCCGCTCGGGAACGCGCGACTACACCGTGACCGCCATTCGCATGGAAAGCGCCGAAGACGAGGCGGCGGTGCTGTCGTTCGAAGATCACACCGAGAAGCGCCACCTCCAGGACCAGCTGATCCAGTCGGAGAAGATGTCGGCGATCGGCCAGCTGATCGCGGGCATCGCCCACGACCTCAACAACCCGCTCGCATCCGTGGTCGGGTTCGCCGACTTCCTCGCCGAGTCGGGCGACGTGCCGCAGGCGCTCGCCGAGCCGTTGCGCGTGATCCGCCAGGAGGCGGAGCGCGCCGCGACGATCGTGAAGAACCTGCTCTCGTTCGCCCGCCGCCAGGAAGGAGAGCGCCTGCCCCAGCCGCTGCAGCCGCTGCTCGAATCGGTACTGGCGCTGCTCCGCAACGAAATGATGGCGTTGAAGGTCGAGACCGCGTTGTTCGTCGAGCCGCACATCCCCGACATCGAGATGAACCCCAACCAGATCAAGCAGGTGTTCGTCAACCTGCTGAACAACGCCGCCCAGGCGATCGCCAGCACCGGCCGGCCGGGCCACATCACCGTCAGCGCCAAGCGGTGGCTCGACGGCGTCGCGGTGAGCGTCGCCGACGACGGTCCGGGGATTCCCGAGGAGCTCCTGCCCCGGGTGTTCGAGCCGTTCTTCACGACCAAGACCGAAGGCGAAGGAACCGGTCTCGGCCTCTCCATCTGCCAGGGGATCATCAAGGAGCACGGCGGCCGCATCACGCTCGAATCGAGCGTCGGCGTCGGCGCGACGTTCACGGTGGAATTGCTCAGCGGATCGCGCCCACCGCGCCCGTCGCAGCCGGTCCTGGCCGCGGTCACGTCCGGGACGTTGCGCGTGCTCGTGGTCGACGACGAGCCGCACATTCTGCACTACATGCGCGCCACGCTCGAGAGCTGGGGGCACACGGTCGAGGTCGCGAGCGACGGCACCGAAGCGGTGGAGCGGGCGCTCGTGATCCCGTTCGACGTGATCATCTGCGACCTGCGCATGCCCCGGCTGGGCGGGCGCGAGATGTACAACAATCTCGCGCGCCAATACCCCGACATCGCCCGTAAGGTGATCTTCGCCACCGGCGACACCGTGCGCGGCGATACGCTGCAGTTTCTCGAGCAGCTGGGACGCCCCTTCCTTCATAAGCCGTTCACGCTCGCCGAGCTTCGCACCGTCCTGGGCAACGTCGCCGCCGGCGGCAATCCGTAGCTCTCATGCGCGTCCTGCACGTGGACGCGGGTCGGGAATGGCGCGGCGGCCAGAATCAGGTCCGCCTGCTGCTGCGGGAGCTGGCCCGGGATCACGCGATCGATGCGTGCCTCGTCTCCAACCGCACGGGCGAGCTCGCCCGCCGCCTGGCGCAGACAGTCCCCGTCATCGGAGCCCGCTGGTCCATCGGACTCGATCCGCGCGCCTGGTGGACGATCCGCCGCACGCTGCAACAGTTCCGACCGGACTTCATCCATGTGCACGACAGTCACGCGCTGTCGCTGGTTCGTTCGACCCGGACTCGGGTCCCGCTCATCGCCCATCGCCGGGTGGACTTCCATGTGCGCCCCGGAAGTGCGTGGTTCTCGGCGCACCGTATCGTCGCAGTATCAGAAGCGGTCGGGCGGATCCTGGTCGCCGATGGTATTCCGCCGCACCGTGTCACGGTAATTCCGGATGGGATCGATGCGGCGGAGATTCGCGCCAACGCCATCCCGCCGATGGACATCCGCGGCCGCCTGTCCCTGCCGCCTCATACCCCGCTCGCCGTGAACGCCGCGGCCCTCGTGGGACACAAGGATCAGATCACCCTGATCCGCGCCGCGGCCGAGGCCCGGGCGCTCGCGCCGGATCTCCATTGGGCGATCGCGGGTGAGGGCGAGCGCCATGCCGCGCTCGCCGCCGAGATCGCGCGCCGCGGCCTCGGCGACCGCGTCCACCTCCTGGGGTATATCACGGGAATCGATTCACTGATCCGCGAGGCGGATGTCTTCGTCATGTCGTCCAAAGAAGAGGGACTGGGCAGCGTGATTCTCCACGCGCTGGCGCTCGGCAGACCGGTCGTCTCGACCGCCGCCGGTGGCATCCCGGAAATCCTGGGAGCCGACGCGCTGGTCCCGGTCGGCGACGCCGCCGCGCTCGCGCACAAAGTGGTCGCCACGCTGAGCCGTCCCGAGACGATCTCTCTCCCGGATCGCTTCACGGCCAAGTCGATGGCGCAGGCGACGTTGGCGCTTTACAGGAGGATGGTGGAGGCGGGTGGAGGAGGGTGAAGGATGGTGGAGGTCAACCTCCACAACCTCCACCAACGTCCACCAGCGTCCATCAACCTTCCGCTAGATTGCAGTTCCCATGATCTACGTGTGCGTTCCCGTCCACAACGAGGCGAAGACCGCGGGCCTGGTCCTCTGGAAGGTCCGTCAGGTCTTCACGGCGTTTCAGCGCGAGTACCAGCTGCTGGT
>Ga0126377_10004674_pt1 | contig 10008 bp, 7 predicted proteins | sample PanSoiMetPlot_22_FD_92647 | JGI IMG/M metagenome (GOLD analysis project Ga0126377, IMG submission 92647) | Tropical forest soil microbial communities from Panama - MetaG Plot_22 | ecosystem: Environmental > Terrestrial > Soil > Tropical forest > Bulk soil | place: Panama | collected 2016-02-17 | reverse complement strand
GCGCTCCCGGCGCTCCCGGACAGTCCGGCCCGCGAGGTCCTCAGGGCCTGCCGGGCACGGCCTTCGCCCGCTTCGGGCCGGGCGCGAACGCGCTCACGACGCTGGACAGCGCCGGCGACGTCGGCTCGCTGACATCGATGACGATCGGCGCGGACGGCCTCGGCCTGATCAGCTACTACGACCAGACCAACGCCGACGTCAAGGTCGCACACTGCAGCAACGCCGCCTGCACCGGCGCGGCCAGGACGACGCTCGACGGCGCCGGCAGCGTCAGCGCCGGTTCCACGACGATCGGCGCGGACGGGCTAGGGCTGATCAGCTACTACGACAACTCGAACGGCGACCTGAAGGTCGCGCACTGCAGCAACGCCGCCTGCACGAGCTCGACGAAGACCACGATCGACAGCACCGGCGTCGTCGGCTGGGACAGCTCGTTCACCATCGGTGCGGACGGGCTCGGGCTGCTCAGCTACTACGACGACACGAATCACGGCCTGAAGGTGGCCCACTGCGACAATCCCGCCTGCACGAGCGCCACAAAGACCACGCTCGATAGCGGTGACGAATACTGGTACACGTCCGCCACGGTCGGCGCGGACGGGCTCGGGCTGATCAGCTACTACGCCAAGACGAGCGGCGACGTCAAGGTCGCCCACTGCAACGACGTCGTCTGCACGGGCTCCGTCAAGACGGTGATCGCCAACGCGGGCGCCGGAGGGGCGATCAGCTCGCTGACGATCGGAGCCGATGGGCTCGGCTTGATCGGCTACTCCGATGCCGCAAACGGCGACCTGAAGGCCGCTCACTGCAACGACGCGCCCTGCACCGGGGTGAGCACGGCCACGCTCGACAGCGTCGGCACCGTCGGGTACCAGGTCTCGGTGACGATCGGGGCGGACGGGCTCGGCTTGATGAGCTACCTAGATTTCACCAACCTCGACCTCAAAGTCGCCCACTGCTCGAATGTCGTCTGCTCGAGCGCAAGCTTGAGCAGGCTCGACAGTGCCGGAGACGTCGGCTGGTCCACCTCGGCGACGATCGGGACCGACGGCCTCCCGCTGATCAGCTACCGGGACGAGACCAACCGCGACCTCAAGGTCGCGCACTGCTCGAACGCCTTCTGCACGACCTACCTCCGGCGCCGGTAGGGCACAGGAGAACCACTGGAGAGGGGCTGCCACGCGGCCCCTCTTCGCTTGCCGGGGAGGTGCGGCCAGCCACACCTCGAGACACCTGCTGGCCGCATTCCGCCCTCTGCGCCGGACTGCGACCTTCTGTTCACACGCAATGAGCGAGCCAGGAGGAACAGCACAGTGTTCAAGTCCAAGATCTCGACCCTGATCGCCGCCACGGCGCTGCTCGTCGCCCTGGGCGGGAGCAGCTACGGCGCCTACGCGGGCGTGAGGCACCTGGCGGCGAGGAACAGCGTCGGCAGCGCGCAGGTGATCAACGGCTCGCTGCAAAAGGTCGACTTCAGCAAGAAGACGGTCGCCGCGCTCAAGGGCAACCGCGGGCCACAGGGGCTTTCGGGGCCCGCCGGTCCCACCGGCCTTCCGGGCGCGAAGGGCCCGCAGGGCAACCCGGGCGCCCGCGGTGCCGCGGGCCTCACGGGTGCGCAGGGGGCGCAGGGGTTTCCCGGCACGTCGATCCAGCGCTCGGGTCCCGGAGCGACGGCGCTCACCACGCTCGACAGCACCGGCACCGTCGGCCAGGAGACCTCGGCCACGTTCGGAGCCGACGGACGCGGTCTCATCAGCTACTACGACAGCACCAACGGCGACCTGAAGGTCGCGCACTGCGACAACGCCGCGTGCACGAGCGCGACGAAGACGACGGTCGACAGCAGCGGCGACGCCGGCCACCACAGCTCGGTCGCCCTCGGGGCGGACGGTCTCGGGCTGATCAGCTACCGCGGCGGCAGCAACGAGCTCAAGGTCGCGCATTGCAGCAACGTCGCGTGCTCGAGCGCGACCGTGCACACGGTCTCGGGCGTCGCCGCCGACTACACGTCGCTGGCAATCGGCGTCGACGGCCGCGGGCTGATCAGCTACCGAAGCGACCTCGGCACGCTGTACGCCGCCCATTGCGACGACGCGGTCTGCACGGCCGCGGGTAACCACATCGTCGACAACAGCGGCGACGACGGCTACTTCAGCTCGGTGACGATCGGCGCGGACGGCCTCGCGTTGATCAGCTACCGCGACTTCACGAACGGCGCACTGAAGGTCGCCCACTGCAACGACGTCGACTGCACCGGAGCGATCGCCAGCACCATTGACGTCACCGCCAACGTCGGCACATACACGTCGGTCACCGTCGGCGTCGACGGGCTCGGCCTCATCAGCTACTACGACCTCGACGGCCAGAACCTGAAGGTCGCGCACTGCACCGACCCGGTCTGCACGAGCGCGGGCGTGAGCACGCTGGCGACCACCGGCGCCACCGGCCTGCATACCTCGGTCACCCTCGGTGACGACGGGCTGGGCCTGATCAGCTACCTGAGCAGCACCGGCCTCAGCGTCGCCCACTGCAACAACGTCGCCTGCACGACCGCGAACCTGACCCCGGTCGACAGCGGCAGCGTGGGCGGCTACACCTCGGCCACGGTCGGCCCGGACGGCCTTCCACTGGTCAGCTACTACGACTACGCGAACGGCAACCTCAAGGTCGCCCGCTGCACGAACAGCTTCTGCTCGCCGTTCTTCCGGCGGCGCTGAGGCCACGGGAGGAACTGGAGATGAAGACGACGATTGCACCGATCACGCGGGCCGCCGGGCGTCACAGCCTCGCCGTCCTGGCCCTGTTCGTGGCCCTGGGCGGAACCGGCTACGCAGCGGCCAACCACCTGATGGCACGGAACACCGTCGGCAGCGCGCAGGTGATCAACGGCTCGCTGCAGAAGAAGGACCTGAGCAAGAAGGCGCTGACGGCGCTCAAGGGGGCGCGAGGGGCGCGAGGACTCCGGGGTCCGGTCGGCGCGGCGGGCATCCAGGGGGCGCCTGGCACGATGGGCTCCCCCGGCGCAATGGGAGCCCAGGGGCAGCCGGGAGTGCAGGGGCTGCAGGGACCTGCCGGCCCCGCCCTCGTTCGTACGACGCCGGGCGCGGTCACGATTGCGACGCTCGACGCAGCCGGCGTCGGCATCGGTCACGACGGGGAGGACACGTCGGCGATCATCGGAGCTGACGGCCTCGGCCTCCTCAGCTACTTCGACGAAACGAACACCGATCTCAGGGTGGCTCATTGCAACGACGTCGCCTGCTCGGGTGCGACGAAGACCACGCTCGACAGTGCCGGCGACGTCGGGCGCGGGAGCTCGGTGGTGCTAGGCGCCGACGGGCTCGGCCTCATCAGCTACCGCGACAAGACGAACGGCACCTTGAAGGTGGCCCACTGCGATAACACCGCCTGCACGAGCGCAACGGTGAGCACCGTCCAGTCGAACATCGGCTCGAACCCCCTGTCTTGGGACACCTCGGCCACGGTCGGGCCAGGCCCGGAAGGCCTCGCGCTCATCAGCTACACGACGCAGTCAGGCGTGGAACTTCACGTCGCCCACTGCGCCAACCTCAAGTGCACGAGCGCGAGCGCCAGCCCTGAGCTCGATGGCGCTTCCATCGCGGGGGAGCCCTCGATGACACTCGGCGCGGACGGGCTCGGGCTGATCAGCTATCGCGCAACGAACGAAGACCTCAGGGTCGCCCACTGCAACGACGTCGCCTGCACGAGCGCCGTGGTCACGATCCTCGACAGCTTGGGGAGCGTCGGCGGAAACAGCTCGGTGGCAATCGGAACGGACGGGCTCGGGTTGATCGCCTACACCGACGACACGAATGACCACCTCAAAGTCGCCCACTGCAACAACCGCGCGTGCACGAACGCGACTTCGAGCACGATCGACAACGCCGCGAACTCCGGCGGGTGGCCGTCGGTAACGATCGGAACGGACGGGCTGGGGCTGATCAGCTACAGCTCGAACGGCTACCTCAGCTTCGCTCATTGCCGAAGCTCGGACTGCACGAGCGCCAGCGTCAACACACCGGTCAAGTTCGCGAACGGCACGGAGGCGTCGCTGACGATCGGCACGGACGGGCTTGGCCTGGTCAGCCACTACGACAGGTCCACCGGAAAGCTGAAGGTCGCACACTGCTCGAACCCCTTCTGCGTCCCATATCTCAGGCGGCGCTAGCGCTCAAAGAGTGTGGTTACCCGTACCGCGGGCCGAAGAGGGGTCTGCGACGATGCGGGCGTGGCCAGCATCCTGATCGTGGACGACGACCGACGTTTCCGCGGAATTGCCAGGAGGCTGCTCGAGTCCGAGGGGTTCGACGTCGTCGGCGAGGCGGAGGACGGTCATGGCGCACTCGCCGCGGCACGCGAGCTCGAGCCCGACGTGGTGCTGCTCGACGTCCAGCTGCCCGGCCTCGACGGGCTCGAGGTGGCGCAGCAGCTCGCCGGCGAGGGCGGTCCCGCGGTCGTGCTGACGTCGACCCGCGATGAGTCGGATTTCGGGCCCCAGGTTCGCCAGAGCGGTGCGCGGGGCTTTGTCCCGAAGGACGAGCTCTCGGCGCAGCGAATCGCCGACCTCTGCGCATGACCGACGGCGAGCCGCTCCGGGTCGTCATCGCGGAGGACTCGGTCCTGATGCGCGAAGGGATCGCGAGCCTGCTCGAGGGAGCCGGGTTCGAGATCGTCGGCAAGTCCTCGACGGCCGACGACCTGCTGCTCAAGGTTCGCAGCTACAAGCCCCACGTGGCGATAGTCGACATCCGCATGCCGCCGGACCACACCGACGAAGGGCTCGTCGCCGCCAAGCAGATTCGCGAGGAGCACCCGGAGGTCGGCGTGCTCGTCCTCTCCCAGTACGTCGAGCCGTCGTATGCGATGGAGCTGATCGCGGACGACGCCGAGGGGGTGGGCTACCTGCTCAAGGACCGGATTCCCGACGTGGACGAGTTCCGGAGCTCCGTTCGCCGCGTCGCCGAGGGAGGGTCGGCGCTCGACCCGGCCATCGTCACGCAACTCGTGGGCAGGCGCCGCAGCGACGACCCGCTCGAGACGCTGACGCCGCGCGAGCGCGAGGTGCTGGAGCTGATGGCGGAGGGTCGCTCGAACCAGTCGATCGCGCAGAAGCTCGTCGTGACCGAGCGCGCGGTCGAGAAGCACGTCACCAGCATCTTCGGGAAGCTCCGGCTGCCGGCGACGGCCGAGGACCACCGCCGCGTGCTGGCGGTGCTCGCGTTTCTCCGTTCCTAGCCGCCTTCTCACTTGACTTGTCGGGTCGAGCCTGCGAGATATAGCTCTCGCAACCAGGCCTACGAAGGGGGATCCACATGGTTTCGCGGCGCTTAGTCGCTGTGTTCGTAATCGCAGGCTTCGCCGTCGTCCTGGCGGCGGTGCTTGCGCGCGGGTCGTCGAGTACCTCGGGCGAGTCCAAGGCACGCGGCTTGCAACACCTCGCGCTGCTGGAAGGCGGCGGCCGTGACGATTCGGGTGGTGCGGAGGCGGAGGCCTACTCCGACCGCGCATACCCGATGGACGACATCTCGATCGCCCAGATCCAGGGAGCGATCTCGGCGAACGCCGCGGTGAAGGCCCGCGGGCCGAAGCTCGGCTCGAAGTGGGACTCGATCGGACCGAGCACGCTGAACGTCGACCGGCTCGGAACGCAGGCGTTCACGGCACCGACGCAGTGGTCGGGCCGCGTCACGGCGCTCGCGGTCGACCCGAAGTGCAAGCCGCAGGAGTGCACGCTCTACGTCGGCGCAGCCGGCGGCGGCGTCTGGCGCTCGAAGAACGCCCTCGCTCCTACCCCGTCGTGGAAGTTCATCTCGGACGGGATCCCGACGAACGCGATCGGCTCGATCACCATCGACCCGAACGACGCGACGGGCAAGACGATCTACGTCGGCACCGGCGAGGCAAACGCCAGTGGCGACAGCGAAGCGGGCGTCGGCCTCTACCGGACGACCGACGACGGTGCGCACTGGTCGGCCGTCCCCGGTGGGGCCGCGATCTCGAACCTCCGGTCGATCGGCGGTGTCGCCATCGAGCCCGGCGATCCGAGTCACATCGCTATCGCGACCCGCGCGGGACAGCGCGGCCTCGGCTCGAACGCCACCAACACCGGGACCGTTGCGGCGAACTCGCCCGCGACCGGCATCTGGGAGACGCATGACGGCGGCGCCAACTGGGCGCTGACGCGTCCCGGCACGGCGTACGAAGTGCGCTTCGATCCGGGCAACCCGAACGTGCTGTTCGCGGCGATCGGCGCCGTGGGGATCACGCGCTCGACGAACGACGGCGCGTGGGAGACGATCTTCAGCCGCATCGCCAGCGGCCGCTTCACGTTCTCTCCGGTCGTGAAGGACGGGAACACGCGCATGTACCTCGCCGACGCGAACGGCGGCGCGGTCGCCCCGACGGGAGCGCAGGTGTACCGCGTCGACGACGCGAACCAGCCGGCGGCGACGATGACGGCTTCGAACAACGCCGCGTGGACTCGCCTGTCGAACCCGACGGCCGGCACGCCCGGCAACGCGGTCTACAACTACTGCAACACGCCGCTGGTCGGGTCGCAGTGCTTCTACGACATGTACATCGCCTCGCCGGCCGACAACCCGGACGAGGTCGTGGTCAGCGGGCTCATGCACTACGAGGAGCTCAAGCCGTACGCGGCCCCGGGCGGTATGCGCTCGAACGGCCGGTCGGTGCTGATGTCCACGGACGCCGGTGTGAACTGGAAGGACATGACCGGCGACCCGCAGGGCGAGTCGATGCATCCGGACCAGCACGCGGTCGTCTTCGTGCCCGGCAACCCGAACCAGTTCTTCGCCGGTTCGGACGGCGGCGTGATCCGCACGAACGGCAAGTTCGTCGACGGCTCGAGCATGTGCAACGGCCGTGGCCTCAGCGCGGCGTTCCTCGCCGACTGCCAGGCGTGGCTCAGCCGCATCCCGGACAAGCTGGAGCCGGTGAACGCCGGCCTCGGCACGCTGCAGATGAACAGCATCGCCGTCAGCCCGTACCTGCCAGACACCGCGTCATCCGGCACGCAGGACAACGGCACGCTGTCCTTCTCCGGCTCGCCGACGTGGTACCTGCCGCTCACGGGTGACGGCGGCGACTCCGGCTTCGACGCAACGGAGCCGAAGACCCGCTTCCACACCTACACCGGCGGGCAGATGGACATCAACTACGACGGCGACAACCCGGCGTCGTGGCTGTTCATCGGCGACGTGTTCGTCACCGGGACGGCGGAGGGCCAGCGCTTCTACGCGCCGGTGATCTCCGACCCGGTCGTGTCGCACACGATCTTCGTCGGTGCGCAACGTGTCTGGCGCACGCAGAACCTCGGCGGTGACCGCTCGTTCCTCGAGCAGCACTGCAACACCGCTGCCAACGAGTTCGGTACCAGCGACGGGCTCTTCACGGGCGTCTGCGGCTCCGCCGACGACTGGAAGCCGATGTCGGCGTCGCTGACCGCGGCGTCGGGCGGCACCAAGGCCGGCGGCACCCTGACCGCGGTCTCGCGCGGACAGGACGCCGGCACGATGTGGGTCGCCTCGCAGGGCGGTCGCATCTTCGTCACGCAGGATGCGAACGCTCCGATCGGGAGCATCACGTTCACCCGGATCGACACGGCGGCGCAGCCGAACCGCGTTCCGTCGTCCGTGTTCGTCGACCCGACGAACGCGAACCACGCGATCGTGACCTTCTCGGGCTACGAGGCGAACACGCCGACGACGCTCGGTCACGTCTTCGACGTCGTCTACGACCCGGCGTCGCTCACCGCGACGTGGACGAACATCTCGTCCGACATCGGCGACCAGCCGGTGAACGACGCGGTGATCGACACGGCGACGGGTGACCTCTACATCTCGACCGACTTCGGCGTCTACCGCCGTGTCGCGGGCACGACGGGGTGGATCCCGGCCGCCGACGGCATGCCGATGGCGGCAGTGTCGGGCCTCACCATCGCGGACGGGAAGAACGGCGACCGGCTGCTCTACGCTGCGACGCACGGTCGCGGCGCCTTCCGGCTTCGCCTCAAGTAACACGTTCGTCTACCGCTCGAAGGGCCCCGGCGACGGGGCCCTTCGTCTGCCGTGTGGCACGGTGTCGTCGTGGTGATCCGCGCGGGGACCGACGGCGACGTTTCGCGGCTGCGCCAGATCGCGGTCGACGCCAAGGCGCACTGGGGCTACGACCGCGGGCAGGTCGAGGACTGGGCGCAGGGCGGCGACTTCGATGTCGGCAGCATGCGCAGCCGTGAGGTCTACGTCGCCGAGGCCGACGGTGCGCCGGTCGGTTGGGCCTCGCTGATCCCGCGCGGCGAGGTCGGCTGGCTCGAGGACCTCTGGATCGACCCGCCCTGGATCGGCCGCGGAGTGGGCCGGCTCCTGTTCGAGCACGTCGCCGGCCGCGCCCGCGAGCTCGGTGCGCGGCGGCTCGAGTGGGAGGCGGAGCCGAACGCGCACGGCTTCTACGAGCGGATGGGCGCGACCTATGTGCGCGACAGCGAGGTCACCGAGTGGGGCCGGGTGCTCGACGTGCTGGGCGTCGAGCTGTGATGCGGGCAGTCGCCGCGGCCTGCCTTGCCTTCGTCGTCGCGGGAGCGGCGCCCGCGCGGGAGACGGCGGCGCCGACCCTCGGGCAGCTGGTCGGGCAGAAGCTCGTCGTCACGATGCAGGGCACGACGCCCTCGGCTTCACTTCTGGCACGCGTGCGGCGAGGCGAGGTGGGCGGCGTGATCATCCACGGCTTCAACTTCCGCACCACCGTGGGCCTGCGACGGATCACGCGCTCGCTGCAAGCGGCCGCAGCCGCCGGAGGCGGGCCGAAGCTGCTGATCTCGGTCGACCAGGAGGGCGGCGACGTGAAGACGGTCTCGTGGGCGCCGCCGTCGCTCGCGCCCGCCCAGATGGGTTCACGCGCGCGCGAGCAGGGCCGGCGCACCGGCGCGGCGCTGGGAGCGCTGGGGATCAACGTCGACCTCGCCCCGGTCGCGGACGTCCCCGTCTCGCACGCCTCGGCCGTGTATCGCCAGGGCCGGACCTGGTCGTTCGACGCGGACACGACCGCCGTGCAGGCCGGCGACTTCGCGCTCGGGCTCCGCGCCGGGCACTCCGTCGCGACGATGAAGCACTTCCCCGGCCTGGGGCTCGCGCTCCGCGACACCGACCGGGCACTCGTCCGCATCAGGGCCCCTCGCAGCCGCCTGGCGCCCGGGCTCGTGCCGTACCGGCGCGCCATCCGTCAGGGCGTGCCGGTGATCATGCTCTCGAACGCGATCTACGACGCCTACGACCCGGTCAACGCCGCCGGCTGGTCGCGCGCGATCGCGAGCACGCTGCTGCGGCGCGAGCTCGGCTTCGGCGGCGTCTCGATGACGGACTCGCTCGACGGCGCCGCGCGTGTCCGCGGCATCCCGCCGAACGGCCTGGCGATCGGCGCCGCGAACGCCGGCACCGACCTGATCCTGCTGACCGGCTCCGAGGCGGCCACGCGCAAGGTCTTTTCGTCGCTGCTGCGCGCCGCGCAAAGCGGCCGGATTGCCCGCGCCACCCTGGAGACGTCGTACGCGAGGATCCTCCGGCTGAAGGCGCGGCTGTAGGGTCGCAGCGTGGCGGCGACCGGGATCCTCGACCAGATCGGCAACACTCCGCTCGTCCGCCTCCGGCGGATCCCGCCCGAGGGCGCGGAGATCTGGGTGAAGCTCGAGTACCGCAACCCGACCGGGTCGATGAAGGACCGCATGGCGCTCGCGATGATCGAGGGCGCCGAGCGCGACGGCCTGCTCGAGCCGGGGACGACCGTCGTGGAGTACACGGGCGGCAGCACCGGGCCTGCGCTCGCGTTCGTCTGCAGGGCGAAGGGCTACGCCGCGAAGATCGTCATCTCGGAGTGCTTCAGCGAGGAGCGCATCCGGCTCACGAGCGCGCTCGGGGCGGAGCTGGAGCTGCTGCCGGCGGTCGAGGAGCGCGGCCGCGTCACCACGCAGGACAT
>Ga0126377_10004673_pt1 | contig 10010 bp, 11 predicted proteins | sample PanSoiMetPlot_22_FD_92647 | JGI IMG/M metagenome (GOLD analysis project Ga0126377, IMG submission 92647) | Tropical forest soil microbial communities from Panama - MetaG Plot_22 | ecosystem: Environmental > Terrestrial > Soil > Tropical forest > Bulk soil | place: Panama | collected 2016-02-17 | reverse complement strand
GCTCGGGTGTGGTGATCCGCTGGTGCCGTCGGAGAAAAGCACCTCGACGCTCCCGCCGTGCGCGGCAATGGATATCACGTGATTGTTCGTGAGGATGTAACCGCCGGAGGAGCGTACCGGCGACGATCACCGGCCGCGATGTCCAGAGCGACCTGGCGGTCCTGCACGTCGATCCACCCTTCAACCTCCCGGTGATCAAGATCGGTGAGTCGAGCTCGGTGTACGTCGGTCAGCCGGTCGTTGCCCTCGGCGCGCCGCTCGGACTCTCGGGGACGGTCACATCGGGGCATCGTGAGCGCGCTCGACCGGACGGTTCGCGCGCCGGCCGACAACGGCGCCACCGCTCTCCTGACGGCGGCGGTGCAGACCGACGCGTCGATCAATCCGGGCAACAGCGGCGGCGCACTGGTGGACTGCGGCGACCAGCTCGTGGGCGTGCCGACGGCGGGCGCGGCGCGACCGTTCCCGGCAGTCGCGGCGGCAGCATCGGCCTGGGCTTCGCGATCCCGGTCGACTTCGCGATGAAGGTCGCCGACGAGTTGATCGATCAGGGCTCGCTGGCTCATGCCAGCTTCGGACTCGAGGCCGTGCCTATCCCGCCATCGGCAGCGGCCGCGGCAGGAACTCCCCAGGGCCTGTTCGTGCGCTCGGTGACGCCCGGTGGCCCGGCCGCCGCTGCAGGCATCCAGCGTGGCGAGGTGATCACGAAGATCGGCGGCGCAGACGCGACCAATGGCCTGCAGCTCGAGAATCTCACCCTGACGAACAAGCCCGGCGATACGGTCGCCATCACGTACTTGCGCGGCGGCAAGGAGACCGAAGCGACGATCACGCTGGGCAGCGCGTCCTAGCGGGCGGACGATGGCCACATGCTCGTGGCTGTCGCCGGTCGAGGCCGCCGAGTTCTAGCGGTCAAGGGTGGTGCCGCTCACGCATGACGAGCGATCAGTGGGGGCCGACGGTTTCCCGGGTTCGTCCCGCTAGTTGTGCGGGGCCGAGCCTCCGGCCTCGCCCTCGCCGGCGAGCGCCTCCTGGAGCACGTCCCACGCGAGCACGGCGCACTTGACGCGCACCGGGTACTTCACGACGCCCTTGAGCGCGACCAGTTCGCCGAACGCGTCCTCGTCGGCCTCGACCTCGCCGGCCATCATGCCGCGGAATGCGCCGATGGAGGCCTCGACCTCGTCGCGGGACTTGCCGGCCACGGTCTCGGTCATCATCGAGGCCGAGCTCTGGCTGATCGAGCACCCCTGGCCGACGAACGACACGTCCGTGACGATGCTGCCGTCCTCGTTCACGTACACCGTGATCTCATCGCCGCACAGGGGGTTGTTCTTCGAGCACTGGAGGACGGCGCCCGGCATCTCCCGCTTGTTCCGCGGGTTCTTGTAGTGGTCGAGGATGACCTCTTTGTAGAGCTCGTCAAGCGCCAAAGAACTCACCCGCCTTCTCCAATGCCGCGATGAGCGCGTCCACGTCCTCGGGCGTGTTGTACACGTAGAACGAGGCCCGCGTCGTCGCCGGGACACCGAGCCGCCGCATCAGGACCTGTGCGCAGTGGTGACCCGGCCGCACACACACCCCTTCCTGGTCCAGCACCTGCGCCAGGTCGTGCGGGTGGATGTCCTTGTACCAGAACGAGACCGCGCCCCCGCGCATCTCGGGATCCTTCGGCCCGTAGACCGTCGCCCCGAGGGACCCGAGCGCCTCGATCGCGTAGGCCGTGAGCTCCTGCTCGTGGGCGCGAACGTTCTCCATCCCCAAGCCCTCGAGATAGTCGATCGCACTCGCGAGCCCGATCTCCTCGGCGATGTTCATCGTCCCCGCCTCGAATTTGTGCGGAGGCGCCTTGTAGGTCGAGTGGTCCGGGTAGACCTCCATGATCATCTCGCCGCCACCGAGGAAGGGGGACATCGCGTCCAGGAGCTCGAGCCGCCCGTACAGGCCGCCCGACGCCGTCGGCCCGAGCATCTTGTGGCCCGAGATCGTGAGGAAGTCCACGTCCAGGTCGGCCACGTCGACCGGGTTGTGGGGCACGAGCTGGGCGCCGTCCACCACGACGATCGCCCCGAGGGCGTGCGCCGACGCGGCGAGCCGCTTGATCGCCGGCATCGTGCCGAGCACGTTCGACTGCCCGGTGATCGCGAGGACTTTTGTGCGGTCGGTGAACATGGCCTCGACGCTCGCGGCGTCCAGGGATCCGTCGTCCTCGATCGGGACCATCCTCGTCACCGCGCCGGTCGCCTCCGCGACGAGCTGCCAGGGAACGATGTTCGAGTGGTGCTCCATCTCGGAGAAGACGATCTCGTCGCCCTCGGTCAGGAATCTGCGGCCCCAGGCGTTCGCGACCAGGTTGATCGACTCGGTCGTGCCGCGCGTGAAGACGACGCTGTCGGGGTTCGGCGCGCCGATGAAGCTCGCGAGCTTGGTGCGGGCGCCCTCGAACATCGCCGTGGCCTCCTCCGCCAGCTCGTAGACGGCCCGGTACAGGTTCGCGTTGTGCCGCTCGTAGTACTCGGTGATCGTGTCGATCACCGCGCGAGGCTTCTGACTGGTGTTGGCGCTGTCGAGGTAGACGAGCCGCTTGCCGTGGCTCGTGCGCGACAGGATCGGGAAGTCCTGCTTGACCTTGTCGGCGTCGAAGGTCGAGGAGCCCGTCTGTTCCGTCACCGCCACCGCTGAGCCTCCTACGCCGTCGCGACGGGCTCGTCCAGGCCGAGCTCCTTGCGGACTCCCTCGTAGCCCTTATCCTCGAGCTCGGCGGCGAGCTCCTTGCCGCCGGACTTCACGATACGCCCGCCGATCATCACGTGAACGAAGTCGGGCGTGATGTAGTTCAGGATCCGCTGGTAGTGGGTGATAAGCAGGACGCCGAGGTCCGGCCCGATCAGCTGCGCGACCCCGCCCGCGACCGCCTTCAGCGAGTCGATGTCCAGGCCGGAGTCGGTCTCGTCCAGGACCGCGATCTCGGGTTCGAGCACGGCGAGCTGCAGGATCTCGTTCTTCTTCTTCTCGCCGCCCGAGAAGCCCTGGTTCACGTAGCGCTGCACCATCGCGTCCTCGACGCCGAGCAGCGTCATCTTCTCCTTCATGTGCTTTCGGAACTGAAGCGCGTTGATCTCCTCGCCCTTGACGCTCTTGTAGGCGGTGCGCAGGAAGTTCACAACGCTCACGCCGGGAATCTCGACCGGGTACTGCATCGCCAGGAACAGCCCGCGCTGGGCCCGCTGATCCGCGGTGAGTTTGGTGATGTCCTCGCCCTTGAACACGATCCGCCCGCCCGTCAGTCTGTAGCCGGGCCGCCCCATAAGGACGCTCGCTAGCGTGGACTTGCCCGAGCCGTTCGGCCCCATGAGGGCGTGCGTCTCGCCCTGTCTCACGACGAGGTCGATCCCCTTCAGGATCGGCTTGTCCTCCACCGAGGCCTCGAGCTCATCGATCTCCAGCGTCGCCGGTTCGGTCATCTCGTCACTCCTCGGGTAGCTCGATCATCACGTCGTCGTTCTCGATCTTGGAAGCGAAGACCTCGACCGGTTGCGTGGCGGGCAGCGTCGTCGGCCGACCCGTGTTGAGGTCGAACGTCGATCCATGCTTGGGGCACTCGATCGTCTCGTCCTCTACCTCCACCTCGCCCTCGTCCAGGAAGTAGTGCGCGTGGGAGCAGATGGCGTCCACCACCCGGAAGTCCTCGTTGCCGAGGTTCGCCACCGCGAACGGCCTGTGGCCCAGCTCGAACCGGCGCACCTCTCCCTCGGCCACGTCGCCGACACCGCAGATCCGCACGAGGGCCATCAGGGGGCCCTCGTGCTCTCGGGGGCTGCGCTCGCCCCCGGCCGGGATACGCCCCCGACGAACCCGGCGATCTCTTCCTCGATCGCGCGCTCGAGGCCCTCACGGATCTCGGCGATGTCGACGCGATCGAGCACCTCGGCGAAGAACCCGAACACGATCAGACGCTCGGCCTCCTGCTCGGGGATGCCGCGGCTCATCAGATAGAAGAGCTCGTCGTCCGAGACGGGGCCGACGCTCGCCGCGTGACCGCAGCGGGTGGGGTCGTTGGTCAGGATCTCGAGGTTCGGAACGGAATGCGCCCGGGCGTGCTCGGACAACAGGATGTTGCGGTTGGTCTGGTACGCGTCGCAGTGGTGGGCGCCCTTCTCGATGATAACGGTGCCGGTGTAGATCGAGTTGGAGGCGTCTCGCATGGCGCCCTTGTACAGGAGGTCGCTCGACGTGCGCGAGCCCACGTGGTCCTGGATCGATCGGTGGTCGATGTGTTGCTCGGCGTCGCCGAAATACACACCCAGCATCTCCGAGGTCGCGCCGTCCTCGGCCAGGAGCGCCTCGACCTCGGCGCGAGCGAGCGAGCCACCGAACGCCACGCCCAGGGTCCGCAGGCTCGCGTCCTTGGCCACGCGGGCTCGCTGCACGGACAGATGCGTCACGCCCTCGCCGAACTCCTGGAGCGCTACGTAGCGAACGCGGCTGTTCGGGCCGGCGTGGATCTCGACGATCGCGTCCGAGAGCGCCCGCTTCATGGGTGGCGACCCGTAGCGGTCGATGAACGTGATCTCGGCATTCTCGCCCACGACCAGCAGGGTCCGGGGGAACACGGCCGTGTCCTCGGCGTCGATCCAGGTCATCGTCTGCAGCGGCAGCTCGATCTCGACCCCGTCGGGCACATGGATCAGCGTGCCGGCCGAGCGGAACGCGGCGTGCAACGCGGTGAACTTGGAGCGTTCGGTGGAGACCAGGGTGTGCAGGTAGGGCTCGACGAGCTCAGGCCGCTCGGCGATCGCGCGGTCCAGGTCGCCGAACCACACCCCTCGCTCGGCCAGCGCAGGGTCCAGGTGGGTGATCATGACCTCGGAGTTCCGCTGGATCTGCAGGCCGGCGCGCTCGCCGACCTCGCCGGCTGCCGCGAGGATCTCCTCCGGCACCTGGTCCAGGTTCACGGCACGGCCGCCCTCGGCGAAGGGCCGGAGGTCGAACGAGAAGTCCTCGAGGTCGGTGTAGCGCCACTCCTCCGTCTCCTGGGACGGCAGCGGCATGGCCTCGAACTCTTCGAAGGCCTGCCTGCGCAGGGACTCCACGAACGGCGCGGAGGAGGGCAGGCCCTCCAGGGCGCGCTCGTCGAAGGAGGTCGTGGTGGTCACGCCTCAAATCCTAGCAATCTGGTCGGATTCGCCTCTCAGGCGTCCGGCATCCAGGCCCCGACGGCGGGCCGATAAGGCTTGACCTCGATGTCCTCCCAGACGCCGCCCGTCACGTAGGGGTCGGTGTCGATCCAGGCATCGAACGCCTCCCGGCTCTCGAAGTCGGTGAGCAGGACCGACCCCACCATGTCGCCCTGGTCGTCGAGGATCGCGCCGCCGACCAGGATGTTGCCTGCCTCGACGAGCGGAACGATGCGCTCGAGATGGATCGGGCGGACGGCCGCCCGGCGGTCCTTCGCCTCCGGATCGGTCCCGTCGCGGGCGATCACGATCTGGATCACGGCTCCCTCCTCACACGTCGTGGGCTACCAGCCCGACGCCTCTGGGGGCGGCGGCGTGGGGTCGGGTTCGTTCGGACCCTCGTCCGCCTGCCACACGATCGAATCCTCTTCGATCCGCTCCCGGATCTGGAGGCGGCCGTCGTTGGTGACGGCAAGCAGGCGTCCCCCAGGATCCCAGTCCGCCCACTGGACGTCGTCCAGGACCGTGGCGTCGCCGCCACGGACGACCTCGTAGCGGATCTGGGTCCGGAGGCCGTGCAGCTCGCGGATCGCGGCGTACGTGCCCCGCACGGTCAGGCGCTCGGACCCGCCCGAGCCCGGCCGCGGCCTCTCCATCACGATCCGATCACCCCGCGCCTCGTCCCAGGCGTCTCCCGTGTCCCGGGGCGGCGTGCCTGCGGTCTCCGACCAGCCACGCCTGCGCTCGACGGCGAAGGAGTCCGCAGCTGTCATTTGCAGACCGTAGCGTTCGTACAGGGTGCCGAGGTCGCCCACGTCGGGCTCGTCCACGTGGCGGACCGAGGCGTCCTCGACGAACTGCATCCCGCGGGTCCACGTGCTGCCGATCCCCCACGCGGCGAGCGCCGTTAGCCAAGGCAGCCGCGAGATCGCGATGTATGTCGCGCCCAGGTCCCAGTCGGCCGCCTGTTTCATCGCGAAGTATGCGAACCACCGGCCGTCGGGAGACAGGTCGCACCGCTGCGGGTAGATCGTCCCCCGCAGCCACGCGCCGGGCTCGTAGGCCGGGCTTGCGAGGTCCCAGCGACCCAGGTGCATCCAGTCACTCGGACCGCGCCGGATGACGGCCACGATCGGCGCGCGCGATGCGGGGATACCGAAGATTCGGGGACCCACCGACCGATCAGGGGTTCGCCGGCGTCAGCGGGATCGGGCGGCCGATCGCATTCAGCGATCCCGAGCGGAATGGCCGATCGTCGACCGTGGCGGACGCGTAGCCCGCCAACTGGACCGTCGCGAGGATCGCGGATCGCGCCGGCTCGCCCAATGCGCGGTCGAGCTCGTCCTCGCCGATCTCGACGCGCCCCTCGTCTCCGAAGTGCCTCACCCGCACGACCTCGAACCCGAGGGCACGCACGCCGCGTTCTGCGCGATCGATCTGCGCGAGCGTGGCGGCGTCGACCCGCGTCCCGTACGGCACCCGCGAGGCCAGGCACGGCGAGGCCGGCTTGTCGGCGCTCGGGAGGTCGAGCGCGCGGGCGATCGCGCGGGTGGTTGCCTTGCCGATCCCGAGGTCGAGCAGCGGGTGGCGCACGCCGAAGTCGGAGGCCGCCCGCAGCCCGGGACGCCAGTCGCCGAGATCGTCCGCGTTCGTCCCCGAGAGCACCGCGTTCGAGCCGCGCGAGCGCGCGACCTCGACGAGCCGCTCGTACAGCTCGGTCTTGCAGTGGAAGCAGCGATCGCGCTCGTTCGCGCGGTAGCCCTCGCGATCGAGCTCGCGTGTCGCGATCGTCTCGTGGCGGATACCGATCACCCCGGCCACCCGTCGCGCGCCGTCCAGCTCCCCCTTCGCGAGCGAGGGCGAGACCGCGGTGATCGCGACGGCGCGCTCACCGAGCGCCCGCTGCGCGGCCGCGGCCACGACCGAGGAGTCCACGCCGCCCGAGAACGCCACGACCGCTCCCGGGGCCTCAGAGACGTGCGAGACGAGCCGCGCGAGCGCGTCGTCGGTGTCAACCAGCTCGGCCGCGCTCATCGGTAGGCGTCCGCCGCCGCGACCGCAGCCGACCACACCCGCTTGACCGGGCGTCCGGTCTCCGCCGCGATGGCAGCGCAGTCGTCGTGTTCGGGCGCCACGTTGACGACGCGGTCTCCGAGCAGCCCGACCTTGATCCGCACGCGATGCCCGAACACCTCGACCTCTCGAACCTCGCGCTCGAGCTCGTGCCGATGCAGCCTCGCGACGCGAACGCCGAGCGTCGTGCTGTGTTCGAGGAGTGCGGTCGCCACCGGCAGCTCGGCGTCCGGGCGGGCGAGCGCGCTCAGGATCAAGCCGGGACGTCCCTTCTTCATGGCCGCGGGCGAGGTCCACACGTCGATCGCGCCGGCCTCCCGGCAGCGGTCGGCGGCGTCGGGGACGAGCTCGGGGACCATGTCGTCGACGTTGGCCTCCAGCAGCAGGACCTCGTGCAGCTCGGGCGTCTCGATCGACCGGCCCAGGACAACGCGCACCACGTTCGGCCGGGTCTCGAGCTCGCGAGCTCCCGCGCCGTACCCGACCTCGCCGAGCGTCATCGACGGCAGCTCGCCCCACTCACCGGCGAGGACGCTCGCGATCGCGGCACCGGTGGGCGTGACCAACTCGCCCGGCTCGGGCACCCCTACCAGGGGCGCCCCGCGCAACAAGCGGAGCGTGGCCGGCGCAGGCGACGGGAGCCGTCCTCCTCGAGCATCGATCAGGCCGCGCGAGAACGGGAGCGGCGAGCACACGATGCGCCGAACGCCGAGCGCCTCGATCAGCGCGAACGCGCCGCACAGGTCCACCAGCGTGTCGGCCCCGAGCTCGTCGAACCGCACCTCCTCGACCGGCACGTCGTGGATCGCGCCCTCGGCCTCGGCGAGCCGCGTGAGCGCGTCGATCGCTCTCGTGCGGACGGCCTCGGAGAGCAGCGCCCGCTCGACACGGTCTCGAAGGTCCACGTACCGCTCGCCGCTCGCGGACCCGTTCGAGCCCTCGACCACGACGCGCGATGCCGCGATCCCCTGCCGGTACACCCGCGTGATCGAGACCCGGACGCCGTCCAGGCCGAGCGCGGACGGGAGGCGTTCGAGCACCTCGCCCGGAGCGGCCGCGTCGACGAGCGCGGCAAGCAGCATGTCGCCGGCGAGCCCGCCGACGCAGTCGAGGTACAGGACGCGTTCGCTCACGATGCTGAAGCTCGCGCGATCTTCGCGGCCACCGTTCCGGCGCCCAGGCCGTCGTCGATCCCGACCACCGCGAGCCCGTCGGCGCACGAGGTCAGCATCGCGTCGAGCGCGGTCCGGCCGCCGTTCGCGGAGCCGTAGCCCACGCTGGTCGGCACGCCGATAACCGGACTCGACGCGAGGCCGCCGATCACGCTCCCGAGCGCGCCGTCCATGCCGGCCACGACCACGACGCAGTCCGCCGTTCGGATCTCGGGGACGACCGGCGCGAGACGATGCAGCCCGGCGACCCCCACGTCCTCGAACACGATGACCTCGGCGCCGAGGAGCTCGGCGCGGATCCGCGCCTCGTGCACCACCGGCCCGTCCGAGGTTCCCGCGGAGACGATCACGACCTTGCCGCACCGCTCCGGCGACTCGCGTTCGAGCCACGCCGCTCGCGCGAGCTCGTCGACGTGCACGTCGGGGAACGCGTCGCGCATCGCCGCCCGAACATCGTCGTCCGCTCGCGTCACCAGGACGCTCGAGGCGCCGGCCTCGGAGAGCGACGTCGCGATCGCGACCACCTGCGCGGGCGTCTTGCCCTGGCCGAGGATCACCTCGGGCGCGCCCTGCCGGAGCTCGCGATGCGTGTCGACGTGCGCGAACCCGAGATCGTCGTACGGGAGCGTGGCGAGACGTTCGGCGGCCTCGGCCGGTTCGATCTCGTTGCGGGCCACCGCCTCGAGGAGCTCGTCGATGTCCGGGCGCGACGACACGCCCGGAGTCTAGGTCCGGCCTGCGTGGAACGCACGGCCGAGCGGCATGTTCAGCCGATCGCGCCTTCCATCTGGAGCTCGATCAGGCGGTTGAGCTCGACCGCGTACTCCATCGGCAGCTCACGCGTGATGGGCTCGATGAACCCGTTCACGATCATGGCCGACGCCTCGGCCTCGGAGAGCCCGCGGCTCATCAGGTAGAAGAGCTGGTCCTCGCCGATCCGCGCGACCGAGGCCTCGTGGCCGAGCTGCGCGCTCTCGTCCTCGACCTCGACGTACGGATAGGTGTCCGAACGCGACTGCTCGTCCAGGATCAACGCGTCGCAGCGCACCATCGATTTGGCGTGGTCGGCGCCGGGCTCGACGCGGACCAGGCCGCGGTAGCCGGTTCGCCCCCCGTCCTTGGAGACCGACTTGCTCGTGATCACGCTGGTCGTGTGCGGCGCGGCGTGGATCGCCTTGCCGCCGGCGTCTTGATGCTGCCCCTTGCCGGCGAAGGCGACCGAGAGCACCTCCCCCCGCGCGCCCTTGCCGAGCAGGTAGATCGACGGGTACTTCATCGTCACCTTGGAGCCGATGTTGCCGTCGACCCACTCCATGACCGAGTCCTCGTACGCGGCGGCCCGCTTGGTGACCAGGTTGTAGACGTTGGCCGACCAGTTCTGGATCGTCGTGTACCTGGCGCGCGCACCCTTCTTCACGATGATCTCGACCACCGCCGAGTGCAGCGAGTCGGTCGTGTAGATCGGCGCGGAGCAGCCCTCGACGTAGTGCACGTACGAGCCCTCGTCCGCGATGATCAGCGTCCGCTCGAACTGCCCGACGTTCTCCGCGTTGATCCGGAAGTACGCCTGGAGCGGGATGTCGACGTG
>Ga0126377_10004672_pt1 | contig 10011 bp, 8 predicted proteins | sample PanSoiMetPlot_22_FD_92647 | JGI IMG/M metagenome (GOLD analysis project Ga0126377, IMG submission 92647) | Tropical forest soil microbial communities from Panama - MetaG Plot_22 | ecosystem: Environmental > Terrestrial > Soil > Tropical forest > Bulk soil | place: Panama | collected 2016-02-17 | reverse complement strand
CGCCTCGACATGTTCACCGAGATGCGCGCGGCGGCGTTGATGCAAAAAATCCTGCGCGGTTCGCGCGCATTGCCGGCGCTGACGGCGCTGCGAATGGCGACGACTGGAGGCGCGAGGGCGTTGGGACTCGCCCGTCAAATCGGCAGCGTCGAAGTCGGCAAACACGCCGATCTTCAGTTAATCAACCTCGACCATTTGCACACCACGCCTCGACCAGATCCGATTTCGACGATTGTTTATGCGGCGGAAGCAGCCGATGTCGAGACGGTAATTATTGATGGACAGATCGTGATGAGAGAGAGGCGACTGCTTACATTCAATGAAGAGGATGTGATCACGCAGGCGCGCGAACAATCGCGGGTCTGCTGGGATTCTTTGGCGCCGCATTGAATATGGAGGCTAGTCATGAAAGTCCGGCGATTTCTGATTTCGCTTTCAATTGCAACAGCGCTGCTTGCGCTTTCAGTCTCTGACGTAAAGGCGTGTTCTTGCGAGGGGGGCGACCGTCCGCCTTGCGAGGAGTATTGGCGATCTGAGGCCGTGTTTGCTGGAAAAGTGATGAAGCGGTCATTATTCTCCGTGGTAGAAGGCGAGGGGGATTCAAGGTATGAATATCAACAGGTCTTGGTGCGCTTCTCAATAGAACAAGCATTCAAAGGGATCGCTGGAGATGAAGTGGAGATCGTCACGGGAATAAGCGGCGGCGATTGCGGCTATTACTTCAAAGACGGCGAGCGTTATGTCGTATATGCGATTAGTAGTGGTCGAGACAAAAGTCGTCTGTACTCCGGCTTCTGCAACCGCATAAAGTTGGTGGCCGAAGCTGAAGAAGACTTCGCTTACTTTCGCGCTATTCCTGAAGTTGGGACCGGCGGCCTTGTATACGGGAGGGTGAAAAAGAGGACCCCGCCGCTGAGTTTCGATAACAGATATCAGGAAACCTATCTCGACAACATCAAGATCACTATCGAGGGGAATGGAAGGCGTTTCGAGACAACGACAAATAAGGACGGATATTATCAAGTGAGCGGGCTGGCGCCGGGTAAGTACAATGTCAAAGCTGGTATCTCTGATAGTCAGAATTTCCATTCTGAGTCGACGGTCGACGTGGTTGACCGTGGCTGTGCGGCGCGGGATTTCTATCTACATGTCAATGGCCAGATCAGCGGGAGGGTTTTTGACGATAATGACAACCCGCTTCCTAACATTAGGGTGGACATCATCTCTGCCAAAGACGCTCAAAACCTGTCTCCGAAAGGCAAATGGGGATCTACCGATAAGGACGGTCGGTACAAGATCGATTGGCTCCCGCCGGGAGACTATTACTTAGGTGTGGGCTTGGTAGGCGCGAACAGTAATCTCTGCCCATATCCGCGCGTCTTTATGCCCGATTTCGGCGACACCAAAAAGCCAAAGGTCGTAAGTTTGGAGGAAGGCCAGCAGATTGAGGATCAGAATATCAGCTTGCCTTCGTTCGCTCCTGACCTTGAGTTTGAAGTGGAAGTGATATGGCCAGATGGAAGCCCTGCAGAGAACGCTGTCGTGCAGCTCCACAGCGATGGTTCGATAGCATATGTGGAAGTGCAGAGAGATCCAAACGGAAAGCCGGGGCATTTTCTCGTCAAGGCTTTCAAGGCATGCAGCTACTTGGTCTACGCTTTCACCTATGGCCATCCGGGAGAACCGGGAGGAGGAAAGCAATGGCACGAAGAAATAAAACTTGACTCGTCAGCAAAGTTTACGAAGCCGATTCGTCTGACGCTTTCAAAGCCTGGCTTCTGTGTACACATGACGCCTAAGTAGAAAAAGTAAAACATAATGGCGGTAGGACAGAACGTTTTACGCAAAGAAGGATATGAAAAGTTGACTGGCGCGGCGCGCTACGTTGACGACATCACGCTCGAAGGCATGCTTTTCGGCAAGACCCTTCGCAGCCGTATCCCGCGAGGCCGGATCAAGACGATCAACTTCGATCCTGGTTACGATTGGTCCCGCTTGGTGATTGCCGATTACCGCGACATTCCCGGAGAAAACTACGTCGCGCTGATAGAAAACGACCAGCCACTTCTCGCCGAAACCGAAATACGCCATTTCGAAGAACCGATCCTGCTGATCGCCGCCGAGAGCAAACGCGAGGCCGAGACCGCCATGCGACACATCAGCATCGAATACGAAGAATCGCCTCCGCTGCTGACGATCGAAGAAGCGTTGAACTGCGACGAGATCATTTACGGCTCGGACAACATCTTCAAAAGTTTTCTGATCGCGCGCGGCGACGTTGACGAGGGCTTCAAACAAGCCGATCACATCATCACCGGCGAGTACCGTGTGCCGCATCAGGAGCAGCTTTATATCGAAACGCAGGGAATGATCGCGATTCCGGGGAAAGATTCGTTGACGGTGATGGGCTCGATGCAATGCCCTTACTACGTCCACAAAGCGATCAAGCAACTCTTCAATTTAAACGACGAACAGGCGATTGTGATTCAGACGACCACCGGCGGCGGCTTCGGCGGCAAAGAAGAATATCCGTCAATGATCGCTGCGCATGCGGCTTTGCTGGCGCATAAGGCGGGGCGTCCGGTCAAAATGATTTACGACCGTGCGGAAGACATCGCCGCGACGCCGAAGCGCCACCCCGGAATCATTCGCCATCGCACGGGAGTAATGACCGACGGACGGTTGGCGGCGAGTGAGATTGACATAGTGTTCGACGGCGGAGCCTACGCCACGCTCTCGTCAGTAGTCCTATCTCGCGGGGCTATTCACGCGCAAGGGCCGTACAGGTGTGACAACGTCCGCATCACCGCTCGCGCCGTCGCGACAAACACTCCGCCCAACGGCGCGTTTCGCGGATTTGGCGCGCCACAAGTCACATTCGCTTACGAAATGCAGATGGAAAAGATCGCGGCGGAACTCGGCGTTGACCCGCTGGATCTGCGCCGCATTAACATGCTGCGAGAAGGCGATATTACGGTGACTGGACAGAGACTGAACTGGAGCGTGGGCTCGGAAGATGTGCTGAACGCCGCGGTCGAACGATCCAGTTTCGTAGAGAAGAGGCGAGCAATTTCGCCAACCGACAATGGATCGAAGCGCCGGGGAGTCGGCCTTTCGCTCTTCTTCCATGGCGCGGGCTTCACCGGCAGCGGCGAAGCGAAGATGAAAGCCCGGGCCGGCGTGGAGATCACGCCCGAAGGGCGCGCGCGCGTCCTCTCAGGCTCGACGGAAATCGGGCAAGGAACTCGCACGATTTTTTGTCAGATCGTGGCCGGTGAATTGGGCGTTCATTATGACGATGTCGAGATCGAAGAGCCGGACACGTCGCGCGTGCCCGACAGCGGCCCGACGGTGGCTTCCCGAACTTGCATGGTTGTCGGTCGAGTCGTTCAGCTTGCGGCGCGTGACGCTAAAGAGAAGTTGCTTCGATTCGTCGCCGAACGTTTCGGTGAAGCGGATGTAGAATTGATTGATGGCTGGTTCACGGCCGGCGAGAAGCGGCTTGAGGGCTTTGGCGAGACCGCGCGCGCATACATCGATCTGTACGGCAATTTGCGGGCCTATGCGTGTTACGCCAATCCGCCCGGCGTCGAATGGGACGACGACACTTATACAGGCGACGCCTATCCTGTCTTCTCCTATGGAGCCGAGGTCGCCGAAGTCGAAGTCGATATGGACACTTACGAAGTGACGGCGCTCAAGATCACGACCGCGCAGGACATCGGCCGCGCGATTCATCCGGCGCTCGCCGCCGGACAGATCGAGGGCGGAACGCTGCAAGCTGTCGGCTACGGATTATTTGAGGAACTGGTCTGGGAGCGCGGGCGTGTCCTGAACAACCGCATGACAAATTACATCATACCGACGTCACTCGACGCGCCCGAAATGGAGACGATCATTGTCGAGAAGGAATACCCGCACGGCCCTTTCGGCGCGAAAGGCGTGGGTGAATTGCCCATGGACGGAGCGGCTCCCGCAATCGCCTCGGCGATCTTCAACGCGACCGGCGCATTCGTTACGGAAATTCCAATTACGCCCGAACGGTTGCTGAAAGTGTTGGAAAATATGTCTTGAAGATCGATACAGTACCGCGCGCATACGCAAGCGGCTGCCTGTTAAGATTGACGCTTGCGTACGCGCAGGACTGTAACAGTGTCCAATGAAGATAAGTTTTCAAATCAACGGCGTCGACCGTGAGGTCGATGCGCCTCCGATGAAGCGGCTGCTCGACGTGTTGCGAGAGGACCTGCGGCTGACCGGTACGAAAGAAGGTTGTGGCGAGGGCGAATGTGGGGCTTGCTCAGTGATCGTTAATGGCGAGGTCATCAATTCATGTCTTGCGCCGATTTGCCAGATGCAAGGCGTAACGGTTCTCACAGTTGAAGGGCTGTCGCGCGATGGCAGGCTCGACTCACTACAACAGGCGTTTCTGGAATGCGGCGCGGCGCAATGCGGCATTTGTACGCCGGGAATGCTCATCTCCGCTCGTTCTCTGCTCAACACAAATTCGCATCCAACACGCGACGAGATCAAGGAAGCGATTGCGGGTAATCTGTGCCGATGTACTGGCTATATCAAGATCATTGACGCAATTGAGCAAGCTGCCTTGACTAGCCAAGCGACGCCGCGCGCGTAAGCAAGCGGTTGAGAGAAGACGCTTACTCGTGGCATCGATGCTTTTTCTAAACAATTGTTTGAAGACAGAATCCCATGATTTACGCCCCCACAGCCGTTGCGCCAACCAGCCTTGATGAAGTCTATGAACTTCTCTCCGAACGCGGTGGCCGGGCGAAGATAATCGCCGGTGGCACGGATCTGATGGTTGCGCTTAACGCCGAATCGCTCAACGCCAAAGAGTTCATTGACATCTGGCGTTTGAATGAACTGCGCGGTATCGATGATGAAGGCGAAACGATCCGGATTGGGGCGCTGACCACCTACACGCAACTGATCAAATCTCCACTGATTTTATCGAGCGTCCCGGCGCTGGTGGAAGCCTCGCGAACCATAGGCGCGATTCAAATTCAAAACCGCGGCACTATCGGCGGCAACATCGTCAACGCTTCGCCCGCAGGCGACAGCCTGCCTGTGCTGGCGGCCTTCGACGCGGAGGTCGAGATCGGAAGTATTCGAGGCGTCAGGAGAATCGACTTCAATCAGTTCTACATCGGATATCGTCAAACCGTGATGGATGCTGATGAGATACTGCTTGCGATAAGAATGCGGAAATTGAATCCGAACGAACAGTCTTTCTTTTTCAAAGTCGGTACTCGCCGCGCACAAGCCATCTCGAAAATTGTGACCGCGGTCAAAATCGGAATTACGGGGGCGGAGATCAATTTCATCAACATCGCCTTGGGAAGCGTCGCTCCAACAGTGATACGCGCGAAACTGACCGAATCATTACTGACCAACGCGCCTCTCGACACGACAATAATTGAACGGGCAAGAAGAACGATCTCTCAGGAGATCGCCCCGATCACCGATGTGCGCTCTACCGAACATTACCGCCGCACAGTCGCGGGAAACGCGCTCGCCAAAATTCTCCGCAGATTGATGTGAATAAAAGCTGAGGAGGAACTTAGATCGCATCCGCCATCTTCAAATTGGATGTGTCCGCCGAAGTTTTCTGCTCGATCCCTGCAAAATCTTTTGTCACATGATTCTTGCTTTCGAGCATGTGACACTTTCCGTCGAAAACAGCGCCATGGTCAATAATCAAAGCAGGGGTATAGATGTCTCCATAAACGCGACCGGTCGAATGGATCTTCACGCTGTTTTTCGCCGTTATCGTGCCTTCCACGATTCCGCTGACTTCGACCGCGCCGACCTGAACTGTAGCTTTGACACAGCCCTTCTCCATAATAAGCAGGCTGCCTGAATCCGAAACGATGGTCCCGGAGATATTGGAGTCCACACGCATAATCTCTGAAAATCTGACCTCACCAGTAATTTCAGTGCCTTCGCCCAAGAAGCTGCGTAAATCTGTTGGCTCTTCAGCGCTGCCAACATAAGGCGATTTGTTGCTACCGAACTTCATAAGTAAGCCTCCAGGTTAAGGATTTTGTTGGGAACCGACGAAATTATGTGATAAGGATGATTGGAAGGATTACGGATCTGACTTACGCATGATGATTGAGTATATTCTGTCTAACTCGTTGGTCGAACCGAAATCGATTTCGATCCTACCTCCATTAGGACCTAGATGAATGCGCACCTGAGATCCGAGAAATCTCTTCATCTTCAACTCAGCGGCGCGGATGTTAGCATCATTGTTTGATGGTGTCGACCTTTCACCAGGTGATTGCGGAGATGTGATGCGCTTCACCGCCTGTTCTGTTTGTCGAACCGACAGTTTCTTCTCAGCTACTTCATTGGCCAGACTTCTTATTTGATCTTTGGTGTCCAATCCCAACAGCGCTCGAGCATGTCCCATCGAGATCAGATCGTCTTCCAACATTCTCTGAACATCTTCAGGCAGCTTCAGCAGTCTCAGATAATTGGCGATTGAAGATCTGTCTTTCCCGACCTGTTGCGCCACCTCGTCCTGGGTCAGACCCAAATTGTGTATGAGCCGCTGATATGCCGAGGCCTCTTCGATCGGGTTGAGTTCCTCCCTTTGGATGTTTTCAATCAGCGCCAGTTCGAGCAACTTCGAGTCGGGGATGCTGCGTATAACAGCATGTACACTCCGCAAGCCTGCGCGCTCGGCCGCGCGCCAACGTCGCTCTCCGGCGACAATTTGATAACGTCCGTTCGCGCCTCGTCGCAGCAGCAGCGGCTGCACCAATCCATTGGCTCTGATGGATTGGGCGAGTTCGTTGAGCTTATCTTCGTTGAAGCGACTCCGCGGCTGATCCGGATTTGGATCGATTAAATCGATTTCCACTTCCTGCAGATCTTCGCCCTGCCCCACCGACACCGAATCAGAGAGCAGGGCGCTCAATCCTCTCCCTAACGCTCTTCTTGTCATGTTCCAACACCTCTTTGGCTAAGTTTAAGTAGCTTTCAGCGCCGCGAGATTTTATGTCGTAAAGAATGATCGGTTTGCCGTGGCTCGGCGCCTCGGCCAGCCGAATGTTGCGAGGAATTACCGTTTGAAAGACCTGCGCCCCGAGAAAATCCCTCAAGTCTGAAACGACCTGATTCGATAGATTCGTTCTTTCATCAAACATCGTCAGCAGAAATCCCTCGACGCCCAGACTCTGGTTTATGTTTCTGCGAATCCTCACCAGCGTGTCCCATAAATCGGTCACCCCTTCCAGCGCGAAGTATTCACATTGAATCGGGACGATTATCGAATCCGCGGCAGCGAGAGCGTTTAAAGTAAGTAAGCCTAAACTCGGAGGGCAGTCGACGATTATGTATTCGAATCTGTCGCGCTGACTCTCGATCGTCTTCTTTAAATAGAACTCTCGCTGCTCCACATCTATCAACTCGACTTCAGCGCCTGCAAGATTGCGGTCCGAGGGAGCAAGTTTCATGTGCTCCAGTTCGGTGTCCAACAGAATGTTGGCGACAGGCTCATTCATGACCATCGAATGGTAGATGCAACGGTTGAACGAGCCCTTCTTTATCCCGACCCCGCTGGTCGCGTTTGCCTGCGGATCCATGTCGACCAGCAATGTCGAAATGTCAGCGGCCGCAAAACAGGCGGAGAGATTGATGGCCGTAGTAGTCTTCCCCACCCCGCCTTTCTGATTGGAGATCGCAATGATTTTTCCCATATTTCTCTTCGAGATGCGATGAAATGAGAGTTAATGACGCCGCGAAAATTATCACATCCGAAATACCAAGTAAAAGCCGCAGGAGGGTGTTCCACGTGGAACGGAAAGAGTGAGGGAGCGGGGGAGGGAGGGAGGGACAAGGAGACCAGGAATTTTTCTTTTATCCTTCGTATCTGCCGTTCCCTCCCTCTCCCGCTCTCCCACTCTCCCTCCCCCACTCTCCCGCTCCCTCCCTCTCCCGCTCTCTTCTTCACACGGCGTTTCACGTGGAACGGAAGATGTTTATTAAATATCTTCGGTTAGAACCTGGAATTAACAAGCTTTCAATCTTTCGCATATCGTCTATAGGTATAAGCGCGCGCGCCTTCTCTTCCAGATTCTTCGCGCCCAAGATCAGAATTTGCGAGGAATTGGCGCCCAACCTTAGAATTTCAGGAATCATCTTCTCCATCCTCTCAATCGCTCGGACAGTCAGGCAGGATTCTTCAGAGAGGCATTCGATGGACTCAAATCTGGATTCAACGACCTTCACGTTGTTCAAGCTCAGGTGGGCAGCCGCCTCTTCCAAGAAGAGGGCTTTAATATGGCTGACCTCGACCAGATTCACATCCAAGTCGGGACGTAAAATGGCTATCACCATTCCTGGGACGCCAAGACCCGATCCCAAATCCCAAACCTGATTTACTGTAGGAAGAATCAACGATTCGGAGAATGCCGATTCGAGGATGTGCCTTTCAAAGAATTCCCCGGGCCGAGTCAGAGTCGTCAAGTGGAGTCGCTTGTTCCACTTCAACACGAGCTCATAATACTTCGACAGCGGATCTATCACCGGGAGCGCAGTCATCCTTGCCTGCGCAGGCAGGGATGACTGCGCTCCCAGTAGGATGTTTCTCATCTGTTCAACTTCCGGCGCCATCAAGAGACCTATTGGCGAGACATCAATTCTACATGGATGGTGAGCAATGAGAGGGCGGCCGGCGTCAGGCCGGGAATTCTCATCGCCTGGCCGAGAGTTTGTGGCCGCACTCGATTGAGCCTCTCGACCATTTCATGAGACAGACCTGGGATTCGAGAATATTCCAGATTGGATGGAATGGTTCTACCGCCGGCTTTGGCCAGACGGTTTGCCATATTATCTTGCGCGATCAAGTATCCTTCATATTTGAAATCGGTGACAACGGTCGTGATTTCCTCGATCTCACATCGCTCCCTTAAATCTTTAGGCATGAAATGAGCCAGATGTTCGGCTGTCACCTCGGGCCGTTTTGCCAACTGAGACAGACTCACGGCTTCGGAAAGGCTGACGCCTGAGGTCTCGACGAACTCTCGATAACCATCAGCGCGTACGGAAACAGTGGTACGGCGGAAATATTCACGCAATTCATTTTTGCGGTTCTTTTTGCTGACGAACTCGTCATAACGATCCTTCGTCAGCATTCCCAGATCAAAGCCGACTTCGCCGAGCCGTTCATCGGCGTTATCAATTCTCAACTTGAGTCGCTGTTCGGCGCGCGAGGTGAACATGCGATAAGGCTCATCCACGCCTTGTGTGACCAGGTCGTCGATCAAGATTCCGATGTAGGCGGAGTCTCGCTCGATGAGCGCCGGCTCTTGCCGGTGGACGTATCTGGCGGCGTTGATCCCTGCAATTAATCCCTGAGCGCCTGCTTCTTCATATCCCGTCGTGCCGTTGATCTGACCGGCGTGAAAGAGGCCGTTGATTCGCTTGGTCTCCAGGGAAGGCCAGAGTTCGGTCGGATCGACCATGTCGTACTCGATCGCGTAGCCGGGGCGGAGCATCACGGCTCTCTCAAGGCCGGGAATCTGGTTGACCAACTCCCGCTGCAAATCGGCGGGGAGGCTGGTCGAGAAACCGTTCAGGTAGACTTCGTAGGTGTGATAGCCCTCCGGTTCGAGGAAGAGTTGATGGCGGTCTTTATCGGGGAACTTGACCACCTTGTCCTCGATAGAGGGGCAATAGCGCGGGCCGACGCCGACGATCTGGCCGCTGTAAAGCGGAGAGCGGCCGATGTTGTCACGAATCGTTTGATGGAGTTTCTGATCCGTATATCCGATGTGACAGGAAATCTGGCGTTGAGTGATGGCCCTGGTCCTGAAGGAAAACGGCGTCGGGATTTCATCACCCGGCTGCTCCTCGAAGGACTTGAAGTCGATCGAACGTCCGTCGAGTCTGGGCGGAGTGCCGGTCTTGAGCCGGGCGATTCTGAAGCCGAGTTCGCGCAAATTCTCTGCGAGTTTTATTGACGGCGGCTCGCCCGAACGT
>Ga0126377_10004671_pt1 | contig 10011 bp, 9 predicted proteins | sample PanSoiMetPlot_22_FD_92647 | JGI IMG/M metagenome (GOLD analysis project Ga0126377, IMG submission 92647) | Tropical forest soil microbial communities from Panama - MetaG Plot_22 | ecosystem: Environmental > Terrestrial > Soil > Tropical forest > Bulk soil | place: Panama | collected 2016-02-17 | reverse complement strand
TTCGCGAACAAGTGGACGGAAATGGTCGACGGGCTCCGCGCCGGCCCGGAAGCGATCGACGCCGCCGCCGCCGCGCAGGAGAAACTCGGCGTCATCACCACGCAGCAGACCGAGCAGGTCGCCGCGTACGTCCGCGCGCAGAAGCAGGTCGCCGAGAGCTGGCGGGCGATCAAGAGCGACATCAGCGCGGCGCTCGGTGAGGCCGTCATGCCGGCGCTCGCGCCCATCATGGAGCAGATGGCGAAGTGGATGGACGCCAACCGCGAGTGGGTCAAGACCGGGCTCGCGGGCGCGGTCCAGACCGTCGCAAACGCCTTCCAGCAGCTCGGCGGCTTCGTCAAGAGCACGAAGGACGACATGGACGGCTTCCTCAAGCTCATCGAGCCGTTCACGCAGGGCGCGCAAAACCTGTGGAGCGCGTTCAAGCCGCCGGACATCAAGGTCTCGGACCCGCTCACGACGTTGCGGGACGCGATGGAGGAGGGGCTCAAGGGCATCGAAGGCTTCCTCGCCGGCATCGCGACGAAGATCGACGCCGCGTTCTCTCGCCTCGGCGAAGCGATCAAGACGCCGCTGCTCGACGCCTGGGCCGCGGCGCTCCAGCGCATCCAGGGGATCTGGGAAGCGATCGCGAAGGCGATCGAGACGGTGGCGGGCGCCTGGCAGACGCTGACCGGCACGGGCTGGGACAAGACGATCGCGAAGGCGCCGGCACTGCCCGCCGCGCCGCCACCGGCCACCGCTGTCTCGACGGGCGGCGGGCCGCTCACCTGGGAGACGCTTGGCGGCACGCCGGGCGGGCTCCTCGGCGCCGCAGGCGGGCAGCCGGCGACCGGCACGGTCAACGTCGTCATCGAGAACAAGAACGCGCCGCCGGGGCAGCGCACCACGGCGACGGCGACCGGCGCGGGCGTGCGGACGCAGGTCGACACCGGCACGTCGATGCCCTGGAGCACGCCGGAGTATCGCGGGCCGTGGGCGCCCGCCGGAGTGTGACGGATGGCGCGCCGCCCCGGCCACTTCGACGACGATCCACGGCCGAAGCGCGAGCGGCGCCGCCCCGCCGATACGCGCGCCTGGCGCGCGCGGCTCCGGCCGGCGTCATGGCGCGGCGTGCCGTTCTACGTCGACGAGGCGGCGGGCGAAGTCGGCCGGCGCTTCGAGATGCACCAGTATCCGCAACGCGACGCGCCCTGGGCCGAAGATCTCGGCCGCGCGCAGCGGCGCTGGAGCGTCACCGGCTACGTCATCGGCCCCGGCTACATGGGGCTCCGCGACCGTCTGCTCACGGCCTGCGAGACGCAGGGCCCCGGCACGCTGATCCATCCGTATCTCGGCAACCTCCGGGTCGTCTGCGAGCGCTTCCGCTTCCGCGAGCGCGACGAGGAGGGCGGCATCTGCCGCTTCGATCTGTCGTTTGCGGAGCCGGGCGAGCGCGGCGCCCCGACGGCGCGGCGGGCGGCCGGCGCCGCCGTGCGCGCCGCCGCCAGCGGCCTCGTCACCGCTGCCATCGGTGCCTTCGCCGGCACGACGTTCCGCGTCGCCGACTTCCAGGACTTCGTCGCCGAGAGCGCCGCGCGCGACCTGGCGCAGCTCGCCGCGATTCTGGAGGGCCTGCGCGGCCCGACGCTCCAGGTCCCGGAGGCCCTCTCGCTGGAAACGCGGCGCCGGCTGCTCGCGCTCGCGATCGTCGATCCCGCCGCCGTATCGCCCGCGACGCTCGCGCAGGTCGTCCTCGATGCCGTCCGCGCCTTCGCCGACGGCGTGACGCCCGCGACCGCGCTCGACGGGCTCGACGTGCTCACGCTGGTGACGTTCCCGCTGCCGCCGACGACGGCGACGCCGGCCCGCTCGCAGGAGGCCGAGAATGCCGTCTGCCTCGCCAACCTGACGCATCAGGCGGCGGCGGCCGCGCTGCCCGGCCCGGTCAGCACGATCCCGCTCCAGGTCTACGAGGACCTCGTCGCCGTCCGCACGCGCGTCGTCACGCTCTGCGACCGGCTTGAGGACGCGGCGACCGACGCCGTCTTCGACGCGCTCGCCGACGTGCGCGCCGAGTGCATCGCGACGCTCGACGATCGCGGTACCACGCTCCGGCCGCTCCGGCGCTACGTGACGGCCTTCCCGCGCCCGAGCCTCGTGCTCGCGCAGCGGCTCTATCAGGACCCGAGCCGCGCCGACGAGCTCGTCGCGCGGACGGGCGCCGTGCATCCCGGCTTCATGCCGGACACGGGCCTCGTGGCGGGCTGGTGACGGGATGGGCCAGGCCACGCTGCGCCTCGGCGGCCGCGACTACGAAGGCTGGCACGCGATCGCCGTCCGGCGGGGGCTCGAACAAGCCGCGTCGCAGTTCGAGGTGCGCGTCTCGGAGCGCACGACGGGCCAGCCGTTCGAGCCGTGGGTCCTGCGGCCCGGCGCGCCCTGCGAGATCCTGCTCGACGGCGAGGTGGTCATCACGGGCTACATCGACACCTACGCGCCGAGCTTCAACGCCGACACGCATGACGTCCACGTGAGCGGCCGCTCGCGGACGGCCGACTTCGTCGATGGCGCGGCGATCGTGCCAGGCGGCCAGTTCAAGCAGCTCTCGCTCTGGGAGATCGCGGAGCGCCTCGCGCAGCCGTTCGGGCTCACGGTCACTGGCAGCGCCGGCATGCCCGTCGTCGAGGGCCCGCGCCCGTCTGGCGACTTCGTCGGCCCGATGCCCGGTGTCACGCCGACCGCGCCCGTCGAGGGGCCGCGCCCGTCGCCGGACTTCGTCGGGCCGATGCCGCCGCTCCAGGACGTACAGGTGCAGCAAGGGGAGACCTGTTATGCGCTACTCGAACGCCTCGCGCGGCTGCAAGGACTGCTCATTGCGGATACCGCCACGGGCCAACTCGCCCTTACCCGCGTCGGCAGCCGTCGCGCCGTCGGCGCGCTCGTCCAGGGCGACAACATCCTATCCGCCAGTGCCACCCTCGACGCCTCGCAGCGCTACAGCGAATATACCGTCAAGGGCCAGCGACCCAACACGGATGATCGCGAGGATGGGAGCGAGACGGCTCCAGCAGTGGGCGGCGGTCGCCAGACCCAGGCCAGCGGCGGCGGGCCCGCCGGCCCGAGCGTCCGCGCCTGCATCGGCGCCGCCCTCGACGGCTTCCTCGGGCGCTACAAGCCGTGGCTCCTGACCGCCGAGACGATCGCCGACGATCTGCTCTGCCAGCAGCGCGCGGACTGGGAGGCGCGGCGCCGCGCCGGCCACGCCGTGCGCGCGACGATCACGGTCGCCGGCTGGCGCCAGACGGCGCGCGGGCCGCTCTGGGACGTCAACCTGCTCGTCCCGGTCATCGCGCCCTGGCTCGGTATCAACCGCGAGCTGCTGATTGCCTCCGTGGCGTTCCAGAAGGACGACAGCGGCAGCACGACGACGCTGGAGCTGACGCTACCTGATGCGTTCGCGACCGAGGCGGACGGCGTCCCGAGCGGCGCATCGGCCACCGGCGGCGATGCCGGCGGCGGCTCCGACCTCTGGTCGAGCGGCTCGATCAGCACCGTCGTCAAGGCCGCCGGAGGAATCTTCCTGTGAGCCGCGAGCAGGAGCTCTCCCGCCGGATCGCCATGACGACGACGCGCGGCCGCATGGCGCTCGTCGATGACAAGAAGAAGCTCCAGCAGGTCCAGGTCGAGCTGCTCGCGGACGAGACCAAGGACAACGTCGAGCGCTTCCAGCAGTACGGCTTCACGTCCGTGCCGCTCAAAGGCGCCGAGGTCCTCACCGTCTTCCTCGGCGGCGGCCGCGACCACGCCATCGTGCTCGCCATCGACGACCGCCGCTATCGGCTGACCGGCCTCGAAAACGGCGACGTCGCGCTCTACAACGAGTCGGGCGCCAAGATCGTCCTCTCGAAGGACAAGACGATCACCATCACGAGCGACGAGCTGGTGATCGACGGCGACCACGTCCACCTGAGCTGCAGCACGCTCGAGATCGACGCCATCGACTCGATCACGGTGACGTCGCCGAGCATCGACGTGAACAAGTGAGGCCATGCCGGCAGTCCAGCGCATGACGGATCAGAACGACGGCGGCGGGATCATCCAGACGATTCCCGGCCAGGACTTCGTCCGCGTCGAGGGCCTCCTCGTCGCCGTCGTCGGCGCCAGGGGCTCCGCGCATCCGCCGTGCCCGGAGGTCCAGGTGCACTGCCAGAACGTCTGGACGACGACGCGCGGCGCGCCGCGCGTGCGGATCAACGGCCTCCCGGTCATCCGCGCGACCGACCCGGATAGCTGCGCGCACCGCCGCGTCGGCGGCTCCCCGACGACACGCATCGGCGACGGCGGTGGCGGCCCCGGCGGGCCGAACGACTGGGACAGCGGCCACTGGGACGAGGCGCAATGGCAGTAGTCACGCGACCCGTGAAGAGCGCGGGCGGCCATTCCTACGTCGAGGAGAAGGCGCTCGGCGATCCCGCCATCCAGGCCGCCGAGGTCGATGCCGACTTTGATACGATCTACGCCGCCGTCAACGCGATCCCGGCGGGCCCGCCCGGCCCCGAGGGTCCGCAGGGCCCGCAAGGTGATCCCGGCGCGACGGGCGCGCCGGGCGCGACGGGACCGCCCGGGACGACCGGCGCGACCGGCGCACAGGGGCCGACGGGCGCGCAAGGTCCCCAGGGCGACGCCGGCCCGCCGGGACCGCAAGGGCCGCCGGGCGGCTCGACGAGCGTGCTTGACTACACGTTCAGCACGACGACGACCGCGCCGCCCGCCAAGTCGCAGGTCCGGTTCAACGCCACGGACCAGACGGCGGCGACGCTGCTCTGGATCGACCACACGACGAACGCAGGCGCCGATGCGGCGACGGCGCTCAACCTGATTACGCCGCTCGCGGAGGTCTTCGTCGAGAACCAGGCGGACTCGGCGCGCCATCAGCGCTACCAGGTGACGGCCGATGCCGTCGATCGCGGCGGCTACACCGAGCTGGCCATCGCGTGGCTCGCCGCCGGCAGTCCGCTCGTCGGCGGCGGGCAAGGCGACGTGTTCGTCTCGATCATCCACAAGGGCGCGCAGGGGCCGCCGGGGCCGGAGGGACCACAAGGGCCGACCGGTGCGCAAGGCCCGCAGGGCGTTCCGGGCGCGGCGGGCGCGACGGGCGCCGCAGGGCCGCCGGGAGCAGACTCGACGGTGCCGGGGCCGCAGGGGCCGCCAGGCGACGCGGGCGCGCAAGGCCCGAAGGGCGACACGGGGCCGCAGGGGCTAGCAGGCGCGACGGGCGCCGCAGGGCCGCCGGGAGCAGACGGCGCACAGGGACCGCAGGGCATCAAGGGCGATACCGGCGCGACCGGTACGCAAGGGCCGCAAGGCCCAGCCGGCGCGACCGGCGCGCAAGGGCCGAAGGGCGATCCCGGTACGACGGGCGCGCAGGGGCCACCGGGAGCAGCCGGCGTCGGCGTGCCCACGGGCGGTACCGCCGGACAGCAGCTCCAGAAGACGTCCGCGGCAGACTTCGCCACGGCCTGGGTCACGCCGCCGACGATCCCGACGACGCTGCCGCCGTCCGGCCCGGCCGGCGGCGACCTCACCGGGACGTATCCCGACCCGACGATCGGCGCGGGCAAGATCACGGCAGCGAAACTGAGCCCGGCGCCGGGCGCAGGCGACGTCGGGAAGATGCTCACGGTCGCCGCCGGGCCGGTGCTCGCCTACACGGCCGTCCCGACGTCGCTGCCGCCCTCCGGGCCCGCAGGCGGCAGTCTGACGGGCACGTACCCGAACCCGCAGGTCGCCGCCGGAGCGATTGACCGCGCCAAGCTCGCCGTGGGGGCTGCGGTGCGCGGCAATGCGTGGGCCGCGATGACCGAGACGCTCGTCAGCGGCGGCCCGGTGCAGTTCTGCGCGTTCAACTTCCCGGCGCAGGGGAGCGTCGTCATCGTGTCGGGCGAGCTGCTCGGCGCGATGATTCCCGGCGGCAGCACGGGGCTGCGCTGGGTCCAGGCCGAGCTGCTCGTCAACGGCGCGATCTCGCGCCAGTGGATTCACGTCTCAGACGGCGTGCCGGCGTCGCAGCAGATTCCGATCGTCTTCCCGTTCTTCTTCCTCGACGTGACGCCGCCGGCCGGGACCCGCACCTATCTCGTCCAGGTCCGCACCGACAGCACGGCGACGTTCTTCCGCGCCGACCGGGCGGCGGGCGCGAATCGCGCCGGCTTCCTGACCGCGCTGGAGCTCGGCTGATGGCCGACGTCCGCACGGCCTGGTCGCCCGCGACGGCGCCGCTCCGCGGCGACTGGCTGATCGAGCCGCCCGGCCTCGCCACCGATCACGACCTGGAGACCGCCGTCCTGCTCTCGCTGTTCACGGATGACAGCGCGCAGGCCGACGACGTCATCCCGGACGGCACGGACGACCGGCGCGGCTGGTGGGGCAACTGGGAGCGGCCGGAGCCGGGCTCGCTCGGCTCGCGGCTCTGGCTGCTGTCGCGCGAGAAATCGACCGAGGAGACGCGGCGGCGCGCCGAGGAGTACGCCGCGCAGGCGCTCGCCTGGATGCTCGACGACGGCGTCGCGGCCCGCGTCGACGTCGCCGCCGACTACCTCGAACAGGCCCCGGTGCCGCCGCAGACGCTCGCCGTCGCGATCGCGATCACGCGCGCTGACGGCTCCGTCTTTGAGCGCCGCTATGCGTGGGCCTGGGAGCAGCTCGCCGCACAGGGCGTCGCGACGCCCGAAGTCAGCTGGGAGGGCGCCCTCTGATGCCGTTCGACCGCCCCACGCTGCCCGAGCTCCGCGACCGCATCCGGCGCGACTTCAACGCCCGCTTGCCCGGCGCCGATGCGCTACTCCGGCAGTCGAACCTGCGCGTCATCGCCGACGTCCTCGCCGGCCTGTCCCATCTCCACTACGGCTACCAGGTCTGGCTGTCCCGCCAGCTCTTCCCCGACACCGCCGAGACGGCCTTCCTCGAACGCTGGGCGTCGATCTGGGGACTCTCGCGGCGGCCGGCGACTGCGGCGGTCGGCGCGATCGCGGTGACGGGGGCGCCCGGCGCCGTCGTGCCGGCCGGCGCCGAGTTCCAGCGGATCGACCGCGTGCGCTACCGCGCCATCGACGGCGCCACGCTGGCGGCGGACGGCACGGCCACGGTCGGCGTCGAGGCGACGACGCTCGGCAGCACGGGCGATGCGCTCGCCGGCACGAGCGTCACGACCGTGACGGCGCTCGCGGGCGTCGTCGCGCAGGCGACCGTGGCGGCACCGGGCATGGCCGGCGGCGCCGACGAGGAGACCGACGCGCAGCTCCGCACGCGGCTCCTCGCCCGCATCCAGACGCCGCCGATGGGCGGCGCGGCGAACGACTACGTCGACTGGGCCCTGGAGGTCCCCGGCGTCACGCGCGTGTGGGTCGCCCCGCTCGAACAGGGGCCGGGCACCGTCGTCGTCCGCTTCGCGATGGACGACCCGGCGCATCCGAACGGCATCCCGACCGCCGCCGACGTCGCGCTCGTGCAGGCGCATCTCGATGAGGTCCGGCCCGTCACCGCGCAGGTGATCGTCCTGGCGCCCGTGCCGCACGCCGTCGACGTGACGATCGGCGCGCTCACGCCGGACACGCCCGCCGTCCGCACGGCCGTCGTCGCCGAGCTGACCGACACGTTCTTCCGCCACGGCGTGCCGGGCGCCGTGCTCTTCGTCTCGTGGCTCTGGGAAGCCGTGTCGCTCGCGTCGGGCGAACGCCATCACCGCATCATCGAGCCGCCGGGCGACCTGACCCTCGGCGTCGGCGAGCTGCCGATCCTCGGGACGATCACGTATGTGGACTGAGCAGCCGCGCGCCTGGACGGAGCAACCGCCCGGCACCGTCCCGATCCTCTCGGGCGTGCCACCGGCCGTCGCGGCCGACTGCGGCATCACGGAGGCCGAGTGGACGCGGACGCTGCTCGACCTCCTGCCGCGTGGCGTGGTCTGGCCGCGCGATCCCGGCACGACGCTCATGCGCTTCTGGTCCGCCGTCGCCATCGAGCCGACGCGCATCCAGGCCCGCGACTGCGACCTCCTCGCCGAGAGCTACCCGTGCGGCGCCGTCGAGCTGCTGCCGGACTGGGAGGCGGCGGTCGGTCTGCCGAATGAATGCACCGAGGGCGCCGACTGGACCGTTGCGGAGCGCCAGGCGCTCGTCTGCGCCTGGCTCGCGATGCAGGGCGGCCAGAGCCGCGCCTACTACATCTGGCTCGCCAACCTCTTCGGCTACACGATCACGATCACCGAGCACTTCCCGTACAAGGTCGGACTCGCCGAAGCGGGCTGCGCGTCGACGATGGCCGACTGCATCTTCTGGTGGACCGTGACCGTCGAGGGCGTCCCGCTGACGCTCCCGATCGCCGGCTGTCGCGCGGCCGGCGAGCCGCCGTGCGGCAGCGGCGCGTCGATCATCGAGTGCCTGATCCGGCTGTTCGCGCCGGCCCATACGATCGTCACCTTCCGGTATCCGGTCGAGCCGCGCACGGCCGAGGAGGAGCCGCCCCATGCTCAAGACGCCTGACCATACCGACGCGCTGTCGAGCCCCCCAGCCTTCGCGCCCGCCGGCACGCCGGGCTTTTACGCCGACTGCGATCCGGCGAGCGGCAAGGCTGGCACGGTGCTCCGGGCCGAAGACTTCAACGAGCTGATCCTGAACCTGCGGCAGCTGATGAGCTCGGCCGCCGTCACCGGCACGAAGGGCGCGCCGACGATCCTGGAGCAGACGCTGGACCGGCTCTACAGCGGCACGGCGCATTCCGTCGTCGCGACGCAGACGCTGTCGCCGGATTTCGCGGGCCTCGTCACCGTCGATGCGACCGCGGCCGACGTGACGCTCACGCTGCCGTCGGCCGCCGCCTGTCCGGGCGGCTCGCAGACCTTCATCTTCGTCCGCCTCGACACGACGACGCGGGTCGTGAAGATCATCCCGGCGGCGGGCCAGGCGATCCGTCTCGGCGTCCTCCGGCTGACGACCGATCCCATCATCGTCCGCAGCGACGGCGTCAACACGTGGCATTCGCTGCTGCCCGCCTGGACGATCGTGCAGAACACGACGCTGCAGGTCTCGACGACCGGCATCGCGCAGCCCGTCGATCCTGCTGGCGGCGATCCGTTCGACAGCCTGGCGTCCGCCTACGCCTGGATCGCGCGCCGCACGATCGCGAGCGGCGTCACGGTGACGGTCCAGATCGCCGCCGGCACGTACACGCGGACGACGCCGATCACGTTCAACTATCCGTACATCTCGCAGGTCAAGGTCGTCGGCGCTGGCAGCGCGTCGACGATTCTCGTGTTCAACGGGACGCCCGGCCTGAACGGGCTGACCGGCCTGCCGAGCATCGAAAAGCTGACCATTCGCGGGACGGGCACGCAGCCGCAGTGCGACGGCCTGATCCTTCGCGCCGGCACGGGCCTCATCGTCGATGACGTGGTCATCGAGGGCTTCACGCAAAGCGGCTGCGCGCTCGATGCGATTCTGACGGTGACGACACATCTGACGATCCAGAACTGCACCAGCTCGGGCATGAGCATCAGTCCCGGCGGCCAGTGCGTCGGCGGCCTCGCGCGCGTCGACCTGAACAACAACGGCGCGGGCGCTGTCGCGAATCTCTACTTGAACGGCGGCTCGGTGTACCTGAAGACGCTCGCGACGCTCGGCGGCCCGCGCGGCGTCCTGGCGAGCGGCCGCACGGCCTCGGGCAATATCGAGAACCTCAACGTCGTTGACCCGACCGTCACCGCTGAAGCGGTCCGCGTCGAGTACGGCGCGCTGCTCCAGGCGCGCACGCCCGGCGCGAGCTGGTATGCGCTCAATACCGCCGGGACCGTCTTCTACGTCTTCCTCGCGACGCAGTTCGGGCAGATGGCGACGCTGAACTGCTTGTCCGCCGGCAACCGCGCGAACACGAGCCCGCCGGTCAACACGCGCGGCAACGTCCAGAGCTACATCCAGGCGACCTAGTGAGATGAGCACTCCAGGCAGTGCGCCGCCGCCGCTCGGCACGCCGCA
>Ga0126377_10004670_pt1 | contig 10012 bp, 6 predicted proteins | sample PanSoiMetPlot_22_FD_92647 | JGI IMG/M metagenome (GOLD analysis project Ga0126377, IMG submission 92647) | Tropical forest soil microbial communities from Panama - MetaG Plot_22 | ecosystem: Environmental > Terrestrial > Soil > Tropical forest > Bulk soil | place: Panama | collected 2016-02-17 | reverse complement strand
GGACAGAACTGAAAACCGGTCGGGCAACGGTAGGGCAACGGAACAACAGAAACGGAATGAGAACGGCAACGGCGTCGCTCCATTCTGACATCGCCGCGCGAACTGATTTCTGAAATAACAGCCGCTCAGGACGCCATTAGTGGCGTCCTGAGGCTTTTTCAAAAAGCAACGAATTCCTCTCTAGAGATGGCGAGACCCCTGTTGTTCTGTTCTTGTCTGCGGCCGTCCGCGCAGTGTCTGCGGCCGTCTGCGTTTCTTCAGTTCTGGGTTTCCGTCGTTCCGCCGTTCCGTCGTTCCGTCGTCGGTCGTCCAGAGCCGCTCGGCTCGCTGCTGCGGTTCTAGAAGCCGCAGGGCAGGTCTTGACTTTTTCAGCACAGTGTTGAAAAATCAACACCGGAATCAACTGGAGCAGCCGTTGTCGAACGAAGCACCGAGCGCCCTGTCCCGCCGCGAGCGACAGGTGATGGACATTCTCTACCGCCGCGGAGAAGCGACCGTCGCCGAAGTCATGGCCGACCTGCCCGACCCGCCCACGTATTCCGCCGTGCGGTCGATCCTCCGCATCCTGATGGAGAAAAGGCTCATCACGCACCGTGAGGACGGTCCGCGCTACGTGTATCTGCCCGCGGTGGACGCCGACAACGTTCGCGACGATGCGCTCAAACACGTCATCCGAACGTTCTTCGACGGATCAGCCGAGCAGGCCGTTGCCGCCGTGCTGCGCATGTCCGACGCGAAGTTGACCGAAGACGAAATCGTACAGCTGCGCGAGCGCATCAAAAAAGCTCGCGTGAGTGGGAGATAAACTCATGCCATTCTCCGGCGCTGGCCCGCTAGCCCTCTTCCTCGCGAAGGCCACGTTTCTCCTCATCGCCGCCGTACTGGCGACCTTCAGCCTTCGCCGCAGCACCGCTGGCGCACGTCACCTCGTGTGGCTGGCCGCCTTAGTCGGCGTGCTCGCACTTCCGGTTTTGTCGCGCATCCCCGCGCTGCAACTCGGCGTGTTGCCGAGTCGCTTTGGCTCGGAGATGGTCGTGATGCCGGGAATGGCCGCTCCTGCACATGTCATGGGAGAAATGGCACCGGTCGCGCCGCATGTGATGCCCATCATGGCAATGCCTGCGGTCCCGGCGAAGCCGTTGGCGCCTCCGGCACCGGCGACTGAAGTCGTCGTCACCCCCGATATGCCCGCGCCGGTCGCGATCATGGTTCCACCCGTTCCCGAAGTCCCGCCGATGGGCGACGCCGCATTCCCGGTACTGGGCTCGACCGAGCCGGGTTTGACCTACTCCGCGCTTTTGACCCTTGCCATCATCTGGGGTGCCGTCGCGATCGCGCTACTCGGCTGGCTCGTGGCCGGTGCGATTCAAGTGCGCCGTATCGTCGCCCGTGGCCGCGAGCTCACGAGCCCGGACTGGACGATGCCGCTGTGTGAGGTCGCGGACCGCCTCGACCTCGAGACACCGCCGCGTCTCGTGATGAGCGATCGCATCGAGATGGCGTTCGCCTGCCGCGCGCTCCATCCGACGATCGTCGTTCCGGCGAGCGCGGAATCGTGGAGCGACGCTCGCCGCCGCGCGGTGTTGTTCCACGAGCTTGCACACGTCAAGCGTCATGACCTTCTCGGCCACACGCTCGGTCGCATCGCGTGTGCGCTGTACTGGTTCCACCCACTCGTCTGGACCGCGGCGAAGAATCTCCGCGCCGAGAGCGAGCGTGCGTGCGACGATCTGGTGCTGAGCTGCGGTGCGCGGCCGAGCGAATACGCGCAACACTTGCTCGACATGGTCACGAGCGTTCGCAACCACGGCGCACCCGTGATGGCGCTGCCGATGGCGCGGAAGAAGGAATTCGAGGGACGCATGCTGGCGATTCTCGATCCGGCCATTCGTCGTGCGTCGCCTGGGAGGCTGCAGGCGGCCGGTGTGATTGCGTCGCTCGCGGCGCTGTCGCTGACAGTTGCTGCCGTTTCCCCGGTGACCGCGGCGCCCAGCATGTCGCATGGTCCAGTCGCTGCTTTCGCTACGCCTCCGACATCGGACGTCGCAATGCCTCACATGTCGCAGGAGACGCCAACACCCACACCCACACCCACACCCACACCCACACCCACACCCACACCGACGCCGTCACCGAGTGGCGGTGTGAGGATCGAGGTCGGCGCTCCGACGCAGGCCGGGCAGGCCGTCACCATCTCGACGGGCGACCTCGGGCCTGTCATGAAGTTCTCAACAGAAGTCGCGAATGCCGCGGCACGCGCGTCCGTCGGCGTGATCGGGAAGGCGCTGAACCGCGTCGTCGGCGATCTCGGTCAGCAGCCCGTCCGCGGCGACACGGCAAAGGTCGCGATCCTCATCAGAATTCTCGAAACTGACCCCGACGCGGGCGTGCGCCGCGCGGCGGCATGGGGCCTCAACGAGTCGCCCGGTGAGCGCGTGCGCGCGGCGCTCATCAAGGCACTGAAAAGCGATGCCGATGCGTCCGTGCGTGAGATGGCCGCGTGGGCGTTGTCCGAGCACGAGAGTGACGCCACAGCCGCCGCACTCGGCGACGCGCTGGAGCACGACAAGAGTTCGCACGTTCGGAACACTGCGGCGTGGGCGCTTGGTGACATGAATGGCCATCATGAAACGAGCGCGCTGGAGCGTGCCTTGTCCGATTCGTCCGAGCAGGTTCGTGAGTCGGCCATCTGGGCGCTTGGTCAAGCGGGCCAGCGCGCTGCTCCGCGCGGCATCATCAACGCCCTCACCGACAACTCGACACAGCTGCGACTCGTCGCCGCGTGGGCGCTCGCCGAGTTCGAGGATAAGTCGGCGGCCGACGCGCTCATGAAGGCGTTCCAGACCGAGACGAACGGCGAGGTTCGCGCCGCAGAGATGCGCGCGCTCGCCGCGGTGGGTGCGACCTCACCGGCGATCGTCGAGGTGGCGCTCAAGTCGAGCGACCCGGAGCTGCGTCGACGCGCAGTGGCGATGCTTGCCGGCGGTGAATCCGGCGTGTGGGTGTGGCCCTGGCCGCGTCCGCAGCCGCGTCCGCAGCCGTAGGCCAGACGGGAAGCGAAACAGTAACCAATGAAAGTGCGTTCACTGTGTGTGTATAAGTGCTGAAAAATCAACAGAACTGAGACAAACAATGCATATCAGGATTCTCACGATCGTCCTTGCGCTGTCATTGGACAGCGCCGTCGCCGGCGGTGTGCTCGCGCGGCCGATGCAGCGGCGCGTTGCGATGTCCGAGACGCGAGTCGACGCGCGCGAGCTGCTCGCAGCGTCGCGTGGTGTGGCACCGCCGGTGTGCGCGCTTGCGGCCGACGGTGCGTCGAATGGGTGGGGTGGTTCGTGGGACGCGCCGGACGTCGCCGTTCGCGCCGACGTGCATCAGCTCGTGCGCGGTCTGCGACGCGCCACGCTCACTCGCGAAGAAGTTCAAGCGCTGCTCGACGCACTCGGCTCCGACGATGCATGCGTGCGCCACATGGCGGGCACGCTCATCGGCCGCTCTGAGGACAAGACGTTCGTCCCTGCGCTCCTTGGCAAGCTTGGCTCGCAAGTCCCGTTCGAGCGCGCGGGTGCGCTGCGCGCGCTCGGTCTCCTTGGCGACAAGAGCGCCGTGAATGCGGTGGTGAAGGTGCTGCATGACGCGACGCCAGCCGTGCGCGCGAACGCCGCGTGGGCGCTCGGTCACATCGGCGATCGCTCGGCGACGTCGGCCGTGGCGGACCTTGCAGGCGACGACTCACCCGAAGTGCGAAGCGCGGCAGTCGTCACGCTCGGTCAGCTCGAGGCGGCGGACAACGTCGACATTCTGCTACGAGTGCTCAAGAACGACGATAGCCCGTCGGTGCGGCGTGTTGCGGCGTGGGCGCTCGGCCAGATCGAAGCGCGTGCGGCAGCGGTCGGACTCGGCAACGCTTTGCGCACGGACAAGAGTCCTGACGTTCGCGAGATGGCTGGTTGGGCGCTCGGCGAGATGGAGGCGCGCGATCTATCCGAGCACCTCGCTGCGGCCGCGAAGAGCGACGACGCCATCGAAGTGCGCGAGACGTCGGCGTGGGCGCTGGGTCAGATCGGCGTCAAGAAATCGACGGAGGTTCTCGCCGACGTGGTCGCGTCGGATCGGTCGCCACGTGTGCGTGGTACGGCGGCGTGGGCGATTGGTCAGCTCAATCCGGAGCGTGCGCCGCGTGCGCTGCTCACGGCGCTTCGCGATTCGGATGACGACGTGCGTCTCAAGGCCGCGTGGGCGTTGAGTCAGATCGGGGATGCGGACGTCGTGCCGGAGGTTACCGCTGCGCTGAAAGCGGAGCAGCGCGAGCGAGTGCGGCAGGCATTGGTGCGCGCTCTGCTCGAGTCCGGCGACCGTTCGTCCGAGGTGTTCAGCGATCTCTTACAGTCGAAGGACAAGGAGACGCGCGAAATGGCAGTGCGGGCGCTGGCGGGCCGTCGTGGTCCGTGGCCGTGGCCGTGGCCTTGGCCGCGTCCGAGGCCGTTTCCTTAACAACTTGTCATGCCGCGCTGGTTTGTCATCCCGAGCGCAGCGAGGGATCTCGGTGCTGGGCCGAGATCCCTCGCTTCGCTCGGGATGACAAAATTGGCTTGACCGACGCGCTTGAGTGGATCATAGTCGAGGCGCCGAAGCAGGTCCCGCGTGCGACCACCCTCCTCGTGGAGTCCTCGATGTCACGTCAGTTCGTGCCGTTGGCGGCAGGGGCGTTATTGCTCATTGCGAGCGTTGCGGAACCGCGACGCCTTGCAGCACAAAACCCGACCGGATCGATCGAAGGAACGATCACGGACGTCGGGACAGGACGAACCCTCGTTGGCGCGCGCATCATCGTCGCTGGTACACAGATCGGCGGCCTCACCAACGAATCGGGCACGTTCCGCATCGCCGGTGTCCCGGCGCGACAAGTGGAGCTGAACGTCCGCCTCATCGGGTATGCCCCGCAGAACCGCACGGTCGTCGTGCGCGAGGGACAAACCGAGCGAGCGGATTTCAAGCTTCAAGTGTCCGCGCTTCAGCTCGAGCAGGTCGTCGTCACCGGCTCCGGCCAACAGACGGAAGTCAAACGACTCGGCAACACGGTGGCCGTGATTCAGCCGCCGGACAACGCGCCGGTGCACGATTTGTCGAATCTTCTGCAAGCGCGCGAGCCTGGTTTGACGGCGATTTCTTCATCAGGTCTCACCGGAGAAGGCGCGCGCATTCGCATTCGCGGCAACGCCAGCCTGACGCAGTCGAACGAGCCCGTCGTGTTCGTCGACGGCGTGCGCATCAACTCCGGCGGCGCGATGACGTCGCGGCTCGACGACCTCGATCCCAACTCCATCGAGCGCATCGAGGTGCTGAAGGGCGCTGCCGCGGCGACGCTGTACGGCACGCAAGCCTCGAACGGTGTCATTCAAGTTTTCACAAAGAAGGGCGTCTCGCGGCCGCCGCGCTGGTCCGTGCAGATGGAGCAGGAGGCGATCACGTTCCCGGACCGAATCGCTCCGAACGCCGGCTACGCGCGAACTCAGGGGCGCGCCGACAGCCTCTCGGCCTACTGGCAGATTCCCGGACTCCAGCCATTCCAGGTCTTTGAAGTTCCGATCTTCAAAGACTATCTCACGGAAACTGGCAACGCTTCGATCGTGGGTGGGTCGGTGAGTGGCGGTGCGTCTACGCTCACGTACTTCGGGTCGGGGCGCTTCGAGCGCGAGAACGGCCCCATCGGCGGCACGCGGTTCGGTCCAGCCGACGACATCCTGCGCCGAATCCAGACCGGCGTGAACCTCTCGCTGGTTCCCGCGAACAACGTGCGACTCGGTGTGCGAAGCTCGTATTACAACATCGAGAGCGAACGTCCGGGCGACATCATCGGCAACAGCATCTACGGCGCGTTCGCGTTGTCGCAGTATGCGCGGCCCGAAGGTGCGAACTGTGACAAGTCGTCATACATGGCGCCTGGACAGTGCGACGGTCCGGGGAATCCGTTCGGCAACATGGCGTTCATGGGTCTTCGCGAAGCGATGCAGCAGATCACCTCCGAGAAGGTGAGCCGCTACAACGGCGTGTTCACGGCCGGATGGACGCCGCTTGCCGAGGTGACGACGGACCTGACGGCGGGCTACGACATCGTCAATCGTCGCAATACCAACTTCGCACCCTATCGCTACAACATCGACGAGATAACCACGAACAATCCAGACGGCTCGCGGAGCATTGGCTCGGCGATGAATCGCCTATTGACGCTCGACGCAAAGGTCGCGTGGAACCGCCCGATCACGCCGGAGATTTCGTCCGCGTTCGTGGCCGGCATGCAGGTATTCAACGATCGCAACGAATCGTCGTCCGGTTCAGCGGCCGGCCTCCCTGGCCCCGGCATCGTCGTCGTCGGTGCGGGTGGCCGCTCCATTCAGAATGGCGAGGCCATCGCGACCGATATCAACGGCGGTTACTTCGGGCAGGAGCAGGTCGGATTCCGCAATCTCGCGTTCCTGACGATCGGCGGACGCTACGACTTCGCGAGCGCTTTCGGCAAGGAGTCGCCGGGCGTGTTCTATCCGAAAGCCAGTCTCTCCTTCGTGCCGAGTGATTGGTCGAGATGGAATCGTCCGTTCGGCATGAACACGTTGCGCTTGCGCCTGGCGGTTGGCCAATCGGGACGAGCGCCCGGCTCGTTCGACAAGCTCACCACGTTCGGCCCTCTGCCCGCCGAGCAGGGCGCGGGGCTCGTGCCTGCACAACTTGGTAATCAGGCGCTCAAGCCGGAGATCGCGACCGAATACGAAGGTGGCTTCGAGATGGGGCTGCGCGACGATCGCATCGGTCTCAACGCCACGGCGTGGAAGCGGAAGGTCAAGGATCTCCTCATCGATCAACAGTTTGACCCGTCCGGCGGGTTCCGTAACACCCAGATCGCCAACATCGGGAACATGCACGGCAACGGCTACGAGTTTGGCGCGCGCGCATTCGTCGTCAGCCGCCCGTCGTTCGGCGTGGAGGTGTTCGCCAACGCTGCGTATTTGAGTCAGACGATCGATACCCTTGGCGGCGGGCTGGCGTTCATCAAGGTCGATCCGAGCTACAATCGGCACCTCGTTTACCTGAAAGCCCATGACCCGCTCGGGTCGTTGTATGCGCCGCGACTCGCGTCGGCGTGTCCCGGCGGCGGCACCACGGCGATGAACAAGGCGAACAAGCCGATGGCGTGCTACGGTCCGGGCACGCTGCCGATCAACTTGAACAACAATGGCCGAGCGGCGACCGAGGCGGAGCTACTCGCCTATCTGTCACAACCGCGCGATCTCCGAACGAGTGCCGTCCAGACGGCTCTTCAGCCATTGCTCGCCGACTATGATGGGGTTGGAGTGCTTTCCCAGCAGCGCGTGGGGGACATCATCCCGGATTGGACAGGATCATTCGGAACCAACTTCACAATCTCGAGTAACTGGCGTGTCCAATCGGTATTCGAGTACCGCACTGGTTACCAGATTGCTAATCTGACCGACGCATTCCGCAGCTCGCAACACGCGACGATCGGCTCGAACACGAAGCCGTACGCGACGGTCGAGGCCACGTTGAACAATCCGGCGAGCACGCCGGAGCAGCGTCTGGCCGCGGCGAGGGAGTACATCACACACTACCGCCGTCTGCTCGAGCCTGGCCTCAACGAAGTGAGCGACGGCGACTTCGTTCGCATGCGCGAAATCTCGGTGACCTACAACGCTCCCGCGGCGCTGGCAGCGCGCGCTGGTTTCGGGTCGATGTCGATCACGGCCGCTGGCCGCAACCTGTGGTTGGCCACGAAGTATTCCGGCGCCGATCCAGAGCTGGCGTACGCGGGTCGCCAGCCCGGCGGCGGTACGACGGCCAACTTCCGCGACGCATCGGAGGCATTCAATCTGCCGACGCCGCGCCGCTTCTCCCTGATGGTCAACCTTGGATTCTGAGCGAGGACACTCCGATATGCATTCTCAAATTCGGTTTTGTGCCCGCGCTCTGGCCGCGGGAATTGTCGTTGCCGCCGTTGCGAGCTGCTCGGTCTTCGACACGAACATCTCCAATCCGAACGCGGTGACCGAGGACTCGCTCAACAAGGCCTCCAGCGTGCCCCCCTTGGTGAACGGTCTCGCGGCGTCGGTCACGCGCGCGCTAACGGGCGTTTACGGTCCGTACTCCGTTACGAGTGACGAGTTGACCTGGGTTGGGTCGCGCGAGGACTGGGGCCGGCTCGACGCCGGCGACATCTCAAAAGCAACCAACGAGTACAACGACACTGCGTACCCATTCATCAGCGAAGCGCGGTGGCTGTCGAACTACATGATCACCAAGGTCGACTCCTTCGACCAGAAGCATGAGCTCCGCGATCGGACCGATCTGGCGCGCACCTATCTCTACGCCGCGATCACCTACATCACGATCGGCGACATGTACGATGATTTCGTATTGGGGTCCGATCGCCAGGTTCCGGCTCCGCCCGTCGGCGAAGCGAACATGCGCGTGGTGTATGATTCTGCCATCACGTATCTCGATCGGGGTATTCCGATCACCGTCGCGCTCGGCAACAAGGAACTGCAGTCGCAGATGCTTGCCCTTCGCGCCCGCGCGAAGCACGCACGCGCGTTGTGGTCGCTGCTGCGTCCCGCTCGCACCACGCCGGTCAATCCGCTGGTGAACGATGCCGGCGCGAATGACGACGCCACAGCGGCGCTTGCGTTGATGGCGGGGAACTATCGGCTGAAGTTGACGCCGGTGACCGGCGGAGGCGCATCCATCAGCATGGCCTCGGAGATGAACTCGCGTCAGGAAATCCGCGCTGGCTCTGTGTACATCAATCCCAATCCCACTAAGTCTACGGTGGTCGCGGACGGCGTCGCCGGCATCAAGCTGCGCGATCCGGTTACCGGTCAGCCGGATCCTGTTCTCTTGAAAGCGATCGACGAATGTTGCCGCCTCGCGTCGACGACGCTCACGCCATTCACGATCATTTCGGCGAAGGAGATGCACCTCATCCTCGCCGAGGCCGCGCTGGCGGCGGGCAACGCGGCGGAAGTTGTTAGTCGCATCAACGCGATGCGTGCGCTCGAAGCATTACCCGCGTGGGATGGTACGACGCCCGACGCTCTCACGATGTTGATCTACAGCCGGCAGGTGAATCTGTTCTTGCAGGGACGGCGTCTCGCCGACATGTATCGCTTCGGCATCAAGGACGCCCAGTGGCTGCCGGCGAACATCGCGTCGCGCAAAGCGTGCTTCATGCCGATTGCGGCGATCGAGCGTCGGACAAACCCCCTAGTGAACATGACGGCGGAGCAACGCTCGCCGAGCTGTACCTGATCCGTCTCAGGGTGGCGGCGGCGGGGTGATCCCTCCGTCGTCGCCACCGGCCAGCGCGTTGAAACTGCTCACGATCAACTTGAGACCAATCGCGCCGAGGACCGCGGCGCCCGCCAGGAGAAGTGTCTTTCTCTTGTTCAGCGAGCGTGTCTCGATCGTCTGCACGGCCTCTCGCGGTACTGACACGCGCTCGCCGGCCCATGTCAACGGCTGCTCGTTGTGCTGGCGCGTTGCCGAAACCGAAATGAGAAAACTCGTATCCGTACGCGACAGGACTGTTCCTTCGACGGCGGTCGCGTTTCGTCCCAGCACACCGCCCAATCGCGCCGTGCCCGTCTCGGAGAGATCGAATCTGACGATGGCGCCCTCGGCGGGCGCCAAGTCCGTCACCGGCGTGTATCGGTAACACGCGGCGAGGAACACGAGGACGGAGCCTGCGGCGAGTGGCGTTCGCATCGAGCAGTCGCGGGTGAGGGGACGTGTTCGCCCCGACGATACTGGCGGTGGCGCCGTTGCGCTAGTTGTCATCCCGCACAGGTGTCATCCCGAGCGTTCACTCTTGTCATCCCGAGCGCAGCGAGGGATCTCGATGCCGGGCCGAGGTCCCTCGCTTGCTCGGGACGACAAATCACTTGATCGGCAGACGCGTCAGATCGATCATCTGCACCGAGCGCGATCCAAAGTTCGTGAG
>Ga0126377_10004668_pt1 | contig 10012 bp, 5 predicted proteins | sample PanSoiMetPlot_22_FD_92647 | JGI IMG/M metagenome (GOLD analysis project Ga0126377, IMG submission 92647) | Tropical forest soil microbial communities from Panama - MetaG Plot_22 | ecosystem: Environmental > Terrestrial > Soil > Tropical forest > Bulk soil | place: Panama | collected 2016-02-17 | reverse complement strand
GTTCGGTCGTACCTGAAGAGTTACTTTGGGAAGGTAGAGGAAACCTTCGAGGGGATAGCTACCTTGGAAGATGTGCGTCCTCGCGTGGAGGAGTGGCTCCGACAAGTCAGAGAACGTCGGAAAGAGATGGGCAAGCTGTGAACACGACACGGTCTAAGTATCCCTTCTGCATGCCAGATTGACACTGTTTTGAGGATGTCAAGCTGGCGTGCAGAAGGGATACCTTCTTTTGGACGGCCGAACGGTGTGCGGTGCGATTCGACCCAGAGTATCATGAGCAATACAAGCTGAAGCAGCTGAAGAAAGTGCGGCGTCGCGGATACAACCTAGAACGAGTGATTGTGGTCGACGACACGCCGAAGAAGCATGAGCAGAACTATGGCAACCTCATTCAAGTTCGCGAATATAAGAGCAATCCTGAGGACGTCGAGTTGCCGTGTCTGGAGCGGTACTTGACGCTGCTCGAACCGATCGCAAACGTGCGCGTGGTCGAGAAGCGCTGGTGGCGCAACGAAGTCGGCTGCTCTTAACGAAACGAAACCGTTCAGTCTTTTCGCAATTCCTCCAGCAAAGCCTCGGCGTCTTGCAAATCCGGCGTGTCGAAGCCCTCGGTGAACCAGCCGTAAATCTCCCCGAGCGCCTGACGCCCTTCGGCTGTCTTGCCCTGCTGGCGCCACAAGCGCGCGAGGCTCATCGCGCCGCGCAATTCTAAAGACCTCGCCTGCTGTCGCCGTGCGACTTCGATGGCCTTTTGGAAACAGGCCTCCGCTTCAATCCGCTTTTCGCTTATTGCTGAGGGCTGATCGTAGGCGGATTGAAGCAATAACTCACCCTTGAGGCGATAGATTTCAGCTTCGTAAAAACGTTCTCCATTACGGCTGATGATAGTCAACGCCTCATCAAGATAAGAAAGGCCTTCTTCGATTCGTCGGGCTTTCATCAAGGCTTTAACCAGCAAGTATAGTAACTCTGGCGCGTGCGCCTCCGCCCCGGTCATTCGTACAGCAGCCAGCCCTTCACGAATTTCGGCGATTCCTTCCTCTAGCCGGTCTTGCATAGCCAGCGCATAACCATGCAGGATTGTGGCCCAGACAAGATAGTCAGCAATATCTTTTTCCCGAGCGAGGGCGAGCACAGCCTCGGAATGTTCCAGAATACCTGGATAATCATTGAGGTTGGCGCAGAGATATGCGCTGCTCCAGAGCGCATTCCCGAGGGTGCGGAAGTCTGATTCCTGATGAGCAAGAGTAACCGCTTGCCGTATTCTTTCAAGCGCTTTGTGAGGAAAACCCAGCACCCACAGGCTCACGGATGAAATGCAATAGGAAGCTATCCTCGGTTCCGAAATGAAAGCATAGGACTGAAGGTTTTGGCCGAGATAATTGATTTCCAAACCCTGCGTAAAATGCTCTTCCGATGATACCGGATCGCCCAGGAGTTGCAGAGAGACTCCCATCATAAAGTGCGCCACCAGGGTGCGATCCGAATCCTGAGCCTTCAACGCCAGGCGAAGCAATTCCTCGGATACCTCACGCGCGTTACTCAACTCTGCTCTGATATAGTAATAAAGAGACAACCCGTACAGAGCTGAGAAGATCTCCAGGGTCTCTCCGGCATGCTTACAGAGATCCCGCATTCGATGATAAACCTCTGTGACCTCCGGTCTGGCCCATCCTCGCAAGATTGCCAGCGACATCCCCAGAGTAAGCTGCAAATTCAGTTCTTGACGAATGCGTTCCGGCGAGTCGGGCAGGGTTTTCAACATTTCCAGCCCGCGCCGCGCCTGCGCAATTGATTCGCTATAGGCAAAAATTCGCAATGCGTTCTGAGCGGCAAGCAGGTAATAATCCGCGGCACGCGCAAAGTCCCGCGCCGCCTCGAACAGCGCGGCGAGTTCTCCCGCGACTCTGCCGCTCTGGTCGCCGTAAAAACCGAGCAGCGATTGCGCGACGGCCGCGCTCAGCGTTGCCCGGCGCGTCGCTCGCAAGCCGGCGTATAGCGCGTTCTGATAGAGCGCGTGAACGAAGCGATACCGCAGCGTCGCCGCACGATTCGGAAACTCTTCTTCGCCGACCAGCCGCACGAAGGCGTAAACACGTTCCAGCTTCTCCAATCGCTCCTCGACTTCTCCGTCGCCGATGCCCAACGCCTCTGCGACGACTGCTGAGTCGAATTCGTAACCCTGCACGCTTGCCACAACCAACAACTTCCGATCTTCTTCGCTCAGTTGCGCAATCTTGCGTTCGATCATCCCGCGTACCGACTCCGGTAACTCGCTCTCGATCTCTGGCGCCTTTTGCGCGAGCGTCCACGCTCCGTCTACCTGCGCAATCACGCCGTGGTCGCGCAGGTAATGCGTGAGGTCGACCATGAAGAGTGGGCTGCCCTCCGTCTTCGTATGAATCAACTTCGGCAGTTCGGGCGGAAAAAGATGGCCGGGAAATTCAAGCGCCAGGTACTGTTCGATCTCTGCCCGGTTCAGAAACTCGAGCGCCAATTCACGGCACACGCCGCGCGCCTGCAAGTCGGGCTTGATCCGCAAAAACGGATGCTTTACGAGCAGCATGTCCGAGGGCCGGTACGCGACGACAATCAGCGCGCCCAGCGCGTCGAACCTGCCTGCGAGAAAGCTGAGCATGTCGATCGTCGAAACGTCCGCCCAGTGCAGGTCGTCAATGAAGAACGCCAACGGGCGCAGCCGCGAGACCTCCTGGAAGAAAGCGCCAAGTTCCCGCTTCATCCGCTCCTGCGAGGCGGCCCTGACTTCATTGAGCGACTGCGCCGGCTTTTCATCGTCTCCGGCGCCAGGAACGACCTGCGCGTACCAAGTCGGCGCTATCTGTCTCATCACCCGCGCCGCCGACGGGACGGCGCCACTCCGCAGCAAGCTCTCGAGCGCTTCGAGCAGAGGCAGGTAAGCTTCCGCGCCGGCCAGCCGTTCAGAACATCTGCCACGCGCAATCGCGCAATGCCCTTCGGCGGCGAGCTCGGCGAGGAAATCTTCGACGAGCGTCGTCTTGCCAATGCCCGGCTCGCCCGCCACGCACAACAGCAGTCCACGACCGGCCCGCGCCGACGCGAAACCGGAGCGTAATTCCGCTCCTTCTCGCTCCCGTCCGACCGTGTTGCGGCGGAGAGGCCCAGGGATATGTCTCTCCGGACCCCCTTCTTTCCGCCTCTCCGTCTCGCGCAGCGCCGCCTCGACTTCCGCAGCCGTCGGGCGCATACCGGCGTCCTTCTCCAGCATCCGCAAGATCAGCGCGTCGAGCGCGGCGGGGATTTCGGGATTCAATCGTGAAGGGGGTAACGGCGATTGTGAAGAGATGGCATGCATGATGCCGATCATCGTGTCGGCTTCGAACGGATGCCGGCCGGTTGTCAGCTCATAAAAAACAACGCCCAGAGCGAAGATGTCGGTCGAACTCGTCACGGTTTCTCCGCGCGCCTGTTCGGGAGAAATATAGGCCGCCGTGCCGAGCAACATGCCTGGCGCGGAGTTCTGCGCCAACATGGCGGCTTCAGGGTCATTTGCCGTGGCGGTAATCAGCCGCGCCAGCCCGAAATCGAGAACCTTCACGTAACCGTCGTCACGCGCCATGATGTTATCGGGCTTGATGTCGCGGTGCGTGATGCCCGCGGCGTGTGTGGCGCCGAGCGCCCTGGCGATCTGCATGCCGAGATTGAAGAAGGTTTCGAGCGCGCAAGGCTTTTTTATAGCGCGGAGTGTCTGCCCCTCCACCAGTTCCATCACAATGAAACGGCCTGCCTCGTCCTCGCCGACCTCGTGGATGGTCACGACGTTTGGATGATTTAGCGCGCTCGCGGCTTTTGCCTCCCGCACGAAGCGGCGAACCCGGTCCTCGTGCTGAGTGAGCCGGGTGGGCAACAGTTTGAGCGCCACTTTGCGGCCAAGCCTGGTATCCTGGGCCAGATATACTTCGCCCATCCCGCCTCTGCCCAATAGTGAAACAATTCTGTAGTTGGCCAGTTCCCGTCCGATAAGTTGCGTCGCAGGAGAGCTAACCTCGTCAGCGACGATTTCACGCGCGGCGACTTCGAAGGCGGGCTCTTGAAGGAATGTTCCGGCGTCTGCGTGCGCAGCGAGCAGCGTTTCGACTTCTCGGCGAAGATCAGTGTCGTCGCCGCAGGCTTCCGCGAGAAAAACATCGCGCTCGTCGCCGCAGAGATCGATCGCGTGATCATAGATTTCCTTGATTTGCCCCCACCGCTTCGCGTCCATCACTCTCCCCGGCTAAGCTCACGATAGAGCCACGCCTGCGCCATACTCCATTCGCGCTGCACGGCGCCGCGTCGAAGTCTTCAACGCCTCGGCGGTCTCCTCCAGGCTCAGCCCGCCGAAGAAACGCAGCTCGACAATCTTGCTCTGGCGCTCGTCAAACGTCGCCAGTTCGTTCAACGCGTCGTCCAGCGCCACCAGGTCCAGGCCCTTTTCGTGCGCGATCCCCTCGGCTTCGGCGAGCGAAACCTGCACGACGTCGCCGCCATGTTTCTGCGCCCGCCTCCGCTGCGCTTCGTCTACGAGGACGCGGCGCATCAGTTGCGCGGCCACGCCGATGAACTGCGCGCGGTTGCGGCCAACTCACGTCCGGCCAGTCGATCAACCTCACCCATGCTTCATTAACCAGCCCCGTCGTTTGCAGGATGTGACCTGGCCTTTCCTGCCGCAGGTAATGGCGCGCCAGGCGGCGCGGCTTGGCGTCAACCAGCGGAACCAGCCGTTCCAGCGCCGTTTCATCGCCCTCGCTCCACGCCTTCAGCAGGCGGGTCGTTTCAAAAATGTCGGCGACAAGTATGTTTTCCATAGTCGTTTGAACCAGTCAGTTAAGCGATAAGTAGAAAAGAGTCCCGCCTACTTCACTGAGGCAAAAAAATTACCTGACGTGTCGTGTTTCGGAGTCATTTTTCGCCTTACAAGGTGGAAGACAATAGATCAAAGACGCAATGAGAAATCATGATGCGGAGTTTTTCCGATTGTGATGACTGTGACTGGTAACTCCGCTCCGCTGACGATCAGGACGATTCGTATCAGGAATAAAAATGCGAGCTTCGGATACGCGCAAAGCCGGATTGTGCGCCACACATGACAACAGTGTCAACATCGAACACCCGAGGGCAATTCCAAAATAATTTCCGCGATGTGGCGGTTTTCAGGCGTATACGGCGCATGCCAGAGTGGACGGAACGATAAACCAGGTAGTCTAAGGGCAGTCGAGAGTGTGCGACCTGGCAAGGTATAAGTTCCAACTGCTCTTTCGACAGGAGGAAATCACTATGAAGAGGGAGACGAGGCAAGATGATCCAAAGACTATCGGTGAGTTGCGGCGACGTCTCGCCGAGCTAGGCAATCCTTGGACGGTCGATTCCCGGTTCGGCGATGATGATCCGTTGCCAGGCTACCAACGCGGCGGCCAGCGGGAGGAGGAAATTCCAGAGGAAGACCGGCTCGCGCCGCTAGATCCGGGCGCCGATCTGCAAAGCCTGATTGCCGCGCAGCCGCCCGCCAACCTGTTCCTAAGGCGCCGGTGGGTAGAAGCAGGGGTGCTGTGCCCAGACGAGGGCGAAGGGGGTGTTGCATGAACGTCGATTGGCGCAACCGTTTTGGGCGTAGCTGGATTACTTCTGTACGTAACCAGGGTGGCTCTCAGAACTGCTGGGCCTTCGCTACGAATGCTCTGTATGAGGCCATGATCCGTATCGAACATTTCCTGTGGACCCGCCGCTCGGAGGGGGACCTGGCTCGTGGAACCGGGAAGCAGGCATGGGACCTTGGCAATATTGGCGAAGGCACGATCTTTGTCGAACGGTACGGGCTGGCTGACCCGGACTGCTTTCCGTGGAGCGAGTCAGCCGCGCTCTACACTGCAAAGCCGCACGGAGCCGACTTGTCGGCTACGCTGTTGTCGCCCACGTCTGACCGATCGGGCCGCACAATGCGCATTGCGGCAGGCGCGACCATCTCGCTCACCGATCCAGAGCAGAAGAAACAGTGGATCGACCTTGTCGGCCCAATGGCCGTGTTGATAGTGCCACCTGACGACTTTGGTTCGCTGGGCAGCGGTATCTATATGCCTACTACCACGGTCATCGGAATAGCACATGCGCTACTCGTCGTTGGCTTCAACGACGACGACCGATGCTGGATCGTCAAGAACTCATGGGGTTCAGGCTGGGGTGTTGGAGGGTTTGGGCGGGTTTCATACCAGGCTGGGCTGTTGGAGACCCCCGCGTTCGTTGGGGTACGCGGCACTAATCCCGATCCATGGGCTAAGCGCCGCCTGCGCAACGGTGTACTGATTCAGGGCGGCAATGGAGCGCTACGCAACAACTTCGAAATGTTCGTCAAGGTCGGCATGAACTTGGAGCATTGGTACCGGGAGAACGCCGCCGCCGGATTGCCATGGAACCGCGTTGGTCTCGTGCGCTCCGCCGACCCATGGCGTAATACCTTTCACGACGACGCAGTCGACTGTCCGGCCGCCGTGCAGAGCACGTTTAATCGCAACTTCGAACTCCTGTATCGAACTAGTCAGACACCCCCGGGTAATGGATGCGTCCGTCACGTCTACTATGACCAGGCAAGTGGGCTGTGGAACGATGCCACGACTTTCGGCCCTGTCGATACAGTCGGTATCCCAGGATTCATCCAAAGCAACCGTGGCGCGCCAGGTGATTTCGAGGTTGTCGTGGTCCGCCAGAGCGGCCAGGCGGAACACTGGACCAAGCACAACAGCGAGCCATGGATACACCCGCCCGGAGAATGGTATCTACGCGAGCAGTTTGGCTCGAACATCGGCTATGGCGGTCCGTCGCTCGTGCAGAGCAAGATTGGCGTTACAGGCTCCCCTGAGAATGGGTCAGGCGAACTGCACTACGTCTGTACCGCCACTAACGGTCAGATGCAACACTGGCGACGCCCAGGGCCGGGTGTCGCCAGCTGGTCGCTACTAGGCACATTCGGACAGAATGTTACAAGCGCGCCCTGCATGATAGAAGGCACGTACGGCGCGGGCAACGAGATGGGCGTGGGCAACTTCGAGCTATGTGTGGCGGTGGGGAACCAGATCGAGCACTGGTGGCGGTATAACACATCGCCCGGTCTGTGGAACCGCTCCGCCGTGTTCGGCGCCGGCGTGCGCCGTGTCATAGGGCTGATTCAGAGTACCTATGCGACGAACTTGGAGGTCATCGCGGAGCGCACTGACGGTCGATACCAGTATTACTGGCGCGACAGTGCTGGATGGCACACTGGCGTAATCATTACCTGACATGTCAAGCGCTGAGGCGCTTTGAAGGGGTTCTGGCGATGCGGCGTTGAAGGATAATTGATAACTCGCGCCCTCAATGGCAGGCTCGTTGGCAGGCGTATCGTGTGAGCGCTTCCAGTCCTTCGCCAAAATGTCATCCGATTCCAACATGCCTCGCCAGTGTCTCAGGTGACCTGGCTCAGCGACGTTATTTCCCATTTTCCCAAGTTGATGAAACTAAAGGTGAATGAGTTTTGGCGAAGGACAAGTTACCTGAAATAATTTGCGGCGCACTTCATAATTGCTCGTTTCACAGCCGTTTTTCCCTTAAAGAACCATGATGACTGAAAGCGATCGAAAAGGCAGTGTTGGCAAATCGGCGCCACAGACTGAAGCGCGCGATTCGGGTAGTCGCGGGGACCAGTTTACGGTGGCTGCCCCCTCGATATCGCTGCCCAAGGGTGGTGGCGCCATTCGAAGCATCGGCGAAAAGTTCGCGGCCAATCCGGTGACGGGCAGCGGTTCCATGTCCGTCCCTATTGCCACCAGCCCCGGTCGGTCCGGCTTCGGTCCACGGCTGTCTCTCTCCTACGATTCCGGTTCAGGCGCCGGCCCGTTCGGCTTCGGCTGGAGCCTGTCCCTTCCGTCGATCACCCGCAAGACCGACAAGGGGCTGCCTCAGTACATTGACACGGAGGACTCTGACGTCTTCATCCTCTCCGGCGCCGAGGACCTGGTTCCAGCCCTAGTTCAGAACGCGCAAGGCGAGTGGGAGCGAGAGAACTTGCCCGCGCGAACGGTGAACAGAGTGACCTATCGGGTCGACCGTTACCGCCCGCGTATCGAGGGCCTCTTCGCCCGCATCGAGCGCTGGACAAATATCGCCGACGCGACAGACGTGTTCTGGCGCTCCATTTCCAAGGACAACATCACCACCTGGTACGGGAAAAGCGACGATAGCCGCATTTTCGATCCGAGCGACAATAGCCGCATCTTCAGCTGGCTTATCTGCCAGAGCTATGACGATAAGGGCAATGTCATCGTATATCGATACAAGGAAGAAGATTCTGGTAACGTCGATCTAACTCAGGCAAACGAACGGAACCGCATTCGTAGCGCCAATCGCTACCCAAAGAGAATTTACTACGGTAACCGCGAGCCATACTTGCCTGTGCTGACGGAAACCGAATGGCCACAACCACCCGATCCGAATTCGGATAGTAGTCCACCCAATTACTACTTCGAAGTTGTGTTCGACTACGAGGACGGCCATTACACCGAGGCCGCCCCCGATCCCGAAGGCCGCGTATTTGCTCAGCCGGTTTACTTACCATCCACCAGCTCGATGTGGTTGAAGCGAGCCGACCCCTTTTCCACCTACCGACCGGGTTTCGAGGTTCGCACTTACCGTCTCTGCCAGCGGGTATTGATGTTTCATCATTTCCCTGCCGAGCTTGGCGCCACAAACTGCCTTGTCCGATCCACGGACTTTACCTATTCGTATGAAGACAATCAGGTGGACGCAAGCAACCCGATCTATTCCTTTCTGGATTCAGTAAGCCAATCCGGCTACCTGCGTTATGGGAACGAATATCTGAAGAAATCTCTGCCGCCGGTTCAGTTCGAGTACACCAAGCCAGTTGTGCAGGAGATGGTGGAAGAAGTGGATCAGCAGAGCCTCGAAAACCTCCCCATCGGCTTGGACGGCGGCGCCTACCGCTGGACCGACCTGCATGGCGAAGGCATCCCCGGCATCCTCACGGAGCAGGCCGGCGCATGGTTCTACAAACGCAACTGGAGCCCGATCCCAGTCAAGCTGCCCGATGGTAGCGAAGTCGTGAAGGCGAAGTTCTCAGCGCTCGAAACTGTCGCCCTCAAACCCGACGTCGCCCTGAGCGGCGGCTCCGAGTTCATGGACCTGGCCGGCGACGGCCAACCGGACGTGGTCGTCATGGAAGGTCCCGCCCCGGGCCTGTTTGAACACGATGACGCGGAGAGCTGGCAGCCATTCCGCCCCTTCACCTCGCGCCTGAACCGCGACATGCGCGACCCGAACCTCAAGTTCATCGATCTCGACGGCGACGGTCATGCCGACGTGCTAATCACCGAGGACGACGCCTTCGTCTGGCACGCCTCGCTCGCCGAGGAGGGATTCGGCCCAGCCCGCCGAGTCGCGCAGGCGCTGGACGAGGAAAAAGGCCCGCGCATCGTCTTCGCCGACGGCACGCAATCCATCTACCTCGCGGACCTCTCGGGCGACGGCCTGACCGACATCGTGCGCATCCGCAACGGCGAGGTCTGCTACTGGCCCAACCTCGGCCATGGCCGCTTCGGCGCGAAGGTCACGATGGACAACGCGCCGTTGTTCGACCACCCGGACCAGTTCGACCACAAGCGCATCCGTCTGGCCGACATCGACGGCAGCGGTACCACCGACATCATCTACCTGCGCGGCGACGGCGTGCGCCTGTACTTCAACCAGTCGGGCAACAGCTGGAGCCATCCGAACACGCTGAAGGTGTTCCCGCGCATCGATGATCTGATGAACATCGCGCCGACCGACCTGCTCGGCGACGGCACTGCCTGTCTCGTCTGGTCGTCGCCCCTGCCTGGCGACGCGCGGCGGCCGATGCGCTACGTCAACCTGATGGGGCGCCGCAAGCCCCATTTGCTGGTCAAGGCCGTCAACAACCTCGGCGCCGAAACGCGCGTCGAGTACGCGCCCTCGACCAGGTTCTATCTGCAGG
>Ga0126377_10004667_pt1 | contig 10012 bp, 9 predicted proteins | sample PanSoiMetPlot_22_FD_92647 | JGI IMG/M metagenome (GOLD analysis project Ga0126377, IMG submission 92647) | Tropical forest soil microbial communities from Panama - MetaG Plot_22 | ecosystem: Environmental > Terrestrial > Soil > Tropical forest > Bulk soil | place: Panama | collected 2016-02-17 | reverse complement strand
CTCATCCGAAGTCCTCTTGCCCAGCTGGTCCCAGCCATGGCCGACTCTGCCCTCGAAATATGGAATCATCGCTCCCATGTGATGAGTGACGATCTTGATCTTTGGGAACCGGTCGAAAATTCCGTCAAAGACAAGGCGCGCCATCGCCACGCTTGTCTCGTACGGCCAGCCGAAGGTCCACCAGATTTCGTACATCGATTTCGTCTCGCCTGGATAATCCGCAAACCTCGGGCCGCGTGCAGGATGTAGCAGTATCGGAAGATCATACTCAGCCATCGTCTCGAAGATCGGCGCGTATTCCGGAGCATCGAGCGGCTTGCCGGCAGCGTTCGAGTAAATCTGCACACACTTCGCTCCCAGGTCTTTCAAAGCACGGCGCAACTCGACCGCTGCCTGCTCCGGGTTGTTCATCGGTAGTGCGGCGGCGAATGTCGGGAAGCGATCCGGGTACCGGGCGACCAGCTCGGCCATCCCGTCGTTGGCAATCTGCGAAAGCATCGGGCTGAGGTCCGGGCCTGCCATAACTTCAATCGGCGGAGAGGCAATCGAGATGATCTGACAGTAATCACCGAACCGGTCCATCATCTTGAAACGGAGGTCGAGATCGAAGAGAGCCGGGACGTTGAGTGAGCGCTTGACCATGTCTCGAGGATCAGATAAGACTTCGTTTAGTTTGTCAAAGAATCGGCGAGGGAAGATGTGATTAAAGACGTCGATTTTCATTTCAGTTTTTAGTTTTTAGGTTTAAGGTTTTAGGTTTCAGGTTTCAGTAATAATCGCTTCCAGCTGAAAACTGAAAACTGGATAAATGTAACTTCTCAACCCCATCCCGCGTCAATGGTATCGCATTCAGATTATCAGTTTATTGAAAAAAGTGGATAGTCATTCTATTATATCTCGCCACCTTGAGGGGTGCTATTAAACCTTTTTATTAGCTTTCATCTCAATCATTACCTCTGCGCACCCACTTTCGACGGACCATCTCGCTCCAGAAGCAGAGCCGAATGCCTCTTCGCTGGAGTAGCTGTGAGGGAATGATCAAAGCTCATCCGAATAACAAGAGCACTTTGATGCGTCGCACTTCCCGCATTTATCTGACTCGCACCAATGCCGGTAAAGTCAAGGCACTGCGCTTTGTTCCTCTTGCTCTATGTCAACATGCTTAACTATTTCATTGAATTCTTCTGGTCGTCCAAGGATTTCACCCCGCCCTGGCCGAGAAGATTATCACTGCACGAGCGGTTAAGCGGTTCAAGATCACAGCCAGGCTGGCACAATGCGCCGCCAGGCAGACCAAGGAGATCGTCCGGTCGCAGAAGGAAAGGAAGCGCAAGACGGTGCCGGTGCTGGGACGGAAAGTCGCCACCCTCGACAGCCGGTTCGTGACGATCGCATCATTCAAAGGCGCGGCTTTCGATCTGGCGCTAAGATTTGGATCTGGGATGCCTAAAATCAGAGTCCCACTCAACTCCACCGCGCATTTGAATCGGCTGTGTTGGTCCGGCTGGCAGGTCGGAAAATCGATTCGCTTGGGATTGGACGAGAATGGTGTGTGGATTGAATTGATCCTTGAGAAAGACAGGCCACCGCTGCGGAAGAGGGGAGGATAATCGGCATCGATCGCGGCTTCCGAAAGCATTTGTGTCTTCGGGTGGGCAGGAGATCGGAGCTGAGATAAAGAATGGGAAGAGATCGAAGACCTTTTCCCACCATGTCAAAACTGAAGTTTTCCCTGCCTTAAAGCAACTCCGACTTGATGGTGTGAAAGCCATCGTCTTGGAGGATTTGCGCTATATGAAGCACGGAAAGCGAGGGACGTTCTCTCGTCGTGTCAACCGATTGCTGTCATTTTGGTCAACCGCCAGGGCCGTGGAGTGGCTGAAATGTGCTGAGATTCTTCCAGAGAACCTGCTCAAGTTCTATGTCTCGACAGATCGACACTGCAACAGTTAATATTCAGTTCGTGGTCCGTTAACGCAACCTCAGCACTGATGAGCCTGTGCGAATAGTCATTTCCGCGCCTTTCCGCACGATCAGTTCATCGCGACCCGGTATGGATATAGATCCTGCCCCAATCGCGCTACATCCACCGGGGATCGCTCCGATGACTTCGCCCACCCCTACGCCAATACCTGTCCGCTTCAAGTCACGCTCAGTGTGAGAGACATCATCAGTTCGGCTGCTCTCATGTTCGACGAGCACATTTTCACCCTGAAGTGTTCGGATGCTCTCAATGTAACCGTCTAATTCAGAAGCGCCACCCTCACCAAGGCTAATTCGCTCGAAATCGAGAGAGAGCCCCGCGCGATCTGAATCCTGTCCTGAGCGTTCGACGTTTGTCACGACTCCTTCGATGACTGCATTCTCATATCGCGCCGGTGAACGAATAATTAACCTGAAAGGATCCCCAGGACGTAATTCTTTCGTGTTCAGGTCATTATCGAGAATGGCCAAAAGCTGTGTCTGGTTCGGGACGAGCGAGGTTCCCCGCGCCGGGCGATGATAAACGACATTCTCCAATTTCCCGGAAAATAGATTAAGCTGAGCGATATCCGAAATCTTATCGTAAACGCTGGTGATGGAGACAGGTTGGGGGAGGCGTTCGGAGTAGATGCGCCGCGTCAGGCGCATGCGTTGACCCGCATCGACAGGATCAAAAGTTACATGATAATCGCTCCCGCGATCACCCATAGTGGCAACGATCAATTGATCTCCGTTCAACGATGCGTTGACCCGAATTGAACGGCTGTTAGTAGGTTGTTCAGTCCGGTTCCTCCCGTCGGCGACAAAGCTGACTTGCCGGGAGCGAGTCGAGGCGAGTGTAAGATTGCGGCCTCTCTGCTCGATGCCGATCGTCTCCGGAGACTCCATCCGGCGCATCAATTGAAAACGAACACGCCGCTGTTGATCCATCGGTAAACTGCCAACTGCCAGGGTAACAGCTTGCTCGATATTATCGCTACGCGAAATGTCGAGTCGCCAGGTTCCCGTAAGAGACCCGCTGTCACGCGCCGGGTTGTATCCTTGATCGTGCCATCGCCAGTTGATGTTATAGTAGCGCGCCAGTTGATTGAGGTCCGCGCGTATTTCCCGCCACTCGATATTGACACGCGGAGATAACTTTATGCCCCTCAGTAAACTGTCGATCCGATTAGCGCGGCCCAGTACATTTCCGGCATCAGAGGAAATCGACCGCTGATCGCGAAGTCGTTCGCGCAAAATATTGGTCGCCTCCTCAAATCCTCTGACTGCGTCTTTGATTTCATGCCCCAACGTCGAGTCGTTCATTGAGGTCATATCGAGTGCCTCATTAAGGCTGGATTGGAAAGTATTGGTGCGTGACTCTATCCGCGTTAGCAGGATATTTATCTGTTGATCACTCGCCCGATACGGTCGCTGTGCAAGAACGCTTTGATTTGCCCTCCCAAAAACTACCAATATCAGACATAGCAGAGGTAAAAGGGTCTGTTTTTCAATTCTTTGAACCATAAAACATAACCTACTCGTACTCTCTAATTTTGCCATTATTATCACGATCAATGAGAATAATTATGGGTGAGTAAAGAGAGACCATGAATAAAATAGCGAACCAGAAGAAAATTATAGAATTTTCGTTCGGTTCGCTATTTTTGTTCGTGTTCCTACCGAAAGAAAATGGCTGCCTGAATTAATTGCCGTCCCTCCCCAAGACAGCCTAATAACTCAGGCAGCCATACTCACAACGGATGGAACTCACTCCCCAACAAGTTCCTCGAATGCAATCTCTGCATTCTTTCCGCATTGAGCCTGACCGAAGTAGCGATCGGTCACTTTTTTTAGTGCAATCCCAATGCCACCCTTCAGATTAATCTTTGTCGGACTAATTTTTCAAAGCGGCCAATTCCCAGCACCCCTCCCTAATCTACAGAAATGCTCGTATTTCCATCTATTTATAGACTTTTCTATGACGATTGGCCTGACCTACCTCCTCTTTATCCACACTTCACTGTCATTACCAGGATTAAAAGTAGGCAATCATATGTACTAACTAAAAAATCTGATTGCATTGAGGCAATACGATTCAACTGAAGGAGAACACCAAGAGAGTATGGGATCCATCACAGTTCAACGTGAAGGGATGGCTATTAATGGATCAGCCAATGTCGGTTCTTGCTCAGGATGATGTCGTTCCAACTCCTCCGGCTGATCATCATCGAAGGAGGATTCTACCTCCTCTTTCTCCAGGCCAGAATGTGAAGGGGCATGTTCGACCTTTCGAATTGTGCTATGAAGATTATGCTTTCTGAGCATGGTGTAAAGGCGCGGGCGATATAGTCCAAGAAGATTAGCAGCCGCTTGCTTGTTTCCCCGTGTGCGTTCGAGCGCCGCATTGACCAACGCTCCTTCGACCTGAGTGATAATATCGACCGGCTGCCGGTCACCCCGTGTATCAGGAATCTTGCTGATGATCAAATTAGCCACCTGATCCAGGCTCAGATCTGGTGTTTTGACCGGTGGAATGGTCTTTGTCTCCGTGTTCGTCGGCACATTGCAGGGCTCAGGTTTTGCCGCATCGACAGTTTCATGGGTGGGAACAGGTCCAACCGCGGCAGTTCCCGCGGCAGTCTGCCACATAGGCAGAGCCGATTCATCAATCGTCTCGCTTTTACTGAGTAAAACTGCGCGCTCGATTACATTTTGGAGTTCACGAACGTTGCCTGGCCAGGGATAATCGAACATTCGCTCGAATGCCTGCTGCGATATCGATCCTACCTGCCGCTGGTATTTTTCAGCGTATAAATGGAGGAAGTGTGTAGCGAGGTGCTGAATATCCTCTTCGCGCTCCCGGAGCGGCGGTACCTGAATCTCAACCGTGTTGATACGATAATAGAGGTCCTCACGCAGACGGCCTGCCCGCAACGCTTCTGAAGGATCGTAATTTGTAGCCGAGATCAAGCGGAAATCAGCTTCATTAGCTCTTTCGCTTCCGAGACGATAATAAACGCGCTCCTGCAATACGCGGAGCAGTTTCGGCTGAAGTTCAACCGGCATATCGCCGATCTCGTCGAGGAGAAGAGAGCCGCCTGCCGCCTGACCGATCAATCCGGTTTTTTCGGTAGTGGCGCCGGTAAAAGCGCCTTTCGTGTGGCCGAAAAGTTCCGATTCGATCAATTCTTTGGGAAGCGCTGAGCAGTTGATCTTGACGAAGGGCTTCTTGGCGCGCAGGCTTTTATAATGGATAGCGTTGGCGATCAACTCCTTCCCCGTACCCGATTCCCCGATAATCATAATATTGGCGTCGGATACGGCGACACTCTCGACGATCTCATAGATGTTCTGCATCGCCTTACTGCTGCCGATGATGTTGTAATATGAAGAACGTGTGGTCAACCGCCCACGCAATTGCCTGATCTCTTCGGCCTGAGAACGGCGTTCCAGTGCATTCTGGATAAGAATAAATAATTCTTCGAACTCGACGGGCTTTTCCACAAAATAGAAAGCGCCGGCCTTGATCGCATCGATAGCCATGGTCAAGGACCCGTACCCTGTCACCATAATAATTTCCGTCCCCGGCGAAACCTCTTTGAGCCTGCCCACTAGCTCAATTCCATTTATATCCGGCAGCTGCAGGTCTGTCAGCGCGAGGGCAATGGTATTCTCGGTGATCAGTCTCAATCCTTCCTCACCAGTTGCCGCGGTCAACACCCGATAACCACGACTTTGTAGTTGATAACGCGCGAGATCCAGCATCATCTGATCGTCATCAATGATCAGCAGCCTTGCATCACTCATGTCACTCCCTTCAAAATATTCAAGCTAGGGTTAAAAAAGTAATCCACGGAATCGACACTAACTTGATGGACCAATCAAGACCCACCGCATCAGTGTATATCCGTGGTTCCATTTCCGGCAATCTAATTTAGACAAAGGATAAAGGATGAAGGGTGAAGGAGGTCAGAGGGAGCGATGAATGAACTATCACTTTATCTTTATCCTTCATCCTTTATCCTTCATCCTTCATCCTTAGCGGAATACTTCCCTTGCAATTTCTGAAAGCGCATTCAATATCGGGGGCACTAGACGGCGTGTGCGATTTCGTGAATGTAGATTGCCAGCAAGCAGCAAGCCGAATCCGATGCCGGCGCCGAATGCGATAATAGTCGCCTGAGCGGGATGTGAGCGACTATAATCCATCGCCTGCTCCCAGCCCTCACTCACGCCCTGACTTGCGCGTTGATAGGCCTGATTGAAAGTCTCCTTCGCTTGTCCGGCAATTTGCGCACCACGCTCTTTGACTTCCGAGCCCAGGTTTTTCATCGAACGAGTTTCAGATTCACGACCTTTACCTGTCGTTGATTCATAAACCTGCCGTGTCGCACTGCCCGATTGCCCGGATTGACTCGGTGCGGCTGTCGATCCTTCCTGAATGTTTTTGTTCGGTGTATCTATCATAAATCAATCCTCCTCTTAATCAGAACTCTATTAATATTGTGATCTACTGACATATTTATCATGCAGATAACCGGAGGCCGCTCTCATGAGCGCCCCGGTGACTGCTGTTTTGATTGCCCGGTTGACACCGGAATCGCCTCCTTCTCCAATTCGATGACGAAATTCACCCGTCAAATCTTCGACGCTCTCGGCCAGCGCATCCTTGATGCGCTCGCCTGGTGTGGGGCGACGCTTGAAGAAACTGGCCAGACAAAACCCCACACCGGCAGCCACCGCCAGAGCAGCCAGCGGATAATCAGCGACATAAGTACGCCAATCAAATTTTTCATGAACTCTGTTACTGAGCATGTCTACTGTATTGGTAATCGATTCGCGTGTGGCGGCAATATCTTGTCGAATCTCTTCTGCGCTACGCTCCTGAGCCTGTCCTGAATGTGATGGATCGGATATCAGGTGATCTCTTTCAGCCATTCTTTATTCTCCTCCCATGTCTCAAGCGTCAGCTTCGGCTTTAAATTTTTACGCTTGAGTTGGTTTATCCCGGCGACAATCAAGAGCGCGCTGAGTATTCCAGAGACGGTGGCCACCAGCAGCGCTGCGTGCCAGGGCCTGAGATACTCGCATAGCACGAGAACGATTGCTGCGGCCAGAGTTCCTGCTGCGATCAGGGCAAGAAAAAGGCCGATCGCCATGACCAGCAGCGGGGATTGCAGCGCTCTTCCTCTCTCACGAAGCTCCTGATAGACCAGAGCTATTTCGTCACGGACCAGACTCGCCGATTGACTTGCAAGTTTAGTAAGCAAGTTACCCAGAGACTCCTCCGGTAAAGTTGTTTTGGTTTGCAGCCGGCGATCCTGACCATTACGCATTTCCTCACCTCCTGCGGAAGACCCTGCCCAGGATCAGTCCGGCAATACCCGCAATCAAGAGACTGCGGCCCGGATGCCGCCGCACTTGATTTTCAATGTCGGACTTGAGTTGCTGCGGTTCGATCACTTTTACATAGTCAGCAGTACGTTCTAGCCAATCCGCTGCCCGATAACCGAAATTCGCTAACTCTGACTGCTGATCCGCCTGTGATGACTTTTGATGAAGGGCTTGTGCCGCTATGGATAACCCATCCGCGACTGTCTCCCTCACCCGCGCAAAAGCGGTTTTCTCGTTCTCCCACCCCGAACCCGAACGAGTCAAAGATTCCGGGTCATCTATCCTATCCATATGATTACCTCATTTCCCCTGGTTGATGCAGATCATCAAAGAAAACCCCAAAACTGTTCCGATATGTACTCTAAAATCTCACGGTTTGTTTTCTTTGCAATAAATCTAAAATATTATTGAAAAATTCAGCTTATCAATTTCATTTCATTTTCAATCAATAAGCTGTACGGCCATAGAACACATGCAATAAATCCGTACAACAACATTATTCTTGTAATAATTTCCTCTTCCGTTATCGCGAAGCGCGGTTGGCATTTCAGTACAGAACTGTTTTTGAATTCCAAGTTCCGCTGAGCATCAAGGATATCTAAAATTAACTCATCACCCTTGTGTTGCAACCTGCGTCGAGTCGCTAATTCGGTTAATATTCCCTTCCAGTTCAACATTTGCGGCTTGTGACATTGGCCCTCGTCCTCAATAAGCAAATCTGCAGAACTGGGGATAGCACTCATCTCTTTCCTCCTCCTTTTAGATGGGAATTATCTCTCCCGCAATATTTATGCCAGCGAATTCTCTTAAAATTTTCGAGTCTTTTCATAATAATACGAGTTTCATACTTGCAACGCTGTGAAACAGGTGATAAGGTAATGTCTGAGCTCATATGCTTCGTCCATTGATCAATGAGAGGGAGGGAAAAATGAAAAAAGCCAAAATGGTTGATGAAGTGGCGGTGGGTACGCAGGAAGATGTTAAAGGAGAGGTGGTCTCGATGGGCTTTAATAGTGTGCTGCGCAAGTTGCGGCAACCGATCGAGCCACGACTCATTAAATCTCGTGAGGGATGGACCGATTTGGACGGGAACACTCATTTCATCGAATATATTGAATGGCATACCGTTGCCGACATCCTGGATCGAATCACACCCAATTGGTCACATGCTGTCCGGAACATCCAGAAGATCGGTGATCTGGTTGCTGTCATCGCTTCGATCACTATTGAGAATGTGACCCGTGAAGGTGTCGGCACGGGAGAGGCAGGAAGTGAAATCGGGATAAAAAAGGCGGAGCACGATGCGCTCAAACGTGCTGCCGTCAAGTTCGGAATAGCGCGCGACCTATACCAGCGTGAATCGGAGGTAATACACCCCCAAATTCCCCTCAAACCTGAAAAATCCGGCTTCCCTAAGGAGCCTCTCGCCAGGACTTTGGCTGATCTGATCACTCCCAGGCAAATAAATTTGATCCGCGCCATCGGTCGCGACTCGGGGTTTGATATCGAGCAGGAATGTCAGTCTCTTCTTGGCTGCCCGATCGAGGGGATCTCAAAACGCGCCGCCTCTTGCCTGATCGATTATCTTTTGCGCAAACAACAAGAAGGCGATTCTCAAGAATTGCGACAGGCAAGTTGAAGTCCCCCATACCGAACATTTGAAGAGAGATTACGGAACAAACGGAAAATCACGGAATAAACGGAAAATCTAAAAATTTCCGTTTGTTTCGTGATTTTCCGTTTGTTCCGTAATCTCTCTTCATATCTTCCTCCAAACCATAAAAAAAGGGCGACACCGCAGCGCCGCCCAAATTTGGGTGATTGATCATCAACCCAAGGAGGCTCACATTAAAATTTTTACGATTAAACAGCCATAAATTTTAGTTCTTCGATGGCCGATGGGATATGTCGAGTTGTCCGATCTCGACCGTCGCTTTAATAGTTTTCTTGAAGCAGAGTTCCGACTTTGATTCATCAAAATCGACGAGCAGGATATCGCCGGCCACTAGTTGTTTGGTGGCGATCATGTTTGAAATCGGGATGACCAGAAAACGCTCGATCGCCCGTTTGAGTGGACGCGCGCCATACCGCCGATCGAAACCCTCCATGAGCAAGAATTTCTTCGCCTGATCACTGCTGCGGATAACAAAAGCGCCACGTCCTGATTCCAAAATCCGGCGCTGAAGCATATCCAGTTCAAGTTCCAATATTCTTTCGATTGCCTTATCAGACAAGGATTGGAAGACGACAATCTTATCCAGACGGTTGATAAATTCCGGCGAGAACCTGCGACGAGCCGCATCGATGGCGATCTTCTGCAACCGGGCGTTGAATTGCAAAGAAGCAGGCATTGACGGCTCGAAACCCATCTTTCCTTCTGTCTCCATGCTCATCTGGCGAGCACCGAGATTGGAAGTCATGATAATAATGCATTGCGAAAAATCGACGCGGCGGTTATCACCAAGCCTCAGCGTCGCCTTATCGAGAACACCGAGCAGAAGTTGCCAGAGCGCATCAGACGCCTTCTCAATTTCATCGAAGAGAACAAAGGTCAGCCTTTTTGATTGTGTTTGATATCGATCGATGTTGTCCTGCGAGAGCACCGGCAACGTTTCGCGATGGCCCAGATAACCGGGGGGTGAACCAATGAGTT
>Ga0126377_10004666_pt1 | contig 10014 bp, 10 predicted proteins | sample PanSoiMetPlot_22_FD_92647 | JGI IMG/M metagenome (GOLD analysis project Ga0126377, IMG submission 92647) | Tropical forest soil microbial communities from Panama - MetaG Plot_22 | ecosystem: Environmental > Terrestrial > Soil > Tropical forest > Bulk soil | place: Panama | collected 2016-02-17 | reverse complement strand
CCGACCGGCGCGGCCATCAGCGGGGTAAACCACGGGTTGCCCAGGTGGGTGACCTGGTGGGCGACCCACCAGAAGTCCCACACGTAGCTCGCCGGGTCCCGGTTGGCGGGTATCCGGCCTGCCAGGTTGGCCGCCAGCGGTATGGTCGCCACTGCCCCGGCGACGATAAAGCAGAGCAGGATCCCGGCATGGCGGGCCACCGGGCTGCGCAGCGCGCCGCGCACCCGGCGCGCCCCGGTCGAGGCCGCCCGCGGGTGCGGCACCGCCGCGGGCACCTGGGACGGAGGCGCCGCGGCCTGCCCGGCCGGGTCGCTTCCCGCCCGCCCGGTCGCCTCGGTCGCACCCGCACCGGCGTCCAGCGTTCCCGCTGTCGCCGCCGGGTGGCCAGACCGATCGGGGTCGGCCCGTCCCATCACTTCACCTCGTCCAGCATGTCATCAAGGCCGGTGCCCATTTCCGGGCCAACGTTCGTCGAGTCGCAGAACGTGCCCTGGCACTCCGGCAGTCCCCCAGCCCGGGGTCGCCACGGCGAACCCATGCTAGCCGCATTGTCGTGGCGCACCCGGCAATACAAGAGGCGTAATCCGCCCCTGAAGTGGTGATACTCCCTGTGACGGGTTGTCTACTTACGGGGCCCCGGCACCGGGACGGGGGTTGGTTGTGGGCCACATTCATGGCGTCGACAGTGAGGTCGGGCGCCTTAGGACCGTGCTCGCCCATCGCCCCGCGGCCGAGTTGCTCCGGCTCACGCCGCGCACCAAGGACCGGCTGCTGTTCCCCGGGGGGCTGCCCTGGGTCGCCCGGGCCCAGCAGGAGCACGATATCGCCGCCCAGTGCCTGCGCGACCGCGGTGTCGAGGTGCTCTACGTCATGGAGCTGCTGCAAGACGTGATGGAGTACCCCTCGGCCCGGGCGGAGGCCATCGACGCCGTGCTCGACGCGCCACACCTCGGCGAGCGGCTCGGCGCCGACCTGGGCAGCCACCTCGCGGGCCTGGATCCGGAGGAACTGGCGCATGTGCTGGTCGCGGGGCTGACCCCGGAGGAGTTCCGGCCGGGCCGCGGGGTGGTCTTCGGGCTACTGGACCGGCACGACTTCGTTATCCCGCCGCTGCCCAACGTGGTGTTCCTGCGCGACTCCCATGCCTGGATCGGCTCCGCGGTGGCGGTGGCCAGCATGGATCCCGCCCGGCGGCGGGAGGCGGCGCTGATCCGCTGCGTGTACCGGCACCACCCGCGGTTCGCGGGCGTGGCCTGCGTCTACGGCCCGGAACAGGAGACGCTGGACGCGGGCGACCTGCTCCAGCTCGCGCCGGGGGTGATCGCCGCCGGGATCAGTGAGCAGACCACCGCCGCCGGCGTGGAGCGCCTGGCCGGCCGGCTGTTTGAGGCGAACCTGGCGACCACGGTCCTGGCGGTGCCGTTGCGCCAGGTCCCCCAGGGCACCCGCCTCGACACCATCTGCACGGTGGTCGATATGGACACGGTGCTGATGTTCCCCGCGCTGGGGTACGTGCTCCAGGCCCACGTGATCACCTGCGCGGACGGTGAGCTGCGGCTATCCAGGCCGAAGCCGTTCCTGGAATCGGTGGCCCAGGCGATGGGCATCGACGCGCTGACCGTGATCAGCACCGGGGTCGATCCGCCGGCCGCCGCACAGCGCCAGTGGGACGACGGGGGGAACGCGCTGGCCATCGACCGGCGGGTGATGCTCTGCTACGAGCGCAACGTGGAAACCAACGCCCGGCTCGAAGCGGCCGGGGTCGAGGTGATCCGGGTCCCGGGCAGCGAGCTTGGCTGGGCCAGGGGCGGCCCGCGCGCCATGTCCTGCGCGGTCAACCGGGACAGCGTGGCCGAGGCTGTGCAGCCCCAGGCCGCGGCGCTGGCCGCGGCTCCCGCTGCGGCGCTCCCGTTGGCCGCCGTGCCCCCGGCCGCCGCGGTGCCGTCCGTTGCCGCCGGGCCCGCGGCTGCCCCGCCGCCGGGCGTCCCCTTGCCTGCCGCCGCCACCGCGCCGGACGTCGCCGCGAATCTCGCCCGGGCCCGGTTACCCGGCCCGGGCGATCGGTGACAAGCCGCCCCGGCCATAGCGCCTCCTGGGCGGAGCCTATGGTCGTCGGCCGCTGGGACCGGTAAGGTGCGGCACGTGGAGTTGAGGGTATCGAGCCGGTCCCAGGGTGATCGCATCGTGCTCGCCCTTGCTGGCGAGATCGACCTGTACACGGCGCCGCGGCTGCAGAGCGAACTGACGTCCGCCCTGTCGGCCAACGAGTCGGCGCAGATCGTGGTGGATATGTCGGCGGTTGAGTTCTGCGACTCAACCGGCATGAACGTGCTGCTTGCCGCGCACCGCACGGCCACCGAGCGTGGCGGGGACCTGACCCTGGCCGCGCCGCGCCCGTCCGTGCGCAAGATCCTGGAGGTGACCGGGCTCCAGACCGTGTTCACCATCCATGACGACCTGGCGGCGGTCACCGGCCAGTAGCGCCAGCCCATTCCTGCTGGGGCCCAGCGCCCCCGTTGCCGGGCACTCTAGGATCTGCCCATGCCACCAAGCGGTGACGTCGCCGTTGTCATCCCGGCCAAGAACGAGTCCGACCGCATCCAGGCGACCGTGGCCGGTGCCGCCGGGCTGCCCGGGGTCGACCTGGTGATTGTCGTCGACGACGGGTCCGCGGACGACACCGCCGAGCTGGCCAGCGGCGCCGGGGCGGTGGTGATCCGGCACAGCCGCAGCCGCGGCAAGGCCGCCGCAATGGAAACCGGCGCCGAGGCGGTGCGCCTGCTGGAGACGGCTGAAGCGCCGGGTACCGCCGGGCCCGCCCGGCACCTGCTGTTCCTGGACGGGGACCTGGGCGCCTCGGCCGCCGAGGCCGGCCCGCTCATCGCGCCGGTGCGGACCGGCGATGCCGACATGACGATCGCGGTCTTCACCGACCGGGCCCGCCAGGGCGGGCACGGTTTCGTGGTCGGCCTGTCCGGTGCGGGCATCGAGCGGGCCACCGGCTGGCGGCCCGCGCAGCCGCTGAACGGGCAGCGCTGCCTCACCCGGGCCGCCTTCGAACTCGCCCGGCCGCTCGCGGCCGGCTTCGGGGTGGAGACCGCGCTCACCATCGACCTGCTGAACCTGGGGATGCGGGTGACCGAGGTCGAGGTTCCGCTGGCCCACCGCGCTACCGGCAACGACTGGCATTCCCAGGTGCACCGGGCCCGCCAGTTCGCCGACGTCGCCCGGGCCCTCGCCGTACGGGCAATCCCGATCCGCGCGCGCCTGCCCCGCCCCCGGCGCCCCTGACGCCCGCCGGGGGAGCCCCGGCTCTGGCGAACCCATGGGTTCCTACCTGGCAAGATAGTGGGCCATGACAGAGTGCTACGCCTATCTCGGGCCGGAGGGCACGTTCACCGAGGCGGCCCTCGCGGCATTCGACCCCGCCGCCCTCGACGGCGCCGTCCCGTGCCCGACCGTGGAGGCCACACTGGACGCGGTGCGCGGCGGGGAGGCGGACCGCGCGATCGTGCCGATCGAGAATTCGGTCGAGGGGGCGGTCACCGCCACGCTTGACGAACTCGCCACCGGCGCGGACATCACCATCTGCGCCGAACTGCTGCTGCCGGTAACGTTCGCGCTGCTGGCGCGCCCGGGCACGGCGATCGGCGACATCAAGACCGTCGGCGGGCACCCGCAGGCTCAGGCGCAGTGCCGGCGGTGGCTGGCGGCGAACCTGCCCGACGCCGAATGGCTGCCGGCCTCGTCCAACGCCGAGGCCGCCCGGCAGGCCGCCGGAGGCATGATCGATGCCGCGCTGGCCGGGGCGTTCGCCGCCGAGGTGCACGGCCTGGTGGTCCTGGCCAGCGAGGTCAACGACGTGGCCGACGCGGTCACCCGGTTCGTGGTGGTTGGCCGGCCCGGGCCGGTGCCCGCCGCCACCGGCGCCGACCGGACCTCACTGGTTGCGTTCCTGCGCGAAGACCACCCCGGCGCCCTGATGGAACTGCTCACCGAGTTCGCGGTGCGCGGGATCAACCTGACCCGCATCGAATCCCGCCCCACCGGCGACGGGCTCGGTAGATACTGCTTTTCCATCGACTGCGAAGGGCACCTCGACGACGCCCGGGTCGGCGAGGCGCTGATGGGCCTGCGCCGGGTGTGCGCCGACGTCAGGTTCCTCGGCAGTTACCCGCGCCACGACCGAGCCCCCGCGCAGGTCCGCCCGGGGACCTCAGACGCCGAGTTCGCCCAGGCTGCAGCCTGGCTCGGGCGGCTCAGGTACGGCCGGGTCTAGCGGGCCCGCTCGGTCCCGCTACAGGTAGGGCCCGGACGTCCGCGGCGGCTGCGGACCCTCGTCGCTGGCGGGTAGGGCGCCGGGCGGCAAGGCGCGGCGCATCTGCTCCAGTTGCGCCCGTGCGGCCATCTGCTGGGCGAACAGCGTGGTCTGGATGCCGTGGAACAGGCCCTCCAGCCAGCCGACGAGCTGGGCCTGCGCGACGCGTAGTTCTGCCTCGCTGGGCGCCTCATCCTCGGTGAACGGGAGGGAAAGCCGTTCGAGCTCCTCGGAGAGCTCCGGTGCCAGGCCTTCTTCCAGTTCCTTCACCGAGCGCTCGTGTATCTCCCGCAGCCGCACCCTGCTCTTCTCGTCCAGCGGGGAGGCGCGGACCTCCTCCAGGAGCTGCCGGATCATGCTGCCGATCCGCATGACCTTGGCAGGCTGCTCGACCATCTCAACGACCGGGCGCTCGCGCTCGCCGCCTTCCTGGCCGGTGTTCTCGCCGATCGCCATGCCATCCGGTCCGACCACTACCACCCTGCCCGGCGGCATTCCGCCGCGGTCGCCCGGCGCGCTGTCTCTCTGCTCCGTCATGGCTCCTAGTCTGTCCCCTTACGCGCAGTGCAATCACGCTGGGTCCGGCGTGACGCCTGTCCGGACCCGGCGCGACCGGTCCGGGCCCGGCGTGCTCCCGTGTGCTGCCCGGCTCAGTTGACGAGCAGGATCTTGCCCACGTGGGTGCCATGCTCCAGCAGGAGTTGTGCCTGTCCCGCCTCGGCCAGCGGCAGCCTGCGGTCGATCACCGGCCCCACCTGGCCCGCGGCCACCAGCGGCCACACCTGCTCCCGGACGTCGGCTACGATGACGGCCTTCTCGGCCACCGGGCGGGCGCGCAGGGTCGAGGCGAATATGCTGATCCGCTTGCGCATCAAGACGCCCAGGTCGACTTCCGCGCGCACCCCGTCCCGCGTCGAGATCTGCAGCAGGCGGCCGCTGGTGGCCAGCGCCTCGATGTTCCGCGCCAGGTACGGGGCGCCGATGATGTCGAGGATGACATCCGCGCCCCGGCCGCCGGTGAAGTCCCGCACCGCGGTCACGAAGTCTTGGTCCCGGTAGGAGATGGCAAGGTCCGCGCCGAGTTCGCGGCACCGCTCCAGCTTGGCCGGGGTCCCGGCGGTGCAGGCCACGACCGCGCCGCGGGCCTTCGCGAGCTGGATCGCCATGGTCCCGATCCCGCCCGAGCCACCGTGGACGAGCAGTACCTCCCCGGGTGCCAGCCGGGCCTGGCCGAACACGCTCGCGTTGACCGTGCACGCCACCTCAGGCAGCGCGGCGGCGTCGATCAGGCTCACCCCGCCGGGGATCGGCAGCAGCTGGCCCGCGGGCACGGCCACCCGTTCCGCGTAGCCACCGCCGGCCATCAGCGCGCAGACGCTGTCCCCCTCGCGCCAGCCCGACACCCCGGGCCCGACCGCGGCGATGCGGCCGGAACACTCCAGCCCCGGGTAGGCGGAAGCGCCCGGCGGCGGTGGGTAGAAACCCTGCCGCTGCATGACATCCGCCGGGTTCACGCCGGCCGCGGCAACCTCCACCACGACCTCGCCCTCGCCGGGGACGGGATCCGGGACCTCCTCCAGGTTCAGCACCTCGGGCCCACCGGGGGCAGTGATGACAACCGCGCGCACGGGCAACTCCAGAAACCGGGGCATAGGTGGGTATGCCATTACAGAAAGTGGTTACCTAGGCTCGGCGATGGGCAGTACCGGCGTCGCCAGGCAGATTGATTCTCTTACGGATGAGAGCCGGGGTGAACGGTCTTGGACGAAAGCGAACGGGACCAGCCCGCCGAGTCCGGGCCCGCTCGCCCGAGGTCTGTCTGGGCCGACGTGTTCCTGTCCGGATCGGACGACCAGGATGAACCGGAGCCGGGCGAGCCGGAGCCGGCCGCGCACGTGCCCGGTGCACAGGTGCCGGGTGCGCAGGTGACCGGTGCGCAGGTGCCGGGGCCGGAAGCCGGTGCCGGGGAGCCTGACGACGGAGGTGCGGGTTACCACGAGCCGGGTTACGGAGGGGTGCCCGGCTGGCCCGCGTCCGGCCTGCCGGCGTCCTTCGGGCAGCGGTCTGCTGAAGGCGAGCGGCCTGCCGAGCGGGAGCGGCCCGCCGAGAGGGTATGGCCCGCGACGGGGGAGTGGCTTGGCGAGGGCGAGGAGCCTGCCGAGGGGGGATGGCCTGGCGAGGAGGAGTGGCCTGCCGAGGAGGAATGGCCTACCGAAGGCGAGCGGCCTGCCGAAGGTGAACGGTCTGGCGAGGGCGAGCAGCCTGCCGTGAAGGAATGGCCTGGCGAGGAGGAGTGGCCTGCGGACCCGGACCCGGAACCGGGCCTGGGTCATGGCAGGCACCGCCCGTTAGGGTCCCTGCCGCCCACCGGGCCCCTGCCGCGGGAGTCGGCGCAGCGCGGCCCGGGTCTGCCACCGGCCCCGGACCAGCCGGAATCCGGCGCCGGGAACGGCTCGGCGACCGGGTTTCCACCCTGGGAGACGTACGAAACCGGGGAGGGTTACGGCTGGACCGGAGGCTACGGCGTGGCGCCGGGCGCATCGGCGGCGCAGGGTTACCACGCCGGTCCTGCTGATGAAGCGCCCGCCAACAGCGCGGCGGGCTACCACGGCGACGTTGGCGAGGTGACGGCTGCCGGCGAGGCGACGCCCGGGCACGAGGACCGTCCTGAGCACGAGGGACCTGAGCACGGGGACCGGCCCCGATGGCAGGCCGAGTCCGCGGACAGCCTGACCGCGGACGTGCTGCTGCCCGGGCGGCACGCCGCGCCGCCGGCGGGGTGGCGCCGCGCGGTGTACCGGATCACCGGCGGCCTGGTGCGGGCCCCGCAGTCCGCGGCCGAACGGCGCCGCCAGGACCTCGTCCTGCGGGCCCGTGCCCCGGTCGCGGGCGGTCATCACCGGGTTGCCGTACTGAGCCTCAAGGGCGGCGTGGGCAAGACGACCACCGTCGTCGGCCTCGGCGCGACGCTGGCCTTGCTGCGCGGTGACCGGATCATCGCGCTCGATGCCAACCCCGACCGCGGGACCTTGTCCGACAAGCTCCGACTGGAAACCGCGGCCACGGTCCGGGATCTGCTCAACGAGGAAGACCAGATCCACCGGTACGCCGACGTCCGCGCCTACACCACCCAGGCGGCCAGCGGGCTCGAAGTGCTCGCCTCCGACCGTGACCCCACGGTGTCGGTGGCGTTCAGCGCCCGCGACTACGAGGACGTCGCCCGGCTTCTGGAGCAGTACTACTCGGTCTGCGTCACCGACTGCGGCACCGGCCTGATGCACTCGGCCATGGCCGGGGTGCTCCGGCTCGCCGACCAGATTGTCCTGGTCAGCTCGCCGTCGGTGGACGGGGCGCGCAGCGCCAGCGCGACCCTCGACTGGCTGGCCGCCCACCAATACGGCGACCTGGTCCGCGGGGCGGTGGTGGTGATCTCCACGGTCCGGCCCCGGAGCAGAAGCGCCGTGGACCTGGCCAGGCTGGAACAGAATTTCGCGGCGCGGTGCCGGGCGGTGGTCCGGGTTCCCTACGACGCTCACCTCGACGAGGGCGCCGAGGTGGACCTGGGCCAGCTCAGCCGCGCCACGGCCGACGCCTACCTGGTGCTGGCGGCCGAGGTGGGAGACGGCTTCTCCGGGCACCGGCGCTAGTGCCGGCGGCGCTGGCGTCAGGCCGGCGCCGAGGGCGTGCCGGTCGAGGGCGTGGCGGCGGAGGGCCTGCGCCGGGGCGATCTGCCGGGCCAGGGTCGTCTTCCCGCTCCCCGGAGGACCGGATACGACAACGTACGTGCCGGAGGGCATCGGATCGGCCACTCCGCCATCATGGCCCGCCCGGTGCCAGCCCCGTTGCGGCCGGCTGCCATCACGGCTAGTCACGGGCATACGGCATGGCCGCCTGGCCGTGCCCGGATCCCGCCCGGGCCTGGGTAACGGGCCGCACGAGCCTTCGTATCTCAAATAACTACGTGTCGGCCGGCGGGCCCGGGCGCCCTCCTGGTCCCCGCGCTACTCGGGCAGGCGGTCCCGCGAGGGCAGTTCCAGGCCGGCGGCGCGCACGACGCCGGCGACGAAATCGGCCTTGGCGTTGGTGTAGGCGTTCCGGTTGCCACGGTGCTCGCGGGCGAGTTGTTTCTTCAGGTCCGCGTAGCTGGTGCGCAGGTCGGGGTCGGCCCGGAGCGCGTCCCGGAAGGCGAGCAGCGCCTGGGCGTGCGGGTGGTCGTGCTCGATCACGTGCAGGTGGTGGCTGCGCGACTCCGGCTGCGGCCGCAGGAACCACAGCCGGTAGTACCGGTACGGGTCCTCCGGCCAGAAGACCCAGCCGTCCCTCTGCAGCGGTGGCACCGCATCCTGCGCCTCGGCCAGGGAACGGACGGGGGCGAGCATGTCCACGATCGGCTTGGCCGGCAGGCCGGGTACCGACGTGGACCCGATGTGCTCGACCGGCGCGGCCAGCCACCGGGCCAGCGCGGCGGTGACCTGGTCGCGCTGGTCAGCGAACCGGGCGGGCCACGCCGGGTCGTACCCGATGACATGGACGGGCTCGTCAGCCACGTTCCGAATCTAAACGGGCGGCTGGTACGGGCGGGCGCCGCCCTGCTGGTCCGCGCTGTCGGCGCGCCGGTCTACCGTGGGTAGGCACGGCAGCCCGGCGTGAGTAAGAGGGAGACCATGACCACACTCGAGAACCGGCCGAACACCGCACTCCTCGTCATCGACGTGCAGAAAGGTGTCGTCGAGGGCAATCACGAGCGCGATGCGGTCGTTGCGAACGTTGGCAGCCTCGTGGAGAAGGCCCGGCGGGAACAGGTCCCGGTTGTCTGGGTCCAGCACTCCGACCAGGGCCTGCCGCGGGAGAGCGACGAATGGCAGATCGTCCCCGAACTGGCACCGGGCGACGAGGAGCCGCTCGTCGAGAAGAACTACGGCGATTCCTTCGAGGACACCACGCTCGAGACGGTGCTGTCGGGTCTCGGGGTCGGGCGGCTCATCGTCGTCGGCGCGCAGACCGATGCGTGCATCCGGTCGACGCTGCACGGCGCGTTCGCCAGGGGTTATGACGCGACCCTGGTCAGCGACGCGCACACGACCGAGGACCAGTCGGAATGGGGGGCGCCGCCGCCGGACCAGGTCATCGCGCACACGAACCTGTACTGGACCTACCAGACGGCGCCGGGGCGGACCGCCGGGACGGTCGAGACCGAGAATGTCGATTTCGACAGCACGTCCTGAGCGCTGCTCACTGCCTGGGGACAGCGTCTTCCCTGAGGCACCACCGAGGATGGCGGGACCGTTTTCCCGGAAGCGGAAGTCGCTGATCGTGGCGGGTCAGCCGCTCTTGCGGCGGAACGAGCGGCGGTTCCTGGCCGGGCCGTGAGCGCCGTGAATCTTCCCGGCATCGTTGGCCGGGGGCGCGCCGACGGTGCCTGCTTCCCTGGCGCGCTTGCGCTCCAGCGCCTCGCGGAATTTGGGCAGTACCTCATCTGTGGAGGTGGTCTTGTCCCTGGGGCGCACCTTGTCCCCGGGATGTTCTGGCCTTGCCGCCTTGTCAGCCATGGAGGCCTCCTGCCTTGGACGGGCACCGTCACAGCTGCGCACAACCGGCACGACGGCCATCGCGGTGCCTTGCGCCGGTTCCCCCATAGTCCGGCAGGACAGTCATGCCCGCCCGGCGTGGCTGAGAAAACTGCGCCGCCCGGGGGT
>Ga0126377_10004665_pt1 | contig 10014 bp, 9 predicted proteins | sample PanSoiMetPlot_22_FD_92647 | JGI IMG/M metagenome (GOLD analysis project Ga0126377, IMG submission 92647) | Tropical forest soil microbial communities from Panama - MetaG Plot_22 | ecosystem: Environmental > Terrestrial > Soil > Tropical forest > Bulk soil | place: Panama | collected 2016-02-17 | reverse complement strand
GCGACGGCGTGTGCATGGTCAATCGTATCGCCACCATTGGCGGATTCGGTTCGTCAGTGGTGTCCACGCAGCATCCCCCGCGATACCCGCCAAAGCTTGAAAAAAACTTGCTCGCCGCCAAGTCAGCGGCGTTGAATGCAACCGTCAGGAACGGGTCATTGTGGTTGAGTGTTGAACAATGCGCAAATCGGTTTTTTTCTCCGCGATCTCAGAGAATTTGATCGCCGAGAGAAGATCATCCGCCTCGGCACAAGGCGACCAACCAGTGGTTCAGCAATGCACTTAGTACGATGCACAACCTATAAGGATTCCGCATCAGTATCGTATTAGAGGTCGCACGGCCGCAACGGTGGTGCATCGAAAAAAGCCGACGCCGGTGGGGCCTCCGTGACCGTCAAGGCCGGCAACAGCAAGAATGGGCTTCTTCATCGTCGGTTCTCCGTTGTGAGGTTGAATGGTCCAGGCGCGGTCGTCCCGTCACCTGGTCGGTACTAGACAACCCAGACCGCAGTCGAATTTTTGCACGTCATCAACCTAGGCTGGTGTGATCTGGATCACACGTGCGGCAGCAATCGCGGCGGTGGCGATGGAGCGCGCCTGTCCAGGGCTCGTGCGAAATGACCGATGACTGGGCGCCGCATCGAACGTGGTCCGGCGGTTCGGCTGAGCACGGACCCGATATCGTGTCGACCACCTGCGCTATTCAATCGACGTATTCGACGCGCGCGACAACCTCGTCGAGTTGCTCGGCGCGTCGCCGATCTTGCGCCTTTTGGTCAGCTGGCGCCACACCGGTGATCGCAATCGCAAGCATGGCCTCGACAAGCTCTCGGGACGCGCCCGCGCGGGGTGGAGTCGTGCGGCCTTGGTCGAGGCGGCCGCGATACTTGAGCTTGCGGTCGGCATTGTAACCGAAGAAGTCCGGCGTCTATTGGCTGCTCCATCAAATTGAAGGACGAATAAAGCCTTTCAGCCGGTTCGACTCGGGCTTCCGCGTACCCCCCGCGAATGCTAGAGCTCTGCTCATCCGGGCATGTCTGCGGGAGGGCGCGTGCGTCAACGGAAAGCACGGAACGAAACCGGCCGAAGGGCCCGGTTCTATGTGGCTCTCGGCCTGGTGACAGCGGCGACGCTGATGCTGCAGATCATCGAGACGAGAATCATTTCCGTTACCTCCTGGTACTACCTGGCCTTCTTCGTCATCAGTATTGCCATGTTTGGCATGACCACGGGCGCAGTTTTTGTCTATTTCCGCAAGGAGGGGTTCGGGCGGCTGTCCTACGATTTGGCCGTGGCGGCGCTGGCCTTTGCGTTGACGACCGATCTTGCCATCCTCGTGCAGCTGACGTTGGTGACAGGCGCCGCGCCGTCAGTCACCTCTCTGGTCGCTTGGGCCGAATTCGCGCTCTGCCTCGCTGTTCCGTTTTTCTTTTCGGGCATCATCGTGAGCCTTGCGCTGACGCGCGGCCCCTATCCGATCGGAAAGGTCTATGGAGCGGATCTGGTCGGCGCCGCCGCCGGGTGCATCGGTGTCCTCGCGCTTCTGAATGTAACGAGCGGGCCATCCGCGGTCTTGTGGGTCGGTGCGCTGATCGGGCTCGCGGCGCTTGGGTTCGCGGGCTCCGGACTCGGCACCCTGCCGGAATCCGCTTCGCTTGGTTCCAGGCTCTTTCGCTACCGCCGAAGCATCGTCACAGGGTGCCTGCTCTTTGCGATTGCCAACACGCTCACGGCCCATGGCGTTCGACCGACAATCATCAAGGATCACTTGGAGCTGTCAGCCGATCTTGCCTACGATCGCTGGAATTCATTTTCCCGCATCACCGTCAAGCAGAGCGAAACGGTCCCGCCAGCGATGTTCGGCGCCTCTCCGCGCCTGCCGCGCTCGACCATCGAGCAGCGCTGGATAGAAATCGACGGGTGTGCCGGCACCGCCCTGTACCGCTTCGACGGAGACCTCACGAGTCTGGAGTTCCTGCGCTATGACGTGACCAACCTTGCCTACGCCATTCCGGGCCTGAAGACCGGCGCCGTGATCGGTGTCGGTGGTGGTCGAGACGTCCTCTCGCAACGCCTCTTCGGCCTGCGGGATGTCACGGGCGTCGAGATCAATCCGATCATCATCGACGTCCTGGGGCGCCAGTTTTCCGGCTACACGGCGATCGCCGCGTTGGATGGGGTGAAGTTCGAGGTCGACGAGGCGCGCAGTTGGTTTGCACGCACCCGGCGCTCCTTCGATGTCATCCAGATGAGCCTGATCGATACCTGGGCGGCAACGGGTGCCGGCGCCTTCACGCTCACGGAGAATGGTCTTTACACCGTTGAGGCCTGGCAACGTTTTCTCGGTCGGCTGAATCCAGGCGGCCTGTTTACGGTGAGCCGCTGGTATGCGCCCGGCGAGGTGAACGAGACCGGGCGATTGGTCAGTCTTGGCGTCGCGTCACTTCTTGCAAGCGGCGCCGCTGAGCCCAGGCGCCACCTATTCCTCGCCGCGGCAGGGAACGTGGCGACACTGATCGTGACGAAGTCGCCACTCTCTCCGGCTGCGCTCGGGGCGCTCAAGGATGCCGCCACAGCCAACGAATTTACGGTGCTGTTAAGCCCGGACACGGCGGCGCCCTCAACCATACTGGAGAAGATCGTCAGTGCTCCGGATCGTCGCTCGCTCGACCAGGCGACGACCGGCTTCTATCTCGACCTCACGCCGCCGACCGATGCGCGCCCCTTCTTTTTTAATCAGTTGAGATTCGCCACCCTGTTCGATCCGAATCTGTTTTCGCATTTCACTGACACCGGGGTGTTCGCTGGAAACCTCATCGCGACGCTGACCCTCGCCATGCTCGTTCTGATTTCGGTCGCGCTCGTCGCCGCTACGATCGTCGTTCCATTGCGGTCGACGGTCAGAGAAGCCGGCTGGCAGTTGGCCATCGGCGGCACCGTCTATTTCGCCCTGATCGGGGTCGGCTTCATGATGATCGAGATCGCTCTCTTGCAGCGAATGAGCGTGTTCCTCGGTCATCCAGTCTACGCGCTAAGTATCGTTCTGTTCAGCCTGATCCTCTGGACAGGCTTCGGTAGCATGGCGTCCGAGCGCATGCGCCTTTCCGGAGCCGGCATGCTCGTGGTTTGGAGCGTGGCGAGTGCCGCTTACTCGTTTGCGCTGCCGCTCTGGCTACCCGCGCTGCTGGTCGACCTCGATGGAGCGGACCTCCTCGTTCGCGCCGGCTTCTGTCTTCTTATCGTGGCCCCGGCAGGCTTCCTGATGGGCTTTGGATTTCCCACCGGCATGCGATTGGTCACGGCGATCAGCACGGGTCCCACGCCGTGGTTCTGGGGCATCAATGGCGCCGCAGGCGTTCTGGCCGCGAGTGTCGCCGTGGTCACCAGCATTGCCTTCAGTATCGATACGACGCTCAGGATCGGAGCCTCATGCTACCTCCTGATCGCAGCTCCCGGAGTGTTGTTGGTGCGCGCAGGCGCGCCCCAGAAGCAGCATCAACAATGCACAATGTCTCAAATTGGCTAGAGCCTGAAGACAGAAGATCGGACCCGGTGTCAGCAGCTTCATTCCGGCAAACTGATTCAGCAAAGTCGGCGTGACTGACCGGCCCGCGACACGATCCGATTGGCGTCCCGTCCGGAGGCGACGACGACTGCGGCAGTTGACCCGGAGCAGACTCGGAAGAACTCAGGCTGAGCATATCGGTGGACAGAAATTGTACCCGATCCAATACAGGTGCTTGCCTTACTACCAGAGCCGGAGATTCGTAGCACAGGCGCATCTGTCGTGGTCAACCCGTTTTTGGCCAAACGGGCCCTGATCGCGCTCTGCATCTCCGCGTTGCCGACCATGTCATCAGTTTGCGCGAACTCTGCGCGATATTCGACGCACCACGATCGCGACTGCTGCCTGCTAGGCGGCGAGGAGGCGACGCCGCTCGCGCACATCCGGCATCTTCGCCGACGCCCCGCATGCGGCCTTCGAACTGCCAGCGAAGAGCTTCACTGGCAACTTCCTGATCGACGACACGTTCGTCGCCGGCGAAGGCGTCACCGACTTCGAGCGCTTTCGAACGACGATTTTCCAGTGTGCCCGTCAATGTACCGGGCGTTTAGTCTAGAGAGTGACGCGCTGGCCCGGACCACGGCATTGTCAGGCGCTCGGCTACCACGACCGCCGCAAAGAGAACGATGCCGAGGAGGCTCAACCACACGAGCGCGGCCCAGGCGAGTGGACTGTCGAGCTGCGAATTGGCGGTGAGCAGCAGGTTGCCGAGCCCGTTGAGCGAGCCGACGAACTCCCCGATCACCGCACCGATGACAGCGAGCGTCACCGCGACCTTGGCGCCGGCGAAGATGAACGGCAGCGCCGCTGGGAACTGAACCTTCAGAAAAATCTGCAGCGGCGAGGCGCGTAGCGAGCGGGCGAGCTCGAGCAGGCCGGTCGGGGTCGCGCGCAGGCCCGTCGCGGTATCGACCACGATGGGAAAGAACGCGACCAGGAATGCGATCACCAGCTTCGACTGCAGGCCGAGGCCGAACCACACCAAAATGATCGGGGCGACCGCAACCTTCGGGACTGACTGCGTCGCGATCAGCAGCGGATAGAGCGTCAGGTTGAGCACGCGTGAGTTCGCGACGCACACGGCGACCGGAATGCCGATCGCAGTCGCGAGCGCGAAGCCGAGCACGCTTTCCAGAAAGGTCGGCCAGGTCTCGCGCATCAGGATCGGCCAGTTCGCCTGCGTGGCACGCAGGATCTCGAGCGGCCCGGGCAGCACGATGCGGCTGACCCCGAACGCCGCGACATAGAGCTGCCACACGACCACGATCGCCGCGACGCCGAGCAGCGGGTAGACCGCGGTTCGCAGATCCCGCAGGGTCATCGCGTGATTCCGAGGGCGCGGCCGGCGCGGTGTTCCAGCGCAGTGAATTCCGCCGCGTAACGGATTTCGGCTGCGCGCGGATAAGGCAAGACGACCGGAATGAAGTCGGCGACCACGGCGGGACGCTTGCTGAACACCACGACCACGTCGGAAATGTAGACCGCCTCGGCGATGCTGTGGGTGACGAACAGGACGGTCGCCCCGGTCTTCGCGCGAATGTCGAGCAGCAGATCCTGCATTTCCATGCGGGTGAGCTCGTCGAGCGCCCCGAACGGCTCGTCCATGAGCAGGAGCTTGGGGCGGTGGACCAGGGCGCGGCAGAGCGCGACGCGCTGCTGCATGCCGCCCGAGAGCTCGGCCGGATAGGCGGCCTCGAAGCCCGCGAGGCCTACGAGCCCCAGCAGCTCCTTGGCCCGCGCCACCGCGCGGGCGTCGCGGCGGCGGAGGATTTCCATCGGAAACAGCACATTGTTGAGCACCGTCCGCCACGGCATCAGGTTCGCCTGCTGAAACACGATGCCGAAATCCGGATGCGGCTCGGTGACGTCGCGGCCGTTGATCCGCACGGTGCCACGGCTCGCCGACATCAGCCCGGCGACGATCCTGAGGAAGGTGGTCTTGCCGCAGCCGCTCGGACCGAGCAGCGTCGCAAGCCGCCCGGCGGGAAGATCGAACGAGATGTTCTCGATGGCGACGAGCGGCGCCTGGCCGGTGCGCGCGAACGACTGGTGCACGTCCTTGAAATGGCCGAATGCGGTCATCGCGCGACCGACGGTCGGCGCGTGCCGGCCTCCCGGGAACCGGTTCCGCGTTGCGCGATCATGCTCAAGGTGTGATCGGCGGCGTCGGCAGAAAGCCGGTGGCGTAAATGTCGGCGGCAGCCGGCGCCGGGCCGGGCAAGCCGACATACTTGGCAACGAAATCCACGTTGTTTTGCATCTTCGTCGGGTCGAACCAGCCGAGCCCGTTTTTCTTGGTGTCGGCTGTGACCGCGAGATCGGCGACGATCTTGATCTCGGCGACGATGGCGTCCGGCTTGAGGGTCGCGATCGACTTGATCTCGTCGGCCGCCGCCTTGTCGGGGTTGGCGAGCGCGAACTTCCAGCCCTTGAGGGCGGCGAGCACGAAGCGCTTTACCACGTCCGGATTCCTGGCGAGGTAGCCCTCGGTCACCGCAAGCCCGTTCGAGTAGAGATCCAGGCCGTAGTCGGCGAGCAGCAGTGTGCGTAGCTCGGCATTCACGCCCTTGGCGCCGGCCTCAAGTCCGGGCTTCGCCATGACGAAGAACTCAATTGCGGGAATCTGCCCGGACAAAAGCGTGGTCGCACGTGCCGGGGGCGCCACGTTGCTGATCGTCAGCTTGGACGGGTCGAGGCCCTGCTGCGCCATGAATCCTTGGATGATCTTGGGCGTGAAGCTGCCCGCCCCGCTGCCGAGGTTGAGGCCTTCGAGCTGCTTGGGACTCGTGACGTTCGCGCCGGTGCTCAGGCTGAAGACGGCGTAAGGCGCCTTCTCGTAGTTGACTGCGACCATCTTCAGCTTGGAGCCGTTGGCGCGCGCGATCACCACGCTCGGCACGTCGACGAAGGCGATATTGGCCGTGCCGGCCTCGACCGCCTGGATCGTCTGCGCCGTGCCCTGGGACGGGATGATCGCAACGTCGAGACCCTCTTGGGCGAAATACCCTTCGGCGAGCGCCGCATACCAGGGCGCGTGCCGTCCGAGCGGTATGAAGTCGAGCGAGAGCACGACCTTGGTGGGCGCCTGCGCGGTGGGCTGCGACGCGGCGATGCCCGGCAGGCCAGCCGCGAGCGCCGCCACCCACAGCGCACAGGCGATCGATCGACGAAAGCTCATTTGCCCGCTCCTTCTACCGCTCCTTGGCTCGGCGGCAGCCACGCCGCCACCGCCGGCATCGTGCCACCGCGCTAAACGATACGTCAACAGATTTTCGAAAATTCATTTGCTTGTCGATATTATCTCGGATATTCCACTGAGGCGCGCTCGCCCGGAGCCCGTCCATGCCGGAGACTGCCTTGCCGTCCTCGCCGTCCAGAGCTGCGACCGCCGACAAGGCGCCGACGCTCAACGCGTCGGCGCTGGCGCAGATGCGCGCGGACATCATCGCGTGCCGGCTGATGCCGAACGAGCGGCTGCGGGTCGAGACGCTGCGCGAGCGCTATGGCATGGGAACGAGTCCGATCCGCGAGGCCCTGATGCGCCTCGAAGCGGAGGGCCTGGTCGAGCTCGAGCAGAACAAGGGTTTTCGCGTCGCCGAGGTGTCGCAAGACAACCTGCTCGACCTCATGCGCACCCGCATCGAGATCGAGACCGTCGCGCTCCGCTGGTCGCTCGAGAAAGGCGGCGTCGCGTGGGAGGCGGATCTGCTCAGCGCGTTCCATCGTCTGTCGCGCCAGACCAAAATCGAGCCGGGCAAGCCCGAGGTGATTAGCGAAGCGTGGAGCCGCGAGCACGCCGCCTTCCACACCGCGCTGGTCGCGGCATGCGGCGCGCCGACGCTTCTCGCCATTCGGGCGCGGCTGTTCGAGCAGGCCGACCGCTACGTTGCGCTGTCGATCATGTCGAACGGACCGCTGCGCGACGACGTTGGCGAGCACAGGCAGCTCATGCGTGCGGCGCTCAGCCGCGACGTCGACAAGACGCTCGATCTCAACCGCGCCCACATCACCCGTACGCTCGACAAGGTCGCGACGTCGCTCGCGGCCAACACGCGCGGCGCGGGGGCGCGGAGGTCGGTGCGATGAGCGCGCCCTGCCCCGCGGTAGGGACCGCAGCATGACCATGGACGGCACCTGCGTCGTTCCCGCCGACCGGCTCGGCCCGTTCGTCGCCGACCTGTTCGTGGCAGCCGGCGTGTCGCGCACGGCGGCCGCCACGGTCGCCGACGGTCTTGTCGACGCCGATCTGGCTGGCCTGCATTCGCATGGCGTGATGCTGATCGACATGTATGTCGAGCGCCTGCGCCAGGGCTCGGTGTCGACACGGGAAGCGGCTGCCGTCGTCTCCGACCGGGACGGCGCCGTCGTGCTCGACGCGGGCCATGCGCTCGGCCAGCTCACCGGGCAGCAGGCGATGAGGATCGCCATCGACAAGGCCAAGGCCCTCGCCGCCGGAATCGTTTCGGTCCGGCACGGCTTCCATTTCGGCGCCGCCGGACGCTATGCGCTGCAGGCCGCCGCCGCCGACTGCATCGGCATCGCGATGTGCAATACGCGACCGCTGATGCCGGCGCCGGGCGGCGGCGAGCGCATGGTCGGCAACAATCCGATCGCTGTCGCGATCCCGAGCGCAGACGACATCCCGATCGTGCTCGACATGGCGACGAGCGAAGCCGCCATGGGCAAGATCCGCATGGCCGAGAAGGCCGGCAACGCTATCCCGCCCAGCTGGGCGGTGACCGCCGCCGGCGCGCCTACCACCAGTCCCGCCGAGGCGATCTCCGGCATGCTGCTGCCGACCGGCGGCGCCAAGGGATTTGGCCTGTCGTTCATCATCGATCTCATGTGCGGGCTCCTGGCGCAGGGCGCGACCGGCGCGCAGGTGCGCCCGCTCTACGGCGACTTCGCCGTGCCGTACGACTGCTCGCATCTGTTCATTGCGATCGACGTCGCGCATTTCGGCGATCCCGCCGTGTTTCGCCAAGCCGCCACGGCGGCCGCGGCGCGCATCCGCGCCGGCCGGCGCGCGCCCGGGATCGCGCAGGTGTTCACGCCGGGCGAGCCCGAATGGCGGCGGCGCCAGCAAGCCGACGGCCGCGTGACCCTCGACCCGGCGGTGGTCGCCATGCTGCGGCGCTACGCCGGCGAGCTCGGTGTCGATGCGCGGACGCTCGACGAACCGACCACCGAACAGCCGAAGGACAAGCGTCATGCCTAAAACCCAGATCACCAGCCCCAAGCTGCGCCAGCCGAACGGAGTCTTCTCCCACGCGACCGCGATCGAGGCGACCGGCCGCTTCGTGTTCATCTCGGGCATGACGGCACGGCGGCCGGACGGAAGCATCGCCGGCATCGGCGATGTCAGCGAGCAAACCCGCCAGGTGTGCGAGAATGTCAAGGCAGCGGTCGAAGCGGCCGGCGGCAGCATGGACGACATCTGCCGCGTCGACGTTTACGTGCGCAACATGGAGCACTTCGAGGCGATACACAAAGTGCGGGCGCAATATTTCAAGCCGCCGCTGCCGGCCTCGACCATGGTCGAGGTGACCAAGATGACCTCGCCCGACTACCTGATCGAGATCAGCGCCATCGCGGTGCTGGCGAACGGCTGAGGGGGCTTCCCATGGACGACGCGTCGGGAGTGAAGCTCGCGGCCGCACGCGGCATCGCGCTCGGGCCGGTCGGTGACAAGATCCTGTTCGAGAACGAGCACATCCGCATGTGGGAGGTGCGGCTCGAGCCCGAGCAGACCATCCCGTTCCACATCCACCACCATCCCTATCTGGTCGTTTCGCTCGGCGGCGGCGACAACGAGATCGAGACGATCTTCGGGCAGAAGATCGCGACGCACGAGCCGCTCGGCGCGTTCGTATTCATGAACGAGATGCGGCCGGTGCACCGGCTCACCAACAAGTCGAACGTCACCTATCTGTCGCGCCTGATCGAGCTCAAGGCCGTAACGTGGCAGCCCTGACGTCGCGCACTTCGAACGATACCCAGCACGAGGGCAAGACGATGAACCTTCCGCAAGGCGCTCCCGATCTCGCCGAGATCCTGATCCAGTCCGAGCAGATGCCGTGGCGCGAGAAGTCGCTCAAGGGCATCCACGAGAAGATGCTGTGGCGCAACGAAGAGACCGGCGCGTCGATCGCGCTGATCAAGTTCGACAAGGGTGCCGGCATCCCGCAGCCGCACCTGCACGCCGCCAACCAGTTCATGTTCTGCCTGAGCGGCAAGTACGAGTACACGGCGACCAAGACGGTGCTCACCGCCGGCTGTTTCTACTGCAATCCCAAGGGTAACGTGCACGGCCCTGCCGTCGCGCACGAGGACACCGTGGTGATCGAGATCTACGACGGCCCGCACTACCCGGTGAAGCCGGACTGGTACACCGACGAGCGCGACGCGCACTGACTCGTAGGATGGGTTGAGCGAAGCGAAACCCATCT
>Ga0126377_10004664_pt1 | contig 10015 bp, 12 predicted proteins | sample PanSoiMetPlot_22_FD_92647 | JGI IMG/M metagenome (GOLD analysis project Ga0126377, IMG submission 92647) | Tropical forest soil microbial communities from Panama - MetaG Plot_22 | ecosystem: Environmental > Terrestrial > Soil > Tropical forest > Bulk soil | place: Panama | collected 2016-02-17 | reverse complement strand
TACGTTCATCGATCTGCCGACGGGATCGGTCGGCATCCATCTTGCGACTGCCGACTTCATCATCAATTTCACGCCGGACATGCAGCTCTTCACGCAAGCGCAGTTCGACAACATCAGCCAGAATTTTGCTTTTTCGATGCGCTACCGCTGGGAATACAGGCCTGGAGACGAGCTATTCATCTCCATCGGCCAGGCCGCGCTGATTCCGGAGACAAGGTTCAAGCCGCAAATTTCACAAGCGATCATCAGACTGGGAAACACGTTCCGGTTCTAAGTTGAGTGCAGCGTCGAAAGCTGTATTCACTCTGTGTACGGACTGTTAACCTTCAAGAAAGACTGCGACGGCCGCGCCTTTATGCGCGGAACCCTCGCTGCTTTTGGCCGTTTTTATTGCCGAGCTACAGCCTTGCTGCAGGGAGAAAAATGCGGGACCGCGCAAGTTTGGCGCAGAAATACCGGCTGCGAGCGGAGGAGCTCCGCACGATCGCCGAAAGCATGTCGCAGGAGACCGATCGTCGTGTTCTCCACCAGATCGCCTTTTGAATACGATCAGTGGGCCATCGAAGCGGAAGTACGCTATCGCTCCAATTAGAGACGTGAACGGATTACGCGGACTAGAGCGCGATCAGCGTCAAGTGAATCGGATACGCACCCCTGCGCATGATCCGATTGGATCAAATCCCCCCTCCGTCCGCCTTCGCTGCTGCGAAGCTCGGCGGCCACCTCCCCCGCAAGCGGGTGAGGAAAACAAAGCTAAAGCGTATTGGTGCACGCTAACGGTTTCCTCCCCCGTTACGGGGGAGGTGTCGAGCACGGACGCAATTCGTGCGAGACGGAGGGGGATTCGATGTGACCGGCTAATCCCCAGATTCTTAATCTTAATGTGCCGCACGATCTTACGGCGAACCGGATTGCGCTTTAGCGGGAACCGCGCGGGCGGGCGGTGTCGACCTTCGTTTCCGGAACCGGCTGGAACTCGTGCTCGTGGTGATCGGGCATTTGTTCGATTTCGATCGCCAAGGTGTCCCACATCTGCGCAATGGAGAGGTAGATGTCGCGGGCTTCCTTGGACTTTGCGGAAGCTGCCGAGTTGCGGGCCGAAGCGGCCATTTCGACGTAGCGTGCCAGCCTTTCGACCGGCGAATTGGTCAGATACTGTCCCATTAAGCCCTCAGGTTCACGCCAGCCCTGCGCTACCCCTTCTACTCAAAATGCACATGATCCCCAGAAGTTCCGTACCCTGATTGATGAATTTTGACTCTGGTCTAAGGGCTTGGGCTGATTTGCGGATTCGCGCGCGCCAGCGCCGCGGTGAAAGTCGGCCGGGCGGACCGCTCTACTTTGGAACCCAGCTTGAGGCACGCTGCTGTGCCTCGGCGATTTGTGCGCGCGTCATGCGCGCTGCCGCTCTGTCACGGTTCCTTGTCGCGGCATCGCGCAACTCCTTATCGGGGGGCGTGAAGCGCAGCACCGCGAGGCTGAACCATTTGTACGCTTCAACGAGATCCTGGGGCAGCGCTTCGCCCTTCATCTGCATGTTGCCGAGACTGTATTGCGCCAGCGGATTGCCTTTGTCTGCGGCCAAGAGAAACCAATTCGCCGCTTCCTTGACGTCCTTGGCGACTCCCATCCCGTTGTCATAGGCGACGCCGAGATTGTACTCGGCGTCGGAATAACCCTGCGCCGCGGCAAGGCGCCACCAGCGCAGGGCCTCCTTCTCGTCTTGTTCCACGCCGCGTCCGTCGAGATAGAGATTGCCGAGATTGTATTGTGCTTGGGCTTGACCCTGCTCAGCGGCGCGGCGGTACCATTTTGCGGCTTGCTCGAAGTCCTGCGTTCCACCTCGGCCGGTCAGATACATGAAGCTGAGATTGTTCTGCGCATCGGCCCGGCCCTGTTCGGCGGAGGCGCGATACCACCGGAACGCCTCCGTGTCGCTCTGCGGCACGCCTTGGCCGGAGAGAAACAAATTGCCGAGATTGAATTGGGCATCGGCGTCGCCTTGCACCGCAGCCGCACGCAGCCAGCGCGCCATTTCGTCCAGGCTTTCCGGCTTGGCCCTTCCCCCGCGCACCAGATAGGCGAGGTTGAATTGCGCAAACGCGTCGCCTTTGTCGGCGGCAAGACGGAACCATTTCGTCGCTTCACTGTCGTCGTGCGGAACTCCCTGCCCGCTCGCGTAAAGAACGCCGAGATTGACTTGTGCGGGCGTCAAACCTTGATCGGCCGCTAGACGGAACCAGCGCGCGGCCTCCTTGTAGTCCTGCGTCACGCCGCGCCCGTCCCGATACAAGAGTCCCAAGTTGTGCTGGGCATGCGCGCGGCCTTGTTCAGCCACGGGGCGCCAAAGGCGAAGCGCCGCGGAGTAGTCGCCGTGTTGGTAGGCGGTGAGCCCTTCGGTGTCGCGGTAGAACGGCCAATTCAGAAGGACCCCGGCGGTTGCGAACGCAAGGGCAAGGCCAATGAACACAGCCCGGACCGCGAGTTTCATGTCGCGAAGCCCCCACAAATCACACGCGGACGACATTATGCCATTGCAATCCTTCGCAGCATAAGCAGAAAAGTGTGGCAACAAGATTCAACTAAAGAGATGCCTGTGAGCGGTTGCGTACAGAAGGTGTTGGCCGTCGCAAGTTTGCGTTTTGTAGGCTCTTCGGCCGCCGATTTGCGGCCAACGGGAACGTTCAGCAAGCTAGAGCGTTGGTTCCCCAGGCAAGCACTCGCATTTCTACGATCGGATTTTTTCGAACCCTTGGGGTTCAGAGGAACAAATGGCCGAGATCAACAGCCTCGAGAGCCGGCTCGCCGAACGGCGTGCCCGTATTGTCCAGCTCGAAGCCGATGGCGATCCCGAGGATCTCGGGATGGCGTGGACCATGATGGAGCAACTGCTCGCCGAAGCGAAGCAGCGCTCTAAACCGGCGAAACCGAAACCTTAGGCCGGCAGCCTTATTCCAACAGTGGCGAAGAATTTGAGCAGCACCGGTCGCTGCCCTGAGTGAGCCTTGGCAAGGGCCTCTTTAGGGGAGAACCAGCCGGCGCGGTCGATCTCGGGAAAACGTGCGCGCTTGCCGGATTTTGGGGGCCATTCCAACTCGAAATCGTTGCTCTTGAGCGCCGCGGGATCGACGTCTCCCTTCGCGCTCCAGACATGAACGATTTTGCCGCTTGGTTGTTTGAAGGCGCCGAGCGGCCGGAACTCTCCGCCAATCGCAAATCCCGTCTCCTCTAAAAACTCGCGTTTAGCGGCGGCAAGCAGGTCCTCGTTGGGCTCGGGTAAGCCCTTGGGAATGGACCATGCGCCCGCATCCTTCTTCGCCCGGAACGGCCCGCCGGGGTGGACGAGAAAGACTTCGGTCTCTTCGCCGGAGCCGCGATGCAAAAGAATTCCGGCGCTCTCTACTGCCATCGCTCGTCCTCTCTCGGGTCATTTTATTACCAAAACGATGCGTGCGCTCGTTTGTGCCAAATCGATCTACTCACTTCGTATTGCGGCTGAGTTAGGATGATCACGCGAGAGGGGCAAGCGTGCGCACGAAAGCAGTCTCGGCGAAGTGGCTTGCTGCCGTCCTGGTGTGCAGCAGCGCCACTGCTTCGTCGGCTGCGCCGCAAACCCAGGTGCTGACGTTTGAGCTGTGGCTGGCAAAGGCGGAACGCGGCGACGCATCCGCGCAGTACATCGCCGGCTTCATGTATGTGCGCGGGCAAGGTGTTGCGCAAAATCTGCCTGAAGCCGCGCGATGGCTGCGCGCCTCGGCGGAGCAAGGCAACGCGAATGCACAGTGGAGTCTGGGAACGCTATACGAGCTCGGTTTCGGCGTGCCGAAGGATTATGCGGAAGCGTTTCGCTTATACGGATTGGCGGCGCCGCGCGGCGTGGCCGAGGCGCAGAGCAGTCTTGGCCTGTACTACCTCGAAGGCTTGGGCACCGAGCGGAATTATGGCGAGGCCTATCGCTGGCTGCGCAGCGCGGCGCGCCAGGGTCTTAAGGAGGCGCAACTCGGCCTCGGCAGGATGTATGAAAACGGACTCGGCGTCCCGCACGATCTCGTCCGCGCCTATATGTGGTACAGCCTGCCTGTCGAGACGAGTACGCGCAATACGCCGTCGCAACAGCGCGACGCGTTGGCAAAGAAGCTGACGCAGGATGATATCGAACGCGCGCAAGCAATGGCGCGCGCCTGCCTTCAATCCAATTTCAGCGACTGCAATTAACAACCTCACTCGGGGTAAACGATCTTGCCCCGCTTCACGCGCATGAATGAAGTCGCGCGGTGAGGCCGTGCCCGGCCCAGACCGATGATGTGGCGCACTTCCCACTTCTGCGTCGTCAGCGCGTCGGCAATGAGCGAACGGTGGCAACGCCAGGGTACGGCTTCGGCGCACATCACCGCGGTGGGCTTTGCCTGCGCGATTGCCTTGGCCGTTTCCAGCGCATTGGCAAAGTCCGCCGATGCCATGTAGTCGGCATAGCCGCGGAACTGCGTATTGCGCCAGCCGAGATTGGGCGAATCGGACTGCGCGCGCCGCCGACCGCCCAGCCGCTTCATCCAGCGGTAACCGATACTGCGCGCCCGCAGTGCCGAGGCGAGCTGCGGCCGGGCAAATTGCGGATTGTGGCGCGATTTCGGAATGGCGCGCACATCGAGGATTTGCTTGATGCCATGGGCTTTCAAAAGGCGCACGAAGTCTTCGAGAGGCCGGTTGGAATGGCCGATCGTGAACATCGTGGGTTTGGTCGGGGCGCGGTGCGGCATGGCCATGCAACGTATGCGATGCGGCCTCGTTCCTTATCCCGGCTGGCGTGATCTCAGCAAGCCCGGGACTTCCATGGATGTCTCCACTATCGTTCGGCAGATCGACGAGCACATCAGAGAGGAAGCCGGCGAACATCAGCCGACCGACTACACCGATTTCGCAGACCGGCAAGCACAGCTGGCTGAAGATAAAGCAGGAGCTGGCGCTGAATGCCGCCGCCGCGGGCTGATTTTTGCGACCGGAGCGAGGGGCTGGAGGCGCTTCTGGACGCGGGGCGATTCGTGTAGACTTGGTTGGTCCGGGCATTGCAGGAGAGACGCGATGATTTCGAGATCAGTGATCTTTGCAGGGGTTGCGCTCGCGGTTCTGGGATCGCCGGCGATGGCGCATCATTCCTTCGCGATTTTCGATCAGAGCAAAGTCAAGCATCTCACCGGCACGGTAAAGGAATTCGAGCTGGTCAATCCGCATGCGTGGCTGCATCTGATGATCGCCGGCCAGAGTGGAGCGACGACCGAATGGTCGTTCGAGGGCGGCTCGGTGGCGCAACTCGTGTCGCTCGGCTGGTCCAAGGACAGCTTCAAGGTCGGCGATAAGGTCGACATCGGTTTCAGGCCGATGAAGGACGGCTCGCGCGGCGGGCAGATCATGAGCGTCAAGCTCGCCAGCGGGAAGACGATCTGCTCGAACCGCGGCTGCGGCGACGGCAGAAACGAGAAGACGCTGCCGCCGTTCTAGGCATCGCAAGGCACGGACCCTCCACGTCCGATGGCGCCCTAAGGCCAGCTTTTCTCAACCGGCTAGGCCGAATGCCTTTTGGCGTCGGAACGGATCGAAAACCGAAACGTTCACGCAGCGGCAAAGCGGCAATAGCCGCTGTATCCGGACGAGATAATGAGGCTATCGAATACAAATCAACACTATGGCGCCGCGGCGATTGCGCTGCACTGGCTGATGGCCGCACTGATCGCCACCCTGGTGGCGATGGGCATTTACATGGTCCGACTTCCAGATGTGGGTTTCGACACTACGAAAATCACCCTGATCCTGGCGCACAAGGAGATAGGGACGCTAGTACTGGCGCTGGTCGCGGCGCGGCTGGCCTGGCGCGAACTGAATCCGCTTCCGCGCCTCACCGAAACCTTGCCCGAGTGGCAAAAGGTGACGGCCATCTTCGTGCATCTTTGCTTTTATGCGCTGATGATTGCGCTGCCGATAACGGGCTTGCTGATGTCGTCTGCCGCCGGCATTCCCGTTTCCTTCCTGGGTCTGTTCACGCTGCCCGATTTCGTACCCCACGACGAAGCCGTGTTCGCAGGGCTGACGCGGATTCACGACTGGCTCGGCTACACCATGGCGATGTTTATCTGCTTGCATGCGGGCGCAGCACTGCGACACCACTTTCTGCTTCGAGACGAGACATTGCGCAAAATGCTTTGATCTTCGAATACCTGAGTTGCCGCTCAGCGCGCTGAGCTCATCACGAACTGGGCCGCTTCTCGAAGCGCTTTGGCCAGCGCGTCATTGGCCGCGTTCACGCCGCCATAAGGGGTCGACTCTCGCATCGATTCCTGTTCGGAGATTTCGCGGTCAGCAACAGGCTGACCGGACGCGTCGAACAACTGGAGACGAAGCCGAAGCCGAAGCACCGGCGGGCCCATCGTGTAGTCCTGTACCAATTCGACAATTTCGCTGCGGAGCGCAAAGTCCGTGTGGCCGGTTTCGGGAGGACTCAGAATTGCCCGGAACATGCCCGTCTGCTCCAGCGTCCGCACCAGCAGCGGCTGGATCATCTGCGCAGGCGTTCCTGCCCACTCATTGTCCCGGTAGTAGGCGAGTTGATAGGGCTTCACGCTGTAAGCCATCCGCGTCGTGTTATAGGCCGAGCTTGTCTCGGGCCTCCGAACGAGCAAAGTGACCGCCTTACCGAAATCGCGCGGTATATCCTCCGGCACTTTGCTCAGAATGGCGGTTGCGGGTTCGGCTTTGGGCGGCGAAAGCACCGAGCACCCCATAAGCAAGGCGGTGCCCACGGCTGCGATAGATACATGCGAAGAATGCTTCATCGCTCGCCCGGCCCCGGCCGTGTGGCAGTGCCGCGAATGACCGTCGACGGGTCTCTTGCGAGCTTGTCGGCGAGCGCGTCCAGGGAATGAGTCAAGCCTTCCAGATTGTCCAGAGCTTGAGTGAGTCGCGGGAGCACTTCACCGTGGAGCTCTCCGAGCGTGGCGTCACTCGTCTGGAGCAGCGGTGTTATTTCCCGGCTGCCTCGTTCTGCATTGACGATGAGCGAGCTGAGCCGCGCGTCGTTCGCCGCAAGCGTGGCCATGACTTTCTGAAGCCCGTCCATAGAGCCCTTCAGCGATGCGATCGTCTTTCCGTCCAGCAAAAGGCCGATGTTGCGGCTATCGCGCTCCGTGTTGGCGATAAGCGAGCCCAGCCGCGCGTTGTTGGCAACCAATGTGCCGATGATTTCCTGAAAGCCGTCTATCGATTGCTTCAACGCAACAATGGTCTTGTCGTCCAGTGTGGATTGCAGCAGCGCTGTCAAGATCCGGACTTGTTTCGTCGCATCCGCGATGGTCGTGTCCATCGTATCGGTCAGCGACGGTGCGGTTGGTATGCGCGGAAAGCGTTGGCCCGGCTCTATAGTCAGCGGGAGCGACCCTGCGCCGGTATTCTCCAACGCGACATAGACGTAACCGGTAAATCCGCGCGCTGCCAAGCCGCGCGCGGTGATCGTGGCAACCGTCGCCTTCGTGACCGGTGCATCTTTCGCAACGAGCAGCAGGATGCTGACGGTGCGGGGATCGGTGAGCTCGATCTTTGTGACTTTGCCGACTTCCACGCCATGGAATTCTACCGGCGAATCGGCGATCAGTCCGGAGACCCGATCGTGCGTCTCAATCTGGTAAGTTGTGTACTCAGCATAGGAACGGAGATACCAGAGTGCCGCGACAACCGCGATCACACATAGTACCGCGGTGAACAGCAGTTGCGCTTTCCGATGGTAATTGATCGACATCTTCCGTTCCGTAACGAAGTTCCTTTCCAATCGGCTATTCCAAAGTCTTGATCGACTTCAGTGATTCCGATTCCACCTCGTCTTCTGCAATCCCGCAGAGGAAAACGGCTCTGGTATTCAGACGTTTCTGGTCGCGAGTTTGTTCCAGAACCGATCACTCGCCCGTCCCCGTTTTTCTTTCTTCGTCTCGTTGGCAGGAATTCGAGGAACCGTGGCCGCGTCAATTTCGTTTACTGGAATCCGGTCCTGCTTAAGAGATCCCACCGGTGCCCGCCGATATGATCGGCAACGCGGTTCACCGCGAAGATTCATTGGCGGGTGGACCCTCGGCCCGAGGACGTGCGCGCGGGGTGAGGCGACGGCAGAAACGAGACGACGCTGCGGCCGTTTTAGGCGGTCTGCCCCTTAAGGCGCGAGGGCGCGCGAGAAATCTAGGGTCACCACGCCGCGTGGTGGATCAATGATTTGACCTAAGAAGAACGTCGGAAATGTGCCGCATTCCGGTCGTGCGCCCGCGTGGCCCCCCATGGACTACCGCTTGTGCAGGAAGCGGCCTTCCGTAACCAATGGGAAAAGGTGGCCCTCACCTAGATTGTCACCGTACCAGCCAGCGATAACTCCCCCGTCGTTTATCGACAACGCCACGCTAGCTGGCGGATTTGCATACTTATCATCAGGCACCTCGAACAAAACAGGCTGACGATTTTCCCACACCATACTCTGCAAAATAGGTTCAACGTTAACGACTATCGAATTACCAACAATCTTGCCCGCATTGTTGATGTCCCACGCTACGCTATCCGTGAAATTTGGCAGCGGAGGTAGCGGTTGCATTCCGTTCTTTGCTGTCCAGATAAACCCAACGCTCGATGGGCCATCGCAACGCCCAACTACCTCATCGCCGTCGTTAATCGCATATGCTTGACTGCTGAGGAAACCGGGCAACACGCCCAGATCCACGGTCACGCCGTTGTCCCACAGACAAGCCCGATGCGGACCCCCGAGATCCGGCGTGCTTCCCAACCATCCCACGACTTTGCCTTTTTGATTTATCGCTGACGCAGTGCTCGATTGATGGCCCGGAAGCGGAGATAAGTCCTCAACCCAATACATCTGAGCCTCCGTTGCAAGAGAGAGTCCGGAAAGGGTTTCATGGGCGGACATTCGCCAGTTAGATAACCGCGTTCGGCTGGGTCTTAGGATGCCATGGCAATGACGTGCCACGGGCTTCCGGGGTTGCCGCCTACTGGGCTGCCACCAAGCTGCGCGTACCCATTCATGGTCCAGACGGCGGGTTGGCCATTATCGTTTTGCCAAAGGATGTCGGCCAAGCCGTCACCATTGAAGTCGCCAGCGCCTTTAACATGCCAAGTCGTTCCCGGGTTGCCGCCAACGGCGCCTCCAGAAATCTGACTCAGTCCATTCATCAACCAGATCGCAGGCTGGCCATTATCGTTTTGCCAAAGGATGTCGGCCGAGCCGTCACCATTGAAGTCGCCCGCGCCTTTAACATGCCAAGTCGTTCCGGGGTTGCCGCCAACGGCGCCTCCAGAAATCTGACTCACTCCATCCATTAGCCAGATCGCAGCCTGGCCGTTATCGTTCTGCCACAGAATGTCCGACTTGCCGTCGCCGCTGAAATCACCAGCACCGATGACGTGCCAGGCTGTGCCGGGATTGCTCAAGGCAGCGCCCGAGAGCAGCGTCGTTCCGTTCATCAGCCAGATCGCCGGCGTGCCGTCGCTGTCCTGCCAGAGGATATCGGCCTTGCCGTCGCCGTTGAAATCGCCGGTGCCGATCACGTGCCAAGCAGTACCTGGATTGAACCCCGCCACGCCGCCGGACAGCACTGTTGTCCCATTCATGAACCAGATGACCGGCGTGCCGTCATTGTTCTGCCAAAGAACATCGGCTTTGCCATCACCGTCGAAATCACTGGCACCCTTAACGTGCCAGGAAGTCCCCGGATTCCCGCCAACCGCACTTCCAAAATTTTGACTCAGTCCATTCATCAACCAGATCGCAGCCTGGCCATTATCGTTCTGCCAAAGGATGTCGGCGAAGCCGTCGGCGTTGAAATCATTTCGAACAGCCGGGCCCTGCGTCGCCAATACGATCTGATCGTCGAATTTCATCTTCTCGATATTCGCCAGCGTATCCGTTCCGTCGGGGCCGGAGACGGTGATAATCCCGCTGCTGGTCGTTATCGTGTAGGCCGAGCGCAGGCCGGGG
>Ga0126377_10004663_pt1 | contig 10016 bp, 4 predicted proteins | sample PanSoiMetPlot_22_FD_92647 | JGI IMG/M metagenome (GOLD analysis project Ga0126377, IMG submission 92647) | Tropical forest soil microbial communities from Panama - MetaG Plot_22 | ecosystem: Environmental > Terrestrial > Soil > Tropical forest > Bulk soil | place: Panama | collected 2016-02-17 | reverse complement strand
GTTGTCGAGGTCGAGGGCGAAGTACTGCCCGCTGTTCAGATGCGAGAGGCCGAAGAGCATGCCGTCGACGGCAACAGCGTCGCTCAAGTGCATCGAGACCTCGTCGGTGTGCCACACGTTGTTGGTCGACCATTCATCCTTGCCAGGGACAGCTCGAAAGGCGCTCACACCGTTGTTGCGTCCCATCTCGATCACGGTGTCCTTGTACAGGATTGGTGTCTGGCTCGTGGTCGTGCTCGGCGTGGCGAACGGTCGTCGCCAGAGCAGCTTCCCGTTTTCGAGCGCGACCCCGACGAAGTACTTCTGTGTGAATGTCACCACCTGCGGCGTACCCGACAGATCGAACAGCAACGGCGATCCGTAGGCGGGTCCATCACCGTTCCAGCTCCAGCGCACGGCACCGGTGGCGACGTCGAATGCCGTGAGGGCACCGTTGTCATGTCCGCCGACGTGGACGATCACGAGGTTGCCGGCAACCAGCGGTGACATCCCCGTGTGATACAGCGGCTCGACTGGACCCGCCGGCTTCTGCCAGAGTCGCTGGCCGTTGGTCGCATCGAAGGCAGTGACGATGCCGCTGATGCCGAGAGTGAACAGCCGATTTGCCGCGAACGCCGGCGTCGACTTCGGCCCGGGGCCGTGTGGCGCCGTGGCCGGGTTCATCTTGAAGGGCGCTGGATAGCTGGTGCGCCAGATCACCTTCGCAGAGCCGGCATCGAGCGCCGACATCACTTCGTTCTCACCTTGTCGCGTGAATATGTAGATGCGACTGCCGACGACGAGCGGCGTGGCGTAGCCGGTGCCCACATCGGCGTTCCATCGTTTGGTCAGCGCCTGCGGCCACGACGACGGTTCCTTGAATCCGACGATCTGACCGTCGCGCGCTGGTCCGCGCCATTGCGGCCAGTCCTGGGCCAACGCAACCGTCGCCAGCAGCAGGACGAGCATGGGCAGCAGTGCAAGTCGTTGGGTCATGGCATAACGATACCCGTTCTGCCATAACCGATGATCAGCGAGGATTCGGCAAGAGCGATCGTCGTGCGTCGTTAGCCGCGATCCGAGAGCGCCAGGATCGAACGCGCCTCGACGGTGACGCGGTCGCCACTCGCGAACGCCTTCTTGCGCCGTCGCATACCCCCGGTGTCGACGCATGTGAACCAGCGTCGGTCGCCGCCCACGCAGCTCAACCTGAACTCCAGCCGTTCGTGATGGGCGTTGAACAGCAACAAGAAGCTGTCATCGTCGATGCGCTCGCCCCGCGGCCCGCGCCCGGCGATCGCAGCGCCGTTCAGGAACACCATCAGGCTCTTGGCGAAGCCGGCCGCCCAGTCCTCGTCGGTCATGGGCGTGCCCTGCGGTGTGAGCCAGGCGATGTCCTCGACGCCTGCGCCGTGGAGTGGCCGTCCCTGGAACCATCCACGTCGCATGAAGGTCGGGTGCGATTTGCGAAGAGCGATCAACTGCTTCGTGAAGGCGAGGAGCGCGTGATCCTGATGGTCCCAGTCGAACCAGGTCAGCTCGTTGTCCTGGCAGTACGCGTTGTTGTTGCCTCGTTGCGTGCGTCCCCATTCGTCACCGCCGAGAATCATCGGCACGCCCTGCGACAGCAGCAGTGTCGTCATGAAGTTGCGCATCTGACGGGCGCGCAGCGCGAGCACCGCCTGGTCGTCGGTCTCACCTTCGACGCCGCAGTTCCACGAGCGATTGTGCGATTCGCCGTCGCGGTTCTCGTCGCCGTTGGCTTCGTTGTGCTTCTCGTTGTAGGACACGAGGTCGCGGAGCGTGAACCCATCGTGTGCGGTGACGAAGTTGATGCTGGCATACGGACGACGGCCGTTGCCGGCGTAGAGATCCGAGCTGCCGGTGAGCCGCGACGCGAACTCGGCGAGCGTGCCGTCGGCGCCGCGCCAGTAGTCGCGGATCGAGTCGCGATACTTGCCGTTCCACTCACTCCAGAGCGGCGGAAAGTTGCCGACGTGATAGCCGCCCTCGCCGACGTCCCACGGCTCCGCAATCAGCTTGACGCGGCTCAGGACGGAATCCTGCTGAATGAGATCGAAGAAGGCCGACAGGCGATCGACGTCGTGAAGTTCGCGCGCGAGCGTGGCCGCGAGGTCGAACCTGAAGCCGTCGACGTGCATGTCGAGCACCCAGTAGCGCAGGGAATCCATGATCAGCTGCAGCACGTTCGGGTGGCGCATGTTGAGGCTGTTCCCGGTGCCGGTGTAGTCCGTGTAGTACTCGGGGTGATCGTGCGGCAGCCGGTAGTACGCGCGATTGTCGATGCCGCGGAAGCAGAGCGTGGGCCCGCGCTCGTTGCCTTCGGCGGTGTGGTTGTAGACCACGTCGAGGATGACTTCGAGTCCGGCTCGATGCAGCGCCTTCACCATCTCGCGGAACTCGGCGATCGCGCCGGCGCCGGTCGACCGGCTCGCATACTCCGCATGCGGGGCGAAGTAGCCGATCGAGTTGTAGCCCCAGTAGTTCCGCAGGCCGCGACTGAGCAGGAATCCGTCGTGAACGAAATGATGGATCGGCATCAGCTCGACGGCCGTCACCCCGAGGCCCTGGAGGTATTTGATCGAACACGGGTGTGCGAGGCCGGCGAAGGTACCGCGGATTTCAGGGGGCAGTCCGTGGTGCCGCTTCGTGAACCCCTTGACGTGGAGCTCGTAGATGATCGTCTCGTGGAGCGGTCTCTTCGGCGGCGTGTCGCCGTTCCAATCGAAGTGCGGATCGGTGACGACGCTTCGCGGAACGAACGGCGCGCTGTCCGCCGTGTTCGCGGCATCGAGCGGTGATCCGTCGGGACCGATCACGTGCCCGAAGATCGCCGGCTCGTAGACGAGATCGCCTTGCATCACGCGCGCATACGGATCGAGCAGCAGCTTCGATCGATTGCAGCGAAGGCCCTCCTTCGGCTCCCACTGACCGGAGACGCGGAAGCCATAGCGCTGTCCGGGCCGAAGCCCCGGCACATATCCATGCCAGCAGAACGCCGTCGTTTCCGGCAGTGTGAGGCGCGTCTCGCGCCCCTCGTCATCGAAGAGGCACAACTCCACGTGCTCCGCCACTTCAGAGAAGATGGCGAAGTTGACACCCTGTCCATCGTACGTCGCCCCCAGGGGATACGGCTGTCCAGGCCACACGTCATAGGTCACGTCGCACGCTCCGTGGGAACGTTTCGCAGCAGCCAGGCGCAGTGCGCCTGCAGCCGCCACGCGGCATCACCGAATGACTCGACGACGCCGCTTCCGCCGTAGTCGACCGACTCGCTGCACCACGTCAGGGTCCAGTCGTGGCCGGCCGGAGCTGCCAGCAGCGGATCGTTCATGACCAGCGTCGTGAGCGCCCCGAGATTGAGAAGGATCAGTCGTTCATCCTCGTCATGCTGATAGCGCAGCACCATCACCGCTGACGTCGGTGCCGTGCTCGCGATGAGTACCTCCGGTGTGCCGATCAGAGAGAGCACGGGATCGTTCCGACGGATCGCGAGGAGATCGAGGTGAAGCCGCCAGGCGTGCACCCCCGGCACCGTGTCGGTCCACGTGATATGGCACGCGCGAAACGCGGCCTCGTCGTCCGGCTTCGGCATGCGATTGATCGCCTGCGGGTCTGCCAGGCTGGGGAACTGCGACAGGAATTTCTGTCGACCGGTCCGCACCGCCTCGGCAAGAGGTCCCTCGTGATCGGCGAAGTACGTGAACGGCGCGGTCACCGCGCGTTCCTGTCCCTGAAACAGCATCGGAACCGCCGGTCCCAGGAGCAGTACGGCGGTCAACGCCCGCCACAGCGCCTGGTCCACAGAGTCATACAGCCGAGTGCCGAATCCTGTGTTGGCAAGCTGGTCATGGTTCTCGAGAAAGGCGACGAACGCCGACGAACGGAGGCGGCGCGCGTCGGTGCCTCGGCGCCTCTTCTGCCACGAGTACCACTGACCCTGATAGAGGAGATTCCACTGCGCCATCGTGGCCAGTTCGGTCGCCGTGCCTCCGTAATCGATGAAATACGCTTCCCGGCGTCCGGTCAGCGCGACGAATGCCGAATGGTGCCAGTCCTCGTTCCAGATGCTGTCGACGCCGGCGAGCCCTTTCGCCGCCGACGTCAACAGCGACGCGTCCTGTGCTTCGTTCTCAGCCACCAAATACAAACGCCTGGACGTGCAGGCCTCACGGGCGGCCCTCGTCAGCTCGTCGATCAGGTGCTCCGGTGAGGTATCGACGATCGCATGTACGGCATCGAACCTGAGTCCATCGAAGTGGTACTCCTCGAGCCACACGCCGACATTCGCGCGGAGGAAGCGTCGGACCGGTGCGGAGTGATCGCCATCGAGGTTGAAGCCGCGCCCCCATTCACTTTCATGGTCGGAGAAGTACCAGTCGCTGTACTCGTGCAGGACGCTCCCGACCGGCCCGGTGTGGTTGTAGACAACGTCGAGGATCACCGCGAGGCCGAGACGATGTGCGGTATCGACGAAGCGCCTGACGTCATCGGGCGTCCCATAGTGATGGAACGGCGCGGAGAGGAAGACGCCGTCGTAGCCCCACCCGAAGCGGCCGGGGAACTCGGCGATCGGCATGACCTCGATGGTGGTGATCCCGAGTGCCGCCACGTCGGTCAGTCGTTCCTGTGCGGCCGCCCACGTTCCCAGTTCGGTGAAGGTGCCAAGGTGCAGTTCGTAGATCACCTGGCCGTGAGCGCGGACCGTGCCCGACCATTGATCGTCGGTCCAATGAAACGCCGTCGCGTCCACGACCATCGACGGTCCTGACACGCCCGCGGGCTGAAAGCGCGAGGCCGGATCCGGTCGGCCGCCTTCGGCCAGCTTGAACCAGTACTGCCGGCCGGCACCTATCCCCGGAACGTGGCGGCGGAAATAGCCATCGGCCAGGCGCTCCATCTCGTACTCGGTCGTGTCGTCCAGCACCACGGCGAGCGATGTCTGTCGTGGCGCCCACACCGTGAACACCACGCCATCCTCGACAACGCACGCGCCGAGCTCGCGGTCACGCGTCAGTGTGTGCGTAAGATTCGCGCGGGGCATCGTGCGTCTCGAGGCGTTTCATGCATCGCAGCACTTCGGCCACACTCCACGCCTGCGCGACGCAGCCGCGCGGCGTGTAGGGTTCCCTGCCATCGAAGATCTCGCTGATCGTTCCGACGCAGGCTTCACTGAGGTGACCGGAGAATCCGCTCAGCAGGACGCGAGCCTCGTCTTCCCGGCCTGGATGCACGCGAAGCCACGCGTCGATGAACGGACCGATCAGCCACGCCCAGACAGTTCCCTGGTGATAGGCAGCGTCGCGGGCGCGTACGTCACCGAAATACTGCGCCTTGAACCGGGCATCCTCGGGGTCGAGCGTTCGCAGTCCGAACGGTGTCAGCAGCCGGGCCCTGAGGACATCGACGACCGATCTCCAGCGTGACTCGTTCAAGACCGGATACCGCAAGGCGAACGACAGAATCTGGTTCGGACGGCACGAGGAGTCGTCTCCGTTGTCGCCGTCGACGATGTCGTACAGATAGCCGCCGCGTTCGTACCAGAAGCGTTCGTTGAATGCGGTCTTGATGCGTTCGGCCGTCCGCTCCAGATCCCTCGCGTCTTCATTGAACTGCCGATACCAGCCCGCGAGCAGCGTGAGCGCGTTGAACCAGAGCGCGTTGATCTCGACGGTCTTGCCGCGGCGCGGCGTGACGATCCAGTCGTCGACTTTCGCGTCCATCCATGTCAACGGGAGCGACGGGTCGCCCTGCGTCATCAGCCCGTCGCTGTCCATCCGAATGCCGAAACGCGTGCCCCGCATGTGGTGACTCACGACGTCAGAGAGGTGCGGCAGCAGCCCGCGAAGCGTGTCGTAGTCTCCCGACACGCTGACGTAGCGATCGATGGCGTGGAAGAACCAGAGCGTCGCGTCGGCGGTGTGATACAGCCCTTCCTTGCTGCCTTCCGGGAACAGATTCGGCAGGAGACCGTCGCGCAGGTGATAGGCAAAGGTCAGGAGCGTGCCACGGGCTTCAGTGAGTCGTCCGGTGGAAAGCGTCAGCCCTTCGAGGCTGATCATCGTGTCGCGGCCCCAGTCGGTGAACCAGTGGTAGCCGGCGATCACCGAGCGCGCATGTTCGCCCGTCGCACGAAGACGCGCTTCGTCTGCCGTACGAGCCGCCGGCTGAATCAGAAACTGGTCGGCCGCAAAGACGAGCTCCGCGCACAATCCGTCCGCAGGGGAACAACCGGACGCAACCAGAAGGCGGGTGCGCCGCTCGATCTCGGCTCTCCATGCCTCGTCATGACTGAGCGCTTCGATCGCCGCGACCGAATCGGTCGACGCGAGGAGCGTCGCGCGATCGCCTTCGTCGATCTCGACGTCGTAGTAGCCCGGACTCCAAGCGGATGCGCGAAACGGATATCCGCGCTCCTCTTCGAGGGCGTAGTACACATCGTGCGTCTCTTCCGGCGCGACGTGCAGCGCCGCCGATCGGCCGGACAAGGCGAGTCGTACGGGGGCGACGGCGGGATCGAGCGTGATCTCGACATGTCCCGGATGCGCATCGAGCGATGGCGTCGGCGGAAGCGGCGTGTCGACCGGCGCCTCGGGCAGCCGTAATTGAAACTGCGGACGAAGCCGGAGATGCACGCGATCGTCGGATCGAAGCACGGTGTAGGTCGACAGCACCGTGTTCTGTTCGTGCGGCATGAAGAGGCGACGCTCGATGGTGACGTCGGGCAGCTCGTAGCGCCAGACGGGGAGACCTGCCTCCAATCGAAACTCGACGAGCGCGCGCGGAGTCGAGTCGCCGAGCTGGTTCAATCGACGACGCAGATCAGGTGAACACCCGGCGGACGCATCGATGCTCGCCAGAAGCGAGACACGTCCAAGCGGCGCCGGCAGCGCGGCGACGAGCAGCGCGTGGTATCGACGCGTCGGGGGCCCTGCCAGCGTTCCCGAGGCGTACCCGCCGAGTCCGTTCGTCACCAGCCACTCACGAGTCGACCAGGTATCCCATGAGACGTCCGACGGGGAAAGCCTCCGGACGACCTCGAGGCAATCTGGCAAGCTCGGCGGCACGACTTCACTGCTCTACAAGGTTGATGCCGTGGCACGGTAGGAGCGTTGCATATAAACCAATGCAAACAGATCGCCTGCCGCCCGCGAGCACGTATCGTGTACAGCTTTCCTCCAGTTTCACGTTGGAAGATGTAGCGAATCAGATTCCGTACCTCGCGGAGTTGGGCATCACCGACGTCTATCTCTCGCCGATCGGCGCCGCGACACCTGGAAGCACGCACGGCTACGACATCATCGATCATTCGAGGATCGACCCCGAGCGTGGCGGTTGCGACGGATGGCTGAAGCTCTGCCGCGCACTACGGGCGCATTCGATGGGCGTCGTGCTCGACGTCGTGCCGAATCACATGGCCGCCGATCCGGTGCACAACCTGCTGTGGCGGCAGGTGCTCGGCGACGGTCCATCGAGTCCGGCCTCGATCTACTTCGACGTCGACTGGCGGCCGCTGACCGGCTTGATTCGCAACAAGGTTCTGCTGCCGGTCCTCGACCAACCGTACGGCGCGGCGCTGCTGCAGGGGCACGTGGGGCTCGAACGAGCGGCCGACGGCATCCGCGTTCGCTGCGGAGGGCTCAATCTCCCGTTGGCGGGCGGCACCGTCGATCCGGCGCTTCCGGACCAGGAGATCGCGGATATCAACGCCGATCCCCAACGCATCCATGCGGTACTGGAGGCGCAACACTATCGCCTCGCGTTCTGGCGAGCCGCGAACGACGAGATCAACTACCGCAGATTTTTCGACATCAACGAGTTGATCGCGATTCGCCCCGAAGAAGAGGAGGTCTTCAACGGCAGCCATCGTCTGGTGCTGCAACTGGTTCACGAGGACGTCGTTCACGGCCTTCGCATCGATCACGTCGACGGCCTGCTCGAACCCGCGACCTACCTGCAGCGGCTGCGGGTACGAGCCGAAGAGGCCGCCCACGCGCGGATGTGGATCGTCGTGGAGAAGATTCTGGGCCGCACCGAGACACTCGACACGACATGGCCGGTCGATGGCACGACCGGATACGACGCGCTGAACGTGTTGAACCGTTTGTTCGTCAGCGGGCGTGGCGTCCGGACGCTGCGACACTACTATCAAAAGCTCGTTGACGACCACACGAACTTTCGGGATGTGGCCTATGACAGCAAGCGCCTCGTCTCTCTGCGCACGCTGCGAAGCGGCCTCACGCTGCTCGTGCACGCGCTCAAGCGGGTCGCCGACGCGTCGTGGACGACGCGGGACATCACGATGAACGCGCTGTCAACGGCGCTCGTCGAGTTCATCGCGAGTCTGCCGGTCTACAGAACCTACCTGGGCCACGACGGCGAACAGCCTGGCGATCGAGAGGCGATCGAGCAGGCGTTTTCCTCGGCAATCCGTCGAAACCAGTCCATGGATCCGACCGCATTGAGCTTTCTGCGCTCGTTGCTGCTCGAATCGGCCGATCTCGATCCGGCGTTGAAGGCTGCGGGCCGCGCCGTGGTCAGGAGACTGGAGCAATACACGACCGGCGTGCAGGCGAAGGGCATCGAAGACACCGCCTACTATCGGGACAACACGCTGCTCGCCTTGAACGAGGTCGGCGGCGACCCGGGCGGCGTCTCCGGGACGCTGCCGGAATTTCACCACTTCAACGAGACGCGGGCGCGCCACTGGCCCCACGCGCACACGGCGACATCCACGCACGACACCAAGCTTGGCGAAGATGCCCGGATCAGAATCGCGTCGATCAGCGCCTGCGCGCACGAGTGGATCGCGAGCGTGCAGGTGTGGCGCGGGTTGAACGGGTCGTTCCGTCAGCTGACGCCCAAAGGCCCGGTCGTCGACATCAACGACGAGTACCGCGTCTACCAGATTCTCATCGGGGCGTGGCCGCCTGACGACCTCGACGGTGGAGGCCCAGCCGCTCCGGCGCTCGTCGAGCGAGTGTCGACCTACATGCGGAAGGCCGTGCGCGAGGCGCAGGTGCACACGAGCTGGGTACGGATCAACGACGAGTACGAGGCAGCAGTCGACGCCTTCGTGAGAGGCGTGCTGACGGACGGATGCGCTGCGGAGTTCCGCACCTCGCTGCGCGCGATGGTGCGGCGTACTCTGCCGCTCAGCGTCTGTCATTCGATATCGCAGCTCGTGCTGAAGTGCCTGATGCCGGGCGTTCCCGACATCTATCAGGGCGACGAATCGTGGGCCCTCGTCCTGACCGATCCGGACAATCGCCAGCCGGTGGATTTCGTCGCGCGATTCGCGATCGTGCGACGACTGCTGTCGGAGGGTCGGCCTCCGTCAGATCTCCTCGGGACATCGACCGGCGAAGGGCTTTCTGGTGATCTGAAGCCGTACGTGACCGCGCGGCTTCTGCGTTTTCGACGCGATCACCGATCGATGATGGCGAACGCGGGGTATGTGCCGCTCCGCGCGCGCGGCGATCGCGCGGCGGCACTCGTCGCCTTCCGTCGTACGCATGGCGGAACGCACGTCGTCGTCGCGGTGCCACGACTCGTCGAGCCATCGGCGGTGGCCGCCGGCTGGCCGGCAGGGGCGACGTTCTGGGGAAGTACTGAGCTCCGCGTGCCGTCGCGCGTGCGCGAGTGGAGGAATCTGTTCACCGATCAGGCGATCGTGCTCGACCGCCCGGCGAACGCGCCACTGGCGCAGCTCACCGAACGATGGCCGTGGGTTGTGCTATTCGGATCCGAATAGATCAGACGACGCAGAAAAAAACCTACCTCAGTCTGTACTGCCCATCAGGTGTTCTACGGAGCTGACCATCCGACACGAGATGATCGAGCACGACCTGACAGGTAACCGTCCGGATGCCGAACAGTCGAGCCGCTTGCGGCAGGTGCAGCGACAGCCCAGGCATCTCCCGGTAGGCCCCGACAATCGTCGACACGAGGTGCGTGCGAGACGGCTCGGCCGGCGGCTTGCCGCGAGCGTGATGTCGACGTTCGAATCCCTTCCC
>Ga0126377_10004662_pt1 | contig 10016 bp, 8 predicted proteins | sample PanSoiMetPlot_22_FD_92647 | JGI IMG/M metagenome (GOLD analysis project Ga0126377, IMG submission 92647) | Tropical forest soil microbial communities from Panama - MetaG Plot_22 | ecosystem: Environmental > Terrestrial > Soil > Tropical forest > Bulk soil | place: Panama | collected 2016-02-17 | reverse complement strand
TTGTCTTCCACAATTCGCCCTTCGCTCAAGCTGATCACGCGATCGGCTTGATTGGCCAGTGTGTGATCGTGTGTGACAAGCAGGAGCGTCGTGCCATGTTCGCGGTTGAGTTTGACGAGCAGCGCAAAGATGTGCAGGCCGTTTTTTGAATCGAGATTTCCGGTGGGTTCATCGGCCAGCAAAATCGTCGGGGCGTTCGAGAATGCTCGAGCGATGGCTACGCGCTGCTGCTCACCGCCAGAAAGCTGCGACGGGTAATGATGCCCTCGCTCGCGCAGGCCGACCTCTTCGAGCAGCGCCTGCGCGCGCTCACGCGCTTTCGGCAGTCCTGCGATCTCCATCGGCACGAGGATGTTTTCGTAAGCTGTCAGCGAAGGGATCAAATGGAACGATTGAAAAATGAACCCGACCTTCGCGCCGCGGAGACGAGCCAACTCGTCCTCCTTCATCTGCGTGATGTATTCGCCATCCAGTCGGATGTCGCCGGTGGTCGGATAATCGAGTCCGGCGACCAATGAAAGCAGCGTGGATTTGCCGCTGCCCGAAGGCCCCACGACGGCGACGAACTGACCTCTGGGAATGGTCAGATAGACGGCATGCAGGATGGTCAGCTTCTCAGAACCGCTGGCGACGGTTTTGGAAACGTTGTTAATCAGGATCATAACTGATGCTGCTCTTCAACCTGTATGCCAGCGTTGCTCAAAAAAATAACCCCTTGGAAAGAATGGGGTTGGAAATACGGGAATGAATATTGAGTCGTGGAAATTGCCCGATTGCGGCCATTCAAATCCCAACATCGGACAGGCCCGAAGTGGAACAAGCCGGGCTCAGAACTGAACGTCAGCCAGCGCCGTGCCGATTCGCAGATGGCGGACGTAGTCATGCAGACTCGTGCCGGTCGCCCCGTAGATGCCCCACTTTGGATCGACGGAGCTGCCGTCGAAGGTCTTCCCGGTGTAGGACGTGGAGCCGTTGCTCAGCGTCTGCTGCGCATCGTTGAACCACAACGACACAGAGCCACCGCTAGTGGAATCGGACACGCGGATGCGGAGATAAACTTTATACCACGTGTTGGCTGAAATGGACCTCGACCAGAGCGTCACATCGCCGCCCCCGGGCGGAAAATAATGCAACTGCAACTGGCCGCTGACCATTTTAATCACTAGCGGAAAGTTCTGAACCATCGGCGAGCCGTAGGACTTCCATTGGAAAATCGCGTTGTTGTTGACGACGCTGGTGAGCTTGAACCCCCAGCCGAGATAATATTGGCTCCCTCTAGCGGCCTGGAATCCCGCCGCGGCGTGGCATTCGCTGCGCCTGTCGTCGTTATCCTTGTAAAAGTCCCAGATCACGCCGAAGCTCGGGTCATTGATGGCGCGAACATAAGAGCCGTTTGGACTCGGGTTGCTGGTGTAGTCGCCGCCGGCGTTCTGTATGTTGATGGTCTTGAACACTCCGAGGCCAAGGCTTGCGGAGCCGTTCCAGAGCAGGCTGGCGCTGGCCGGGCCGGTGAGCGCGTCGGCGCCCAGCGCGGCGGCAATGATCAAAAAAATGCCCCTTAAGGCGAACAACTTCTTCTTCATTTTCATTTTTTCTCCTTTGTGTTGAACAAGTTGACTAAGCGTTAGAGGCGATCTGGAAATCAGTGATGCGGACACGGGTGGGCGGTAAAGATCGTGTCCGCATAGTGAATCTGCTTCATTCGTGCGGCAGACCGGGGTTCGGATTTGAGTTCTTCTCATACACTCTGAAGTCCGTTATCCAAAGTGACTCGTTTTTCAACAACGGACTCTGGCCAACTGGATTCTGATTTAGCCTCCCACCGGCAAGACTGCGGTAGATGCCGAATTTGCTCCGTATGTATGAGCTCCCGATCCGCCACATATCAATGCTTTCGTCCTTAAAATCTATCAGGACTTTCCCGTCGCTTATGCGAGTGATTTTAGCGGAGTAAAAACCCTCGTGCGTATAATGGACTTCCTCACGAACCTGCGCCCATTCATCCTCAAAATCAGACAATGGTATATTGTCAACGATAGTTCCTTTGCCTGTGCTCGCGCCATCAACAGAATGGATGATCTGAATCCTTTTGTTCGCCCCAGAACTACTGGCCCGGGGAGTGATCGTTATAACAGGACTGCCGTTATTCGGGCCGTCCTGAGCTTTGATCTGATGGATATGGCAAAAGTTGGACGTGGGTTGGAAACCTCTCGGCAGCTTGAATTTCCATTCTAGTATCTGCCATTCATCCCAATTCCCCTGGACTTTAGCCCATGTTGAATTGTTGGTTATCGATTTCATCTCATTGCGCTGGCGGTCTACAGTGCCGGAGCTACAACGGTCTCCGTCTATTACCGGATCGATGTGGATATCAAAACGGAAAACATATCTATTGAAATAAGGATCAAGGTCAACTGCGCCGTGAACGCCAGCGATGTCCCCTCCAAAACCACCAGTGCAATTGGGATGTTCCGTGTAATCGAATCCGAAGCGTCTCATGTAGGTATTGATGTCACTGTACAGTTTACCCACAAGGGACGCGTCCGCTTCCATGGCGGAAGTACGCGTATAGCCCTTGCAACCCGGGCCCGGCAGAGCTTTTCTGACGCAAGATGTTCCGCTTTTTAGCCAGCCTGTAGTGTCCGCCAGAGGATAAATGTCATCCAGGGTGAACTCAATGACATATGCGTTTGCGGCGGGAAGGTTATCGAATTTCACGAAATTTGAAGAGTCGACGTCGCAACCCGTGTTACCTTCCGAAGCCTCGATTTGATCTAACCATTTAACTCCATTGACGGCGGCGTATACGATATTGGCTATCGTGGGACTCTGGTCCCCACAATTACCGAAATTAACGATAAAATGGCCGAGGTCCTTCGTACGATTTGTGGTTTTGGTAAGTGTGTATCTCCACGTAGCGCTATTCCCTGTTTGTGAAAGCTGAAGATCAATATCGTAGCTACCAGGATCTTGTCGTTGAGGACCGACGCCAGGATCTTGTCTTCGCTCAACTGCTGTTGTATCTGCAGTCGGGCTTTCGTTCTTAGCGGCAAGAACGCCACCTGTCAAAATAAGAAGGGAAAATAGGATCGTCTGGAAAGTTTTCATGCGGTCGCCTCCAAATGTTTATCTGCGCGCAGCGCTCGGGCGAAAGCTCTAGTCGGGAATCTCTTTTTTCAGATCTGAATCGCTCGAATTTGCGATGCTCGTGAGCGGTATGCGGTATTACGTTACCGATAACGGCAGTGTATAGACGTTATCGGTAACGATGTCAAGCGCAAAGCGGCAATGTGCCAATGATGTCGCCGCCTAGAGCGCAAGGGTGAAGCGCTAAACACAACCCAATCTACCTACAAAGATGAAAGGATGGACAATGAAAGTACGACTTGTGCCCCTTCTACTTCCGACCTTGATGCTATGCGGCATCTGCTTAACTTTAGCCCAAACGCCGGGCGAAGAGGTCAAAACAGGCACGTTGTTGAAGCGGGAGGACATTGGTGGAGTAGATAATTATGCCTATGCCGCCTTCAGCTTTGAGTTTGGTGGCAACGGCCCAGAAATTCAGAAACTTTGCCGCAACGACTGGGACATCCTTTTTGGGAATAGCCCTCTGCCGGATGCCTTTGATGTCACGACAGTGGTAGACGACCGAAGCCGAATCAAAGATCTTGGGAAATTTACCTGGGATGACAAATTTTATATCCCAAGGCTTCCCGCCTATGAAGAGCCGGAGCGCGATCCCAGTGTCAAAGCTGTAGAAGGACACATTTATTTGGTTCACACTCGAGATAGGGACACGGACCTCTATGCCTTATTTCGCGTTGAAAAACTTGAACCGGGCAAGAGCGTTGAAATCACTTGGAAAGTGATATCGCCACCGGCAAAAGGCTAGTGACGGTAGGGCTCGTACATTGGCAGTATTTGGACGCCTACGGCCACGCTGCTATAGGGACTGTGCGTTGCTATCAAGGGGCCATGCATGGCTAGAGCTGTGAATGGCTTTAGGTTATCCGTTATCAGACGCTGGTTCGCCCCTTATGGATTAGAAGTCGCCTTGGCCCGCTTAGGGGGAGACTGTTTTATGTTCATTTAGTTTGCGAGCGCGGTGGTGTAGGATGGCGCTCGTTTCCCAAGCGACCGATTTCGCGCCATTCTGTGAAAGGAGATTTCGATCTATCACCCTAAATGCTAGGCGGCAATGTTAGACGGCACGCGCGACTGGCGATGATGGATCATGGGCGATCTCATGAAACCTAGGATGTTCTGGCACACCATCAAGGAAATCATTCCTCTGGTCTGCATGTTGTTCCTTATACTAACCACGCTGGTCTTCGCCCAGCAACTCAGCAAGTACTCGAACGCGGTGTTATCATTCCAGTCTTCCACCGAGGTCACGGAAAAATTATTGCTGAGTCTGATCCCCGGCATCGCCATCATCACCCTACCCGTCTCTTTGCTTTTGGGCGTCGTGATCACTTGCAGCCGCACATCGTCCGACAACGAGATGACCGCCTGGCAATCGCTTGGCATAAGCCAGGCAGCCATTGCGAGTCCGTTCCTGGCGATTGGCCTTGCGGGAACCATGATCACTTGTTATCTGTCAGCGTACGTCGCGCCTGCCGCGTTGAGGACACAGAAGTCGCTGATCGCGCAAATAATGTTGCAGGAAGCCAACACGCGCATAAAGCCACACACGTTCATAACGAACTTTCCTAACCTGCTGCTTTACGTCCAAAACGTCGACCCTCACACCCGCGACTGGCTGGGGGTATTTCTCCTGCAGAACGAACCGGGGGGCACATCCAGGTTGCTGACGGCGGAGCGGGGGCAATTCAGGATCGAATCCGGTCAATCGTTGTCCCTGGAGGCGCAACTCTTCAATGGGGTGTCTCTGGAATACCAGGGACAAAACGTCACACTCATCAACGGGCTACCCTCTCCCCCGTCTTCACAGTCGGCGGCGCTGTTCGCCAAATCGATCGTCAAGTTGGTAGATAACTCTAAAACGGTTGAGGGCGCCGACAGGGATTCCGGCCCGGGTAGACTCAATCAGATGTCCTTGCGGGAAATAAGGGAATTCGCGGCGGAGGCCAAAACAAATGTGGAGCGGAGGCAGGCGGTGGCGGAGATGCATAAGCGGTTCGCCTTCCCTTTCGCCTGCCTGACGCTGACAGCGATGACATTCATTTTAGCCATTCAAGGCAGGCGCTTCTCGACCCGCCCGCGGACTGTCATCGCGGTGCTGTTCATGGCGATGGGGTTTTACCTCTTACTCGTTGTGGGACATAACCTCTCTGTGTCAGGCGCCGTCCCCGTCTGGTTGGGAGTGTGGTTTTCAAACATCGTTTATGGCGCAGTCGTCTTGAAATCACTCGCGTCAAGCAAACCGCCGTGGCCGGGCTTCCTATCTCTTATTAAATCCCCGGGCGCCCCCTCAGACGTCGACGATCCGAGGTCCGCACGCTCACTCGCTTCCGAGAGCCAGCCGTCCTCGCCGAAGTTGTCGCGCGGCGTTCGAGTCATATCTCTCAACCTGATTAACTACCTCCTGATAAGCGAAATTGTAAAATTTTTCGCCCTCGCCTCCTCGGCGCTGGTGGTGACCGCCACCATCTTTACCCTCTTCGACCTGATCCCCTCAATCATCAAGAGCAGGACTCCACTGCCGTATGCGGCCTCGTACCTCGCATACTATGCGCCGCAGCTCTTCTACTCCTTCGCGCCGTTCGCGATGCTCGTGGCGCTCCTGATGAGCTTCAACGTTCTGTCGAGGTCGAATCAATTGGTCATCATCGCCAGCGCGGGACAGAACAGGTCTCGCACAATAAACGCTATACTCGTGGCCGCCGGCGCGCTTGGCCTCTCCCTCTGGGCGATGTCGAATTACGTGCTGCCCCACACCAACCGCGAACAGGACGCGCGCTACAACAAGATCAAAGGGCGGCTGGTGGAACCAATCACCATCGCCTTCGGAAGGAAGTGGGTGTTCGACAAAAACGACGCCATCTACAGCTATCAGCGCGTCGATCCGGATAACAGCCTCATCAACACGTCCATATATAGGCTCGACGGCGTCAGCGGAGTGATCCGATCGGCGACGCATTTCGGCCGTGCGATTCAGCTTAGCAAATCGACCTGGGAGACAAATGGCGGCTGGGTGGAGACGATCAAACCCGATTCGACGATCGAGAGGAAGGCCATTCAATCGCAACCGGAGGTCATCGAAATAAGCGAAGGCGACAGTCTGTTCAAGCGGATGACGAATGAGTCCAGCAAGATGAGCGCCGCGGATTTGCATAATCACATCGCGCAGCTCAAAGATCTAGGCGTATCCACGCTCGAATTGCAGATCGACTTGCGGAGGCGAGTCTCGTTCCCCATGTCCTGCCTGGTCCTGGCCGTCCTGGCGATCCCTTTCATCACCGCAAAGCAGGCGAGGCGATCCGGGCCGCTCGTCAGCATCTCGATAAGCGTCGGCATCAGTCTGGTCTTCGAGCTTTTATCGAGGCTCTTCGAGGCCGTCGGCAAGCAGAATAACCTGCCGGTGGGCATGGCTGTCTGGGGACCTCTCATCCTCTTCGGCGCCATCGGGCTGTACCTAAATTTCGTCAGATACCGGCTGCAGTAGCGGATAAACCTCATCCAGTTCCCTGTGACACTTGTACAAGCGTCACAGCGCGCAGGGATCGCCCCGAGGCGCCGGCCTACAATGCGTCCGTCCTTGGGGAGACAAGCTGATGAATTCGCTGACAGACAATCAAACCTTCAACCGCCACGAAAAGATAATCGAAGGCTGGTATTGGGCTTTGCCATCGTCCGAGCTGAAGAGGGGCAGGACCGCCCCGCTCAACTTTCTGGGCCGCGAGATGGTGGTTTACAGAGGCGAAGACGGTCGCGTGGTCGCGCTCGACGCCTACTGCCCGCACATGGGAGCGCATCTGGCCGAGGGAAAAGTCGAGGGCGACAGCATACGCTGCCTCTTCCACTACTGGAAATACAGCTCGGAAGGGCGGTGCACTGAAATACCCTGTCAGCCCTTCACGGATTTCGTCCCACGAATTCGCCCCTGGCCGGTCACGGAGCAATACGGACTGATCTGGATATGGGCGGGCGAAACTCCGCGTCAGCCGATACCCTTCGCGCCGGACCTGGATGGGAAGGAGTGTGATTACCGGCTGGGAAAAAGTTTCGTCAAGGCGTGTCATCCGAACGTGATGATGATCAACGCGATCGACGCGCAGCATTTCAACTCAGTGCATCACCTGCCGGTCCGTCTGAACATGGAGCCCGAGGTGGTGAACGAGAATTGCATACTCTTCCGCAACACGACCCGGATTCCTCCATCTTCCCGGCTGACGCGATTTCTAGGGCGATTCTACCGGGGCGCGCTGACTTATAATCTTTCATACTGGTTCGGCAGCGCCGGCGCCGTCACGATCGGCCCGGACTTCCTGCTGTTTCACATTATCTTCGCGCTCCGGCCGAACGCGGATGGCGGGTCAGAGGGCCAGACGATTTTCCTCACTCGCCGCAGGAACGGCCTGATCGGCAAGCTCGTCAGCAACGCGCTCTTGCTACTGACGCGGATCGTGAGCGCATACTTCGCCAAAGGCGACACTCTGATCTTCAAGACGATACGCTTCAATTTCCGTACGCCGATCAAGGCCGATCTGCCGATCATTCGCTTCATTCAACACGTCGAGCGCCAGCCTGCGCTGCCTTGGGGATTGCCTGTAGAAACAACAGTCCCCCGCCCTCTTAGGGCTCACGCGGATCAATCGGAAGCGTCTCCACAATCCATGCTTGAACCGGAGGTATCGAGATGATGTCACAGCCGGTGTTTTCGCAGACCGCGCCCGGCGCCGAGGTTGTTCCGGAGATAGTCCCACAACGCCTCAGGGCCTCAATTGTTTCCGTCGCCGATCTGCGGGCTGAAGACAGGGCCAGAATGTTTACGCTGATGCGGAAATATTACGACTCGGTCACGGAGGAGTCTTTCCAGGCCGATTTGGCCCGAAAGGACGCGGTCATTCTGCTGTGCGACCGGGGCGAGATTCAGGGGTTTTCGACTCTGGTATCGCTGCGGATGACAGTCGGCCGCAAGTCGGTCCATGGCGTCTTCAGCGGCGACACTGTGATCGAAAAGCGATACTGGGGACAGCAGGCGCTTCCTGTAGCCTTCCTGCTACACATGTTCAGAGAAAAACTGAAGCGACCTTTCACGACGCTCTACTGGCTGCTGATTTCCAAGGGCTATAAAACATACTTGATGATGGCGAACAATTTCGCCGAACATTTTCCGAGGTGTGAAATGGATACCCCAGCCGACAGGAGGGCTATCGCGGAAGCCTTCTACCTCAAGCTGTTCCCTGAACATTACGACCCGGCGTCGGGGTTGATCAGCTTCCCTGCCGGGGCGTGCAGGCTGAAGAGCGGGGTGGCGGAAATTTCGAATGAGATGACGGCTTCAAATCCACGCATAGCCTTCTTCGAAAAGGCCAACCCCGAATGGCGCAGCGGAGTCGAGCTGGCCTGTCTGGCCAGGATGACTTTAGCGACGCCATTCAGGTACGCCGCCAAAGCCTTCATCAAAGACCGAATTCTACTCAAATTGATGCGATTGTTCCGGAAGAAAGGATGATTATGCTTTCGATCTCTTCCGACAAACTCGAGATAGAGACGCGGCTATTTGCGCCCGACTTGCCGAAAGGCCACGGGCTATATCCTGTGTTGGCCGCGGCGCTCAAGAGCCGCCCATCTCCTCAGTTTGATGTGGGCCATAGAAAGCCGAGACTCTTTCCGTTATCAGACCCGGTCCACCAAAATATCAAAGAGCATTTCGAAACAGAGGCGTCGGCGGAGCGGCCTTTCTGGCCCGCATCATATTTCAATCTCGACCAGGTGACCGTTTACCGCGATTCTGACGAGGCGGAAAAGCGGGCGATCCTGTTAGGTTGCAGCCATAGCGTTCTGGCCGAAGCCTACTACATCGAGAAATGTGGCATGTACTTCGCTTCGAAGATGTGCCTGCTTTCGGAAAGCGCGCAGGAGCGCATGCTCTACAGCCTGTTCGCCGCTGATGAAGCGGTCCACTTCAACTGGATTAGCGGCTTTGCGCCAGCTGAATCGGTCAAAGGGTTCGAGAGCAATCCGTTCATCCGGCTCCTTGATGAAGTGTTGCGAAAAGAAGACCGGACGACGCTCAGCTACATTGTGCAAGTTATCCTGGAAGGCTGGGGCATCAGCCATTATCGCGCGCTTGCGAATAATTGCCTGGACGCCGGGATGGCCGCCGTATTTGAAAATGTGATCAGGGACGAAGGGCGGCATCACGCCGGCGGTCTGGCGCTCTTCAATGGGCAGCGGCCCGGCGCATACAGTTTGAAGCGGCTGGCGGACTTGCTGGCGCATTTGCTGTCAATGGTTCAGGCCGGACCACAAATGGTCGTGTCGCAGATCGAGAGAATCAAAGGGAGCCTGTCACGGGCGCAGAAGACACGCGCTTTTGCCGAGCTGGGTTGTGAGGCCTTCACGTTGAACAGAATCAAGACCCTCAAGTCGCTGATCAAAACGGCTGCGGGAGCTGACGTCATTCTGAGCGAGCTTGAGCGAAAGGGTTCTTTCAGGCCTTACACCGCTTCAGAGTGCGCCGCGACAAGCGGCTAACAGTACTACCTGTTTCGCGTTTTTAAGGGGCGCAGGGCAAAATGAGAGCGGGAGAGAGAAAAGCGTCACTCCATCTCCCGCTCTCCCGCTCTCCCGCTCTCTCGCTCTCCCACTCTCCCGCTCTCCATCTTAAACGGGGCCTCAAGAATCTTCCGCCTGATCCAGCCACATCATCAGCCTACGGCTGAAGTCATTTTCCCTATTGATGCTGACCAGATCGAAGAGCGTGTCGCGCTGCGCCTGCGTGATTCTGGGCACGGCCTGCAGGTCGGAGCCGACGCGGAACGCGCCGTTCTCCAACAGCCTCACCCAGCGCTTCTCTTCGAATATCTGCGTGCCCGATTTACGAC
>Ga0126377_10004661_pt1 | contig 10017 bp, 10 predicted proteins | sample PanSoiMetPlot_22_FD_92647 | JGI IMG/M metagenome (GOLD analysis project Ga0126377, IMG submission 92647) | Tropical forest soil microbial communities from Panama - MetaG Plot_22 | ecosystem: Environmental > Terrestrial > Soil > Tropical forest > Bulk soil | place: Panama | collected 2016-02-17 | reverse complement strand
GTCCGGGTCGGCGTACTCGCGGTTGACGGCGTAGAGCAGGCCTGCGGGCTCCTTGCCGAGCCCGAGCGCCGGCCACACGTCCGCGACGGTGGCGACGTCGAGCTCGCGCTGCGACCAGCCGGCCTGCTCGCGCAACCCGGCGAAGAGACGGACGCGAATCACCGCCTGAGCGTACTTGACATTAAACGGCGGATCCGCCATAGATACGGCGAAACCGCCGTACATGATCAAAGCTCTCTCACTCCTCTCGTTGCTCGTGCTGGGCGTCGCCCCGGCGCCGCGCGTCCACGCAGTGTCGGTCCCGCGGCACGCGGTGAAGGGCGTCCCGTGGCGGGCGATCGTCGCGGTCTCGAGGCCGGCGACCGCCACCCTGCGGGCAACGGGCCCGACCACGCTCACGGTCCGGTTGCGTCCGACGAAGCGGCACGGCCGGTACCAGGCGACCCTTCGGTTCCCCTTCGCCGGGAGCTGGCGGATCTCCGTTCGGGCAGGGAAGCGCACGACCCGCCTCGGCTCGGTCTCGGTGGACGTCCCGCGCGACCCGCTCGTCAAGGACCCGATCACGATCGCGGCGGAGCCGCAGGGCTCGCTGGTCGTCGGCCAGCTGCGAGCCGGGCCGGCGATCCTGCGTATCGCGCACGCGCGGGCGCGGAAGCTCGCCGACGGGCCGGGCGTCTTCCATGTCTACGTCGCCGGCGGCAAGACGTACGCCGCCGGCCGCGACGGGGTCGTGTACCGCCTGGACGAGGCGTCGCTCACACCGCTGACGCCGCCGCTCGACGCGAGCGCCGTCGCCGTCGATGCCGCCGGGAACCTGTACTTCACGGTCTACGTCGGCTGGGTGAAGAAGGTCGCGCCCAACGGACACGTGTCCGTGGTCGCCGGCAACGGCACCGAGGGTTACAGCGGCGACGGCGGCCCCGCCACCGCGGCGCAGATCTTCCACCCGCACTCGCTGGCGATCGGCCGGGACGGCGCCCTCTACATCGCCGACACCGAGAACCGGCACATCCGCCGGGTCGACCTCGCCACCGGCCGCATCACCACCTTCGGCGGCGACGTCGGGATCACCGTCTCGCTCGCGGTCGGGCCGGACGGCAGCATCTACTCGGCGGACGTCGAGCGGGACGGGACCGGCGGCGGCGTCACCCGCACGACGCCTGCGGGCGCGACGACCCGGATCCTCACGTCGAGGACCGTGAACGGCGTCGCCGTCGCTCCCGACGGCGCGGTGTACGTCAACCAGTGGGAGCCGAAGCGGATCCAGCTGCTGGACCCGGCCACGGGAAGGCTCGTGCCGGTCGTCCGCGGCTAGCTCCGACCTATGATCGCCGCGGTGGCCGGCGCCGAGCCCATCGTCCGCGGAGCGATCGTGCAGGAGCTCCTGGTAGCCGCGCGCTACGGGTGGGAGCTGACGCGGCAGTCGTTGCGGGCGGAGGGCGTCGACCCCGACGCGTACGGGCCGCTCTCGTTCGTCGGAACGCTGCAGCCGGTCACCCGGACGCGGCTCACCCAGGCGATGGGCGTCCGCCGGACGACTCTCCGCGACCTCGTCGCGCGGCTGATCGAACGCGGGCACGTCCGTGAGGACCCGAACCCGGAAGACGGCCGCTCGACCCTCCTCACGCTCACGCCGGCAGGGCAGGAGATCTTCGACCTCGGATTGCCCGTCTTCCGCCGCGTGCTCTCGCAGATCGACGAGGAGCTAGCCGGGCGGCTCGACGAGCACGAAGAGGCGGTCCGGCGCGTGCGAGTCGCGCTGCAGGGGCTGAGCACGGACTGAGTCACCAGATGTTCCCCGCGCCCGGCGTGTAGCTCGACGAGACGACGCTGTTCGTCAGGAGCGAGTCGCACTTCAGGAGGCCGCTGAACTCGGTGACGGCCGCGTTCACCTTCAACGTTCCCGCCTCGAGCTCGACGATGCTCGCCTTCACCGTCAACCTGGAGGCAGAGTGGACGGTGATGCCGTCGGCGGCGAGCTTGACGACATTGCCGTGCAGGTCGCTCACCTCGACGCCGCCGGTGCCGTCGTCGAGGATCACGGTCGCGCCGTGCTTCGTTCGGACGAGCGTTCGCTCGGGCTTGCTTTCTGGGGGCTTCTGGGTCGAGCCCCAGAGTGCCCCGATGACGATGGGCTTGCGCGCGTCGCCGTTCTCGAACGCGACGACCACCTCGTCTCCTTCGTCGGGCACGAACCAGGTGCCGCGCTCGTGGCCGGCGTCGAGAGTCGCCCGCCGCGCCCAGACCTCGTTGCCGAGCTCGGGGACGAACACGCGCAACCTGCCCCGCCGCTTCGGGTCGCTGGGCTCGACGACCACACCTTTGTAGACGGCGTTCTTGTCGCTCATCGCGGCCTCCTCGTCTCGATCCAGGTCGCGGACACCTTACGAGGGGGCACTCCAAGGCCGCGTACGATTCGCCCATGGCGACGACCGACCGGCGCGAGACCGACTCGGGGATCGAGGTCAAGCCGGTCTACTCGGCGGACGACGCGCCGGACGGGCTCGAGCCGCCTGGGGAGTTTCCGTTCACGCGCGGGCCCTACCCCGACATGTACCGCGGCCGGCCGTGGACGATCCGCCAGTACGCCGGCTTCGCGTCGGCCGAGGAGACGAACCAGCGCTTCCGCTACCTGCTCGAGCGGGGACAGACCGGGCTCTCCGTCGCGTTCGACCTGCCGACGCAGCTCGGCTACGACTCCGACGACCCGCGCGCCGCCGGCGAGGTCGGGCGCACCGGCGTCTCGATCGACTCGCTGGCGGACATGGAGCTGCTGCTCGAAGGGCTCCCGCTCGGCGAGGTCTCGACCTCGATGACGATCAACGCGCCGGCGGCGTTGCTGCTCCTGCTGTACGAGCTCGTGGCCGAGGGTCAGGGCGTGCCGCCGGAGAAGCTGCGGGGCACCGTCCAGAACGACATCCTCAAGGAGTACATCGCGCGCGGGAACTACATCTTCCCGCCGCGGCCCTCGATGCGGCTCACGACCGACCTCTTCGCCTACTGCGCGGAGCGGCTGCCGAGCTGGAACACGATCTCGATCTCCGGCTACCACATCCGCGAGGCCGGCTCGACGGCGGTGCAGGAGTTGGCGTTCACACTTTCCAACGGCATCGCCTACGCGCAGGCGGCCGTCGACGCGGGGCTCTCGCCGGACGAGTTCGGCGAGCGGCTCTCCTTCTTCTTCAACGCGCACAACCACTTCTTCCAGGAGGTCGCGAAGTTCCGGGCGGCGCGGCGGTTGTGGGCCGAGATCATGCGCGACCGCTTCGGGGCGACGAACCCGAAGGCGCAGGCGCTTCGCTTCCACGCGCAGACCGGCGGGTCGACGCTGACGGCGCAGCAGCCGGAGAACAACGTCGTGCGCGTGGCGGTGCAGGCCCTTTCCGCCGTGTGCGGCGGTGCCCAGTCGATCCACACGAACTCGTTCGACGAGGCGTTGGCCTTGCCGACGGAGCGGGCGGCGCGGATCGCGCTGCGGACGCAGCAGCTGCTCGCGCACGAGGCCGGCGGCACCGACACGGCCGATCCGTTCGGCGGCTCGTACTTCATCGAGTCGCTGACGGACGAGCTCGAGGAGCGCGCGCGCGAGCTGATCGCGCGCGTGGACGAGGCCGGCGGCGCGGTGGCGGCGGTCGAGCAGGGCTTCGTCCAGGGCGAGATCGAGAACGCCGCCTACCGCTACGCGCAGGAGGTCGAGGCGGGCGAGCGCGTGATCGTCGGCGTCAACCGGTACGAGGACACCGGGACGGAGTCGGAGGAGATCGAGCTGCACCGGATCGACCCGGAGGCCGAGCGGCGCCAGCACGAGCGCACGGCGCGGGTGCGGGCGGAGCGGGATGCTGCGGCCGCGGAAGAGGCACTCGCGCGCGTGCGCGAGGCAGCGTCGGGGACCGAGAACCTGCTCTCGCCGCTACGCGAGGCGCTGCGGGTGCGCTGCACGATCGGCGAGATCTGCAACGTTCTTCGCGACGAGTTCGGCATGTACGACGCCCAGCGGTCGCCGTGACCAACCGCGCGTAGCGCTCCGGACGAGCGCCCCTCACTACGGTTCGCCCGGCCTCCTCCCCGAGGCGAGCGTATCGGCGAAGTCCGCGCGCGTCTGTGACGCGGGTGTCACGGAAGCGTCAAGCTTGCGCGCGCCGTGCGGATCCTGCTCGTCTCGCAGATGTACCCGGGCCCGGACGCGCCCGACCTGGGCGTGTTCGTCGCTCAGCTCGAGCGCGCGCTGCTCGAGCGCGGCCACGAGATCGAGCGCGCCGTGCTCGACTCGCGCGCCGGCGGCAAGCGGCGCTACCTGACGCTCGCGCGCCGAGCGCGCGAAGCCGCCAGGCGCTTCCGGCCCGACGTCGTCTACGCGCACTTTCTCGTGCCGACGGGCCTCTTCGCCGGGTTGGCCTCCAGTGCGCCGCTCGTCCTCACCGCCCACGGTCGCGACGTGCGCAACGTCGGCGAGATCCGCGGGATCGCCCCGCTCACCCGGCGCACGGTCCGCCGCGCCGCGGCCGTGATCGCCGTCTCGGACTACCTGCGCCGCGAGCTCGAGGCCAAGGTCCCGGAGGCCGTGGGCAAGACGCAGGTGATCGATTCGGGCGTGGATCTCGAGCGTTTCACCGTCGAGCCGGCGCCCGACGGCGGTCCGCGCTTCCTCTGCATCGGGGCGCTGAGCGAGCGAAAGAACGTCGTGCGCCTGGCCGACGCGTTCGAGCGCCTCGGCGAGGGGACGCTCACCTTCCTCGGCGACGGCGACCTCCGCGGCCGCCTCGAGGGGCGGCCCGACGTCGAGCTCGCGGGTGCCGTCGCGCACGATGAGATCCCGGCGCGGATCGCGCAAGCCCACGTCGTCTGCCAGCCGAGCCTGGTCGAGCCCTTCGGCCAGGCGGCGCTGGAAGGGATGGCCTGCGGCCGCTCCGTGGTCGCGACGGCGATCGGCGGGCCACCCGAGTTCGTGCCGCCCGAGGCCGGTGTGCTCGTCGACCCGCTCGACGTCGAGGCCCTGACCCGCGCGCTGCGCACCGCGGCCGCGCTGCCGTGCCCGAACCCCGCCGCGCGCGCCGCCGCCGAGCGTCACGATGTGCGCGAGCAGGCCCGGCGCGTCGAGGAGGTGCTCGAGCGCGCCGCGTCCGAATCGCGCTGAATTTCGTTTCAACAAGCAAGACCCCCGCCGCCGTCCCTATGCCAAGCAGGAAGATCAGCGTCCTCATCGCCGACGACCACCGCCTGTTCGCGGAGGCGCTCGAGGCGATCCTCGCGTCGGAGCCGGAGATCGAGGTCGTCGGCCGCGCCCGAAACGGAGAGGAGGCGGTCGAGCAGGCGCTGGCCCTGCGCCCGGACGTGATCCTGATGGACATCGCGATGCCCGGGGTCGACGGCGTGGAGGCCACGAAGCAGATTCGCCGGATGCAGGAGGGGGTCCGGGTGCTGATGCTGACCGGCTCGAACTCCCGCACCGACGTCGCGCGGGCGCGCGAAGCCGGCGCAGCCGCCTACGTCACGAAGGACCGCATCGCCGCCCAGCTGATCGAGGCGATTCGAGACCTGGCGGCATGAATCTGGCTATCCTGGGCGCGCGATGCTCCAGCTCGACGCCGTTATCCAGGTGCTACTCTCCGCCGCGCTGATCGCGCTGATCCTGATGCATTCGGGGCGCGACACCGGCTTCGGCGGGATGGGCTTCACGCCTGCCTCGCAGGGCGGGACGCACATCGTCGAGCGGAACCTCACGCGCCTGACGATCGCGGTCGCGATCCTGTTCACGGCGAACACCGTTCTGCTCTTCCACCTGCTCCAGTAGCCGGTGCACAGCCGACGAGCGGCGGCGCTCGCCGTGCTCGCGCTGGCGGCCGCGGGCTGCAACTCGTCCGCGCCGAGGCGGGCCGTGCCGCTGCCCACGAGCGGGCCGGCGAACGTCGTCCGTGTGGCCCTCGCCGACGTGCTCTGGCCGCTCGAGCCCGAGCGAGCGCACACGCGGGACGAGATCGTCCTGGCGCGAATGCTGTTCTCGACGCCGCTCCGCACCGACGCAAGCGGCGCGTTGCGGCCGGGCCTCTGCACGAGCTGGCGCGAGACGGGCACGACCTGGCGCCTCCGCTGCCGGCATGCCGGCGCGATCGCGGCCCAGCTGCGTCGGGCGAAGCTGTTCGAGGCGCGTCGCGTCGACGCGCCCGACGAACGCACGCTCGTCGTGACGCCGCTCCACCGCGACCCCGACCTCCCGTACCGGCTGACGCAGGTCGCCGCCGCGCCGCCGGGGGTGCCCGGACCGTTCCGGCTCATCTCGGCAAGCCCGACTCGCGTGGTGACGGAGCGGAACGGAATGCGCATCGAGGTGCGGAAGCTGCAGCCGTTCCAGGCGCTGCGGGAGTTCCGCGCCGGCCGGCTGGACGAGGCGCCGGTCCCGCTCGGTGACATCCGGGCCGCAAGGCTCGACCGCCAGCTCGGGCCGGCGGTTCGCGTCCGGCGGCTGCTCGCGGCCGACGCGGTCATCTTCGGCCCGGGGGTCCCCCCGAACGTGCGCGGCGCCTACGACGACACGGCCGACCGCGCCGACTACCAGGCGCTCGTCCCCGAGTTCGAGGCGCCGCCGGCGGAAGACCTGAACAACCGCGGCCGGCCGAGCGCGGCCGACGCCGCGATCGCACTTCGCGAGGCACGCAAGCGCATTCCGTCGCTCCCGAAAATCGCCGTGCACTTCGCCGAGCCCAAGGACCCGACCCTTGTGTACGGGACGAACCTGCTCGTCGCGGCCTGGCGCGACCTCGGTCTCGGCGCGGTCGTCGGCGGTGGGAGCGAGGCGCGTCTCGAGCGCATCGCCGCCCCGTATCCGAAGCCTCGGTCGCTGGAGCAGTTCGTGGGTGACCCCGACCTCGTCGTCCCGATCGCGTGGGTCGCCGATGCGCGCCTGGTCTCGCCGCGCCTGCGTGGCTGGCGCGAGGACGACCTCGGCTCGGTCGACTACGGGCGGGTCAGACCCCGGGGCCCGAGCCCACGCCGGTGACGTCGAAGCGCGCCGTCGCCACCGCAGGCGAGAGCAGCCCGGTCGGGTAGCGCTCGTCGTAGTACGCATTCTGGTTGATCAGAACCGGTTCGCGAGTCAGGCCGGGGAGCTCGGCCAGCAGCTGCGGCACGGAGACGGTGAAGCGGAGGTTCACGAGCGGGTCGGCGACCCGGCCGCCACGGACGCGGAAGGTCCCGTCGCGGGTCATCCCGGTGATGATGCCCTCACGTGGGTCGACGATGCTCAGGTAGTGCAGGCGCGTGACGTAGATCCCGTCGCCGAGCGTCTCCGCTAGCTGCGCGGGCGTGTCGGCCTCGCCGCCGGCCACGGAGAGCGCAAACGTCAGCGGGCCCCAGTGCCGCAGTGAGCTCGGCGGCGCGTTGCCGGTGGTCTCGCGTCCCGCGCGCTTGGCCGTTACCCGGTCCCACACGACCCCGTTGAGCACACCGTCCTCGACGAGCTGCACGCGCTGCTTCGGCGTGCCCTCGAAGTCGAAGGCCTTCGGGAACCCGCGCGGGTCGAGCGCGTCGTCCGCGAGCGAGAAGCGCTCGTCGAAGACCTTCGTGCCGAGCTTGTCGAACGCGTAGCTTCGCTCCTCGAGCAGCCCTTGCCCGCTGAAGGCGTCGTACGAGAAGTAGGCCAGCAGCTCGGCGAAGGCCGGCGGCTCGAGCACCGCCGGGTAGGACCCCGGCTCTAGCTCGACGGCTCCGCGCGTCTGCTTCGCCTTCTCGACCGCCGCCGAGGCCGCTTCTGCGGGGTCGACGTCTCCCGCGCGCCAGCCTGTCTGCTCCGCGTAGCCGGAGGCGCCGTCGACGGCGGCGAGCGCGAGCACGGCGACGTCGGTCGTCGCCTGCGATACGGACAGGCCCGTTGTCGAGGCGAGCGCGAGCTCGGTGACGCCGCTCGTGAAGAAGCCGTAGAGGTCGAGCTCGGACGCCTCGATCGCCGCGGCCGCGAGTCGCGCCTGGTCCTCGGCCCCGAGCGCCGCGGCCTCGTCGTCGAAGCCCTCGACGGCCGGAAGCTCGGCCGCGGGGGCGAGACCGGGGAAGTCCGGATCCTCGGGCGCGGCGTCGGCGGACTCGGACGCGCGGGCGGCGAGCTCGCGCAGCCCTTCGTCGTCCGTGCGGTTCGCGGAGGCGATCCCGAGCCGGCCGTCGCGCACGATCTGCAACTCGACGACGTCGTTCTCGACCAGCGTGGGCTGATGCACCTCCGAGCCCGCGAAGCGCGCCAGGCCGGACCGCTCGCTCTGGACGACGACCAGTGCCTCGTCGCCGTCGGCCGAGCGCAGCGCCCGTTCCGCGAGGTCGAGCCCGCTCACTGCTTGAAGCCGACCTGGACGTTGCGGAACCGTGCGGGCGAGGCGCCGTGCGAGACGTGCGCGTGCTGGCCGGGCTGGCCCTTGCCGCAGTTGGTGAGGCCCAGCAGCCTCCACTCCTCGGGGCCACCCACCGCGTCGAGCGAGCCCCAGAAGACCGGCGTCTGACCGGTGTAGGTCGCGTCGCGCAGCATCCGCCCGAGCTTCCCGCCTTTGATCTCCCAGGCGATCTGCGTGCCGAACTGGAAGTTGAGCCGCTTGTCGTCGATCGACCAGCTCTTGTTGGTCTGCAGGAAGACGCCCTCGTCGACGCCGGCGATGAGCTCGTCGAGCGAGCCCTCACCGGGCTCGAGATGGAGGTTCGTCATCCGCACGAGCGGCATGCGGCTCCAGCTGTCGGCGCGCATCGAGCCGCCCGAGCCGCTGCCGATCCGAGCGGCGGTCTCGCGCGAGGTGAGGAACCCGCTCAGGATCCCGTCCCGCACGACCGGCTCGCGCCCGGCGGGCACGCCCTCGTCGTCGAAGGCGAAGGAGCCGAGGCCGCCGGGGGTGGTCGAGTCGGCGGTGATGTTCATGTGGTCCGAGCCGTAGCGCAGCGAGCCGAGGTCGTCCGCCTTGAGGAAGCTCGTCCCGGCGTAGGCCGCCTCGGTGCCGTAGACGCGGTCGAGCTCGGTCGGGTGGCCGACGGACTCGTGCACCTGCAGGCCGGTCTGCTCCGCGTCGATCACGACGGTCGTGATTCCGGACGGGCACTGGTCGGCTCGGAGGAGCGCCGCCGCCTGCTCGCCTACGCGCGGCGCCTCGCGGTCGAGCCCGAGCTGTTCCACGAACTCCCAGCCCGCCTGCGCGCTCGAGCCGCCGTGGGCGCTCGGGTAGCTCCGGATCTGCGTCACGCCGTCGCGCGCCGCCAGCGCGTCGACACCGCCGCCGCACTCGACGATCTCCTGCTCCGTCGAGGCGCCGTCCGACGACACGAAGAGCTTGTGCTCGCGCTGTGCGCGGACCGAAGCGGAGGTGACCTTCACGTCCTCGTGCTGCAGGGCCTCCTCGGCGCGCAGGCAGAGCTCGACCTTCTCCGCGACGGGCACGGTGAACGGGTCGCGCGCGACGACGGTGCGGAACTCGCCGCGGGCCGGTTCGACCGCGGCAAGCGCGCGAACGTGTCCGCCCGGCGCGGCCTTCGCGAAGGCGACCGCCTTACGCGCCGCCTCCTGCGCGCCGTTCTCGTCGAGCTGCCGCTCGCCGGCGAACCCCCAGGCGCCGTCGACGAGTACACGCACCCCTATCCCCTGGGTCTCGCTGTCGTCCAGCCGCTCGACGCGGCGGTTGCGTGTCCCGACGACTTGCGAACGCCGGACGACCACGCGCGCGTCCGCGTAGGACGCCCCCGCACCCAGAGCTGCTGCGACCGCCTCCTCGGACAGCTCAAGCACAGCGGCGTACCTTAGGCGATCCCTCGAAGGCAGGGTGGCTCGCTGCGTGTCACCACCGGTATCAGACGGCCGCGTGGGCAAAGCCCACACGGCCTCTCTGGTCGGCGCCGCCAAGTCGGCGCCTTCGGGTTCGCGAGGGGCGTGGAAGTCGTGGCTAGAATGGCCGCCGCGCGCTGGTGGCGGAATTGGTAGACGCGCAAGGTTGAGGGCCTTGTGGGGTTAACACCCCGTGGAGGTTCAAGTCCTCTCCAGCGCATCGTGGAGCAGCGTCT
>Ga0126377_10004660_pt1 | contig 10018 bp, 10 predicted proteins | sample PanSoiMetPlot_22_FD_92647 | JGI IMG/M metagenome (GOLD analysis project Ga0126377, IMG submission 92647) | Tropical forest soil microbial communities from Panama - MetaG Plot_22 | ecosystem: Environmental > Terrestrial > Soil > Tropical forest > Bulk soil | place: Panama | collected 2016-02-17 | reverse complement strand
ATAGTCGGAATGGCCCCCGTTGACGAGCAGGATGAGATCAACGATGAGCGGGCGATCGAATTCGGCAGACAGGCCGAACGGCTGGAGAATGAGCGCGGCGTCCCCCTCACCCGCAAAGAGATCGCAGCCTTGGCAGCCGATCAAGTCGGCACCGACCCCGACGTTCCGGAGGCTTACGACAGGATCATCGACCGGAGTCTCTCCGACGACGACGGCCGTCGCGCGCTGCTCGCCGAGCACATGGAGGATGCAGGCGACGGTCTGGACGAAGCAGCACAACCAGCGGAGAACGTGGAAGCGGAGGCGGCGTGAGCATTTCCGTCCGGCCCCCGGAAGCGACAGGGAGCCCGCCGGGCCTAGCCTGACCGGGGGAAACGCAGGCGATGGGAAAGCCGCTCCCGACCTACGACGAGGAGGCCGTCGAGCGCGGTCTGTTGGCCCTCGCGGAGTGCGGCGGCAATAGCGAACATGCCGCGAGGCTCCTCGCCGAGGACGGGTTGCCGATCGACGCCCGCACCCTCCGGCGTTGGCGCAGGGACACCTACCCCGAGCGGTATGAGCGGGTCCGACAAGAGGCCTTGCCACGGATCCGGCAAGCCGCCGCCGACGCGCACCTGGCCCTATCGCGGCGGCAGATCGCGCTCGCCGGGGAAATGACGGATCGGCTCGCGCACAAGTACGGCGAGATCCCGGCGAGAGATCTCGCCGGGTCGCTGCGCAACGTCAGCGTCAGCTCGGCGGTTCACAGTGACAAGGCAGCGTTGCTCGACGGCCAGCCAACCGCGATCGTCCGGCGTGACTTCGGCGAAATCAAAAGGCTGCTGCGTGACAAGGGGATCGTCCTGGACGGCACGGCGGTCGAGATCGATCCGGCGGCGGAGCTGCCGCGCGCAGCGGAGCCCGAGCCCGGCAGCGCCGAGACAGACGAGCAGGCTGCAGAACCGTAGGCGTCGCAGTGCTCGTGCCCGGCTGCGGGTCCGACCGGGAGCGAGCCTAGCCTTGTCGCGTGGCAGACGAGCGGGACAGCCGTGTCGATGAACTGTTCGACCAGCTCATGGAGCGGGCGAGAGCGTATGAGCCGAATGAGATGGTGCCCGGCCAGCCGACTGCGGTCGGATTCACTTCGACACTCGTGCGCGAGATCGCCGAGCTGAAAGAGCGGGTCGAGCGGCTGGAGCAGGGCAGCGACTGAGGCCGCAACACCGGGTCCGCGTGGACCCACCCTGGACCCACCCCCCCGATTACAGGCACGGATCGAAGCAGGCAGCGGATGCTGAATCCGCATGTCAAAGGCACCCCCCCTCCCCGTCCAGGCCCGGCACCCGCCATGCTCGATCGATGAGGTTGTGAGCTGATGAGGCGAGCCCGAGATTTGAGATCACGATCTCGCCGCTTGCGAGCTGAGGGGGGCGGGGGCTTGGGCGAGGGGCCGCGTGCGCCGGTACATATATACATGCCCGTCCCATAGGCCCAGCGCACAAACGGCCCAGGGAAACGGCCCCCGTTTCCGTCCGGTGGGCTCCGTACGGTGCTCCTGTCGCGCCGTCCTTCGCGACAGATGAATCTGAGCGGGCACCGTTGCCGGTTGGTCGGTAGCGGTGCCTAGCCGTTTTGGGGAAGGAATCTCCGCCCGTTGCGGCGCTTTTTCTCGGCATTTCCATCCCGGTCGATGCGTACGTTCGGGAACGACCCAAAGCAGGGTTCTCAGATTCCATGAAGGCCAAGGACAAAGGACGACACGATGTTCCTCTCCAACGACGGGACGCTCCCTAACGGGCGGACCCAAGACACGGACCCCCAGGGTCCGAAGATCCAGCACTCCCCGACCAGCCTGCGAACGCCCGAGCAGCGGGCAGCGCGTCGGGCTCAGATCGCGCAACGGCTCGCAAAGCGCGCAGAATCCAACCCCGACCCCGATCGCGTCCGGGGGATGGTCACAGCGCGCAGGGCGCGGCGTCGGAGCCCGACCGCCCTCCCCTGCCTGGCGTTTCGCCCCCATGTCTCCGTGCGCCGCCCGCGCGCACCAGGAACAGCGACGAGTTCCTCATCGAGAACGGAGCATCGCGCCGGTCGAGATGTAGCGGATCCCGACGACCCTGACGACGGGGGGCCTGGTTGGTGGCGATGCGAGCCGTTGCTTGGCCTGCCTGATCTCCACCGGCTCACGGCGAAGCTCGACAAGGAGGAACGCGAGCAGCTCTATGCGTGGCTGCCGCGTGACCTGCAGGTACGGCTCCTGCGCACCCTGCGGGCAGCGATTGAAGCGGAGCGCGAGCTGTGAGCGCCGTTCAAGCAGTTCTCGACCGACTGGAGTCCGTGCGACCGGCTGGACCCGACAAGTGGATGGCCCGCTGCCCGGCTCACGATGATCGGACTCCGAGCCTGTCAGTGGCCGTCGGCGACGAGAGCAAGGTGCTGCTCAAGTGCCACGCCGAATGCCCGGTCGAGGCGATTGTCGCGGCGATCAATCTCGACATGGCGGACCTGTTCGACGGCGACGCGAGGAGCAACGGCAGTCGCCCGGAGATCGTCAGCACCTACCCCTATTGCGACGAGGATGGGGCGCTGCTGTACGAGGTCGTCAGGTACTGGCCGAAGGCGTTTAAGCAGCGAAGGCCCGACGGCGCGGGCGGCTGGATCTGGAAGCTCGGCGATACCCGCCGCGTCCTGTACAGGCTGCCCCAGGTTCGCGCTGCCGCTGAGGCCGGGAAAACGGTTCTCGTTGTCGAGGGGGAGAAAGACGTTCACGCCGCCGAGAAGCACGGCAAGGTCGCGACCTGCAATGCGGGCGGCGCAGGCAAGTGGAGGTCGCAATATTCGGAGGCGCTTCGCGGGGCGCGGGTCGCGATCGTCGCCGACGCCGACACTCCCGGCCGCGACCACGCGCGCGCAGTAGCCCGAACGCTCGACGGGATCGCCGCTGCAGTGAAGCTGCTCGAACCGGCCGAGCCCCATGGGGACATTTCCGATCACCTGCGGGCGGGTCGGAAGCTCGCCGAGCTGGTCGAATTCGGCACCAGGGCCAGCACCGAAGACGAGCCCGAGACGGCTCCGGAGCCTTCGGTTTCAACCCCCACGGTTCCGGTGCCGGATCTCGCCGAGCTGCTTGACGGCATCGCCACCACGATCCGGAAGTTCGTGGTGATGAGCGACGCCCAACGTGACCTGGCGGCGTTGTGGGTGCCCCACAGTCACGCGATCGCGGCTGCCGATAGCACGGCCTATCTGGAAGTCTCCTCGCCCGAGAAGGAAAGCGGCAAGTCTCGGTTGTTGGAGTGTTTCGCGCAGCTCGTACCGCGACCGCTGGAGGCAGCGAACGTCTCCGACGCCGCTCTTTTCCGTTCTCTCGGCGGCGACGGGCTACCTGCGACGTTGCTGTTCGATGAGGTCGATGCGATCTTCGGCCCGAAGGCACGCGATCGCGAGGATCTACGCAGCCTTATCAACGCTGGCTGGCGTCGCGGTGCGATGGCTCACCGATGCGTCGGCGAGGGTTCCCGACAGGAGGTTGTCGCCTTCCCGGTCTTCGGTGCCAAGGCGCTGGCCGGGATCGGCGAATTGCCGGAAACGGTCGCTTCGCGCTGCATCCCGATCCGGCTACGGCGGCGCGCACCGGATGAGCCCGTGGCCCGTGGCCGTTACCGAGACATTGCCGCTGCCTGTAAGCCGCTGCGCGAGGCCGCTGCAGCCTGGGCGGCAGCCAACGCCGAGAGGCTGAGGACTGCCGATCCGGAGCTGCCCGACGCGCTTTCAGATCGCGCGCAGGATGGGGCCGAACCGCTGCTGGCGATCGCCGACGCGGCCGGAGGCGACTGGCCGAGTCGAGCGCGCAAGGCACTCGTCAAGTTGCACGCTGATCGCACCGAGGACGGCGAGTCCTGGGGGGTCCAGGTCCTCGCCGACATAAAGACCGGTTTCGGGGATCGAGGGCAAATCCGCACTGCCGATCTGCTCGCCTGCTTGAAAGCCGACGATGAGGCCCCCTGGGGCTCCTGGGGGAGGGGTGACGGCGGGTTGGATCCGCGCGGGCTCGCAAACCTGCTGAGGCCGTACGGCATTCGCTCGGCCGATGTTCACGTCGAAGACGACGAAGGCCGGAAGACGCTCAAGGGCTACGCGAGAGCCGATTTCGAGGACGCCTGGGACCGCTACCTGCCCCCTGATCCCGGTTCTATCCGCGCCAAGCGCGCCAATGGCTCTACAGAGCCAAAAACCGAGGGTTCCTATCCGCGCCAGAAGGGGGAGTTGGCGCGGATAGAGATCGGCCGCAAACCGCATGGGAAAGCCGATGGCGCGGATGGCGCGGATGGGAGGCGAAAGAGAGGGAATACGGCGTGTCCGAGCCACCCCGAGTCGCCTGCTCCCGGTTGCCGCTACTGCGCTGCGAAGTGGCCCGAGTCCGGAAGGGGGGGCGAGTAATGGACGGCCGCCGATGTGTTTCATGTGGTCGGCCCTTGTCCGGCCGCCGAGATCGTCTGACCTGCGGGCCTGCCTGCAGGGTCGCAAAAGCGCGCGGGATCGTGAAAGCCGACCGGGCCTGTGCGTTCTGTGGCAGCTCGTTTCGCCCGAGTCGTTCCGATGCGATCTTCTGCCCCTACTGCAGCCGACGCCGACCATGGCGACCGACCACACCGGCGTGGACCCGTCTCGACCGTCTCGACGGCCCCCTCCTCGTCGCGTCCATCGAGGAACGGATCCAGCATCCGAAGCTCTCCGAACGCGACCGCCGCGCCTTGGACCGCTGGAGAGCTGGAGGCATGGCGAAGCTCGATACCGCCGATCGAGTTCTGGTCGGGCTCGGCATGTTCCTCCGGGAACTCCCGGACGCCGTGTGGATCGAGAGGGGATCACGATGATCGACGGCAACGGAGGCCCTCCAGGGATCGAGATCCCGGACTCGCTGCTCGACCACCTGGCGACCATGATCGCCGACCGGCTGGCAGAACGGCTAGCGCCGCCAAAAGAGCCGTACATGAACAGCCAGGAGGCGGCGGAGTATTTGGGATTCAAGGGCCGAACCTTCAGTAAGAAAATGTCCGAACTAGCTGAATCGGGTCGAGTTGCCACCTACCGCGACGGGAACAGGCTCTTGTTCCGCAGAGAGGATCTCGACGAGTACGTGGCGGCCCCTCCCGATCGGTTCCGGTGATTCCGGTGTTACTGTTCACTGCAACGAAAGTGGGGCCGCGTGCTTGCGACACCGGCCCCGTGGCACCGGGTCAAGGGTCGCTCGCCCCGGTACGCGGGACAGGCTATCGCCCCCGTGGCCCCCTCAATCAGAGGAGGTTTTGACATGGTGGCACCACTGGAGAAAACGTCGGTTCCCGGCGTTTACAAAAGGGGCCGAAGGTACGTGCTCCGGTACCGATCCGGGGGCGTGCGTTACAGCGAGAGCTGTAGAACGCTCGCCGAAGCTCGCGAACGAAAGCGAGCACGGGAGCATGCTCGCGACATGGGCGAACTGGATCGGGTTGCCGAAGCCCGGCAGCCCTTCCGCGAGTTTGCCGAGCAGTGGGTCGAGCGGTATCACGGATCCGGCCGGGGGTTTACCGATTCCACCAGGCGCGAGTACCAACGCGATCTGGTCAGGTACGCGTACCCGCGCCTTGGCGATCTGCGGCTCAGCTCGATCACCCCGAAGATCATCGCCGAGTGGGTCGCATGGCTGGCCGACGACGCCGAGCAGGGGAAACGGGTCGCGGTCGAAAAGCGCGCGGCGAAAGCGGCCAAGCTCGGAGTTCGGCCGTCCTCCCTGCCACTGGACCCGAAGCCGAAGCGGCTGAGCGATCAGACCATCAAACGGATCGTCTGCCCCGTCCGCGCGGCTTTCTCGTCGGCGCGCAGGGAGGGCTTGCTGCGGTCGAATCCGGTTGATGGAGTCGTCCTGCCCTACCGGCCTCAGATCAAGGACGCGGAAGTCGAGCGGGCGAAGGCCCCGACCAGGGCGCAGCTCGCCGCGTTCTTTCTCGTCTGCCCGCCGCGCTGGAAGATGTTGTTTCTGGTTTTGGCATCGAGCGGCGTCAGATGGGGCGAGTTGGCCGCGCTGCGCTGGAAGGATCTGCAGCTCGACGGATCCGAACCGCACCTGCGAGTCCGTAGGGCCTTGGCCCGCCCGGAGCCGGGGAAACCGCTCACGTTCAAGGTGCCCAAGAGCCGCTTCGGCTGCCGCGATATTCCGCTCGACGTGAATCTCTGCCGGGCTCTACGGGAGCGGCGGCGATCGGCGACCTTTGCCACTGACGACGATCTCGTTTTCCCGGACCGGCGGGGCGGGCCGCTGCGGCAGGAGAATCATCGACGGAGAGTCCTGCAGCCTGCTGCGCAGGAGGCCGGGATCCCATGGCTCGGCTACCACGGATTCCGACACGCCTACGCGTCGATGCAGATCGAGGGGGGGCGGAACCTGCGGCAGCTCCAAGCCCTGATGGGTCACCACAGCCCGACGTTCACGCTGCAGCGGTACGCGCACCTGATGGACGCCGGGGTCGGTGAGCCGCTCGATCTTGGGGCCGAGTTGGCAGGGGTCGAAGGTGGGTCCAAAGTGGGTCCACTCCCACCGGAAACGGAGGGAAACGAGGGTAACGCCGACCTCCGGGAAACTGTTTCGTAGCGCGGGATCCGGGCACCTGACCGGACTCGCGGAAACCCAAGAATCCGAATCATAATCCGCGTGTCGGGGGTTCGAGTCCCTCCTCCGGCACCTAAGAAAGCCCCGCTCAGGCGGGGTTTTTCTTTTTCCGGGGAAACGAATCGGAGGCGAGCATCGCCAAAGTGAGTCCAAAGTGGGTCCACCTGCCCCGATGCCACCCCGTTTCGGCTCCTGCCCGGATCAGATGGCGCTGGTCGCGAGGGTACGGTCGATCAACCGATGGATCAGACCGCCGAATCGACCTTGCAGCGGCGCGCGGGATCGGACGGGCTCGCCCCGGCAATCGCTTCGCACCTTCGCCGCGAGGCCGACGCTGCGGAGGCCGCGCTCGGAGGTGATGCGGCGCGCCACGTCGAGGCCCTCCGGACCTTCGCTCAGTACGTCGAGGCCCGGCCGGTGGAGGACTCGCGGATCGCGTCGCTCCACGTGCTCGGCGGGGTTCTCGGATGGGGCGGCACCGACTACGCCCCCGGTGAGCGGCAGTCGCAGCTTTTCGGCTTGCTCGGAACGGGTCGCCCCGCGCCGCTGCCGTCCGCGACCCTGGATGAGCTGGTCGGTGTTGCAATCGAGGACGCGCTAGCAGCGGCCGGAGTGAAGGCCGAGCAGGCCGACCGCGAACGCGGTCTTGCCCTAGCCGAGACTGAGGTCGCGCGAGAGGCCGCCGAGGCCGCGCAGCGGGCGATAGAGGAGCGGGACGGCCTGTCCGTCGAGGTCGCCGAGCTGCGGGCGGAGATCGCCTCTAAGGCCGCGCAGCTTGCCCACCTGCAGTCGATGATCGCCCCGACTCCGGAACCGTCCGGGCCACCGCGACGGAAACGGCTGCCAGGGCACGAAGGGATCTATTTCAAGCAAAGCGATGCGGGCAAGGTCTATGAGATCACTTGGCGCGAGGATGGTCGCCGCCGCTGGAAAACGGTCGGGACCGACCTGCAGGCGGCGCTGGCACTTCGCGAGGAAATCACCCAACCGGAGAGGGCCGCAGCATGACCGACTATGACCCCTATCCCCCTTATGAGAACTTCGACGAAGACGACGAGCTGACTGCTGAGGGGCTTGCCGAAGCCCTGCGCGGCAGCTTCGGCGTCGAGGCTCAGGCTGCGGCGTTCGAGATAGTCGGAATGGCCCCCGTTGACGAGCAGGATGAGATCAACGATGAGCGGGCGATCGAATTCGGTAGACAGGCCGAACGGCTGGAGAATGAGCGCGGCGTCCCCCTCACCCGCAAAGAGATCGCAGCCTTGGCAGCCGATCAAGTCGGCACCGACCCCGACGTTCCGGAGGCTTACGGCCGGATCAACAATCGCGATCTCGCCGACGACGACTCCCGTCGCGAGCTAATTCGTGAGCATATGGAAGACGCGGGCGACGGCTTGGACGAAGCAGCACAACCAGCGGAGAGCGCGGAAGCGGAGGCAGCGTGAGCGTTTCCAGCGGGCTCCGGGGAACGTCGGGACGCCCGCCCGCCCGAGAGATCTCGGAGTAACGCGCGCGTGGCTTGGCCCGGCGTCCCGCGTCCGTACTTCAATCCCGAACAGATCGAGCGCGCCCTACTGCGTCTGGCCGAAGCCAACGGCAACGCTGAGGTCGCGTCGCGCTCGCTGAAGACGGACGGGCTCACGATCAACCCGACCACGCTGCGCCGCTGGCGGCACGGCAAGCATGCCGAGCGCTACGCGATCGTCCGCAGCGAAGTTCTGCCCCGCCTGCAGGCGCAGGCTGCGGAGGCGCACGCCGATCTCGCAGCTCGTGAGATGGCCGTGTCGGCTGCGATGGTCGAGCGGTTGTCGAGCGAGGTTGACGAGCTGCAGCCGCGCGATCTCTCGACCGCAGTCCGCAATCTCGACGTTGGAGCCGGGATCCACCGCGACAAGGCGCAGCTCTTGAAGGGCGAACCGACGCAGGTCGTGCGGCGATCGTTTGAGGAGATCAAACGCGAGCTGAAAGCACGCGGGATCGTGCTCGACGGGACCGTGATCCACGAGGAGACAGTCGCAACGCCCGTGCCCGAACTACCGGAGGGCGACGACGAACCGGGCAGAATCGACGCCTAAGCCCCCAATTCGCCCGGTGTACCCGTTAAGTTTGGAACAGGCTGTGGCGCTCTAATGGCCTCACGGTGGCAGCCGTGGCGTCCGTCTTTGACCTTGGCGTTGGCGGGACGCTGCCTGTTCCGCAGAACAGTCTGAACGGTAAGACGGATGCCGTTCCCCCCTGGAGCAACCAGGGCAGCTACGGCTAGGGCTCCGCCCGTTCCCACCCTGTTGACACCCCCCACGGATTCGGCATGACAAGCGGGATCGCAGGCCGATCGGCGGAGATTAGATCCGCATGTCAAAGGCCCGAAACCCCCTCTTTCTTCCCGGCCCAGCACCCCGTGCTCGATCGATGGATGAGATCTGATGGAGGCGAGCCCCGAGCTGCGATCACGATCTCGCCGTTTGCGAGCTGAGGGGGGCGGGGGGCGGTTGCAGGGGGCGCAGCGCGCACGTACATATATACATGCCCCTCTCATAGATCCAGGCCACAAACGCGCCGTCTTCCATCGGCCCTACGACACGGCTCTAGGCGTGGCTGGAAACGCCCCGGATCGTTACCCCGGCCCCCGCTAATGTGACACTCGCCGTGTGTAGTTGAACGTAGGACGGCATTTTCAGCGCGAGCGCCGCTCTCCGGGGCGGCGTTTGCATTCCCGCTCGGAGCGGGTGAACGGCCCAGATTTCACGCCCCGCACTGTCGCTACCGTAGGGGGCGTGGAGTAGGGCTCCACCTGAAAATGTTCTCTTCAACCACACCGGCAAATGCGCGAGGATCTACGTAAGAGCCTGATCGCGCAGCGCGATTTCTACGCCGGGGTCAGCGGCTCCGACGAGGGGCCTGTGGTCGTCGCGTTCTACAACGCCCTGATCCGACGCCTTGACGCCGGAGAGCCGGTGAGGCTGATCACCAACGAGGCGCAGCGCAGCACGGCGGGCCGTGTACCGTTCGCGGAAGCCGAAGCCGAGAACCGGCGCAGGCGACGGGAGCACGAGCAGGCAAACCGGGTCATCGGTCGCCAACGGGAAGCGCACCCCTGCCACGAGGTCACGAGGCCGCACGTCACGCCGCGTGAGCCGCATTTCTGCCCGCGAGCACGGTCGAGTGCGTCGCGCGGCAAGAGCCGCGCTGGCCCCGGTTCAGACCCTGACGGTGAACCTCCGCCGTCGCCACGGTGGATCGCGAACTTTGACGATCTCGCCGCCGCGACGGCAGACCTAAGTGGCCCCGAACGGCTGCGGTTCTTTGAAGCCCTGCCGCAGATCGTCCAAGCCGACCTTTGGTCGAGCCTGCGCCGGATCATTGAGCGGGAGCGACTCGGATGAGCGAGCGGCT
>Ga0126377_10004659_pt1 | contig 10020 bp, 10 predicted proteins | sample PanSoiMetPlot_22_FD_92647 | JGI IMG/M metagenome (GOLD analysis project Ga0126377, IMG submission 92647) | Tropical forest soil microbial communities from Panama - MetaG Plot_22 | ecosystem: Environmental > Terrestrial > Soil > Tropical forest > Bulk soil | place: Panama | collected 2016-02-17 | reverse complement strand
GTCCTTGGCGCTGGACCCGGGCGCATCCTCGGCATGGTGCTCTCGCAAGCGATGGGTCTCACAACCATCGGCATCGCTGTTGGTCTTCTCGTCGCGCTCTTCGGCATGCGATTGTTGCAGGGACTTCTGTATGGAACGTCGACCAATGACCCAGTGGTGTACACGATGGTAACATTGACGACGCTCGGCGTCGCGTTGGTGGCGAGCTACGTCCCCGCAAGGCGCGCCGCCGGCGTCGATCCGGTCGTCGCCCTGAGAACGGCGTAAGGGTCGAGGGTCGAAGGGGGACGATCGAACTCTGTGAATCAAGCTTCATTCCTTCCTAGAGTGTGTTCATCGGGCGATACCGCGAGGTGGCTGATCGAAAACACGCCAAGATTCGTAAGTTGAAACGATTTTTGGCCATCTGACGATCGCTTCGGCTGAGGATTGCGGCTTACTTTCTGGCGTTGTCAGTGCATCAAACATCTCTAAAGGCAGGGGCGATGGCTTCTCATCCTGGTGACCGGAAAACGCTCGATGCAATGGAGGCACGTGGTGGCGACCTGTCGAAGCCGACGGAGGTCAACGACCTCGCCCGGGTCGGCTTCGAGGCTTTGGCTCAGCGCTTCGACGGTGAATTCGACGGCTGGGCGGCCGCCATCGAGGAATGAGGATCCGTTTGCGCATTGTTCGGAAAGCCGTCGCGTATGTCACTCGAAACGGACGCGTTCTCTTTTTCCGTGCCAGGGAGGCCCCGACGCTCGGTGCGGAACTTCCTGGCGGCACATTGCTCGACGGCGAGGATCCGGTAGAGGGCCTGCTCCGCGAGGCTGAAGAGGAAACAGGATTTTGCGCTTTTGGTATCCCACGGTTGCTCGGAATCGTGAACTACGATCCGAACGACGGGAAGGGTGAGATCCATCAGCGCCACTTCTTCGAGGTCCCGTTGCTTGCGGACGCACCGGCCACGTGGGAGCGCATTGTCGAGGAAGGAAACGGGCTGTTCACATTCTCGTTCTTTTGGGTGGATCGCACGACTGTCCCCTCCGATGTCTATCCCGGTCACGACGTCTTCCTCAAAGAGGTTTTGTCTCAGTACTGACATCCTCCAGAGTTGGACAAGAATCGCCATTGAACGTGCAGCCTGACGGCCGCAGTCTTACTTGAATCCTGCGTCGCCGTCTTAAGGGTTGGGCGGACAAATGACTTGCGCAAAGTGTGCTTCGCCGGCGGTTTGAAGCGCTCGACCCTCGATCCTTCACCCTCGACCCTTAGTTGGTTAAGCCAGGAGGTACGAATGCGGTGCTCGGGAATTCGCTGGCTCTGTGTCGTCATACTTGCACTCGCGTCGCCACACACCCTGTACGCGCAGCGCGGCGCGAACAGTCCCTTCCCCGGCGGTGAGAATCCCGACGGCTCACTGAGACCGACCGGCCGTCTTCAGCGGCTGTTCAGTCAGGACGCCTACACCGAATACGCACTGCTCGCTCCCGGCAGCGAACAGTTTCGCATTCGCTACTTGACCGAAGAATCGCGCGCCGGCGCGACGGAGCTCGTCAACGCGACCCGCGGCGGAAGCGAAGGGACCGACGTCGAGGTCTACGATCCGCGCACGGGCAAGCCACTGCAGTTCTCATACGAGGTTCAAGGCGAGACACACGCGATCCACGCGAAGTTCACGTCGCCCGTTCCCGCCGGCGGCATCGGACGCGTGTTGATCTACAAGACCTACAAGGACCCGCGCACTTACCAAGTCTATAACGAAGCCAATGCGGCGGCGGGCATTCAACCGGGCGACATCTCCTGGGTCCGCAGCTTGAGCGGCTATCGACTCGGCGTCATTCTACCGAAGGGCTTCGCGTTCCTGTCGTCGAACGTCGCGGCGCAGATGAGCACTCTCTCCGACGGACGCCTCGAGCTTCACTTCGCGAATCCGAGCGGCTTGAGCAACCCGCTCACCGTGCACGCGCGTCCAACGACCGTCGCGCCGACGCCGACGCCGCGTTTCACCGACATGTTCTTCGACGACGTGAAGACGTTGTACGACTTGGGCGACCCACAGACCCACACGATCAAGGTCGAGCAGATCTACAGCGACTATCGCAAAGGCGCGACGCCGCCGGTTGATTTGTTAGGATATGCTGCCTTGAAAGACGTCAGCGTCACCGATCTCGATACGGCGAAGCCACTCACGACATCGCGGCAAGGCCAAGCAACCGTCGTGCGACTCGAAGTGCCAATCGAGAACGACAAGCAGAGCGCGCATCTCAAAGTCGCCGGAACGCTAGACGATCAGTCGTACGCGGTCTCGAACGGTGTGCTCAAGTTCGATCGCACGGTGAAAGGGCTGCGCAACACCATTCTTCTACCAGCGGGTTGGGAAGTGACGTCAGTCTCGCAGTCGGGAACGGTCGGCGTCTACATGGGGCGCGTGTTCGTGGCGTTCGTCAATCTCAATGCGGAGAACAGTTACCGCGTCGCGATCACCGCGAAGACAGGGGTTAGGTAGCTCTATGCCGAGACCGAGCCTGCGGGCATTAGATCGCGTTCGTGATTTCGGCAGGTTTCAAGGTGGGAGTGCCGTATTGCTCATCGGCCTCGCCGCGGCGGGGTGCGACCCGCATTACGGCGTCGGGCGCAAGGCTAAACTCGACAGCCTCCCGTCACTTTCGAGAGTTGATTCGATCATAAGAAGCGTGCCCGGAGTTCGGGCTGTCCAATACTCCGCTATGGAATTGGGTCGGCGGATTACCACTCACGGTTTAGAGCAGCGCCCGGACTCCGCTTTTACGTTTGTCTATACGACCAGCGCGAACCTGTGGGCGAGCCTCTCCTTTGAGGTAGACTATCAACAGCGTGTTAGCTACTCCCAGTCTTCGTCGAGCGTATTTCATCGAACTGCCCAAGAGATGAACCAGGCCGCCACGCTTCTGAGGGACGTCGAGATGCGGCTCGACAACGGCCGGGCCTTACCCGGTCTCCGCCATCCGGTCACCGAGTGGTGCGATGAGACACGCTGCCGCTAGCCACACTGCCGGTGTCGATCATGAGAACCTGCTAACGAGATGACTATACTGCCCAGTCGGATAGGTGCGAGATACTTGGCGAGCATTGCAATCGTAGGTGCGCTTGCGTGCGACCTAACGACAAGTCCCTTGCCTGCTGGTGCCGTGCCTTTTGCCGCACCGCCGGCATATGAGCTCTGGTGGCGGATGACGGAGACCTGCTCCGGGCGCCAAGGCAAGCTTGAAAACGTGTCCTGGTACGTCGTGCCTGGCGTCGATAGGGTGACAACCGCTTCGGGAGAGGTTGTTCAATCTTTTTGGCAGACGCAGAGCCACCGCATAATTCTGGCGGAGTCTGTACGGTTTGACGGTCCGGTCGTGCGCCACGAAATGCTTCACGCGCTACTTCGGGACGTTCCGGGCCATCCACGCGACGAGTTCCTTTTTCGTTGCGGCGGGATCGTCAATTGCCCTGCGGTGTGCCTCGACAGTGGGACCGCCGATCCGGCTGACCACAGTTCCTCCACTTTTCTACCAGCGGATTCGCTGGAGGTGAGCGCCTCTTTAACTCCGACGACGCCGAGCACCAATCTTTACGGCGGCCAATTCGCGGTGATCGTAAGTGTGACCAACAAGCGAGCAATTTCGGTGTCAGAGAACAGTGGAATAGGACACCTTTTTGGATATCGAATCGAGGGACCGAGCTTGCTCATTAAACGGAGTTTAGGGGGCTGGGACCCGGAGCCGGCTACTTTTCTCGCGGGACAGACGAAGGTGTTCGCGTTCGATCTAGCCGTGGGAGACTTCGTCTGGCCCCCGGACACTTTGGAGCTTTGGCCGAGCTTCGCTGATTACGAGGCCAAGGCCCCTCTGCGATTCACTGTCGATCCGTAGGAAGCATGGGTACGTACGGCCCTCGCAGAGGAAGCGCCGGAGCCATGAGCAAAGAACTAAGTCGCGGACCCCTGGAGGCGACATGACCGGCGAATCCACGCAGCTCGAATTTCGCAAGCACCGCGAACGCGCTGTTCGACACGCCGGTTACAGCGTGCTGGTGCCGGGCCTCGGCCAGATTGCACAACGACGCTTCAGTGCCGCACTCCTGCAGTTCGGAACAGCAGTCGCCTATACTACCGCGGCAATCGGGCTTGGAAACCCACGTGCAGGACTTGTCGGGCTAGCATGGAATATCTGGTCAGTCGTCGACGCCTATCGTCACGAACCGGATTAGGAGACGATGGGCTTGGTCTGAGGCGTCGCGGAAACGAAGCTACACCGCCGGCGCCGGCAGCGCTCCGCTGACGAGAAAATCCTCACGCGGAAACGTAAGTGCCGAGCGGCCGAAGTAGTCGCGCTTCGTGAGCTCGACCGTTTCCCGCGTCGCGGTGCAATGCCACGTCTCGAAACCGCGCGGCTTCGCGTTGCCGAACACGGACGGAGCAAACGCGCCGATGTTGACGCCGTCTCCCACGATGTCGCGCGCCGACGCGTAGCGAAACAGCTCGACGCCTGCTCCCCGCATCGACGCGCCAAGGGATTGCGACTCCTCGTAGCGCGACGGTGACGAGATCATTTTCCGGTGCTCGTCGAACGGCGCCGATACCAGATCGATGCCGTGCGTCGACCGCACTCGTACCGTGAATGCCGTGAGCTGCGTCGCCACCACGCCGAGGTCGGCGCGCGTGCCGGCCAGAAACACGAATCGATAATAGGCGACTTCGGCGAACGCCGTTCGACGCAACTCCGAGCCATACCAAATCCCGCGCTCGTGACGTCCGCCGAAACGCGAGCCGTGCGCCAGCGGCGGATATCGGAACGGCGTCGTGAGCAGATAGTGCCCGCGGCCGTGCGTGTGGTCCGCCGGCTTGACGGCGTCGATCAGCTCCTCGAGCAGAATTTGCTCATCGACCGAATCCACGAGCTTGCGGGTCGACACCTGATGCTGAGCTTCGACGACACGCCACGGCGAGAGCCGCAGCGTCCGGAGCTCAGAGTCGCCCGCGCATCGCGTCCAGATATTGGACGACATCCACGAGTCCTTCGACGGTCCGCATGCGTTCGGCGGGGATGCCGCCGAGGTGGTCGTTTTCGGCGGTCAGCCACGATTGCGCCTGCTGCTCGTCACCGCCAACGAGCGCGTCGAGACTGCGGTAGAGGCGAAGAAATAGGAGGGCGAGCTCGCCTTCTTTCGTCCCAGGGTCGAGCCCGCGTCCAGTCTGAAGGCGGGAAACCGACGCCTCGCTGGAGCCGATCACGGCCGCAAGTTGTCGGTTGCGCAAACCGAGCCTCCCCGCAGCGGACAACACCGCCTTGGCAAGCACCATGGCTGGTTCGGGGCGACGGGAAGGCCGGACGGAGGCTGTCATCACCTGCAAGAATAATGGATAATCCTTTCATATGCAAGACCAGATGCTAGACACTGGGCACTGGGCGGCAGGCGCTAGTGGGAGGCGCTAGGGGCTCAGGCGCTCGTCCCGCACTGATCTAGTGCCTAGCGCCTAGTGCCTAGCGGCCTAAAGCAGTGTACTCTTCCACCCCATGATGAGAGGTGTTCTACTGGTCACAATGACCGCTTGCGCGACTGGCACCAGTGCCCCATCGAGGCCCGTCCCCCACAACATCCGCGCGCTGCACATCGTTCCAAAGATGTCGAAGGCGTGCCCGAGCGAAGTGATCTCGGCATCCTACGAGGTCGTCGGCGATAGCGGCACGCGCGTCACGCTCGGACGGCGCGATTTGAGTTTGCTAAAGCGATCCGGCATCGCCGCGGACCCACGGGAGGACGGAGCCTGGCAGACCGCCACCGATCCCGTCGCATCGCTCTACGACGGATTTCATCTCACCGCGGTGTTGGCAAGTGACACCACCGTCCGCGCCGACACGGTCGTCGTTCCGACGTATCGATGCCTGGTTACAGCGGTGAGGATGACGACGGAAGCGGACGCTCTGCCCAAGGCAGGGTACGTTCGCCTCGGTACGCTTCGCACACCGTTCTATGACTCCGTTGTGGTAGCGTCGATCGAGCTCGAAGGTCGGCCGCCGCGCGCCGTGGTGTTCGGTCCGACGGAGATGCGCAACGGTGCAATCGCGATCAGTGCCGCCGGCCGCGATGGCGCCCAAGGACGCGGTGGTGTGCAAGGGTCCGACGGCGGACCGTGCGAAAACGGTTCGCGCGGCGGCAACGGCGACGCGGGTTATCCCGGGGCACCCGGCGGACAGGTGGACATCATCCTGGAAGCGGGCGCGCCCTGGCTGGCCAATCTCGTGTCGATCGACAACCGAGGCGGACGAGGCGGTCCGGGAGGTCCCGGCGGAGCTGGTGGGAGCGCTGGACCGGTTCAGATCGTTGGTGGCAGAAGCTGCTCCACAAGTCCGGGCAGTCGAGGATCGCCGGGCCTTAACGGGCCGGATGGCTCACCCGGTCCGCTGCCCAAGACGACTACGATTCCGCGGTCGTTGCTCTGGTACGGCTCCCCACTCTGGAACGACATCACGGCGCGTCGTGTGCTCGGCCAGCTGGTCGAGTACACGACGCGCCCGTAGGAATCAGGCGCCCGGCGGCGGGAACCCCGCCTGCCCCTGCCCCTGCTGCTGCTCCACCTGACGCACCCTCGGCGGACGGCCATAGTTGTACTGGAAGGCGATGAACGCCGTTCGCGCGCCGAAGCTGCGCTCGGTGAGCTGCATGACTTTGTCGTCACCCACACGCACGCGGAAGATTCCCGTGTTGAACGGGTCGTTCACGCGCAGCGTCACCGACGCGGCGTCACCGTCGATCTTCTTGCGGATCGCAAAGTTCGCCATCTGCTGCGCGTCGAACTGACCGCGTTCGATCTTCATCGGCGCGCGGTACATGTACGACGCCTGCAAGATGATCGTCTTCGTGAGCTCACTCGTGCCGTTGACGCGCGCCATCCACGTCACCGCATCCGAGCCGACCGCGCTCGTCGAGCCGCCATCCGTCACCATCTTGAAGACGTTGAAGCCTCCGAAGCCGTTGAAGCGCGGTCCGAGGCGCAACGAGCCATTGAGATCCGTGCCCCACGAGTTGCTCGTTGCGAGATTCTTGAAGCTGATCGACGTCACCTCGCGGCCATCCATCACGTCCGTGGTATTGATGTCGACACGAATGATGTTCGACGTGTGCCGGAAGAACGGCGAAAGCTGAATGGTTCCCTTCGACGCATTCTTCGACAGGCCGAGCTCGAACGCGTCGGTGTACTCGGGGCTCAAGTTCGGGTTGCCGATGAAGACGTTTTGCACGTCGAAGAACGACGGGAACGGATTCAGCTCCTGCGTGCCCGGACGACGAATGCGCCGCGAGTAGCTCGCCTTGACCTGCGTCATATCGTTCACGTTGTACATCACGATGCCACTCGGGAACAAGCTCGCATAGTCGTACGGATAACTCTGCGCCGGCGCCGAGAGCTTGAAGGTGCGCGTGGCATATTCGGCGCGAAGTCCGCCCTGGAAGTCGAACTTGCCGACGCCCTGACTGAACACGCCATACGCCGCGTGCACGGCTTCATCGAACTCGAAATCGTTGCTCAGATTGCTCCGCGTCCATGTGCCCGTGCCGAGTGAGTCTTTCGTCACGAGGAAGTCGCGATCGAGCCAGCGTGCGTTGCCCTTGTATCCTGTCTCGAGCTTCGTGCGCGCCGCGAACGTCTTCACGTAGTCCACCTGACCGGTGAACTGCTTGGCGAGTGCATCGTTGTCGTCTTCCTCACCTTCGGTACGGACTGCGCTCGATACCGGCGGCGGCTGGCGCCAGAACGTCGTGAAATCCTGGTCGTGCGCGCGGTTGAAGCGAACCTCGCCCGAGAGCTCGTGCTTCCGCGGCTCGAACGTGTGCTTGAGGGCAAGATCGTAGTCGAGCATCCAGCCCTTCGCGTTCAGATTGCGCGGGCGGCTGTACTGATCGAGCAGCGCGCCGCTGCCGCTCAACTCCGAATACGCGCTCACCGACGCGTCGCCCGACGAGCGGTGATTCACCGACAGCGCGTTCGACAACACGTCGCGCGCGGTCAACTTGTAGTCGACCGTGGCATTCAGGTTCTGACCGCTGTTCTTCATCTGGCTCGAGATGTCCTGGTCGGTCGACGACAGCAGCGCGCTCAGCGCGTCGAACCGGTCGCGATCGTTGATGCCGACGACGGCCCGCGTGTCTCTCACGATGCCGACCGTCGTGAAGCTGGTCAGCGGTCCGCTCTGATAGCCGATATTCGTCGATCCGTTGTAGCGCTCGGCCGTGGAGAAGCCGGCGTTCACGGCGCCACTGAGCCCGAGGTCGACGTTCGCCTTCAGCGCGATGTTGAGGATGCCGGCCATACCCTCGGGATCGTATTTCGCCGACGGATTCGGAATCACTTCGATGCGGTCGACGATGTTCGCCGGTAGGCTCTTGAGATACGAAGCCAGCTGAGTGCCGCGCATCGGCGTGGGTCGGCCATTGATCTGCACGACGACGTTCTCATTGCCACGCAGACTGACCTTCCCGTCCGCGTCGACCTGGACGGACGGGATGGCGTCCAGCACCTCGCTCGCGTTCGCCGCCGCGGGTGCGACGGCCTTCGCCGTGTAGGAGTTGCGATCCGGCTCGACGGTGACGGCCGCGCGCTCTTCCGTCACCTCGACCGCCCCGAGCGAGACGGCGACCGGCGACAGCTTCACCGTCCCCACGTTCGCCGACGGCGCATCATTCGTAATCGTGAAATCGTTCAGCACCGGCGCGAAGCCGATGAACGTGACGCGCAACGTGTACGCGCCGGGGCGAAGCCCTTGGATGCGGAAGCTGCCATCGCCACCAGCGATCGCGCCGGCGATGAGCACGGTGGCGCCCTTCGGCCGCACCGAGACCGACGCACGCGCGATGGGTGATTCGCTCTTTACATCGACGATCTTGCCACGCACTTCACCGCTCGCGGCGGGCGCCTGCGCGCCTGGCGGGGGTTGGGTTGGCGCCTGCGCGGTGGCGAGACGGACGCCACCGACAATCACAAGGCTCAATGCGGCAACGAGTGTACGTCGCACGAGAGTTTCTCCGAGTGGAAAGAACAACGAGCTTGGAGTTGCGGGCGCCGCAACTCGCTCGCGACCTACGCTGCGTTGTTTCGCGAGTTTCATCACGCGCGCGATTCTTACAAGTCGCGCGGAAATGCGGACGGACTGAATTCGAGGAGGGCGGAGTCGCGGCGGACTGAAGTTCTGGTCTCTCCGCGCAATCCGCGAAATCCGCAGCTTAACAACCTGGTTTGAAACTGCTGTGAGCTACGGATTGCGCGGATTACGCGGATTACTTCGGAACGACGGATGCCATCGCCGCTCCAGTAGTCTGCCACCCAAGCATCCCGGTCTGATGCCAATTGACACGGCGATCGGCGGATTTTAGCAGCGACACGTTGAGCTCTACTTTCGCCCAATCCCACACGGTTGCGTTGTCATCCCTCGCTCCGCTCGGGATGACAAGAGGAGATTCGGGCTGCGAATCATGTTGAGCACGAGGCGGAGGGCGGGTCACTTCGCTGCGTCCATACATTTCGGAATGACACACATCGCCTTTCTTCAAAGACGACGCTGTGGTCGATGACGTGATCGCCGCGTTTCGGCCAGCACTCGATGCGAATTCAATCATCGTCGACCATACGACGAACCAGCCGGCGCGTACCGCCGAGCGCGCGGAGCAGCTCAATGCGAGCGGCGTGCGCTACATCCACTGCCCCGTGTTCATCGGCCCCCTGGCCGCGCGCAAAGGCGAGGGAACGATCATGGCGTCAGGGTCGCGCGCTTTGTTCGACGCCGTGCAGGAACCGCTGTCACGCATGGCAACGCGCGTCGAATACCTGGGCCAACGTCCCCGACCTCGCGGCCGTCTACAAGCTCTGCGGCAACGCGTACATCATCGGCACGAGCGCAGTGATGGCCGACGTGCTCGCCGTTGGCTCGAGCGCCGGCGTGGCGTCCGCGGACGCGCTTAGAGTTCTCGAATTCATCGACCCGACGGCTGTCGCGACGGTCCGCGGCAAGAACATGG
>Ga0126377_10004658_pt1 | contig 10021 bp, 6 predicted proteins | sample PanSoiMetPlot_22_FD_92647 | JGI IMG/M metagenome (GOLD analysis project Ga0126377, IMG submission 92647) | Tropical forest soil microbial communities from Panama - MetaG Plot_22 | ecosystem: Environmental > Terrestrial > Soil > Tropical forest > Bulk soil | place: Panama | collected 2016-02-17 | reverse complement strand
GAGGTCTACCTGGCCTGGTCGGGGTTCGCCTACGGCCGGTCCCGCCGGGGCGAGCCGGCCCCCGAGGCCATGCGCCGGCGGTTCGCCGCCATCGAGGTGGCGGTCAAGAACCAGGACAACCGCGAGCACGACATCTTCGACAGCGACGACTACCTCCAGGACCACGGCGGGATGGTCGCCGCGGTGCGGGCCCTCACCGGCCGGGCGCCCAAGGCCTGGTTCGGCGACACCTCCGACCCGGCCGCCCCCCGGGTGCGGGCGCTGGCCGAGGAGGCGGCCCGGGTCGTGCGCAGCCGGGTGCTCAACCCGCGCTGGATCGACGGCATGCGCCGGCACGGCTACAAGGGCGCCTTCGAGCTGGCCGCCACCGTCGACTACCTGTTCGGGTACGACGCCACGGCACGGGTCGTCGAGGACTGGATGTACGAGAGGGTGACCGAGAGCTACGTCGCCGATCCGGCCGTGCGAGACTTCTTCCGGGCCGTGAACCCATGGGCGCTGAGCGCGATCGCCGAGCGCCTGCTAGAAGCAGAGGCGCGGGGCATGTGGCACGCCACCGACGTCGCCCACAAGACTCTGGTGGACGCCGTCTTGGAGGCGGAAGGCTGGGAGGAGTTGCGGACATGACAGGGCGACATCGGCATCCGGGCACCCGGCCGTGACCAGCCTGGCCCGCTTCCCGTTCAGCGCGGTCGTCGGCCAGGGCGAGGCCCGGCTGGCGCTGCTGCTCGCCGCCATCGATCCCGGCATCGGTGGCGTGCTCCTCCGGGGCGACAAGGGCTCGGCCAAGTCGACCCTGGCCCGCGGCCTGGCCGGCATGCTGCCGGGCGGCGCCCCCTTCGTCGAGCTGCCGCTCGGCGCCACCGAGGACCGGGTGCTCGGCACCATCGACCTCAAGGCCGCCCTGACCGAGGGCGCCACCCAGTTCCGGCCGGGGCTGCTGGCCTCGGCCCACGGCGGCGTGCTCTACGTCGACGAGGTCAACCTGCTGCCCGACCACCTGGTCGACGTGCTGCTCGACGTGGCCGCCTCGGGCCTCAACCGGGTCGAGCGTGACGGCGTCTCGCACTCGCACCCGGCGCGGTTCGTGCTGGTGGGGTCGATGAACCCCGAGGAGGGCGAGCTGCGGCCCCAGCTGCTGGACCGCTTCGGGCTGTCGGTCGAGATCCGCTCGCCCAACGACCCGCTGGCGCGGGCCGAGGTGGTGCGGCGCCGGCTGACCCACGACGCCGGCAAGCAGGTCGACGGCAGCGAGGGCGACATCGTGCTGCGGGCCCGGCTGGCCGCGGCGATGCCGGCCGACCTGCCCGACCCCGTGGTCGAGTTCGCCTCGCGCCTGGCCGTGAGCATCGGGGCCGAGGGCCTGCGGGCCGACCTGGTGCTGTGCCGGGCCGCGGCCGCCTTCGCCGGCTGGGAGGGCCGGGCCACCGCCCGCACCTCCGACGTCGAGCGGGTGGCCGGGCTCGCCCTCGCGCACCGCCGCCGGCGGCGGCCGTTCGACCCGCCGATCCTGTCGACGGGCGAGCTGGACCGGGCGCTGGAGGCGGCCCGCCAGTCGTTCGCCGAGGCCCACCCCACGCCCGAGCCCGATGCGGCCGCGGCCCCCGTGGCCGAGCCGGCCGCCGGGTCGGCCAGCGACCCCGCCGAGGGCCCGCTGGCCGACCTGCTGGAGCAACTGGCCAGCCGGGGCATCGGCGGCAACCGGCCGACCCCGGGCACGGTCGAGGCCGAGGCCGAGGCCGCGGCGAGCGACGCCGACGCCGAGGGCTCCGCGGGCGACGCCACGTCCGCCGAGGTCGCAGCCACGGTGGCCGAGCTGGAGGAGGAGGCCGCCGCGGAGGTCGAGGCCGAGGCGTCCTCGGACGACGCCGCGCCCGAGCCGGCGGAGGCCGGCGCCGGGGGCAGCCCCTGGTCCGGGCTGACGTTCGGCGCGCCGGCCGGCGGCGCCGACACGACCGAGGACCTGAGCGGGCCGGCGACCGAGAACGGCGCCGCCGAGCCGGCCGCCGAGGCCGACGAGGCCGACGAGGCCGCCGACGGGTCCGACGAGGCCGACGCCGCGTCCGGCGAGGAGCGTCCCGAGGGCGAGGCGGCGTCCGGCGACGACGCCGAATCGGACGACGGGCCGGGCGCCGGCGGCGACGACCGTCCCGAGGGCGAGCCCGAGCCGGCCGCCGCCCCCGGCGACGCGCCGCCGCCCCCGCCGCCTCCCCCCGCGCCCTCGGCCGCACCGCCCGGGGCCACATGGTCGTCGCTGTCGGCCGGCGCCTTCGATCGCCCGCCGGCCGGGCCGCTCGCGGTCGACGGGCCCGGCGCGGGCCCGGGCGCACCGCCGCCGCCCCCGCCGCCCCCACCGCCTCCGGGCGGGCCGGCCGGCGAGGCCCGGGTCGGCCGGTCGTCGGGCCCCGCCGCCTGGGGCAGGGTCATCGGGGCGCAGCCCCACGGCACGGGGTCCGGGGGCGGGGTGGCCGTGGCCGCCACGGTCCGGGCCGCGGCCCAGCGCCGCCAGGCCGATCCCGGCGGCCCGATGGTGACCGCCGACGACCTGCGCGAGCCGGTGCGGTCCCGCACCGTCGGCCGCACGGTCGTGGTCGCCGTCGACGCCAGCGGGTCGATGGGCACCCACAAGCGGGTGTCGGCCGCCACCGGCGCGGTGCTCGGCCTGCTGGCCGACGCCTACCTGCGCCGCGACCGGGTCGCCATGGTCACGTTCCGCAGCGACACCGCCGAGGTCGTCCTGCCCCCGACCGCCAGCATCGAGCTGGCCCGCACCCGGCTGGCCGAGCTGCCGACCGGCGGGGTCACGCCGCTGGCCGAGGGCATCAGCGCCGGCCTGTCCATCGCCCGCCGGGCCGCCAGCGACGGCTGGCCGCCGCTGCTGGTGCTGATCACCGACGGCCGGGCGACCGGCCACCAGTCGGCGCTCGACCGGGCCCGGGCCGCGGCCGAGGACGTGGCGTCGGCCAACATCGACGTCGTCGTCATCGACGCCGAGGACGGCGCCACCCGGCTCGGCCTCGCCGGCCAGCTGGCGGCCACGATGGGGGCGCGCCACCTCCGACTCGACGAGATCTCGCCGTCGGCGGTCGAGAGCGCCGTGCGCGGGGCACTGCGCTGACCGCTCCCGGGGCGACCTCCCGCCGGGGGGTTCCAGGGGGGATGGGAACCCGTCCGGTCGGGAGGACCGCCTCCGGTCGCGGGCGTCCGACGACCAGGGCCGCCGCCGACACCGGTCGTCCCGCCGCATGCCCGATGCCGCACCCTGGTCGCTCGGACAGGCCGGACCCTCGCCGCAACTCGGGCCCGACCGACCCGCAGGGAGAGAGTGCCGCCGACCGATCAGCGACGCGTCAGCGGGGCCGGGCGCCCCGGTAAACTCCCGCTCGGTGTCCCTGGCCTACCGGTTCGCCCCGCCCCGGTCGGGCCGGCCCCTTCTCCGGCGCAGCGCGCTCCTCCGACGGCTCCAGCAGCGGTGGGAGCACTCGGTCACCGTGATCGTCGCCGGGGCCGGTTTCGGCAAGTCCTCGCTGCTGGCCCAGGCCGTCGGCGAGAACGCCCTCGCGCCCCGCGGCGACGACTGCTGGCTGGGCTGCGGGCCGGGCGACGACGACGCCCGCCGGCTGGCCGACGGGCTGGCCAGCGCCCTCGACCTCGACCTGCCTGTGCTGCGGGACCCCGGCGAGATCGACCCCGCGCACCTGGGGCTCAGCCTGGCCGCCGAGGTGTGGCAGCGCTCGCCCCGCCAGGTGTGCCTGCTGTTCGACGACGTCCACGAGATCGGGCGCGACTCGGCGGGGGCCTCCCTGGTGGCCGGGCTGGTCGACGCCCTGCCGTCCAACGGGCACGTGGTGCTGAGCGGCCGGCAGGACCCGCCGCTGCCGCTGGCCCGGCTGACCGCCCAGGGCAGGGTCGAGCGGATGGGCGAGGCCGACCTGGCGTTCAGCGACGAGGAGCTGGGCGAGTTCGCCGCCCTGCGCGACGTGTCGCTCGACCGGCTGGGCGACCTCGGCGGCTGGCCGGCGCTGGCCGAGCTGCGCACGGCCGGGTGGGGCGCCGGGGTCGACGACTTCCTGGCCGAGGAGGTGCTGGCCGCCCTCGGGCCCGGCGAGCGGCGGGCGGTGGCCACGGTGGCGGCGCTGGGAGGGGCGGACCAGGCGCTGGTCGACGCCGTGGTCGGCGAGGGGACCGACCTCAGCGCGCTGATGGGCCGGCTGCCGCTGGTCTCGACCGACGAGCGGGGCTGGTACACGGTCCACCCGCTGTGGTCCGACCACCTGTCGCGCCAGCTCGACGCCGACCACCTGCGCCAGGCCCGGCGGGTGGCGGGGCGGGCGCTGGCCGGCCACGACCTGCGGCTGGCCGTCGACCTGCTGGTCGCCGCCGGGGCCGACGACGACCTGCGCTCGGTGCTGCGCACCGGCTGCCGGGCCCAGTCGCTGTCGGCGTCGGCCGCCGGGCTGGGGCGGCTGCACAGCGCGCTGCCCGACCCCGTGCGGTCGTCGCCCGAGGGGGCGCTGGTGGCGGGCATCGCCGCCTCGGCCACCGACCTCGACCGGGCCACCGAGCTGCTCACGTCGGCCATGCAGCGCTTCGCCGAGGCGGGCGACGATGTCGGGCTGCTCAGCGCGGTCGAGCACCTGGCCATCTGCGCCCACTGGCGCGAGGACATCCCGCTGCTGGCCGTGCTGTGGGGACACGCCGAGCGGCTGTCGGCGCTGCCCGAGGCCCGAGGGCTCATGGCCATCGGCGCCGCCCTCATGGCCGACACCGGCGGCGACGCCCGGGGCGTGCTGGCCGCACTCGACACCCTCGACCCCGGCGACGTCGCCCCCTACTGGCGGGCGCCGGTGGCGTGGCTGCGGGCGTCGGCCCAGCTGGCGCTCGGGTTCCCCGAGGCGGCCCGGCGCAACGCCGAGGCCGCGGTGGCCGACGCCAGCCCGTCGCTGCGGGGCGCGCTGATGATGGCCGAGGTCAACGCGCTCGACGCCTGCGGGGCGACGGCCGAGGCCGGCCAGGCCGTCGACCGCATGCTCGACCAGCTGGCCCAGACCGGCAACGACCACAACCGGGCGCTGGGCCACACCGTGGCGGCGACGCACGCCGGGCTGGCCGGGCGCATCGACGAGGCCGAGCGCCACCTGTCCGCCGCCCGCCAGCACGCCGGGCCGTCGCCGCGGCCGCGGCTGGTGTCGTCGCTGCTCGGCGCCGAGGCGGCGATCGCCCTCGGCCGGGGCGACGAGGCCGAGGCCGCCCGGCTGTACCGCGAGCAGGTGGGGGGCCGTCCGGTGGCCGAGGGGCGGGCCCGCTACGGGCACCTGCGGCGGCTGCCGCTGCTGTACGCGCTGCTGCCCGAGACCCGGTCCCAGTTCGCCGAGGCCGACCTGGGGCCGTCGCACCGGACCCAGCTGCGGCTGGCGGCGGCGCTGGTGGCGCTGCGGGAGGAGGGCGACCTGGCCCCGGCCGCCACCCTGCCCGCCGACGCCTGGGGGGCGATGGCGGGCCTGCTGCCCGAGGCCTGGACGGTCGAGCTGGCCACGGCGGCGGCGGCCGGCGGCCGCCCCGGGGCGAGCACGGTGGTGACCGACGCCGGGCCCAAGGTGCGGCCGGCGCTGACCCGGGTGTCCGAGCGGTCGGGGGCGCCCAAGGCGCTGACCACCTGGGCCCGCACGCTGCTCGACGCCGTGCCGCCCGAGCCCGAGTCGGTGCTGGAGCTGTCGGTGCTGGGGCCGACGGTCCTGCGCCGTGACGGGCGGCTGGTCGACCACCCGCACTGGCGGCGGGAGCGGGTGCGGGCGCTGCTGCTGGTGCTGGTGGCCCGGGGCGGCGGCACCCGGGAGGAGCTGGCCGGCGCCCTGTGGCCCGATCTCGACGGCCCGGGCGGGCTGCGCAACCTGCGGGTGACGCTGTCGTACCTGGTGGCGGTCCTGGAGCCGGATCGGCGCGAGGGCGCCCCGCCGTTCTTCGTGCGGTCGGAGGGCACCTCGCTCCGCCTGGCCAGCCACGGCTGGCTGGTGGTGGACGCCAGGGAGTTCGACGACCTCTGCGACCGCGGCGCCGAGGCCGACCGCATGGGCGAGCCCTCGGGCGCCCTGGAGAGCTACCGCCGGGCTCTGCGCCTGTACCACGGGCCGTACCTGTCGGACGCGGGCTACGAGGAGTGGGCGTTGCCGCACCGGGACCGCCTGTCGGCCCGCTTCGTCGCGGCTGCGGTCCGGGCGGGCGAACTGACGCTCGCCGCGGGCAACCCGGACGAGGCCCTCCGCCTGGCGGCGAGGGCCCTGGAGGCCGAGCCGTGGGCGGAGGACGCCCACCGCCTCACGGTGGCCTCCCACCTGGCCAGAGGCGACCGCGCCGCCGCCCGCAGGGCGATGCACACGTGCCTGGCCCAACTCGACGACCTGGGCGTCAAGCCGACCGAGGTGACGGAGACGGTCCTGCGACGGATCGCCTGAGCCGTTCTGTGGACGGAAATGGTTGGGACCCAACCATTTCCGTCCACGGAATCAGTCCTCGGGGTTCCCGTCCGGGTCGACGCCACACAAGCTGCGCCAGGCCCGGGGGATCTTGCCCCGCTCCAGGGCGCCGGCCTCGACGAGGGCGTTGAGCACCGGCCGGGTCGCCTCCACTCGCATCGCCACCCGGCCCGGGTGGTCGCGGGCCGCGCGCCACGTCGGGATGCCCGGGAGGCCCACGGCGGCGAAGACGCCGGCGTGGATCATGTTCTCGTACATCTCCCGGATGAACGTCGGGGCCGCGAAGCGGACCAGCGTGCGGTCCGCCTGGGTCGAGCGGTCCCAGACCTCGGGGAGCATCATGCGGGCATAGGCGAGATGCCGGGCCTCCTCCTGGCGGTGGTAGCGGTTGACCTCCCGCACGAACGGGTCGGTGTCCGGGTGCTCGGCCGCCTTCTTCTGCATCAGGTCGGGGATCTCCTCGCCGGCCAGCACCATCGTGTACAGCAGCGGCGGCCGGTGGATGACCTGGTCGACCACCCGCCGGATCACCACGTTGAACACGGGGTTGTCGAGCGGGTTGGGCGGCGGGTTGCCCAGCTGGTCGAGCAGGCGGGTGAACAGCCGGGAGTGCCGGGTCTCCTCCCCCACCTCGTGCAGCAGGTACGTGACCCGGGGGTCGGTGTAGTCGTCGGTGCGCACCAGCTGGAGCCCGAACCCGGCCATGAGGACCGCCTCGAGCTCGAGCCCCGCCTTGGTGATGGCGGCCAGCGCCACCCGGGAGAAGGTGACCGCCTGCTCCTCGTCCAGCACCCCCGGCTCGATGCCGGCGGTGGGCCAGATCAGGTCGTCGGGCAGCACCTTGCCGTGGCCCAGGCGGCCCGGCAGGTCGACGTCGGGCTCGATCACGCGGTGGCGCGACGCGGCGTTGAGTCGCTCGACCCGGTTGGCGACCTCGGTGGCGGTGCGGGTCGTGGTCACGGGCATGGCTGTTCCCTCCCCTGCGGATGTGCCTTACCGGCGGTAACCAACTATCCACCCACCGAGGCGCCGGCACAACGTGACAGTCGCCACCGCGATCGTCACCAGGCCAGCGTCACCAGGCCAGCTCGTCGCAGCCCTCGTGCGAGTCGGGCTCGACCTGGAGGGTGGCGTGGTCGATGCCGTGGTCGTCGCGCACGATCGTCCGGGCCCGGTCGAGCACGGCGTGGGCGTCGGTGCCGTCGCCCACCATGAGGTGCACCGACGCCACCTCCATGTCGGACGTCAGCGTCCACACGTGCAGGTCGTGCACGTCGACGACCCCGGCCACGCCCCGCAGGTCGGACTCCAGCCGCGCCAGGTCGACGCCCGGCGGCGCGGCCTGGACCAGGATCCGCAGCGCCTGGCCGGCCAGCCGCCAGGTCCGGGGCAGGATGACCACCCCGATGGCCACGGCCACCAGCGGGTCGACCCACGTCCAGCCGGTGGCGCCGATGACCAGCGCCGCCACGATGACCGCCAGCGAGCCCATCAGGTCGGCCAGCACCTCCAGGTAGGCGCCCTGCACGTTGATGCTCTCGCCGGCCCCCGGCCGCAGCAGCACGAACGCCGCCAGGTTCGCCACCAGGCCGAGCACGGCCACCACCAGCATCGGCCCCACCAGCACGTCGGGCGCGTCGCCCCACCGCCGCACCGCCTCGACCACCACGTAGAGGGCCACCGCGAACAGCAGCATGGCGTTGGCCAGCGCCGCCAGGATCTCCAGCCGGTAGAGCCCGAAGCTGCGCTGGCGGTCGATGCGGGCCCGGTCGGCCACGTGGATGGCGGCCAGCGCCATGCCCAGCCCCATCATGTCGGTCAGCATGTGGCCGGCGTCGGACAGCAGGGCCAGCGAGTGGGTGAGGAACCCGGCCGCCACCTCGACCACGGTCACGGTGGCCAGCACGACGAGCGCGGCCAGCAGGCGCCCCTTGTGGCGGGCGCCCGCACGGGCCCCGTGGGTGTGGCCGTGGGCGTGGCCGTGGTCATGCGACGCCGTCATCGCAGCCGCGAGACTAGGGCCAACGGGCGAACGGGAGGACCGCCATGCACGTGACCGATCTCCACCGCCGCAGCGTCGAGGGGTTCATGGCCCGGGTCGACGCGGTGGGCGCCGAGGCCTGGGCCGGGCCCACGCCCTGCCCCGACTGGGACGTGCGCGCCCTGGTCAACCACGTCGTGAACGAGGACCTGTGGACCGTGCCGCTGATGGAGGGCGCCACCATCGAGGAGGTCGGCAGCCGCTTCGACGGGGACCTGCTGGGCGACGATCCGGCGGCCGCCACCCGGGCGGCCTGCGAGACGGCTTCGATGGCGACGGCCAGCGGCATCGTGGCCGGGCGGACCGTCCACCTGTCGTTCGGCGACACGCCGGCCGAGGAGTACGCCTACCAGCTCGCCGCCGACCACGTCATCCACGGCTGGGACCTGGCGGCGGCCACCGGCGGCGACCGCAGCATCGACACCGACGTGGCCGAGGCGCTGGCCGCCTGGTTCGCCGACCGCGAGGAGCTGTACCGGGGCGCCGGCGCCATCGGCCCCCGCCCGGACGGCGCGGCCGCGACGGCGGCGGGGGCCGGTGACGACCCGGTGGCCCGCCTGCTGATGGCGTTCGGCCGGGACCCGGGCTGGGCCCCGCCGGCCGGCGGATGACCCGGCCCGAGTCACCGCCCGCGTCCATCGCCATCGTCGGGCTCATCGGCGGCCAGTGGTTCGGCCACGACGCCGAGGCCACGCTGCGGGCCGCCGACGTGCTGCTCGGCCACGCCCGCCAGTTCGCCCTGCTCGACCCCACCATCCCCGGCGAGCGGGTCGAGCTGTGGGGCAACCTGCAGGTCGTGCTCGACCGGGCCGTCGAGGTGCGCGACCACGGCGGGCGGCCCTGCATCCTGGCCGACGGCGACCCCGGCCTCCACGGCATCGTCGGCTTCGCTGCCGCGGCCCTGGGCGAGGAGGCGCTGGCCGTCCACCCGGCGCCGAGCTCGATCGCCCTGGCCTTCGCCCGGGTCGGCACCGGCTGGGAGGACGCGGTGATCGTGTCGCTGCGCCGCCGCACCCCCGAGGAGGCGGCGGCCGAGGTCCTGGCCCACGACAAGGCGGCGGTGCTGGTGTCGCCGGCCAACCCGCCGGAGGCGCTGGGCCGGGCGCTGGTGGCGGCGGGGGCCGACGACCGCCGGGTCGCGGTGTGCAGCAGGATGGGCGAGCCGGAGGAGCGGATCGTGCGCACCGACGCCGTCGGGCTGGCCGCCGGGCCGTTCGACCCCTTCTCCGTCGTCGTCGTACGGGCAGGCTGACGCGGCTTTGCAGGACGCCGCCCGGCGGCACCACCATGTGACGGTTGCCGGCAGGACGCCGGCCGGAGGTAACGATCCGATGCACGCTTTCGTCGCCGCCCGCCCGGTGCGCCGGGTCGCCGCCGCCCTCGCCGTGGGCCTGCTGCTCGCGCTCGCCGCCCCCCTGGCGGCCGGCGCCCAGGTCAGCGACGACGGTCACGTCACGATCGAGGCCGCCCACCCCGCCGGCGGAACCGCGGTCCACTACATCGTCCG
>Ga0126377_10004657_pt1 | contig 10023 bp, 6 predicted proteins | sample PanSoiMetPlot_22_FD_92647 | JGI IMG/M metagenome (GOLD analysis project Ga0126377, IMG submission 92647) | Tropical forest soil microbial communities from Panama - MetaG Plot_22 | ecosystem: Environmental > Terrestrial > Soil > Tropical forest > Bulk soil | place: Panama | collected 2016-02-17 | reverse complement strand
GCTTGCCACGCGCGGCGATCGGCTTCGAGCCCGGTTCTCCAAGCCAGAAACTCGCGCTCGGCGGCGATCCAGTCGCGCAGCCGCTCCCAAGAGCGAAAGACGGCCTCGTGCGCCACCTCGGCATAAGTTTCGCCAGCCTCCGACGTGGCAGTGACGAGCAACCGGTTCGGATAATTGGCGAGCTTGGTGACCAGCCGCCATTCCTCGTCCGAGAACTCGGCACGCAGCGCGCGCCGCTTGGTCGGCTCCTCGCCCTCGCGTACGTTGGCAAGCTTCAGCGTGAAAATGCGACGCAGCTCGTCCTCGGATTTCGGTTGTGAGGCCAGGAAGGCGTCGGCATGGTCGACCAGGACAGCGCCAAGATTGATGGCCTGCGGCGGCAAGCGCAGCACGCCGTCGCCGCGCGCGACCATCTCGGTCCACATGTCATCGAGCAGATACGACAGCAGCGTCAGCGCGCCGGCATCCCTCGTTGATTCCGACGCGGCCAAATGGGCGATGGACGCCCCAAGGTCGGGCCTCTCGAAACGGGCCGAGAGCAGCGCGGCCGGCCGGCTCACCACATCGCGCAACTGCGTCTCACGCAGGGGCGGCACGTTGATCTGGCGGTGCGCGGCATAGAGTGCCTCGTCCTTCTGCAATTCGCCAACAAAGTCGGCGCGGATGCTCATCATGACGTGCAGACGCGGGTCGAGAATGCCGTCAACCAGTATCTCCGAGAAGCGCCGACGCGCGTGCTCTTCGGCGCGTACGTAAAGCTCCTCGCCCTGATCGATGTAGAGGAAGAATGCCGGCGGCTCGGGTTGACGCAGTTCATCGCGGTAGCGCGCGGCAGTCGCGTCCAGAAGATCGCACAAGGTGACGGCTCCGGCGCGGAGCTTGCTCACCCAACTGGACTGGATTTCCGCTCGCCTTGGATCGACCGCGTCGAGCTGCCAGGTCCGAATGAACGGTTCAACGAGCGCTCGCACGGGCGCGACGCCCGGTTTGACTTTGAAGAAGCACCAGCGGCGGGTCTCCTTCAACATTTGCGGCCACGCGCCCGGAGCGTCAGCCGTATCCAGCCAGGCCTGACGCATCAAGGCGGCGATTACGCCCGCCTGCGCGAGCGACGACTTGCCGACCCCGGAGTTGCCAACAAGGATCGGCAGCTTGTCGGGCCTGACCGCCAACGCCCGGACCACGTCGACGGTTTCACGGGACCGGCCAAAGAAGAAGTCCGCATCGGACTCGGTCATGGCGTGAAGGCCGCGGTAGGGCGCGGTGTGTCGCCAGATATCTCCCGGCGGCGCGCCATCGCCGTCCGCCGCGTCCATGATCTGGCCGAGGCTTTGCTCCGACGCCGGATCTGCGGTGATCACCCAGTGCAATTGTCGCAGAAACGGCAGCCCTGGCGCGGTCTGACCATCGAGCAGCACCACCACGACCGGAAAATCACGCTGCTTCACCCGGCGGTCGACGGCTTCGTAGTATTCCATCGCCTGCCAGGAGCTGACGCCTTTCTCGCCGACCAGCAGGACGAAGGCGGTCGCCTCGGCGATTTCCCGGGCAAGCTGGGGCAGCCACAAGCCTCCGGCCCGCAGGCTCTTCGGCGCAAAAAAGGTACTTGCGCCCGGGTCCCTGCGCCGGAGCGCCTCTTCGAGGCTCCGCATGAGTCCCGAATCCTGGGAATTGTAACTGAGGAACCAGCGCCGCATTCAAAGCACCGCGTCGGAGCACTCGTCACGCCGAAGGCACGGATCTGCATCATTTCAGTTGATCGAATTGCACCGATGCCACGGCCAACGAAACAGCGCAGGATACCGGGTTGATGGAGGCACTGAGAGAGACCAGTCCGGATATATCTCTTCTGGGCAGCCCGACTATCCTTCGTCGGCGCGCTCCGGGCCGGAAAGACCCGCAAGATGCAGCCTTACGTGAGCGTGCGGAGTTTTCAGACAATCCGGAGCGCGACGGCGGATGGTCTGGAGGGCAGGTACGGAGAAATGCTTGCTGGCTATTCACCGCCCTCGCTCAAAGGGCGTTCAAAAATTTCAGTCTTTTGGTGCGCATGAGCCGACAACAAGTTTTTGCTCGTCTTTGTGAGTGGTGGCCAGTTGATGCATCCGGAATGCTCGCCGGTCTTGCCCTGGCATTATTTTCCGAAGGGACTTTCATCATTGTCTTCCGAGACAGCCCCGTTGGATCAGTTTGTCCATGTTGATGATCTGAATCGTGGCTGGTTTGCAGTCGGGCCGATTGTTGTCGATGGCGACGATTCTCTTTCAGACGAATTTTATTGCTACCGGGGTGCGTGGCTGGTTCGAATCCAGGATTAGGCGAGGCCCTCGTGGTCTGCACCATGACCCGGCGATCAGACAACGGGCATCGCTCAGATTGCCAGGCGGACCTGGCCTGACTTGGCGGTGTACCCGGATCAAGGACGACCGTGCAGGCTGCTGAGGCTGCCTTGGCTGTCGGAGACTGTATGGGCGCAGCGCCATGGCCTGTCCGAGGCCGGGCGGAGCGCGCCTCCTGGGAGCTGACCAGCACACCGAGGGCAAGCCGGGGTGGCTTCCTTCTGGTTCGCGCCCTTGCTGGAGGCGGGAGTTGAACGGTACCCGCCGCCGATTTGCGGTCGCGTCTTGCGTCGCGTCTTGCACCCCCGGCCGATCAACGCTATTCCAGGCGTCCCACGCTCCCTTCGTCTAGCGGTCTAGGACGCGGCCCTCTCAAGGCTGAAACACGGGTTCGATTCCCGTAGGGAGCGCCAGCGACATCTTTACCTCGGTACTCTCAAAAGTTTCGGCTAATCAACAGCTTGTCCTGCCACTGGGGGTGTCAATCAGTCCCCTTCGCGGCAGGGCGCGCAGGCCTCCCTCGCACGTCGCGCTTGCCGGGCTACGGCTCGGCCGCGAACTTGAGGCGGCCGGCGGGTTGCAGGGTCTTGAGGTCGAAGGTGCGGACCTCGACGCTGCCGCCGGCGTCGATCACGATGGCAATGCGGTCGCCCGCGACCGCGGTGCCGACGATCTTGGCCCCCTTTGGGAGCAGGGCCGTTACGTCGGCGGGGGCGCTTCCCTCGCTGCGAAAAACGCGATAGCCGATCACCCCGATGACGACCGCGATGCCGAGCATGGTGGCGACGCCGGAGATGACCATCAGCCAGCGCATGCGGGCGATGAAGCGCGCATGGGTGCGGTCATCGGCGCGTTCGTAGCCGGGCTCCTCGGCGGGATCGAAGGGCGCTTCGGCGCGATACGGCGAATAGCTCATGGTCGAAACGCCCGATCTGATCGAGACAAAGGTCGAGACAATCCTGGTCGGCGAGGCCGAGGTCGGCGCACGCCTCGACCGGGTGCTCGCCACCCACGCGGCGGCGCTTTCCCGCACCCGGCTCAAGGCCCTCATATTGGCCGGCCACGTCGCGGTCGGCGGGCGCACGATCCGCGATCCCGGCCACCGCGTCAATGCGGGCGATCGGCTGACCCTCGCGGTGCCGCCGCCCGAGGAGGCCGCGCCGCGCGCCGAGCCGATCCCGCTCGCGATCGTGCACGAGGACGACGACCTCATCGTGATCGACAAGCCCGAGGGCCTGGTGGTCCATCCGGCCGCCGGCAACCGGGGCGGCACGCTGGTCAATGCGCTGATCGCCCATTGCGGCGCAAGCCTGTCGGGCATCGGCGGGGTCAAGCGCCCCGGCATCGTGCACCGGCTCGACAAGGACACCACCGGCCTGATGGTGATCGCGAAGAACGACCGCGCGCACCGCGCGCTCGCCGCACAGTTCGCCGACCATGGGCGCAGCGGGCCGCTGGAGCGCGGCTATCTGGCCTTCGTGTGGGGCGTGCCCGACCGGCCGCGCGGCACCATCGACAAGCCGCTCGGCCGCCACCCCCAGGCGCGCGAGCGCATGGCGGTGCGCGCGGGCGGCCGGACAGCGGTCACGCACTGGGAGGTGCTGGAGCGGTATGATGGGGCCGACGGCAAGCCCGTCGCCAGCCTGATCAACTGCCGGCTTGAGACCGGGCGCACCCACCAGATCCGGGTCCACCTGGCGGCGATCGGCCATCCCCTCCTGGGCGACCGCGTATATGGGGCTGGCTACCGGACCAAGGCCGCCCGGCTGGGACCGGAGGCGCAGGCGGCCCTCCAAGATCTTGAAAGACAGGCGCTCCATGCCTACTTGTTGGGGGTCGAACACCCGATCACGGGACAGCATCTGGTCTTTCGATCCGTACTGCCACCCGACCTCGACTTTCTGCGCAGGGCCCTGCGCGGAACGAATCGGCATGCCGCCGGTTGATCCGTTGAAGAGCCCCCCAGAGGGTCGGGATTCCTCAAGTCCGACAAGTGGTTAGTCGTTGCATGGGTGCGGTCACGGGGCCGTCACGGCGAAGTGACGGGCGGGACACTATCTTTCGCCCCTTTCGACCGTGTATGTTGCACCTGCGTTCGGGTTTTGCGACGCACACACGGATTGGCGCTGCCGGCTCTGAAGAGCGGTGGCGTATCCCGCCCGCCGCATCCGGGGGCATAACGTAAGGAGGGCGCAAATCATGGCCCGCACCGCAGCACTACCGATATTGACGGCCGAATCCGGCCTCTCCCGCTATCTCGAAGAAATTCGCCGGTTCCCGATGCTGGAGCCGCAGGACGAGTACATGCTCGCCAAGAGCTGGCGCGAGCATGGCGACCGCGAAGCGGCGCACAAGCTCGTCACCAGCCATCTCCGCCTCGTCGCCAAGATCGCCATGGGGTATCGCGGCTACGGCCTGCCGATCTCCGAAGTGATCTCGGAGGGCAATGTGGGCCTGATGCAGGCGGTCAAGCGATTCGAGCCCGAAAAGGGCTTCCGCCTCGCCACCTATGCGATGTGGTGGATCAAGGCCGCGATCCAGGAATACATCCTGCGCTCCTGGTCGCTGGTGAAGATGGGCACGACCGCGAACCAGAAGAAGCTGTTCTTCAACCTGCGCAAGGCCAAGAGCCGCATCTCGGCGCTCGAGGAGGGCGACCTGCGGCCCGACCAGGTCAAGCTGATCGCCAAGCGGCTCGGCGTCACCGAGCAGGACGTGGTCGACATGAACCGCCGCCTCGGCGGCGACGCCTCGCTCAACACGCCGATCCGCGAAGACGGCGATGCCGGCGAATGGCAGGACTGGCTGGTCGATGATCATGCCAGCCAGGAGTCGACGCTGGCCGAGAGCGAGGAGCTCGACAACCGCAAGAAGGCGCTCACCGATGCGCTGGCGGTCCTCAACGAGCGCGAGCGCCGCATCTTCGAGGCGCGTCGTCTCGCCGAGGAGCCGATCACGCTCGAGGAGCTCGCCGACGAGTTCCGCGTCTCGCGCGAACGGGTGCGCCAGATCGAGGTGCGCGCCTTCGAGAAGGTGCAGAAGGCGGTGAAGAACCGAGTCGCCGCCATGGAGACGCCGTCGGCCCTCGCCGCGCAGGCGATGCACTGAGGTTGTCTTTTGACTGGTAGGGTGGGTTAGCGGCGAAGCCGCGTAACCCACCAGGGCGACTACTGCAACTCAGCCGGTGGGTTACCGCGCTGCGCGCCTAACCCCTGCGACTCAACTCTCTCACTGTCTCCAGGCTGCGAACGCGTCGCCGAAGGCACGCTCGCCCGGGGTGCCCTTCTCGACCGCCAGGATGGCGCGGCGACCGTCATTGTAGACGATCGGCACGTCGAACCAGGGCCTGCCCTTGAGCAGCGCGACATTGCGCTGCATCTCGGAATCGACCGCCGAGAGGCCGATCAGGAAATAGCCATCCGTCACCTTCACGGCGAGCCCGGCGAGCGGCACGCCGCGCGTCTGCTCGGATTCCTTCATCAGCACGCCCGGGACGTTCTGGACGCCGCCATGGGGAAAATCCGGCGGCAGCGTGAACATGACCTCGACCGTATGGCTCGCCGGCAGCGTCTTGTCGGCATTACGCCGCAGCGACCATTTCATGGTCATCTTGCGCTCCGGGATGTCGATGTCGGCGCGTACCACCTTCTCGGCCGGCTGGCCGGCACCCGGCGCCACCATGTCGGTGCGCCACACGGCCGAGCCGACGAAGCGCTTGCCGGCCGGGTCGTCCGGATCCTCCTCGTAGAGCACGACGCGCTGGGCAACATCGGCGGCGGCCTGCGGCCCCGGCGCGGCGGTGTCGGTCGCGCCGATGCGATCGTTGATCTTCGCCCGCGGCGGCGGCGCGGCCGGCTGCGACGCCGGGGCGGCGCTCTGCGAGAACGGTGACGCGAACCCGCGCACCGCGGCCATCATCGGCTGCCATTTCCAGGCCACGATACCGCCGATCACCGCGATAAGGGCGATGACCGCGAAAACCGCAACCACGGTCCCGCTCAGCCACACCCGTGGCGGCGAGCGCGGAGCCTGCTCCTGTTCCTCCGCGACCCGCGCGTCGGCGCGACGGCGCCCGCGCGTACGGGCTGGCGCGCCATCGAAATCGGCGTGCTGGGGGCCGAAGTCAGGGGGCGGCGGAAAATCGTGCGCCGCGAACTCGTTGGCCCGTCCCGGTTCGGCGCGATGCGCGTGATCGAAATCCTCCATTGCCTCGCGCGGCGGAGCGGCACGCGCGGACGGCCGCTCGCGTGCCGGCTGGGGCCGCTCGCGCGGCGCGGGCCGCTCGCGCGGCGCAGCCTCGCGCGCCAGCGCATCGCGCGACGGCGGCGGCTGGCGCGGCTCGCGCGGTTCGCGTGCCTGCGCGGGCTCGCGGCGTGCCTCGCGCGACCGGCGCTCGCGCGGACGCAGACCTTCCGGCTCCATGCGCGGCTCGAGCCGATCGAACTCCGGACTCGGCGAGGGCATCGCGTTGTAGGCATCGCGCGCCGAGCGGTTTGCCTGGGCGGTCGCGTCGCCAAGACTCTCGGTATCGACGACGACGTTGCGAAAGTCCCTGATCCCGTCGGTGGACGGCGAGTTGCGGTCCAGCGGGACCACCGGGCGACGCAGATCGGCAGCGGTGCCCGACAGCGTCGATTCCGAATCACCGCGATCGTCGTGATCCTTCTGGGCCGCCGGCGTTTCTTCCGCCCTCCGCTCGGGCGGCGCAGCCCCCGGTCCGGGTGCGGCCGACTTCGACGCGTCGGCGACGTCGCCGCGATCGGTGCGCCTGCGCTCGGGCGGCGGATCGAAGCGCGACTTGCGCGCCGCCTCCGCCTCGACCTTGCGGATCGCCTCCTCGAGCGCGAGCCGCTCGCGGGTGATGTCCTGCTCGCTCAGGGCCGGGGTCACGCCGCGCAGCTGGCTGACCAGCGCATTGCGCGCGCGCTCATAGAGCGCGCGGCGCGCCTCGCCGGTGCCCTTGTCGAGCCCGGTGACGGCCTTGGCGATCAGTGGGTAGTAGTCGGCCATCAGCGTCCAACGTCTCGCAACAGTTGCGCGGTCATCCCTGTGAAAATCTGCCCTTCAAGATTTCCCCTCCCCGGTCTGCTCAGGACTCGAACGGATTGTGCACCAGAATTGTGTCCTGCCGTTCCGGGCTCGTCGATAGCAAAGCGACCGGGCAGCCGATCAACTCTTCGATCCGGCGGACGTACTTGATCGCCTGCGCCGGCAGCTCCGCCCAGGAGCGGGCGCGCGCCGTGCGCTCCTGCCAGCCCGCGATCGTCTCGTAGACCGGCTCGACGCGAGCCTGAGCGTGCTCGGCGGCCGGAAGATAGTCGATCTCGCGCCCATCGAGGCGGTAAGCGATGCACACCTTGATCTCGTCGAACCCGTCGAGAATATCCAGTTTCGTTAATGCCAGCCCGTCGATCCCGCTGGTGCGGACCGTTTGCCGCACCAGTACGGCGTCGAACCAGCCGCAGCGACGCGGTCGGCCGGTGACGACGCCGAACTCGTGTCCGCGCTCGCCGAGCGTCCGCCCGATCTCGTTCAGCTGCTCGGTCGGAAACGGCCCCTCGCCGACGCGCGTCGTATAGGCCTTGCAGATTCCCAGCACATAGTCGAGTGAGCTCGGGCCAAGTCCGGCCCCGGTCGCGGCCTGCGCGGCGACTGTATTCGACGACGTCACATAGGGATAAGTACCATGGTCGACGTCGAGCAGCGCCCCCTGCGCGCCTTCGAACAGAATCCGCTTGCCCTCCCGGCGCTTGCGATCGAGCAGCGACCACACCGAGTCCATGAAGGGAAGGACGCGCGGCGCGACGCCGGCGAGCTCCTCGTGCAGCGCGGCAGGCGCGACCTCGGCGAGGCCGAGGCCGCGGCGAAGCGCGTTGTGGTGGGCGAGCAGCCGCTCGATCTTCGGCTTGAGCGCCGGAATGTCGGCGAGGTCCATCAATCGAATGGCCCGGCGGCCGACCTTGTCCTCGTAGGCGGGGCCGATGCCGCGCCGCGTGGTGCCGATCCGCGAGATGGAATTGGAGGATTCGCGGATGGCGTCGAGCTCCTGATGCAAGGGGAGGATCAGCACCGCGTTCTCGGCAATGCGCAGGCTGTCGGGCGTGACGGTCACGCCCTGTGCCGCGAGCCCGTCGATCTCCTTGCACAGCGCGTGCGGGTCGAGCACCACGCCATTGCCGATCACCGACAGCTTGCCGGCCCGCACCACGCCGGAGGGCAGCAGCGAAAGCTTGTAGGTGACGCCGTCGATCACCAGCGTGTGGCCCGCATTGTGACCGCCCTGGAAGCGCACGACGATGTCCGCCTGCTCGGAGAGCCAGTCGACGATCTTGCCCTTCCCTTCGTCACCCCATTGGGATCCGACCACCACCACATTCGCCATAAACTTCCCTTCCCGCCCCGCGTCACCAAAAAGTCCAGGCAAATGAAATGCATAGATCGGGACGCCGCGGGCATAAAGGATGCCGCAAGCCAACGCAAGGCAACAGCAAGGACCTGGACGGCGCTTGGTTGATATCCGTCGAGCAATTTCGCCGAGGCCCCATGGTAGCCGATTCTAACCCCATGAAAAGCCGGCCAATTCCGTTTTCTCTAGGACGCCAGCACGGCAGAACGGGGGCAGCCTGTTGATGAGCAATGGCGGATCGCGAATGCGGACGCTAGTGTCCGATTCCGATTCGCAAATCCGTATTTGCCGCAAAATATGTGCGAACGTCGGATTCGCGGCACAAAGGCGTTGGCGGGCCACGGTTCCCCTTGCGCGAGCTCGCCATGCCGATGCGTCAGTTCGACCGCCCCTATCTCCTGCTCACCCTCGCGTCGCTGTTCTGGGCCGGCAACACGATCGTCGGACGCGCAAGCGTCGACCTCGTCGCGCCCGCGACCCTGACGCTGGTGCGCTGGGCTCTCGCCTGCGCGGTGGTGCTGCCGATCGCGCTGCCGCACGTTCAGCGCGACTGGGCCGCGATCCGGCAGAACCTCGCCGCCATCGTGCTGCTCGCGCTGATCGGCAGCGCCGGCTACAACGTGATCGCGTACCTGGCGCTGCATTACACGCAGGCGATCAACTCGCTGTTGCTGCAATCGGTCGCACCGCTGTTCGTCGCCGTCTGGAGCTTCGTCCTCTTTCGCGACCGGCTGACGCTGGTGCAGGCCGCCGGCATCACGATCTCGATGACGGGCGCGCTGGTGATCGTGGGCCGCGGCGACCTCGGCGTGCTGGCGCGCCTCGAATTCAACATCGGCGACCTGATGATCCTCGGGGCGCTCGTCTTCTACGCGCTCTACACCGCGCTGCTGCGCGTGCGGCCCGCCATGCATCCGCTCGCGTTCCTTGCCTCCATCATCGCGGCGAGCGCCGCCCTGATGGTGCTGCCGGCCGGCCTCGAGGTCGCGACCGGACACGTGCCGGCGCTCACGCCCGGCACCTTCGCGGCGTTCGGCTATCTCGCGATCTTTCCTTCAGTGCTCGCCTATTTCTGCCTCAACCGCGGCATCGAGCTGATCGGCGCCAACCGCGCGGCGCCGTTCATCCATCTGATGCCGGTGTTCGGCTCGCTCCTCGCGATCGTCTTCCTGGGCGAACGCCCGCAGCCGTTTCACGCCATCGGCTACGCACTGGTGCTTGCCGGCGTCGTGCTGGCGGCACGACGATAAGCAGCGTCATTGCGAGGAGCGCGAAGCG
>Ga0126377_10004656_pt1 | contig 10024 bp, 6 predicted proteins | sample PanSoiMetPlot_22_FD_92647 | JGI IMG/M metagenome (GOLD analysis project Ga0126377, IMG submission 92647) | Tropical forest soil microbial communities from Panama - MetaG Plot_22 | ecosystem: Environmental > Terrestrial > Soil > Tropical forest > Bulk soil | place: Panama | collected 2016-02-17 | reverse complement strand
GTGAGCGTACAGGATAGACTATGCAGCCACGTGACAGACTCTCATTCTCTCCGATCACCAAACGCCCTGCGCTTCGATTCCCCAGTGGCATTCGGTTAGTGGTGTGGCCGGTGTTGGCGCTCGAAGAGTGGGATATTTCGCGCCCAATGGCGCGCACGGTCATTTCACCTCCGCAAGGTCAGCCTCAGCTCCCAGACATGCCGAACTGGAGTTGGCATGAGTACGGGATGCGGGTCGGCTTCTGGCGACTCCGAAAAATGCTAGGGCAAGTTGGGGCAAAGCCCACGGTCACATTGAATGCGAGAGTTTGCGAAACTTACCCCGAGGTCGTCGAGGCCTGCGCCGAAAACGGCTGGGAGCTCAACGCACACAGTTACGACCAGGTGCCGATGCACAAGCTCGACGATCAGCGCGGGGTCATCATAAAATCAATGGACATCATTGAAAAATTCTGGGGTAAGCGACCGCGCGGCTGGTTCGGCCCGGGCCTCACGCAAACCTACGAAACTCTCGATTACCTCGCGGAGGCCGGCGTTGAATATATCGGCGACTGGGTTCTCGACGATGAACCCGTGATACTAAAAACGACGCATGGTTCCGTTGTGGCGCTCCCTTACAACTTCGAGCTTCACGACATCGTCATGATGGCTCTTCAGCATCATCTGTCCGAGATGATGTACCGGCGCGCACTGGACCACTTCACTTGTCTCTACGAGGAGTCCGCCGAGCGTGCAAAAATCATGGCTATCGCCTGCCACCCCTATCTTTCCGGCGTGCCGCACCGGATCGGGCATGTCCAACGCACCTTCGAAGAGATTCTGAGTCGGGATGGCGTGGTCGCTTGGGACGGTTCTAAGATTCTCGATTGGTATCTCGCTCAGCAACGCCAGCGCGGATAAGAATTTGGTAGCGGCATGTCGGTAGCACGATCGCTCTCCGCTTTCGTTCCACATGATTTGACCGCGCCCCTGAGCGGGGCCGGCGCTGGCTCGCTGGCAGGTCTGAGTGCGGCCGTCAAGGACATGTATGATTTCGCTGGATATCGCACAGGTGGGGGCAGCCCGGATTGGCTCGATGCACAGGCTCCGGCCACGTCGACCGCTGCAGCAGTGGTTCGCATCCTAGAGGCCGGTGCGACAATTATCGGCAAGACAGTCTGCGACGAATTCTTCTACAGCGTGTCCGGTGCCAACGCCCATTACGGCACCCCAATCAATCCCCGCGCGCCAAATCGGTTGCCGGGTGGTTCGTCAAGTGGGTCGGCATCGGCGACCGCTGCGGGAACTTGCGACTTCGCCTTGGGCAGTGACACCGGCGGATCGGTGCGCTTGCCCGCCGCGTTCTGTGGGATCTATGGGATAAGGCCGACCCATGGACGGATCGATCTTTCGGGCGCGATGCCTATGGCGCCATCGTTCGATGTCGCTGGATGGTTCGCGAGCGGGCCCGGAGTCTTCCGACGCGTCGGCGAGGTCATTCTCGATCGCTCAGGAACACCGGCCCCGATCGGAAACCTGATCATTTTGGAGGATGCATTCGAGCAAGCGGATCGAGACGTCGCGATGTTGCTGCAGACAGCTCTCGACGACATGACCGACGTCCTACCGAAGGCTCGACGCAGCCGCGTGGCTTCCGACGGTCTTGACCGCTGGCGCGAAAGCTTTCGTGTCATCCAAGCCAGCGAGGTCTGGCGCAACTACGGAGAATTCATCCAGCGGCATCGGCCGCGGCTCGGTCCCGGCATCCGCGAACGCATGGAATTCGCGGCAAAAATGTCGGAGCGGGACATCGCGGAGGCGCGGCAGGAGCACGCACGGGCGCACGATCACATCCGCGCCATGGCGCAACCGGGCACCATCCTTGCGCTGCCGACCGCGCCTTGCGTCGCGCCGCTCTTAAATACTCCATCAGATGCACTCGAGTCGTTCCGCGTGCGCGTCATGCGCCTTACTTGCATCGCAGGCCTTAGCGGACTACCCCAGGTCACTCTGCCCATCGGATCGCTTGCCGGCTGTCCGGTCGGACTATCCTTCATAGGATGGGCCGGCGGTGACGAAGCGCTCCTCGCGCTTTGCGTGAAACTCTCACGCCGCTGCGGTTACGCAAATTGAGCGGCTGACCCATCGTCGGCAAAGAATTCCGTCGAACTTTCTTCCATACCATCACCACGGTCGGTGCAACTCCGCGGGCGCGCGCGTGAACGTCCTGCGCCCCCGTTTGAAGGCGTAGAGCACGGGCACGAGTTCAGCGACCGCCATTTCCGGATCGGTTGCATCGAGCACCACCAGGTCGGCAGTTTTGCCGATTGCTACTCCATAGTCCTTTAGACGCATGAGCTGCGCCGGTCTGCGGGTGATCATGTCGAAGCATGCCCTTATGTCGGTGCGCTTTCCAACCTGCGCAATGTTGGCGTAGAGATTGGCCATCCGCACCAGCGAGCAGTCACCGAACGGCGTAAAAGGATTGAGGACATTGTTCGATGAGAGTGAGCAATTGACACCGTGGTGGATCAGCTTGTGCGCGGGGAGAACGCCACGTGTGCTGTTGTGATCGTGCTTATGGTGCCGACCCATCAGAAAGAGATCGGTCGAGGGCAGAACGGTCAACGCGATGCCGGCACCGGAAAGCCGCTTGGCCATGGCCTCGAACTTGTCCATCGGCAGGCTTGTCGCTTTGGTCACGTGGCCGATCGCAACACGGCCGCCATATTTATATTGAGCTGTGCGACGGCAGACGTGATCAACATCCATACCGTCGGCGGTCGGACCGAAATCGAGATGCATGTCGATATCGACATCGAACTCACGCGCCATCTCGAACACTCGATCAATCTGGGCGGGCGGGTTGCTGTCGGTGTAGGGCGCCGCCCCGACCACCCGGCATCCATGTTTGAGGCCTTCGACCATGAGCTCGTCGGTACCTGGATTGTTGAGCAGCCCCTCCTGCGGAAAGACGCAGATTTCAAGGTCGATGGCCCAGGCATAGTCCTTGATGAGAGGCTGCACCCCCTCGAGGCTGCGGAGCCCGACGACCGGATCGACCTCCAAATGGGTGCGCATGTGGGTGGTGCCCTGCAGGATCGCCTTCTCCAGTGTGCGCGTCGCACGCGCATGGACATCCTCGGGTGTGAAAGCCTTTTTTGCCTTGGCAACCTCCCCGATCGCTTCCTCGAGATCGCCACGGTCGGAGGTGCAGCGGTCTAAGATGCAGGACTTGTCGAGATGGATATGCGTCTCGACAAAGCCCGAAGAGACGAGCCGACCGCCGAGATCGATCGTTTCGCCCTGGGCGGCCAGCTCGGGTTCAATCGCGACGATCTTGCCGTTCTTGATCCCGATATCGATGGTATGCCGATCGGCGTCGACCAGCCTCGCGCTCTTGAGAATGAGGTCCATCGCGTCTTCTCCTCCCTACATCGCTCTCGCGCGCTCACCTAGATAGGCGCGGACGAGCGCTGGATCGGCGCGCATGTCCGAGGCCGAGCCCGCGTGCTTCACTACGCCGGACTGGAGCAGATAGGCACGGTCCGCCACGGAAAGCGCGAGGCCAGCCATCTGATCGACGAGCAGCGTCGTCATCCCCTGTTCCCTGAGCTGAGCAAGAAGATCGTAAAGCCTGTCTAGGAGGATTGGGGCCAGTCCGAGTGAGGGCTCATCTAGCAAAAGCATGCGCGGTCGCGCGATCAGCCCACGCGCGATCGCTAGCATCTGCTGCTCGCCACCGGAAAGCAGGCCTGCCCGCTGGTTTTGTCGCGATCTGAGCTGCGGGAATCGGTCGAGCAGTTGCTCCGTCATGTCCATCAAGTCAGCTGACGGCCGCGCATAGGCACCAAGCCACAGATTGTCGATTACGCTGAGCTCGGGAAAGACCTGGCGGCCTTCCGGAACGAGAACTAGCCCCTGTCGCGCGATACGACTCGCAGTGTAACTCTCGATGCGCTCGCCTAGGAAAAGCACCGCTCCTTCGACGGGCCTGTTGAGCCCGCTCAATGCCCGCATCAACGTCGATTTTCCGGCGCCGTTCGCGCCAAGCACGGCAACAAGCTCTCCCGCCGCGACTTCGAGATTAATGTCGCGAATGACGCTGACTGCGTCGTAGCCGGAGCAAAGACCTTCGGTCGATATCACCGCCTCACGGCCAGGCTCGAGCTCTCGCTTGCGACGACGGTCGGACGGCTTCTCATCGCCGAGATAGGCTTTGAGAACGTGCGGGTCGGCGGCAACCTGTGCCGGCGGGCCTTCCGCGATCTTTGCGCCGGCGTCAAGGACAATCACACGATCGGAGACAGACATCACAAGATTCATGTCATGTTCGACCAGCACGACGGTGATGCCGGTGCGCGTGACCTTGCGGAGGAGGTCGCCAATCCGGGCGGTGTCGGCGGGATCGAGCCCGGCCGCCGGTTCGTCCAGGGCCAATACGCTCGGTTGGATGGCAAGCGCGCGCGCCAACTCGACGAGCCGTTTGTCCACATGGGGCAACGCGCCTGCTGGCTGTCCAAGCGGGCCGCGATATCCGACAAAGGCAAGGAGGCTTTCGGCGAGCTCCTGGTGCTCCAGATCGCCACCCCGGGAGAAGATGGTGCCGGCCCCAAGACGACCGCGTCGAAGCGCAATGAGAACATTGTCGAGAACCGTCATATTCGTGAACAGCTGGGTGGTTTGATATGTCCGCGCGATGCCCTGCTGCGCGATCGAATGCGCAGCCATCCGCGTGACGTCGGCCTCTCCCAGCCGAATGATACCATTATCCGGGCGATATAAGCCGCACATGAGGTTGAGCACCGTGCTCTTCCCGGCTCCATTCGGTCCGATGATGCTCGTGATGTCGCCGGGGCGCGCATCGAAACAGAGGTCGTTCACCGCACGGACGCCACCGAAGCTCACGGAGAGGTCGCTCGCAGAAAGGCTGCGTCCGGTGCTGCCAGCGGACAAGTAGGCCATCACATCCCGCCGTCGTGTCGCTGTTGCGCCGAGCTTGCGTTGTTTGATCAGCTCCGTTGCCAACCCAACGAAGCCACCGGGCGCCAGTCGCAGCACCAGCAGCAGTAGGAGCCCGACGAAAAGCAGACGATATTGAGCGAGGAAAGAAAGGATCTCCGGAAGCAGCACAACGACCAAGGCTCCCACCAGCGGGCCGAGAAGTCGGTCAGCACCCCCAATCATCACCACTAGCAGAAACAGGATCGACTGAAAGAACGGAAAGGATTCCGGGCTGATGAAGTTAGTCACCGACGCGAAAATGCCACCGGCGAATCCGGTGGCGATCGCCGAAATCGCGAATGCAGTGACTCGGATCAGCGTCGGATCTAGCCCAATCGACTGACTGGCAATTTCGGAATCGCGGACCGCGCGCATGGCTTTGCCCCATGGGCTGGCGCTCAGCCTGGCGTAGAGATAAAGCGACAAAACCGTGAAGCAGAGCACGAGGAAGGCCATCTCGCGCTCCGAGAAATCAAAACCAAACAGACTCGGCAGTGGAATACCCAAAACTCCGTTCCATCCACCGGTCAGGCCCTCCCATTCGGCGGCGCCCTGCTCCACCACGAAGCCGAACGCGATTGTCACCATAGCGAGGTAGGGTCCGCGTACGCGCAGCGCCGGGATAGCCAACAGGACCCCGGCAACACCCGCAATGACCCCCGCCAAGGGCAGCGTGGTCCAAACTGACCAATCGAGCTTGGTGGTAAGGATACCAACCACATAAGCACCAATCGCGTAGAAGGCGGCATGGCCGAGCGAAATCTGGCCGCTCATACCTAGGAGGACGTTAAGTCCCACGCCCACGATCGTGGCCAACCCCACCAACGCGACGATGTAGAGTTCGTAGCCGTTGGCTCGGAGAATGAACATACAAACGCCGACAAGAACCGCGCCAACGGCGAGGGCTCGGCGGAGGTTCATACTTTCTTGACCTCAGCGTGACCGAACAGTCCGGTCGGCCTGATTGCGAGCGCGAGGATCACGAGGGCAAACGTGGCGATCTGGCTATATGTCGATCCCGCCAGCGCGACGATGAGAGCTTCCGCGACCCCATAGATCAGTCCTGCCAACATCACGCCCCACGCATTCCCGATACCGCCGAGGATGGCGACCGCGAAGGCCTTGATGCCGAACAGCGTTCCCATCGTCGGCGATATGGTGAACAGCGGAGCGACCATGATACCAGCGACACCGGCAAGAAAACCGGATAGCGCGAACGACGCCATGACAACGCGCTCGACGTCGATGCCCATTAGACGCGCTGCATCCTTGTTCTGCACCACGGCAAGCAGCGCTTTGCCGTAATGGAAGCGCTGGAAGAAGATCTGAATAGCAGCCGCAAACAGGAGACCAACGACCGGGATCAAGAGCTGCAAGAGCTGGATCCTGATGCCGGCCACCTCAACGGAATTGGTCGTGAGTAGCCCGGCCGGCATGCCGCGCGGATCCTTGCCGAACGTGAACAGGACCACGTTTTCGAGCACGATGCCAAGTGCGACGGTTGCCATCAACCAAGCGTTCGAGCCACGCTGGACGAAGGGGCGAACGGCGGTGCGCTCGACGATTGCGCCCCAAACCGCGCAGAGTCCAAGCCCCGCGATCACCGCGAGTGTGAGTGGCCACTGGAAGGTGACCCAGAAAGTGAAGCACAGGACTGCGCCCAGCATCATGGCGCTGCCCTGCGCGAAGTTCACTGTGCTCGACACGGCGTGGGTGATGTGAAATCCGAGCGCGAGCAGCCCGTACATGCTGCCGAGCCCCAAGCCGGAAATGAGCGCTGACGACACCAACATGGCGGCGCAGAAAACCGATATCCCAGCGAAAAGAAGGGCGGCGCCAAGGCCGCCCGTCTCGCTGGCCGTCATTCAACAGGAATGACCTTGTCGCCCTCATAGCGGACCATGATGTAGTCGTTCGGACCTAGTGCATCGTGGTTCTCAGGCGTGAAGGGCAGATTGTACGTCTTGATCAGTCCTTGATACGTCGCCTTGAGATTTTCGAGCGCCGAGCGCACCGCATTGGCATCGGTCGAGCCAGCCTGCTCGATACCCATCGCAAGAAGATGCATGGCATCGTAGGCATTCGCTGTGCCGACAGGAGAGAAAATGTCTTCGGGCCCTTTGATCTGCGGATATTTTTTCTTCAGAGCGGCCAGGACGCGTTCGCCGGTCGGACTTTGCTTTCCAAAGAAGCTGTAGGTCTGAATGAAGTGGGCATCGCCAGCGGTCGGGCCCGCGAGCTCGGGGAAGCGTCCCCCGGAAATTCCCCAATGCGAGACGACAGGCACCGTCCACCCCATGCGCTCGCGTGACTTCATCATCTGTGCACCGGGAGGGGCATTGACGACGAGGATGATGGCATCGGCACCGGCTTCTTTGAGCCGCGTCAGATGCGGGACCATGTCCACGTCGTTGTTCTCGAACTTGGAGATGCCGGCAATAGTGATCGCGGGATTGTCCTTGGCGGCGGCGATCAAACCTTTCTCGTTCGACTGGCCCCAAGGATTGTTGATGAGCATGAGACCGGCTTTTTTCGCTCGGAATTTCTCGTTCGCGTATTTGAGAAGCTTGATGTCCACATCGTCGTCGACGGCCGAGACCCGGAAGACGGAGTTGGGATTGGCGCCGTTGCGCGTAATGCCGGTGCCCGCCGCCCAGACCCCCATAAACGGCGTCTTTTCCTTGTTAACGAGCGGGACGATCGCCAACGACACCGGCGTATCGATCCCTCCAAAAATGGCCGCGACCTTTTCCTGGAAGATGAGCTCCCGCGCGGCAATCAATCCTTTCGGCGGGTTCGACTCGTCGTCTCTTTGGATCAGTTCAAGTTTGCGTCCCCCGAGCAAACCACCCTTGGCGTTGATCTCGTCGATCGCGAGGGCAACCCCTCGTGTAATTGCCTCACCCGACTGCGCTGAGGCTCCGGACAAAGCAGCGACATGCCCGACCTTCACGGGCTCAGCTGCAAATGGCGCGCCTCCGGCGAAGGAAAAAAGAAGGGCCGCGGCAAATACCCACGCTGGAGCCCCTCTTAGAACGCGCCACATTGAGCACTCTCTCCACATTTGACTCTCCTTTCCTCGGTATAGGCGTAGGCCGAAACATGCCCTTTCACATCAGTTGCGATTGTGGTCCTGTTGGCGCAGGACAGGGTCGAGACCAGTCGCACAGCGGATCACTGCTGTAGAATCAGCAAGATGTGTGCCGCCGATCCTTTCTTCCGCGACGATCGTTGAAATCAGTCTCGCGTCCAATCCAATGCACATTTCGACGGCACGACGAGCCCAGAAGATGCGCATGCCCTCCGCGTATCGATCGCAGATTATTTTCGACTGTCCTCGCAGATCGTGTGGATGACAGGGTTCATTCGATCATTCTCTCTGACGCGGATAAATGATGATCGAAAGGTAGCGCATGGGCTTTTCGATCAGCTCTTCAGGGCCATGGCGCGCCGCCGCATCGAAGAACAACGCGTCACCAGGCTCCATCACGTAGCTACGGTCAGCGTGCCGATAACGGACTTTACCCGACAGCATATAAAGAAATTCTACGCCGGCATGACGAAAATTAGTATAGGGAAGCGCGTCTTCGCTGAGCGTGATCAGATACGGTTCGACCCCAATCTCGCCAGCCGGCGAATGCCCTAGGAGGTCGTAGAGATGACCCGCCTTGGTGCCGCGTCGGTCGATTCGCACGCCAGTACCTGCTTTTACGAAGGAGCAGTCGCGCCGCTCCTCCGTTTCCGCAAACAGACGGCTAATCGGCACGTTGAGCGCCTTGGCAAGCGAGTCGAGCGTTGCGAGTGACGGCGAGATCGCACCATTCTCGATCTTCGACAACATCCCCGCCGAAATGCCGGATGACGCCGCGAGCTCCGCCATCGTCAAGTCGAGAGATTTGCGCAGCCGCCGGACCTCCGCCCCGATACCAGTCTCAAGGCTTCGCGGCGGAAGTTCGCTCGGAGCCAACGAGCCGGTTCTCAGCTCACGGTCGATATCAAGGGTGGCGTCGCGGATGCCGATGGTGCGGAACTTGGTCGTCGATGGCCGGCGCATGAGAGCCCCGTGGGTGACGTCGCGGATGGCTTTGGGCCGATGGCCGGGACGCCCTGAAATCAAGATGGGGTCCGCCCGTAGTTTCCTACGAGGAAACAAATGTGCCTCTGAATTGACAGAAGTGTCAAGCGGTGCGAGGCTAGCGGCGTAGAAAAAGCCGTTGTCAGGCACGAAAAACGCATGTGTGGAATCGTGGGTCTTTTCCTCAAAGACCCCCACTTGGAGCCCGAGCTCGGCATGCTCGTTGCCGGCATGCTCGGCACCTTGTGTGATCGTGGTCCCGATTCCGCGGGCTTTGCCATCTACGGAATCGAGACGCCAGGCGCCATCAAGCTGACCTTGCGAGTGCCCGCCGATCACGACCTCGACTGCCTGACCAAACAACTGGAGACCGCGGCAAGAGCGTCGCTGCCGCGCGTCGTTCGTGACAGGCACATAGTGGTCACGCTCCCGCTCGCATGCGAGGCCGCCATTCGTGCCACGCTTGTCGAATTGGCGCCCGAGGTCAGCGTTGTCGGCGCAGGGCGCCGCATGGAGATCTTTAAGGAGATCGGCCGGCCGGATCAGGTTGCAAGCCGTTTCGGATTGCCGGGCATGACTGGCACGCATGCCATTGGTCACACCCGCATGGCCACGGAATCCGCCGTGACGACGAATGGTGCCCATCCGTTTACAACCGGGCCGGATCAGTGCCTCGTCCATAATGGCTCTTTGTCGAACCATAATGCGGTTCGTCGCGAATTGGCCCGCCAAGGCCTTGCTTTTCAGACCGAAAACGATTCGGAAGTCGCCGCGGGCTATTTGACCTGGAAGATGCGCGAGGGCCTGTCGCTCGATCGGGCGTTGGAGGCTTCGCTTGCTGCGCTTGATGGATTCTACACGTTCGTCGTCGGTACAGAATCTGGATTCGGCGTCCTGCGCGATCCGATTGCCTGCAAACCAGCGGTGATGGCCGAAACCGAAAGATGGGTCGCATTCGGCACGGAAT
>Ga0126377_10004655_pt1 | contig 10024 bp, 10 predicted proteins | sample PanSoiMetPlot_22_FD_92647 | JGI IMG/M metagenome (GOLD analysis project Ga0126377, IMG submission 92647) | Tropical forest soil microbial communities from Panama - MetaG Plot_22 | ecosystem: Environmental > Terrestrial > Soil > Tropical forest > Bulk soil | place: Panama | collected 2016-02-17 | reverse complement strand
CGTCGCGGCGCTCCGCCAGGATCTGGTAGGTGACGTAGCTGTGCGAGGCGCGGGGATTGACCGGCGGCGTCTTGACCGTGGCGACCGCCGCCAGGGTCTCGCCATAGAAGGCCGCGTTCTTCTGGCGCGCGGCTAGGATCCAGTCTGCCTGGTCGAGCACATGCAGGGCGACCACGGCCTGTACCGTGTCGAGGCGGCTGTTCTCGCCCAGCATCACCACCACGTCGCGGCTCTCCAGCCCGTGATTTCGCCGCAACATCAGTCGCTTGGCGAGATCGTCGTCGTCCGTCGTGATGACCCCGCCGTCGCCCCAGATATTGAGGAATTTCAGCGGGTGGAGGGAAAACGTCCCCGCCCCGCCCCAGGCGCCGGCAGCGCGGCCGTCGAGGCTCGACTTGATGGCCTGGCAGGCATCCTCGAGCACGGCAATTCCGCGCGGCTGCGTGATCGCCAGGAGCCGCGGCATGTCGACCATGGCGCCCGTCAGATGCACGGGAATGACCGCCTTGGTGCGCGGCGTGATGGCCGCCTCCAGCTGCGACAGGTCCATGCAGAAGTCGTCGGTGCAGTCGACGAACACGGTGCGGGCGCCGACTTCCGCAATCGCCCCGACGGTGGCGATGAACGTATTGGCGGCCGTGATCACCTCGTCGCCAGGGCCAACGCCCATCGCCTTCAGGCTCAGGCGCAGCGCGTCGGTCCCGGAATTGACGCCGATGGCGTAGCGCGAGCCCACCAGGACGGCAAACCGCGCCTCGAATTCGGCAACCGGCGCGCCGAGCGTGAAGTCGCCGGTCGCAATGAGTTGCCGCAATCTGGCAAAGACGGGCTCCGGATCGGCGAACTGCTCGGGCAAGTATGAAAAGGGAACCCGCACGCCGGATCCTTGCGATGATGCGCGCAACTATTCTTCGCTCAGCTCTTCGGTGACGCTCGCCCGGCACGCCGCCACGATGTCTTCGCTGGTCGGATAGAACTGCTCCTCGAGCTTGCTGCCGGTGGGAACGGCGCTTTGTGGCCAGGTCACGCGACGCGGGCGGCTGCGTATGTCCTTGCCGAGCGCCTCGGCCACGGTCGCGACGATCTCGGCCCCGGCCCCGTACATGCGCCAGCCCGGCTCGGCGACGACCAGCCGTCCGGTCTTGCGCACTGAGGCGATGATGGCTTCGACGTCGAGCGGCATCAGGGAGCGCAGGTCCAGCACTTCGGCCGAGATCGTCGACTTTGCCAGGGTGTCGGCGGCCTGCAGCGACAGCGGGACCATGGAGCCCATGGTGACGACGGTCACATCGTGGCCGCTGCGGCGTACGAGTGCCTCGCCGAGACGAATGAAATAAGGCGCGTCGGGAACCTCCTCCTGCATCGAGAACAGCGATCGCCCCTCGATGAACAGCGTGGGATCATCGCTCATGATGCTCGACAGGAGGAGACCCTTGGCGTCGGCAGGAGAGCCCGGCATCACCACCTGCAAGCCAGGAACATGTGCGAACCAGGCGTGCAGGCTCTTGGTGTGCTGCGGTCCCTGCCCCCAGCCCTTGCCGATGATGGCGCGGATGGTGACCGGCATCTTGGCACGGCCGCCCGACATGAAGCGCCACGGCGCCATCCAGTTGACCACCTGGTCGACCGAATAGAGCATGAAGTCAAGCCGCTGATGCACCAGCACCGGCCGCAAGCCGGTGCTGGCGGCGCCCGCCGCCAGCGCCGTGAGGCCGGCTTCGGCAATCGGTGTATCGAACACGCGCTTGGGCCCGAACGTGTCGACCAGGCCGGCGGTCGTGCCGAAAATTCCGGCGGCGCCGTCGGCGCCGATGCCGTAGACGAAGACGCCCGCATCGAGCTCGAGCGCCTGCCGCAAGCCGGAATTGATGGCCTGCGCGAAGCTCAGCCGCGTCGTGCCCTGCGCCGACTTGGCAAGCGCCTTAGTGTCGCGTGACAACATGGTCAAAACGGCCCCGGCCTGGCTTCGGATTGTCCCGCCTGGAACAGCGGCGTGACGCCGCTGGAGAAACGGTCGACGACGGCCGCGTATTCGTCGGCCCAGTTGTTGGCGACGATTGCGCGGATGTCGGCAAAGTCGGCGCGCTTGGCCTTGGCGATCGCGTCATGGACTTCGGCGTCGACGTCGCGCTCCAGCTGCTCGAGCTCGACCGGCTGCACCGCGCCGGCGAGAGTCTTGCGCATGGCCACAACGGGATCGCGCGCTCTCCAGCGCTCGACCTCGTCGGCCGAGCGATAACCCATGCTGTCGTCGTTCCCGGGACCGACATGGCCGCAAAAGCGATAGGTCGCGATCTCGATGAAGTGCGGCCCCTTGCCGGCGCGGATCTGCGGAACGAGGCGTTCGAGCGTGCGCAGCAGCAGCTCGGCATCGTTTCCGTCGAGCTTGTCGATCGGCAGGCCGAACGCCTTGGCGCGCTCGGCCAGCAACGTCACGGCCTGGCGCCGCTCGATGGCAGTGTGCGCCGCATATTTGTTGTTTTCGCAGATGATCAGCAGCGGCAGATGACGCAGGGCCGCGAGATTGAACACCTCGTAGGTGATACCTTCATCGAAAACGCCGTCGCCGATCACCGACACGCTGATGTCGTCAACGCCGCGATATTTCTGCGAGAAAGCGGCTCCGAGCGGAATGAACAGCGATCCGCCGACGATGGCGCCGCTGTAGAAATTGTGGTCGTGCGAGCCGAGCTCCATGGAGCCGGCGACACCGGAATTTGCTCCGGTTCCCTTGCCGTAGAACTCCGCCACCATGGCGTCGAGCGGCGCGCCCTTGGCAAGGTAGTAGCCGTGGGAGCGATAGTGCGACATCAGCACGTCGTCGCGCCGCAGAACCGGAGCGAGCGCCGCCGGCATTGCTTCCTGTCCCACGCAGAAATGCATCGGACAGCGCATCTCGTCGGCCGGATGATACTCCGCCATGAGGAGTTCCTCCGTCCGCCGAATGAGATACATCATCCGGTAGAGACGCAGGCGCGTTCGCAGCGGCGTATCGTTCATCCGAAATGATCCCTCCCGCAGGGATTGAACGGCAGGTCGCTTTTACAGGGGAACCGCGGGCAGGCGCAAGTCTGGCCCGGCAAAGGTTGAGACTCGGCGCCAGCGTCGCTGCGATCAGCCGCCGGCGCCAAGCCGCCACCACGCTTTGACAAAGGCGAAGGCCCGCGCCAGCGTCCGCCCGCGCGACGTGAGACGAAAGCGCTCCCCTTCCCGCGCCAGATAGCCGCTCGACGTCAACGTGGCGAGACGGTCCTCGACGATCGCGCGGCTGGCGAAGCGCCCGTACAGTTCCGGAAGGGAAAGCGCGCTGCCGCGACGGCGCATGAGCACCATCGACTGCACCGACAGCGACGTGAGGACCGTGTAAACGGCCGGAACGTAGATCACGAACAGACATGCGCTGGTCATGAGCGCCAGGATGACGGGGAGGATGGCTGACGCGGCCGACGCCGCCAGCGCGATCACGCTCGCCAGCGTGGCGAGCAGCGAGGCGAGATAGGTGATCAACAACCATCGTGCGTGGCCGAGACCTGCTCGCCAGCCGAGAATGTGCACCAGCACGAAGACGGCAAACCACGCCACCGCCGCCACGAATGCGATGATTGCCGGCGGCCAGCCCATCATATCGGGTCCAGATTGAGAAAACCGCGGACGCGAATGAACATGTCGGCAACCCTGGCGCCTTTCGCACTCAACACCAGCGAATCGTCCCGGCGCTGCGCGAATCCTTCCTCCAGAAGTCCCTGCACGCGCTTGTCATACATCCAGCCGATGCCCTGGCCGCCGCCATAACGGCTCATCAATTGATCCGGCCCGATGGTGCCGGTCGGGTCCTCGAGCGCGTCGATCAGGATGCGCAGCGAAAAGCCGCGATCCGCCAGGTTGTAGAGCTGCAGGACGCCGCCGAAGAAAGCGGCCGTAAAGAAGAAGAACCCCAGCAACAGGTCGAACCAGCGCGGCGTTGGCAGCAGCGATGGCGGGAGGACGCCGAGATCGTCAGGCGTGGCCAGCCAGACGCCGAGCAGCGCCACCGTGCAGGCGAGATAGAGGATCAACATCTGGCGCACGCGGTGCTTGCCCGGACGGAGGCGAAACGCGAGCGTGACCAGCAGCAGCAGGACGACCGTCATCGCGCTGGCAAGGCAGACCGCCTTCATGACGCAGGCTCATTCCAGCGCATGGCTCACCACGGCTGCGACAACGTGGAGCGAAGGCGGCCCTCGGGCAGATTGACGACGTTGACGCGACGCAGCGTGTACAGATCCGAGCGAACGATGTCGGGCAGGAATTCGCGAAACGTGCTGGTCTGCCAGGGATCGAAATTTGAGCTGATGGTCTTGCCGGTGAGCTCGTCCATCGATGACGACATCATGATCTTCACGCAGCTCACCACGTTCTCCATGGTCGGGCCCGGCTGGCTCAGGATCGCCTTGGTGCGCTGGAATTGCAGGCGCCCGGCCCGCTCCTCACCCGCCTTCAACGTCGCCTGATGCATGTCGGTAGGCACGAAGCCGGGCGCGATAGCGTTCACGCGAATGTTCTGCGGCGCCAGCTCGGCGGCGACGCATTCCGTCAGCCGGACGATCGCGGCTTTCGAGCACGCATAGGCGCTGTAATTCGGAAACGGGCTGAACGCGCCGCCGCCGGCAAAATTGATCACGCGCGGTTGGCGGCCCTTTGCCAGCAGCGGCAGCATGCCCTGGATCGCCAGGTAGGTGCCCTTGAGATTGACTTCCAGCGTCTCCCACCAGCGCGTGCTGTCCGCGTGTGTGATCGGCGCAATCTCGCCGAATCCGCCGGCGCAATTGATGAGCACGTCGATCGCATCGGTGCGGGTGGACAGAGCTGCCACGAGATCGTCGATCTGGCGCTTCTCGGACACGTCGCACACGAAGGTTTCGATCGCGGCGGAGCCGTCTTTCACCGCTGCGAGGCGATCGGCACGGCGGGCGCAGATGAAGACCTGGTGGCCGTCGTCCGCCAACGCGCGGGCAAGCCGCGCGCCGATCCCGGAGCTGGCGCCGCAGATCATGATGCGCAAGGGCCCCTGGCCGGTGCTGTCGTTGGAGGCCTGGCCTTCCGCCGCCTCGGCGATGCCGATCTCGTCGGCGCTCTGGCTGGCCGAGACCCGGGAGACCGAACGGGACCGCGCCGGCGCGCGGCGCAGCACGTAGGACTCGAAGGCCAGCCGCAGAATTGTCAGACCGGCATCGAGCGTGTTGGCGAGGGTGACCGAACGGGCGCGCGGCAGATTGGTGACGTCGACCGGCAGCGAGATTTCCAGAAACGAGTATCCAGCCGCGACCGCCTTGATCAGCGCTTCCGCCTGGAAGCCGAAGCCGTGGGAACGGATGGAATTGTGCGAGAAATACGACGCCGGATAGATCGTCAGCCCGTTGTAATAGCGCATGCCCTTGCGAAACAGGGCGTTCAGGATCTTCGTATAGGCAAGCGACAGGACGCGCTTGGGAAACGGCATCGCGGCGAGCAGGTTGTTCGAGTACGACGTGATGATGTCCGCCTTTCCCAGGTGGCCGAACAACTCGATGAAGGAGCGCAGCGGCCACGTGTTGTCGGCCGGGACGTAGGCGACGAACTCCGACTCGGCCTCCTGGCTTCCCTGCAGCGTGCAATAGCCCGGCCCCATTGAGCGCGGATTGCGCCTGACCTTGATGAAGGGATACTGGCGTGCCACCGCCTCGGCAATTTCGACGGTGTTGTCGCTGCTGGCATCATCAAAGATGATGATCGCGAAGTCCTCGATGGTGATCGTCAGCGCGCGATAGACGCGATCGACCGTGGCGGCAAGCGTCGCGGCGTCGTTGTGCGCCACGATCAGGACGGTCAGTGCGCGGTTGAGCGACCGCATTCAATCCCTCGGCAACAAGCCCGACAAGCTGACCGAATATTCGCCCACCGTTTCACGCGACGCTCTGTTGCCGGGTGTTGCGGCGTGCCGGCGCCACGCCCTCACCCGGCCTGCCGGATTCGAAACAGTCCGACGTCGGCCACGAGGTGACCGATCGTCCGCCAAACCGCGAGCTGGTTCTTCCAGCTGAGCGCAGAAGACCGTCCGACCGCGCGTTCCTGGATGGAAACGTAGCAGTGAACGTAAGTGGCCCCGCGCGCGATCAGCTTTACGACCGCTTCGGCCTGGTAGGCGAAGCTGCTCGTCTTGATCTCGATCGTATGCAGCCGAGCCGTCCGATGCAACACGGCGCCGTTATAGTAGCCGACATCGAGCCAGAACAGCCAATTGAGCAGCGTGGTAAAGCCGCGCGACGCCACCGCGCGGTACCAGGTCCGAACAGCCGAATTGGTGACCACCGGAATGATGATATCGGCCTCTCCGGCGTGGTGCAGGATTTCCGCAATGCTGGGAGCCGGAAAGCCGTCGTCGCCGGGAATCATGATGACGTAGTCGGCCTCGGCAAGGGCAACGCCGCGCTTGTAAGCGCCGCCCAAACTGAGATTGACCGGGTTGTGAACGACGCGGATGCGGGGATCGGTCTCCGCCAGCGTCTGCATGCGCGCCAGGGTGCGGTCGGTGCTGCAATCGTCGACGAGAACGATCTCGAATGGCCGTTGGCCGGCGGCCGTGCGGATCGAATCGACGGTCGGACCAACATTGTCCTCTTCGTTGAAGCAGGGAACAACGAAACAGACCCAGGGCCGATCAGTCATCCGCCTGTCCAACACGAGGTGAGCTCAGCCCAGCCGCATCAGTTGGTGGCCATAGCCATCAGCGCGTTCCGCCGCAGGCCGGCCGGAAGCCGTGCCGCCGGGATTGTCTTGACCCCCGGCGAGGCGCTCCTCGTCGTTCGCCGTTGCCGACAAATCCTTGCCCGAACTGCGCTTTCTGTTGGCCAACCAGATCACGCCACCAGGCAGCGTCACGGCCAGAACGCCCAGGCCGAAGATCACCGGGACCAGGATCGCCTCCTCCGGCCGAATTCCGAAGCTGGCCAGGGCGACAACGAAGCTCGCTTCGCGCAGACCCCAGCCGCCCGCGGAGATCGGCAGCATGGAAATGAGCAGGGCCGACGGTACGATCAGGAACCAGTGGCTGAGACCGAGGTCGATCCCAAGGTCCCCGCCGATCAGGAAGAAGACCAGCACGTTCATGCAATGCGTCAGCATGGCAAGCACGAAGGCTGCCAGCAGGCGTCTGCGGATACCGCCGCCGCGGATCACGGCAGAAACCAGCGCGGCCACTTCGGCCACGAACGCCAGGCGGCGCAGCCGCGGAGCAAAGTGCGCGAGCACAAGAATCACGAGCGCGCCGGCGACCAGGCCCAGCGACAGTCCGGCGATCACGACGGTCTGCCAGTCGTAGCCGGTCAGCAGGGAAATGAGGCTTGGCAATCCGACCAAGGCGAGCAGCAACAGCCCGAGCAGTCCGAGAAACCGGTCAATGACGATCGCCTGGACGGCGCTGCGCAGCGGCACGTCCATCTGATGCAGAAGCCAGAGCCGCATGGCGTCGCCTCCGGCAAATCCGAAGGCGACCTGCTCGAAGAAGAATCCGCTGAGGGCGATCTGGCACGTCTCGCGCAGGCGACACGTCTGCTTCAGGCCGTCGAGAACGAGCTTGAGTCGCAGCCCGGCGATGAGGCTGGTCTGACTCACGAGGACAATGAGCATGAAGACAAGAGTGAAAGTACCCAGCTTCTGCCGATGCGAAGCGAAGAACGAAAAATCGATTTGCGAAACAACGATCGAAACCGCCAGAAATGTGACGACAAGTTTCCCGACGGCAATCAATAGGGCTCGGGCAGGGGGTGCACAAGTCATGACAAGACGCCAAACTGCACGTTGGCGGGGTCCTCAAGGGCTACAAACCTCAGATCAGGTTTGGAATCAAGCCTTATGCTCCGCGCCAATGCCCGTTGGCCGGCGCTGCGCACTTTTTTTGACCTCCGCTCGCGCGCGGCTGAGCGAAACCATCGCACCGGATCGACGGTCGGCAGCATGGAGCAGGACCGGGGGGCCGTCCCTTTTGGCACGCTCCTGTCTGAAGTCGTGGTGGTCGGTTCGGCGCTCCTCATCCTTCTCGTGACGCGATGGGTCCTGTTGAAGGCCGCTCCTGGCTCGAACTATTACGGTCTCGATGGCAAACTGGCGCAATCGTTGGCAACGACGGCATTTGAGTTCGCCGATGTTTTCGATGTGAACAACATCATCCCGATTCAGGGCTTCGTGTCGCACAGGCTGACCAAAAACATATGCCTGTGGGCGCGCCGCGGGAACGTCCGATGGCGAGCATGAGCGTGCGGACAGAGAGCTTGCATGCGACATGGCGAAACGGCAAAACTGCACGTTGCGGGGAACCTCAACCGATAGAAGAACCTCAGATCAAATCAGAATCAAGCGCCTTCCCTCGCTTCGGCAACCGAGCAGCGCTGCGACGAGGCCCTGCATGTACTTTTGCGGCAGATTCAGCGGAACGGAGCGGCATGAGCGATCTCGGATCGAAGTCCTACGGTTGCTTTGTCTTGGCCGAGCAAATTGCAGGAGCTCTTGATCCGTGCGCCCGGGCATGCTCCCGCCATCGACACGTCCCGCCTATTCCTTGAACGGCGGCGCCACGCGGTGGAAGCGTGCAGGAGTGGTATCGGCACCCATTTTGCCAGAAGCCCTCGTCGCCGCGTCAGCGCTCATCCTTATCCTTGTGGCTCAATGGCTTCTCTCACGTTGGGTACCCGGCACGAACTACTACGGCCTTGACGGCAAGTTGGCGCAGTCCGCCGCGCGGACTTGAATACATTTCGGCGATGATCCACGCGCCGAATATGCGACAAACCTACATCGCATGCGCGCTCGGCTGGGGACTTGGCCTGCTGACGCTGCGCGGCCGGCCACGTGTCCTGGTCATAGCGGGAATGGCTGCGTTCACGGCCTGGAGGCATACGCAGTCATGTTCCTGCTGGTCAACGCCCCGTGGAGGGCACCTATTCCCCTCTACCTGGAGCAGTATTTGTTGCCACTCTATATCGCGAGCGCAGTTGCCGGGTATTGGGGTGCACTGCGTGCCGTCGGTGTGCTAACGGTCCGCATCGGAACGCTATTTGTGACGCGTGCCCTCAGCGCATCGATGATGCTCGTGATAGCCGTCGTTCCGATCATGGTGACGCGTCACGTGCTCCGCACGTCGGAAGGGACGGTTTACTCCGATCCGTGGGCGAACGAAGGTGAGATCCTCACCTTCCTGTCCGAGCAAATCGGATTGACAGTGGGGCAGTCTTTTCGCGGCAGGGTCGATTTCCCTCCCATGGATCCAAACAGCTCAAACACGGTGGTGACCCTTTGGGCGCGCGGCGTCCCAACCGTGAACGAATACAGTCAGCAGTTTTCTCGTTGTCTGCGGTCGCGCAATGCCAATGTCCGTCTCATGCGCGCCAACCTGTTGGCAACGGCCATGATCTTTTCCGGCGACATCGACACGGACATCGTGTTCGACTACGGCATGTTCTCTCCTCGCTGTCGATTTTCCGATCTGGCGGACCTGAAAGAGCTCGACATGAAGATCGAACCTGCGCGTGGCGCATTTGTCCGGCGATCGGCTTTTTCCCGACTGGCATGGTGCCGCAGCGCGCCTTCAAGCAGCCTTCGACGCGATCCGGTGAACGCACGAACGCCGGAAAAAGCGACTTTACGATGAGCTAACGGTGCGAACGCACGTGGCCTAGGCCGGACCGGATGAGCGAACCGTGGAAAGGTCCCGCAACAGAGTTCCTGATCGCCGGCTCGGCACTGCTGCTTGCGTTGGCAGGCTAGTGGATCCTGGCGACCCTCGTTCCCGGCACGAGCTACTACAGCCTCGACGGAAAAATGGCGCAGGCGGCGGTGCTCACGGCATTCAAATTTGCCGGCTATTTCGACGTCACCAATCTCAACCCGATCCAGGGCGTCGGCTCGCAGATGTTGCCCAAGAGCGTCTGGGCCAATCCGGCTTTTTGGCCGTTCGCGTGGCTCGACAAGGATACCGCAACGGATGTTTCAGCGCTGGTCGCGTTCGGCTGCT
>Ga0126377_10004654_pt1 | contig 10025 bp, 16 predicted proteins | sample PanSoiMetPlot_22_FD_92647 | JGI IMG/M metagenome (GOLD analysis project Ga0126377, IMG submission 92647) | Tropical forest soil microbial communities from Panama - MetaG Plot_22 | ecosystem: Environmental > Terrestrial > Soil > Tropical forest > Bulk soil | place: Panama | collected 2016-02-17 | reverse complement strand
TTTAATACTTCATTAACACCGTCAAAACATGATTCAAAAGTATCAACTAATCTATCCTGCAAATGAGTTTTAATATTTTCTCTTGCTATTTGTTTAAGGTATTGAACATCAGTGCTTACAGTGGATTTACTAATTTGTAGTAACTCTGCAATATCATGTTGATTTAATCCCTTGATTAGACACTCATGTACCTTGTTCCTTCTCCAGGCTATTTGTGATTTGTAGCCATTGCTCATTTCTTTTATTTTAACTTATGTTAAGAATCACACATACTATCTTATATTTTCAATCCGATTTTTGTGTTTAAACCTCCAACCTATTGAGCATATCTTTTGAAGTTGTCCAGTTTTTACACTTCATAAGGATCTTGATAGGGACCAGAGCAGGTCCATTTTGAATAAATAAAGTTATTTCAAATTTCATTTCACAAATGAAATTTTACATTTAGTAAATTGGATTTTACGAATCAAATTCGTAATATAAATTTCGAAAAAGCGTATTTTAAATATACATTAAATCTTCCAACATATGGTTGGAAAAAATTATTTCCAAATCATCAACATCCTCCACGACTTAATCTATAATTTATTATTTCAGGTGAAGGCAAATGTTTTGCAGGAAATTCTTTACCTCTGTAAATAATATCTTTAATCCTTTCTTCAAACTTTGCACCATGACTCATGTAAGGAAACCTGTAGTGAACTAACTCATGGACCAGTGTATTCCTTGCCTCTCTAAGTCCATAAGGAACTCTAGATTTCTCGATATATTTCCTGGTTCTCTTAGTTACCTTCCATGTCATTTTAGGAGTCCTATCAAGTCTTACAAGTATCATTCTCCTGGATATACTGGACATTCCAAGCAAATGCTTTTGTCTGCTGTCTCTTATATCAAGGCCTAGCCTGTCTTCTGTCTCTTTGTCTTTTGCCTCAAATTCTTTGTAATCAAATACAAGTTCTGGAATCTCACAGTCCATAATCCCCATTTGTTTAGAATATTTTATCAAGTCAGAAGATAGGAGGACTTGCACATTTTTCTTATTCTTCATTTCTCCTTGTTGGCCTCCCCTTCTTCTTCCTCTTCCATTTCCTTGAGTCTCTTCTCTACAGTTGTTTCCATAATCCTGTTAATCTCAGATACCTGTTTCAACTGCTGTTCTAACAATCTAGCCTTTCCAATTAGATTTCTGATTATCTTTCTAGCAGTTGTCAGGTCTTTGATATTTTTGATATCCTGTTCTGTCAACTCCATTACATCCTTTTCTCTGACTTTTTGCTGAAGGCTCCGGACTTCGGAACCCGCAGGGCTTTGTCTCATTTTGGCCCTTCTGCTTTGGTCTAAGTCTTTGTATTTATCGGCTAAGGCATCGCTTACCGTTGTATCACTTACCAGCGGCTTCAATGACTGAGTCAGCCTATAGCAAATCTGGTCTACTGGATAACCTACCTTTTCAAGTTCAATTGCCATCTCTTTGACTATCTGCTTCTTTGTCTTGGTTAGTTTTTCAACTGATGCATGTATTGCGTGCTTTAGTTTGTCCCTACCTTTCTTTATGATTATATCGACTTCCCTTGTCTCAAGGTACTGTCTTGAACCTGGTAGTTCTTTCTCCTGTTCTTGTTCTTGCTGTATTTCTACAACAGTTTTCTTTTTCTTGTTTTTAGTTTCCACTGACATAACTAAATAGTATATAGTAATATGGTAATATAATTGTATGGGTATACTATTATATAAGATTATGGGTTTATTACTAAATTATTAAAATATAAATATGGATATTTATCATATATAATTATGCCTAAATTAATCGTGGATATTGATGAAACTCTGAATAAAGAATTCAGAGACGCTATACTTGCAACCAAGGGATGGAATAAGGGAGTAATTAAGGAAGCACTCAGGGAAGCAATTGAATGCTGGATTAGAGAAGCCCAAAACAAAAAACCAAAGGATAATGAGGACATACACGAGAAACTAGAAGAGAGTGAATAAGGATAAGTGAAGGTTTTTGCTGTAATAAAATGCCTTTTTATGGCCTTTTTAGGCTAGTATTTTACTTTCCATGTATTGAAGGATATTCTAGTCCTAAGTTGTTATTTTTTTCTGTCCGGATTTATGTCCCCAATACATCATTACTCCGCCTCCAATAACGATTATGATTCCCATGATCATCATTATTTGTAAATTTGTCAATGAAATAAACTCGTCGAGTGGCATAGTAAGTGCCCTCACAAAGTGTAGCAACCCAAATCCTACTAGTGCTCCTCCTAACACGTATCCAATTATTCTAGTAGTTTGGCACAACTTTTGTTGGTTATATGATGCTAGTTAATAAATTTTAGAAATACACCACACACATAAACAAGCAAATCATTTCTAATCTAATCTAGCGTAGTTCTGAACAGGTCTTTTTATGGACTTCTACATGTTGTTTGGGACGTATGGAATAACAAAATGGACAGGTATAATTATCAGAATCTGATTCATTTGCTGCTTTCTCTATCTCTGATTCCAGTTCTTTTCTAGTTCTGGACTTTGTTATAACTTCAACCATAGTAATGTTATTCTCCCAACCAATCAATACTCTATTCCTGGAGATTAATAAATAGGAAATAACTAAACTATCTAACCTACTGGCCTATTCTTTTAATTTCTCCGGTGTTTACGTCAATAACCTGGTCTAAAAAGCAAAACATTTCCGGACACCTTGGACACCTTAAAGGCTATTTTCAACTCGTCTAAACTTTTTTGAAAATTAGATTTGTAATTTTGTACAGCAAGTTAAAAAGTGGCTCCAAGGTGTCCAGGCTGTCCGCCCAATATTATTACATATTTGGGCTAAATAATGTAAGAATTATTGTATTTTATGTCCCAAGTTCTTATAATTTATATAAAAAAATTTGAGTTGGGAATTCCGGACACCTTGATGTTTTTTTGACTTTTGGTCTGTATCCTAAAAGCGACCAACGAAAACCTGAAAAAAAGGCAAGGTGTCCGCCGGAACCCTAGACTAGACAATCCTTTCCTGGCCGTCCTTTGGTGCAAACTCAGGGATAAGTACAACACCGGTCCAGAATGCTATCTTTTTATCATCTTTGGTAGTTTCTCTCTTATCGCCTAGTTCATACTTTTTCTTTAATATCTTGCAGAATGAATCATACTTTTCCACTGGTAGCATGTATTTGGTGCAGTATTTTTCATAGCCTTGATGGAAATGCTCTTTCTGGATTTTATCTTCAACTCTTGAATCTTCTGCTATTGCCTCTTCCAAAAAGCACTTGATAGGGTTAACAGTTCGTTCATACTTTAGCCTCTTTTCTTCAATTGTCTTTTCATTTACATAGATTTCCCTATCTCTTTTAATTCTGCGCAGGGACCGCATAAGCATGTTAAATATTCCTGAAATTTCATTAGGATCATCGGTTAATTTTGAAATTAGTTGCTTATCTTCTGTCTTACCTTCAAATGTATTTGGAAATGCTATACTTGTGATTCTTCTATTATAAGCGTCTGAAGTATCCTGTGAATCTGGCATTCTATTTGCATTAAAGATTAGTTTGGCGTAAATTGTAGTATCATAGGCTTTCTGGTTCTTTCTCTGAATTCTTATTCTCTGTCTGGTCCCACCTGTTAGCCTCTTTATTACTGCAGATTCTTTTATAGTCTGGCCTGATAGTTCATTATCTATATTTACATCCTTATTTTCTAAATCTGAAATTGCGAACCTATCGCCCAGCATTTCAGTTAATGGGACATTGCTAACGTTATCTATTCCATGCATAAAAGTTATTACAGCGGTATAGACAGACTTACCATTGTTACCAAAGCCAAATAATATGAATATTGTTTCAATTGTATAATCCCTGTGAATTGTGTAGGCCATTGCATCTATTGCAGTCAAAATCTCTTTTGGGTATAGAACTTCCTGCAAAAACTTTATGAATCGTTTAGACTTTGCTTCCTTCTTGTAAAATATGGGCTTTTGATTTATGGATAAATAGCCTGGGGTATGTTTGAAGAATCTATCATTATCTACATCATATAATCCATTTTTGAGGTTAATTATGTTAATATCTGAATCTAATTCTTCATGTTTAACATAGGTTAATCTTGAGATATGGCCCTTGATTTCTGTTAAATGGTTATTACGAAGATTAAAGTGAAACATATCTTCTGTTACTTTTGCAATTAGTTTTTCTCCGCCTGGAACATATACACCCTCTTTATAGTAGTAAATCTCTTCAGTCTCTTCGATAGTAATGAAGTGATACCTCTTCATTAGTTCAACTGTGGCTTCTTCGACAAGTGGAGTTACTTTTATTTTATTATCATCCTTATCCTTAAAGCCGAAATTATGATCTACTGCATCTTCCCACTTCATTGTGCTTAGTCCTCCAGCCTCACTATCAGGTGCGGTATTACTGAATCATGGGCATACCTGTAGTCTAGATTTTCAAAGAACTTTGTGGCTATCTCTTTTAGAAATATTGATAATTCTTTTGGACTTGCACCTATAATAAAATCTTCAAATTCCTTGTATAATCTAGGATTAGATCTTAGATCTTCTGTGTGAATTATGAAAGGTGGTATTCTGTCTGCAGTCTGCTATAGGAATCCAGTACATTATTTTCTTTGCCTGTGCATAATACTTGTAATCTGTTAGGAATAATGGACGATGATGATTATCGTCTTTGTCTTTGTCTTTAATCCTACACAAGTGTATGAAAAATTCATCTCTATAGTATGCAGGACTCCATACATCGTCAGGAAATTCTAAAACTTTATCTTTATCTTCATTGGTAATCATTTAGATAACACCTCCACCTTTAACTCCTTCATCTCCTGTTGGGGTCCTGGTGCTGTTGTTGTTGATCTGTCCAATTATGTGCCTGTGTCCAGGGGAGTTGTTCACCCCTGGATTATTATTTTCTAATATCAGCAGTAGAAAATCTGCAAAACTTTTAATTCTAGGATTTTTACAGTCTATAGCAATCATAGGTCTATTCTCTCTATCTAGTTAGGGATTCTCCTGTGGTTGCGTAACTTTAGAGAATGAACCTAGGGTACCAATCTCGGATTCATTTTCTAAAGGCGTTTTAGGTTGTTTCTTTAAGTTAACATAATGTCGGCAGTTGGGACAGTGGGCATAAAACTCATTTTTCCCCTTGTAATACCACTGATAGGTACAAAATGCGCACCTAACAGGCGTTACCTCAACTTGTATAATCATGTTATATATCTAAAATCTGAGTTGCCGAGAACATCTATTAATGGATATCGGTGTTTTTCCTCGAGTTTGACAATCTAATTATTTTCTCTGATTTAGGAGAAAATCCTCTATCTTCTTTAGTCTTCTGTGTAAATCTTCCATAGTTAGTTCTGCTACAGTAGAAGATTGCTTTTGTTCCTCTTTGGAAGAATCACTAAATTTGGTATTACTTGATTGTTGTGCTTGTTGTTTAGTTGCGGGAGAAGACCTGCAGAGATGTGGAGAATTATCCAGATTAAAAGGCCTCCAGCACATACCCTGGTCATTTGACAACTGGATTTTATTTCCGCAGAAGGTACAGTCTTTCTTTATTATTCCCATTATTCTTTATTCACTCCCAGGGCCTTATTCGTAAAGTGGTGGCACTGACATTTTTCTTTATGGTTTTTCTGTCCATGCAACCCATAGGTGTGATAACAATTTCTATAGGTGCAGACAATGTTGTTTTCTTCTTCTTCCTCACCAAGTACATTGGTGATAATAACTTGTTTAGTCATTTCTACCATTATACCATTAATGGCGATATTTAATAATTATGGTTTAGTGCTAGACACCATTAACGGTATGTTTAATAATCAAATCATTTTATCTATTACACCAATAAATGAAAGTAGAAATGATAAATACCAATATTCAAGAGAACGTTATAATGGTGAAAAGGGAATCGACTTCTATTAATGTTGACCCAGATTTATGGAAGCAGGTTAAGAAGAAAGCCATTGATTTAGATATAACTACTACAGAATTCTTTGAACAGGCCTTAAGGGAAAAACTGGCCAAGAGTAAGTAAAAAAAATAATTTTTGTACTAGTTAATTCCATTAGAACCTTAGTCACAATTGCCACTAAAAGGTCAGAAACTATCTAAAGAACATCGAAAAATACTGAGTCAGGTACATTTAGGAAATAAGTATACTTTAGGACGTAAGCATACAGAACTAGAAAAGCAACACATCAGCGAATCCTTGAAAGGTCATAAAGTATCTACACAAACACGATTGAAAATGAGTTTATCAAGTAGAGGTGAAAAAAATCCAAATTGGGGAAGAATCTTTGGTGCAGAAGTAAGAAGGAACATGAGTATTGCCCGTAAAGGGATAAAATTATCAGAAGAACATAGACATAATATCAGTAAGAGTTTGTTAGAACACTACAGTAAAAATAAACGCTTGAGACAACAGAACAAAAAGAACAAAGTAAGTAAGGAATAACTTACTTAGTAAGACTTATTATATTAAATGTCATTATAATAATAGAAGGCAATTCAAACTAGTCCAGTCAAACAATGCTATAGGTCTACCCATCTATAGTATAGTGAAACCCGACATCATCTACCATCCTCAAGGGCAAGTAATGGCTGGACTAGGATTATTATTATTTACTTGAACAAATCTGGATTGTATTTTCTAATGTATTCTTTCTGTTTATCTGTTAATGGTTGTGTGCCTTGTTGATTCATAAACTGTTCATCAATGTGTAATGATAAAGTAACTGCTTTGGATAACTTTTCAAACTCGGATTGCATTCGCAGTTGTTGCTCTCTTATCAGGTTCATTTCAGTTTCATGTTTTAAATCCCTGCTTCTAAGCAACGAGATCTCCTTTTCCTTTTCAACTAACTGTGCTTCAATGTTTTTACCAGCAGATTCCAGTTTAGAATAGTCCAGGAAGGTAAGATATGGCATGACTTTGGTCCTGTAGAGTTCTCTCAAATCTTCTGGTTTGTTTGTATAGTATGTTGACTTTGCATGACCAATAAGCCACTCTGAATAGTCTGAATTAAACTGGTTTGCTGTTACTGTCTTAACAAACCTTCTAAAAGTGTGAAGTGTTATTTTCCTGCGTTTTAGCATTCCTTCATCTTTTCTATCATCCATTTCTGCGACAGTTAGCAGTTTGTTATATTCTTCATTCACCTTGACATAGAGACTTGATACTTTGACATCAGTATTGTAGACTTTGAATATTAGATCGTCTGGTTTAAGTTCTCTTTCGGTTTCTGGGTTATTATATTTCCAGTTAAGCCAGTCCTTTAATGCCTCATTTGCTTCATCACTGATAGGCCTGTTTCTGGCTTTACGGGTCTTTGAGTATTCTTTTCTAATATGAATCTCGGTAGGTGATACATCAAAATTAACATCTTTATATCTTAACGATAAAACTTCTTTAATTCTAGCACCATTACTTGCAAGTATCATAATTATTGGCTTTAATCTTCGTATATTGCATTTTAATAATAATTTCCTGACATTTTTTACATCAATGGCCTCTTCATCATCCCTTAATATTGGTGGTAGTTTTACCCGTCGCTTGAATTTATTATCTGCTATTTCAACATCAAAATAGCCTAAATAACCCTTGACTGATATTATATAATTAGAAATTGTTTTAGGTGTTCTATCTTTATTTTCTTGTTTTAAGTAATATACAAAGTTATCAAGTAATTGGTAAACGTCTACCGTTTTAGTTATTAATATCTGATCTATGATTGTGTCGCTAGTATAGTCAGGATAATATTTAGACACAAATATTTTAAAGTGGTTTAGTCCGGCAGCATATGCTTTTTGTGTGCTTTGTTTATTGAGTCTGGAAATATAGATACTAATTTTATCCTGTTTTACTACTTGCACACTTTATGTTAAAACGCTTATCAGTTTCCAATATATACTTTTTAAGTAGAATTAGAGTCCCAACCAAATCATCTTCAAGTACTATTTGTTTAAAGACACATGTGGGATCTTTTATGATCTACTTTTTAATAAGCTCAGATAAGCAATGTCACTAGCAATTTCCTTATGCTCTTGAATTAGAGAAACTCTAAATTTCGCATTAACAGACAGATTAACTGGTATATGATTAGTGGTTACAATAAAATCAATATCACTATTTTTTAATTCTGATTTTAATATAGAAATTCTTGCATACTGGTAATTTGTTTTATTTCCATCAATTTCAACAAAGCTGAATATATCACTCGTATTTTCGATCTGAGAATTAATTACTATAGTATCGAATCTACCTTTAAATCCAATATAGATCTTTCCCTTAACTGGTTCACCAGCTATAACTTCATTTTTATCTAATTTTAAAGATATTTCTTTAACATCCATACAAACTCTTCATCATACAAGCGGTCAATAAATATCATAATAAATTGATCGTTATTTAATATTATTTCACTAGAATTATTTAGGGTTAGTTAGCGATTCGTTTAAATTGAAATTTATTGTTGTTCCATCACTTATCGAATGTTGGTCTGAAAATCCCGAATTTACTTCCAATACATATAGTGCGTCAGTATTTGGAGTATACACTGGGCATGTAAATATCGAATCACATGGCTTTAGTTCCTTTTCTATATGGACGACCCTCTTCATAGAATCAATCCAAATAATATCGATTGGAAAATTCATATCTTTCATCCAAAATCCCTGTTTTGAAGAATGATGTAACAAAAATAACATTCCTTCTGTAGCTCCTAATTCTTTTAGTCCTGATAATCCCTTTATTTTCTCCTCATCAGTTGATGCTATAGCGGCAGAAATATTATAACTATTTATGGAAATGGGTATCTTTTTATAGCTATTAAGGGAATCCTGGCCTTTAATAGATAATGAATTTATTGTTTGTGGGTTGACAAGGCAAAATAATAGAATAGTCGCAGATATCGCAAATAAAATTAACATAAATAATTGTATGGAATCTATAAGTAATTTTAATTTTATTATGTTAATAGCGCATTAATTGAATCCTTGTTAAGACAAGTTTTAAATGACCGATTTATTTTTTCTAATTACGGCTAAAAACCAACCAAAGAACAAAAGTGTACGAGGTGTTTTTGTAACTGGGACTGATACTGCAATTGGCAAGACTACAATATCCTGTGGACTAGCATGGATGCTTCGGAAAAGAGGTATAAATGTTGGAATTATGAAACCTTTTGCAACAGGAGACAAATTATATTCCAGAAAATTCAAATCTAAAGATACTGCCATGTTAGCAGAAGCAGCGAATATAGGCGATTCTGATAAACTATTAAATCCGTCTTTTTTCCCAATAGCGGCATCCCCTTTAATGGCTTCAAATATTTTGAAAACCAGCATAAAACAGAATGAAGTTCTGAATTCATTTAATTTTTTGCAGGCAAAATATGATTTCATTATAGTTGAGGGAATTGGTGGCATTATGGTTCCTATAACAAGAAATGTAATGCTAGGACATTTTGCAAAGATGATGGGTCTTCCTCTGATAATAGTGTCCCAATCAAGAGTTGGTTCGATCAATCATATACTTCTAACTATAAAAGCAGCAAAAGATTTTGGACTTGAAATTTTTGGGATTATAATTAATAAAATGCCCAAAAATGCAAATTTGGTTGAAAAAAAAACTCCTGAATATATTCATCGTTTAACCAATATACCTATCATTTCAATTATTCCAAACATGACAGGCAACGAATACAAATCGGTAGGTTCATATTTATTCAAAAGTAACTACATAAATAACTTTACGGCAAAATACTGAATTTTTGGATATTAAAATAACTAAAATTAGGCTATTATCTTTATATCAGCAGCTTTCCTTAATCTGTTCATGATCGCTAATCCCATTTCTTTATCATCAATACCTTCAACAATAATGGTATCAACGCCATAATAATCAGCAAATCGAAGATTTCCAAATAAATCCCTGGCAATTGATTCATAATTACTTCCCATAAACTTGATCAAATGAGCACCACACTGAAAACTTTTGTCT
>Ga0126377_10004653_pt1 | contig 10025 bp, 7 predicted proteins | sample PanSoiMetPlot_22_FD_92647 | JGI IMG/M metagenome (GOLD analysis project Ga0126377, IMG submission 92647) | Tropical forest soil microbial communities from Panama - MetaG Plot_22 | ecosystem: Environmental > Terrestrial > Soil > Tropical forest > Bulk soil | place: Panama | collected 2016-02-17 | reverse complement strand
TCCTCCTCCACGCTGGCCGGCGTGCCCTGGTGGACGGACTCGGAGCCGAGGACGCAGGCAGTGACACCGGCGGTCGAGCAGGGCGGCACGGCAGAGCCGCCCGTCCCGGCCGGCGACCTCACGGCGGCCGTCGCGCCGCGGCCCTCGGCACCGCCGAGCGCCGTTCGCACGGCCGGCGTCCCCGCTGGCAGCTGGCACATCGGGCGGATGGAGGCGACGGTGACCGGCGAGAGCGGCGAGCAGCAGGTCGTGGTGCTGCCGCCGCTGCAGCCGTCGGACGATGCGCCGCCACCGGTGGATGCGAGCCTGACCGGACAGGACGGCGGGGAGCGGGAGGGTGACGGCTCCGGCTAGTCCATGATCGCGCCGCAGGAGATGTTGACCTCCGTGGCGGTCATGGTGCGGGCGTGGTCGGAGGCGACGAACGCCGCCACGTCGCCCACGTCGGCCAGGGTCGCCGTCCGGTCCAGCAGCGCGGCCTGCCGAATGCCGTCGCTGATCTCCTCGCGGCCGGGGACGGTGTCGGGGATCGACTCGGGCACGCCGCCGGTCTTGAGGGTGACCACGCGGATGCCGTAGCGGCCCAGCTCGCACGCCCACTGCCGCCGGAGCCCCTCGATGGCGTCGAAGGTGACCTTGACGCCGCCGAGCCCGGGCATCGTGTGCGGCCCCGACCCGCCGAAGGCCAGGATCACCCCGGATCTCTGGTCGATCATGTGCCGGACGGCGGCCCGGGTGGTCAGGAAGTGCGTCCGCATCGCGATCGTGATCGGCCGGGTGAAGTCCTCGACCGACAGCTCGACCAGCGGCTTCTGGACGTCCGCGAACGAGATGAGGTTGAACGAGATGTCCAGGGACCCGGCCCGCCTGACGACGCCGTCGACGTAGCCCTCGACGGCGCGCTCGTCGAGGGCGTCGACGACGGCGGTCTCCGCGGCACCGCCCTGCGCGCGGATCGCGTCGGCGACGTCCTCGAGCTTGGACTTGGTCCGGCCGGCGAGGAAGACCCTCGCCCCCTCGCGGGCGAAGGCGCGGGCGACCGCCCCGCCGATCGGTCCGCCCGCGCCGTAGATCACCGCGACCTTGCGCTCCAGCAGCATCGAAGCTCCGTCCTTTCTGCACGGGTGCCCACGAGGCGGGCCGCGCCTCCCGGCGGGCGGGACCGCGTCCCCGGGCGACCGGCCGATCGTCCCGTCCGCCGTCCATCGTGCCGTACCCGGCCGCGGCGCACCCGCCCGGCCGCCGCTACGCCTGGGGGACGCGCGCGCGGCGGGTGTCGGCCTCCAGCTCGCCGGCCAGCTCGCCGGCGCGGGCGAGCACGGCGGCCGTGCGGGCCGCCCAGTCCGGGTCGCCGATCCGGACCCTGCGGACGGTGATCTTGGCGAGCACGAGCGCCTCGTACAGCCGGATCCGCGGCAGCAGCTCCCGCCCGGCCGGGCCGTAGCCCTCCAGCAGGTGGCGCAGCGCCCAGGCGGGGTCGAACCGGGCCGAGCCCGCCCCGCACCAGCGCAGGTCGGCCATGAGCTTGCCGAGGTCCAGCGCCGGCTCGGCCAGCGAGCAGGTGTTGAAGTCCAGCACGGTGAGCCGCTCGCCGGCGCCCCACAGGTGGTCGGCCTTGTAGTCGCCGTGGGTGAAGACCGGCGCCTGCCGTCCCAGCCGCGCGTCCAGCTCCCGCACCCTCCCGAGCAGCTCGTCCAGGCCCGCGCCCGCCGCGGGCAGCAGGAAGCGGACGTGCCCGGCGGCCCGGTCCAGCTCGCGGGCGTCGTCCTCCAGGGTGCGCGGGGGCAGGTCGCCGGCGAGCGCCGCGGGCGCGGCGTGCAGGGCGCGCAGGACCGCCCCGGCCTGCGCGAGGTGCGCGGCCAGGGCGGCCGAGGGCCGGCCCAGCGCGCCGGTCAGCGGGCGGCCGGGCACCAGCGGGTAGACCAGCGCGTCCTCGGCCGGCAGGTGCGCCAGCGGCCGCGCGGCGGCGATCCCGCCGCCGGCGTGGTCGAGCAGGTCGGCCACCGTGCCGGCGACCCGGGCCGCCCGGGCGCTGTGGCCTCCGCGGTACAGCTTGGCGAACAGGGGCGCGCCCCCGGCCGGCTGCCAGCGCAGCACGTGCCGCTGGCCGGGCCGGTAGCGCACCGCGGCGACCGTCCAGCCGTCCGCCTCGGCGGCGGGCACACCGGCGCGCCGGAGCAGCTCAGGTACGCGCCGCGGGCTGGACAGGCGCACCAGGTGCGGGTGGGTCGGGTCCAGCGGCGCGACCTGGGCGCGCAGGCCGAGGGCGGGCGCGGCCGTCCGCAGCCGCGTGAACGGCTCGGCCAGCCCCTCGGCCCGGGCCTCGGCCTCCATCTCCTGCTCCGCCGGCCCGCCGGCCCGCCGGGCGCGGGCGGCCTGCCCGTCGGCGCCCGGCGGGTCCGCCCGCTCGTCCCAGGGCTCCCAGGTCACCGCGACCGCCCGCCGGCCGGCGGGGCCGAGGTCCAGGTCGTACCAGGCGTTGAGGCGCCGCCCGGGCTTGAACTTCGCGCGCACCAGCCGGCACGCCACGAGCGGCTGGCCCGGCGGCAGGAGCGCGGCCAGCTCGCGGCGCAGCGCCGCCCGCGGCGCCGCCGCCCGCAGCGCCCAGCGCACCCCGTCGGCGCCCGAGCGCCCCGCGAGCGCGTCGGCCAGCCGCGCCCGCAGGCCCGGCGAAGCGGACCCCGCCACGGCGGTCACCGGCCCGCACCGTCGGCGCGGGCGCCGGCGTCCCCGGCGACCGCGGTCAGGCCGCCGCCCCCGGTCCCGCCGCCGCCGCGATCGCTCCTGGCGGCGCGCAGGTGGCGCTCCAGCAGCAGGCGGCTGGTGGCCAGCCGGCGCGGCTGCACCTTGGTCCACGAGTGCAGCACGCAGGTGAGCAGGTCGACGGCCTCCCACAGCGCGACCCGCCGGGGCGAGACGGGCGCGTGGCGCGCGTAGCGGTCCAGGAACAGGTCGGCCAGCTCCTCCAGCCGGGCCGCCATCGCCAGGTCCCGGTCCCGCCCGGGCGGGCCGTCCAGCCGCACGAGCATGCCCGTGTCCTTGAGGTCGGCGCGGAACAGCGCGACGTCCAGCGCCGGCTCGGCGGTGCAGAAGCCGTCGAAGTCGATCAGGCCGATCCCTCCGTCGCGCAGCAGCACCTGGCCCGGCCGGAAGCTGCGGTGGGCCGGGCCGTCGGGATCGGCGGGCGTCCCGGCGGCCAACGCCGCGAGCCGGGCGAGCAGCGGCCCGGCCGCGCCCGCGAGCGCCGGGACCGGCCCGGCCAGGCGCGCGGCGACCCGGCCCGCCTCGTCCAGCTCCTGGTCGAGGGTGCGGGCGGTCCCGTGGCGCGGCCCGCGGCGGTGCAGGGCGGCGAGCGCCGCCGCGGTGCGGTCCAGCGCGGAGCGCAGCTCGTCCAGGGCCGCCGGCGTCCCGAGCCGCAGCGAGCGCCGCAGGAGCTGGGTGAGCGTGCGCTCGGCCGGGATCGGCCCCTGGACCAGCACGCGCCGCTCGGGGATCCAGGCGAGCGGCTCGGCCAGCCGCACCTCGCCGCCGCTGCCGCCGAGCGGCGAGTCCCACAGCGCCCGCATCGCCTCCCAGGCGTTGCGGCCCTTGTCGCCGCGGTGGGTCTTGACGACCACCACCTCCGGCCAGCCCCGCCCGGCCGCCTGCGGGGGGTAGCCGAGCTGGCAGCGCAGGGTCGCGCGGCTGTCGGGGTTACAGCGCAGCAGCAGCGGCCGGCAGCGGGCGATGCGCAGGTCGGCGTAGGCGGGCGAGCAGGCGCGGATCCCGGCCTCCAGCAGCGCCCGGGCGCGCTCGGGGTCGCGCAGGTCGGCCAGGGCGGGCAGCCCGCCGTCGGCGGGGACCGTGCCGAGGTCCAGGCCCAGCTCGGGCAGCGCGCAGCGCCATCCGGGGGCGCCCAGCGGCGCGGCCGGCGCGCTCGCGGGCGGCGCCTGCCCGGGGGCGTGGACCAGCCCGAACAGGTCCACCACGCGGCGGCCGCGGCCGGGCTCGTCGAGCGCCAGCCGGTACAGCACGTCCCAGGTCGGCCCCTTGAGGCGGAACCGCCACGGGTCGCAGCCGGCCAGCGTGACCCGGCCGGCGGCCAGCTCGGGCACGTGCCGGCGCAGCGCCGCGGCGGCGCGCCCCGGATCGGCCGCCGCCACCAGCCAGTCCGGCAGCCGGCGCAGCCGCTCCAGCCCCGACCACAGCTCGCCGTCGTGCCCGGTGGTGGCGGTCGAGGTCATGCGGCTCCTCCTCCACGGCGGTGCGGGCCGGTCGCTGCAAACGGGAAGATTCTCCGCTTCCGCGGGTGGCCGCCTCAAGGCCCGCGCCGCCCGTCGAGGGCGGCGGCGACGGCCGGGTCGAGACCCGGGAACCCGGCGAGGTAGCGGGCGCGCTCGCCCGCGAGGCGCTCGCGGTCCTCGCGGTGGTCGGCGCGGCGGCGCTGCCGCTCGTACAGCCGGCGCGGCCGCAGCAGCTCCGCGTCGACGCCGGGCACCTCGTCGGCGAGCCGGTAGCCGGCGGGGTCCTCGTCCCCCCAGGCCACCGAGCCGGCGGCGATCGCGGCGAGGATGGCGCGCGAGTCCTCCACCAGGACCGACCGGGCCCGCTCGTCGCCGGCCGTGCCGCCGACCCGGCCGGTGTTGAGCAGGTACGCGCCGATCCCGGCGGAGCGCACCAGCTCGGCCAGGCGCAGCGCGTGCCGGACCTGCTCGGCCGGCGGCGTCGCGCCCGCGCGGTCCGGGCCGCCGGCGGGGCCGCCCTGCTCGCGCAGCAGCAGGCACGCCGCCGCCTGCTCCGGCGAGAGCCGGGCGACCGCCGGGACGACGGTCCCGCCCGGGTGCACGACCACCAGGAAGGCCGCCGGTGGGACGTCGGCGGCCGGCCAGCGCCCCGGGATCGCGCCGAGGCCGAACACGGCGCGGCCGACCTGGCCCGCGGGGTCGGCGAAGTCCGGCTCGCGGCCGCGCTGCGGGACGTTCTCCAGCCAGGCGTCGGGCCGGGTCGCGGCGGCGTGGATCGCCGGCTGCCCGGCCGGGTCCAGGCCGCAGGTCTTCTCGATGCAGCCGCCCTCGCTGGCCACCACCCGCCCGCCCGGCAGGAGCGCGACGAAGTCGTCCTGGACCAGCCGGGCGCCGCCCGTGCCGGAGAACGCGAGCGTCGACTTGCCCGCCCCCGAGCGCCCGGCCAGCAGCATCGCCCGCGGCCCGGCGGTGGCGGGCACGACCGTGCAGGCCGCGTGCAGCAGCACGCCCCCCGCGCGCTGGACCCGGGCGCCGAGCATCCGCAGCGCGGCCTTCTTGGCCTCGTCGAAGAAGTCGGTGCCGGCGATGCGGGTGACGCCCTCCTCCAGCCAGACCGCCACGACCCGCCGCCCCGGGAAGCCCGGGACGGCCAGGCCCGGCGTGTCGATCACCGTCAGCGCGGGGTCGTGCGGCCCGCCGCCCTCCAGCGGGTCGACGTACAGCTCCCGCTGCATGGCGGCGACGCTGGCGCCGGCGCGCTCCACCACCAGGCGGGCGGCCGAGCGGCAGGGCCCGCCGTGGCCGAGGTGGCCGTCGACCACCACCATGTCGTGCGCGGCCATGTACCCGTCCTGCAGGCGCGCCAGGCGCGCGGCGGCCTCGCGGCCGAGCGGCCGGTGGCCGTGCGGCTCGGGGTCGTCGGTGACCAGGAACGTCGACGCCGAGGCGCGCGCCCGCACGCGGGTGCGCAGGTTGAGGCTGCCGTAGCGGGTGGGCCGGGCGGCGGGCGTCGCCTCGGCGAGCGCGCGCAGCTCGGCCGCGGAGGGCCTGAACGCGACCGCCCTGGCGGGTAGGGCCGCGGCCGCCGGGAAGGTGCTGGACACGGCGAGCTCCCACCGGCGCCAGGAACCGCCCCGGCCGACCGGTCCGGCCATGATCCCCGACCGGCCGGTCCGGGTCCAGCCCCGCGCGCCGGCCCTAGCGGGGCGGGCCGGCCAGGGCGAGCAGCACCTGGAAGCGGGTGTCGCCCGGGGTGGAGGTGACGCGCAGGTCGCCGCCGTGGCGCCGGACGACGATCCGCCAGCAGATGTCCAGGCCGAGGCCGGTGCCCTCGCCGACCGGCTTGGTGGTGTAGAAGGGCTCGAAGATGCGGGCGCGGACCGGCTCGGGGATGCCCGGGCCGGTGTCGCCGACCTCGACCAGCAGCCGGTCGTCGTCGCGGCAGGTGCGCAGGGTCAGCGTGCCGCCGCCGTCCATGGCGTCGGCGGCGTTGTCGATGAGGTTGGTCCACACCTGGTTCAGCTCGCCCTCGTAGGCGGGCAGCTCGGGCAGCGACCGGTCGTAGTCGCGCACCACCTCCACGCCGCCGAGCCGGTGCCCGAGCATCGTCAGGGTCGACTCCAGCCCGTCGTGGACGTCCAGGCGCTGCAGCGGGCTGCGGTCCATCTGCGTGTACTGCCTGGCCGCGGCGATGAGCGCGGAGATGCGGCCGGAGGCGTCGCCCAGCTCCTCCAGCAGGCTGCCGGCCTCGCAGGTGGCCGCGAGCACGCCGACGGCGTGCGGCAGGAGCCCGGCGGGGACGCTCGCGGCCAGCCCCTCCAGCCCGGCGCCGTCCACGCCGGCCGCGACCAGCGGCGGCGCGAGGTCCCAGGCGCCCGCGACGCCGTGCGCCTGGAGCCAGGCGCCCAGCTCGTCCTCGCGGTCGGACGCCTCCAGCGGGGACAGGGACGCCGGCCCGGCGCGGCGGCTGACCGCCCGGCGCGCGAGGTCCACCAGCGTCGCGAGCCGGCCCGCGTCCAGCTCGCCGTCGGCGAGCGCGGCCAGCCCGTCCCACAGCCCGGCGAGCCGCTCGTTCAGGGTGGCGGTCGCGCGGGCGGCGGCGGCCGCCGGGTTGTTCAGCTCGTGGGTCAGCCCCGCGGTGACCGTCCCGAGCGAGACCAGCCGCTCGCGGGTGCTGACCATCTCCCGCGTGCTCATCCCCTGGAGGGCGAAGCCCTTGAGCAGGTGCGTCGCCATCGGGAACCACTCCCGCACCGCCCGGCCGAAGTCGGCAGCCGGCAGCACCCAGAAGCGGCAGTCGGTCACCGTCCGCAGGTCCCCGCTGTAGGTGCGCGGGGGGTCGTCCAGGTACGCGAAGAACGCGCCGGCGTAGGTGCCGCGGTAGTCGGTCCGGTTGATCTCGATCTCGCTGCCGCCGGCCCGCACCGACATCGACAGCGTGCCCTCCAGCAGCACGAACAGGCAGGTCGCGGGCTGGGTGGCGGTGTGCACGGTGGTGCCGGCCGGGTAGCCGGCGACCTCGCCCCGCTCGGCGAGCCAGGCGAGCTGCTCGTCGTTCAGCTGCTCGAACAGGAACAGCTCCCGCAGCGCGTCGGGGGCCAGGCGTGCGTTCATCGGCCCTCCAGGTAGCGGTGCACGAGCTGGATCGCGGTCGCGCCCTCACCGACCGCGGAGGCGACCCGCTTGACCGAGTTGGCGCGCACGTCGCCGGCGGCGAAGACCCCGGGGACGCTGCCCTCCAGGTGCCAGGGGTCCCGGTCCAGCGGCCAGCCCGCCGGGCGCCGCCCGGCGGTCAGCAGGTCCGGGCCGGTGAGCACGAACCCCTTGGGGTCGCGCTCGACCACGCCGTCGAGCCAGTCGGTGCCCGGCGCCGCGCCGATGAACACGAACAGCCAGCTCGCCGGCACCTCCTGGACCGACCCGGTGCGGGTGTCGCAGAGGCTGAGCCGCTCCAGGTGCTCACCACCGGCGGCGCCGACCACCTGGGTGCGGGTCCGCACCTGGATGCCGGGCGTGTCGTGGATCTGGCGGACGAGGTACTGCGACATGGACCGCTCCAGCCCGTCCGCGCGGACCAGCAGCGTGACCCGGCGCGCGTGCCTGGCCAGGAACAGCGCCGCCTGGCCGGCGGAGTTGGCGCCGCCGACGACGTACACGTCCTCGCCGGCGCACGCGGGCGCCTCGGTCGCGGCCGACCCGTAGAACACCCCCAGGCCCGTGAGCCGGTCGGCGCCGGGCACCTCCAGCTTGTGGTAGGCGACGCCGGTGGCCAGCACCACCGTGTGGGCGGCGACCTCGCCGCCGTCGGCGAAGCGGATCACGCGCGAGGGGCCGCGCGCGTCCAGGGCGGCGACGTTGCGGGCGGTGAGGACCTCCGCGCCGAACTTGTGGGCCTGCCGGCGCGCCCGGTCGGTGAGCTGCGTGCCGCTGACGCCGTCGGGGAAGCCGAGGTAGTTCTCGATCCGGGAGCTCATGCCCGCCTGGCCGCCGGTGGCCCGCCGCTCGACCAGGACCGCGCGCAGCCCCTCCGACGCGGCGTACACGGCCGCGCCGAGCCCGGCCGGCCCGCCGCCGACGATCACCAGGTCGTAGAAGTCGCCGGCCGGCGTGGTCGGCAGGCCCACCCTGGCGGCCAGCTCCTCCACGCCCGGGTCCACCAGCGGGTCGCCCTCCGCGGTCACGACCAGCGGGATGCGCGTGGCGTCCAGCCCGGCGGCGTCGAGCAGCCGCCGCCCCTCCGGCTGGTCGACGGTGAGCCAGCGGTAGGGCACCGAGTTGCGCGCCAGGAAGTCGCGCACCTCGAACGAGTGCGCCGACCAGCGGTGCCCGACCACCTGGGTCTCGGTGACCGGCCGGTCCCCGGCCTCCAGCCACTGCTCCAGCAGCGCGTCCACCACCGGGTAGAGCTTCTCCTCGGGCGGGTCCCAGGGCTTGAGCAGGTAGTGGTCCAGGTCGACCACGTTGATCGCCTGGATGGCGGCGTCGGTGTCGGCGTAGGCGGTCAGCAGCGCCCGGCGCGCGCGGGGGAACAGGTCCATCGCCTGCTCGAGGAACTCCAGGCCGCTCATCTCGGGCATGCGGTAGTCGGCCAGCAGCACCGCGACGACGTCGCCGCGCAGCTTCATCTCCCGCAGCGCGTCGAGCGCCTGCGACCCCGACTCGGCCCGCAGGATCCGGTGGCCCTGCCCGTAGCGCCGCCGCAGGTCCCGGGCGACCGCGCGCGACACGCCCGGGTCGTCGTCGACCGTCAGCAGGACGGGCTTGCTCTCCTCCATATCGCCCCCGATGGTAGGGATCGGCCTGGAGGGGCACCAGCCGGACCGTCGGGTGGTGCCGGTATCCTGGCCGGCGGTGCGGCCCGACCGGCGGGCCGGGCCCCCCGGCCGATCCGGCCGGCACGCCCGCGGCGGCCCGCGAACCGGCCGCGCACTGGGCGGCGGGCCTCCTCTGGAGCATGGCATGGACCGATGACACCACTCGGGCACGACCGGTACTGCGACGAGGTGATCGAGCAGGCCCGCCTGCTGCGGGGCTCCGTGGACGGCGCGGACCTGTCGGCGACCGTGCCGACCTGCCCCGACTGGTCGCTGGCGCAGCTCGTCCGGCACGTCGGCGGCAACCTCCGCGCGGCCGAGGCGGCCGTCCGGACGGGGGAGGCGGTCCTCGACCCGGCCGGCCAGGTCCCCGGCGTGGCCGGGCCCGACGGCGAGCACCCGGCGGCGCTGGACGCCTGGCTGGCCGAGGCGGCCGCGGCGTTCGCCGCCACGGTGCGCGCCGCCGACCCGGGCACGCAGGCGCAGATCTGGACGTTCAGGCAGCCGACGGCGTTCTGGGCCCGCCGTGCGGCCCTGGACCTGGTGATCCACCGGGCCGACGCCGCCCTCACCGTGGGCGCCCCCTACGCGGTCGCCCCGGAGCTGGCCGCCGACGCCGTCGACGAGCTGCTGGAGCTGTTCAGCGACCCCGAGCTCGCGGGCGGGTCACCGCGCCTGGCGGAGCTGCGCGGCCCGGCCCGCAGCATCCACCTCCACGCCACCACCGCCGCGCCCGAGCTGGCGGCCGAGTGGCTCATCCAGCTCGGGCCGGACGGCTTCACCTGGCGCCGCGGCCACGAGCGGGCGACGGTGGCGCTGCGCGGGCCGCTCGCCGACGTGCTGCTGGTCTTCTACCGGCGCCTGCCCGCGGACGCCCCCGGCGTGGAGGTGCTGGGCGAGGCCGCCCTGCTCGACTTCTGGCTGGAGCGGGTGTCGCTCATCTGACCGGGTGCCTGAGCCCGGGTGCCTGAGCCCGGGTGCCTGAGCC
>Ga0126377_10004652_pt1 | contig 10026 bp, 5 predicted proteins | sample PanSoiMetPlot_22_FD_92647 | JGI IMG/M metagenome (GOLD analysis project Ga0126377, IMG submission 92647) | Tropical forest soil microbial communities from Panama - MetaG Plot_22 | ecosystem: Environmental > Terrestrial > Soil > Tropical forest > Bulk soil | place: Panama | collected 2016-02-17 | reverse complement strand
GGCGGAAGCGGGAATCGCTACCACGGATCGGTCTCGGTGGCGGGGCGCACGGAGCTGCTGACCGCGCCGCTCGGGTCCGGCGTCGTCACGGTCGCCGGCCGCAACGCGTCGGTCCTCACGATCCGCGTCTCGCGCGCCGATTGCGCGTCGGCGGCCGCGGGGAAGATGAGCTCGGACGAGTTCCGCAAGCGCGCGCGGATCGCGCAGTACTGAGCATCAGCGGAGCGGGACGTCCACGACGGTCTCGCGATCGCCGGCCGGCACTTCGAAGTCGAGCTCGGCCGACTCGCCGTTCTCACCTTTGGTTTTCGCGACGAGCGAGTAGCGGCCGGGAGCGAGCCAGGTCTCGCCATCGCGACTCGCTCCCGGCGCGAAGGTCAGGGTGCTGCGGATGAACTTCGTCGATGCGGAGTCGCGCACGACCCAGAGCACTTCGACCTCTCGATCCGCGGGGACGCTGGTGCGGAAACGGAGCTTGGTGAGCGGCACTCGGAGCAGCTCGAGGCGGAGCGTCTTCGCCTCTCCGGCGCGCACCTCGAACGACTCATGGCGGGACGCGAACCCCGGAGCGAGCAGACTCACGACGTAGCTGCCCGGCGAGAGCGCGGGTACGCCGTAGCGATCCTTCTGCCCGGCGAACGAAGCGACGGTGAGCCCGAAGGCATCGGTGATGTCGATCCAGCAACTCGCGCCGTCGTATGGGCCGGTCCACGACGACATCACGAGGTCCAGAGATCCTGGAGCCGCCGGGCGAATCACTCCGAGGTCTTGGTCGCCTGCCTGCACCGTGAACGGCCCGATGACGCTCGCGGCTGTCCCCGGTATCTCGATCCTCACGCGGTACGAGCCGGCCGGGACGGGGCCGAAGCTCACCCTTCCGTCGGTCGCCGCCCGCTGATCGATCATCGCACCGCCCGCCGCGGCTTGGAGACGGACCTCGGCAGAGACGGCGGGAAGTCCCTCGCGGTCCAGGACCGTCGCGTGGACGTGGGCGGATGCGAGCTCGTCTCGAGCGAGCTCCACCAGGACGTCCTCCTCCGGTCGGACACGCTCTCGGCAGGCGAGCGAGAGCCCCGACAACCCAAGGTCGCGAACGTGGATCTCATGAGGCCCTCCGCAATCGCTCGGGATCGCGAATCGTCCAGACGCGTCCGTGAACGCCGTGCGCGTCCAGTCGTCCGCGAGGTCGCCGTGGCTGGCGAAGACGAACCGACCCGGAAGCGGCGCGCCGGTGTCGTCGATGATGCGCCCCGTGAGCAACGGAGTCCGCGCGAGCGCGAAGTCGTGCACGACGGTCTGACCTGCCGACACCGTGAGCGTGTCCGTCCGACGAAGCCCCTGGCTTGTCTCGGCTCGAAGCTCCACGCGGCCGGGGGCCGCCTCGTCGATGACGTAGCGGCCCTCGGAGTCGGTGAAGGAGAGTGGCTCGAGAAGCGTCGAGCCGGCGCCGACCCTCACGACGGCGCGCTGTCCAGCGGCGTCGACGAGCTTCCCCTCGATTCGAGCGCCTCTCGTGAGTCGAAGGACGCGGCGTCGCCCGGGGGCATGCAGCGGGATCTCTTCGCTCCACGGCGCGAAGCCCTTGGCTCGGACCAGCACGCGGACGGACGGACGGCTCCCGCTCGACGTGTTGGACGTCCGGACGCCGCGGACGATGAATCGCCCCTGCGCGTCGGTGCGGACGTCGATCGGTCGGGGAGCGATCGCCGGCTTCTCGGTCGGCAGGTGTTGGGCGAGCTTGTCGTCGCCGACGAGCAAGATCGTCGGAGACGCGGAGTCGGAGGGCGCCGGTGGCGGCTCGATCGTGCCCATGGAGAGGACTCGGAGGTCGTCGTCGCCCACCCGCACGAATGCTTCGGCGACCGGCTCGCCGTCGGGCCCGACGACGCGGCCGACGAACGGGAGCGACGCCCCGAGCTGGAGCTCGACCTTCACGGTCGTTTCGGGCGCGCCGTCGATCGGCTTCAAGAAGCTCGGCTCTCCTCGTCCTCGCGCGCCGACGTATTGGCCGCGGCCGACGTCGCGCAATCGGAAGCGCCCGTCGGCGTCGGCGTGCGCCGCGATGCCGCCTTCGGAGAACCCGGGACCGAACGAGACCCAGATCTCCGCGCCTTCCTCCGGTCCGCCCATCCAACCGCGGACGCTTCCCTCGACCTGAATGCCGGGCGGCGCCGTGAATTCGCGCTCGGTGGTCGCGTTCTCCGTGATCTCGACGATGTCGCCGTGGACGCGGTCGCAGCCCACCCCCGCCGTGCCGACGGGAACGCGCTCGAAGCGGACGCGACCTTCGGCGTCGGTGGCCGAGAGTCTCTGCGCGATCCGCGGATCACCGGTGCCCATCGGCTCGACGCGGACGCACGCTCCGGGGAGCGGCTCTCCCTCGGAGTCGAGGACTCGGACGACGAGCGTGCCGGTGGGGGACTCGGCCGGCCGGCTCGCCGCCGACGCGAGCTGCCGCTCCGACGACGGCGGCGAAGGAATCGCCGCGACGTTCGCCGCGCCGCGGGCGTTCGGCTCGGGCGGGCCGAGGCGCGCCACGTCGCGTGCCGCTTCGGGCTCCCGGCGCAGGGCGACGAGCGCCACGGCGAGCACTGCCGTTGCGGCGACGGCCCCGACAAGCAATGCCGACGCCGTCGTCTGCGGCGCGCGCTCGCCGAGACGCATCGCCTCGACCGCGAGCGCCGGGGCCCAGCGCGTCCGCTTGCCGTCGTGGAGACCGTCGAGCCGCGCGCGAAGCTGATCGAGCCCGCGGCGCACGCGCGTGCGCGCGGTCTCGGCGGGCACGCCGAGCCGCCGCGCCATCTCGCGCGGAGGGAGTCCGTCGTAGAAGCGAAGGAGGATCGCGGAGCGCGACGGCTCGGCGAGCGCCAGCACGGCTTCGACGACGGTGCGGCGGAGAGACTCGGACGCGACGACGTCCGCCGTCGACCGCACGGACTCGGGTCGCGCCGCGGCGCGCTCGCGGTCCGACCGCCGTCGCCGGCGGCGCAGAGCGTCGAACGAGAGGTTCGTCGCGACGCGCGTGAGCCACGGCCGCGGATCGGCCGGCGAACGCCGGAGCGCCGCGAGCGCGGCCTCCTGCGCCACGTCCTCCGCAGCGTGCTCGTCGCGCAGCAGCTCGCGCGCGAGCGCGAGCAGGAAGGAGCGGTGCGCGGAGAGCGCGTCGGGGAGCGAGAGAGAAGGGGAGGTTTCGGCGGCCATCACCGGAGACCACGCCGCGCCGCGCGGTTCCGGTTCGCGCCGGATCAGCGAGGCAGCGGGATCGTGAGCCGCGTCTCCGCGCCCGCGGAGACTGCGACCCGACGCTCGATCCTCGCACCATCGGGTCCGTCGAGCCGCACCACGACCTCTCCCGGCGCCGCCGAATGCACGATCGGGGGACACGCGATCCCGAACGCTCCTCGCTTCGCGGGCGCGACCGGCGTCTCGTCGGCGGTCAGGACCGAGATCGCGTACGGCTGCGCGCGTCGCGTCTGCTCGGGAATCGTGAGCGGGCCTCCATCCGCGTCGCCGAAGTCGATGCTCACGCGTCCCGCGCGCGTCAAGTGGAGGTCGTGGACGGTCTCGTCGGGACCGCGACGCACCTCGACGATGGGCGAGCCGATCGGCACCCACTCGAACTCGTCGCCGCGCACGGATGCCGTGACCCACGCGCGGCCCGAGGGGAGGCCGCGGACGGCGTACGAGCCGTCGGGATCGACCCTCCCCGAGTTGCCTTCGCCCCGCTCCGCGAGCACGCGCACCACCATCTCCGTCGTCGCGCTCCGCGCCGGCCCGTCCACCCGGCCGCGCAGCGCGCCGCCCGGCTCCATCGCGATGCTCAGGGGCTCCATGCCGCTCGTGAGCGCGAGTCCGTCGGCGCGGTAGGGGACGTAGCCGGGCGCACGAACGTCCACCGTCCAGGATCCGGCCGTCACGCCGTCGAAGCGGATCCGCCCGGCCTCGACCGGAACCGGAGCGAGGAGACCTCGCCCTTGCAGCTGGGCGTCGTGCCCGGAGACGGGCTCGCCCGTCCGCGCGTCCACGACGTTCGCCTCGACCGAAAACGTCTGCGGCCGAGGAGGCTCCGGCGGCACGGCGAGCACGACGTCCGTCGAGCTCGGCGCCACGTCGCGCGCGATCGCATGGACCGTGTTCCACCCGTTCTCCGTCACCGCGCGCCGCACGCTCGCGACCAGGTGGACGGACGCGCGCGGCAGCTCGCCGATGTCGAACCGGCCGTCTTCGCCGGAGGTCGCCTCGGCGATCAGCGGGAGAGGCACTTCGACGGTCGGGTGCAGCGAGAGCGACGGCACCACGCTCGTGGCGTTCTCCGCGGCGACGCGCGCGTCGAGGACGCGCACGCTCGCGCCCGCGACCGCCGCGCCGTCCGTCGTGCGGACGACGCCCGACACACGGGACTCCTTTTCGAGGACGAGCTGCACCTCCGCGTCGGCGTCCACGGCGATCGGCTCCGAGATCGAAGGAGCATGGCCCGGTGCGCGCGCGACGATGCGCGCGGCGTCGGCCCAGCCGCGCGGCAGGTCGACGATCGCGCGCCCGGCTTCGTCGGTGACGGCGACCTGCGCCTGCGATCCGTGGAAGCGAACGCGCGCTTGCGGGAACGGCGCTCCGTCGGCGTCGACGACGCGGACCCGGATCCGCCGCGACGCAGGCGCGACCTCGCTCAGCACGAAGTCCGCGGCCGAGGTCTCGCGTCCCGCCCGCAGCTCGACCGGCATCTTGCCCCCAACCCATTTCGGGCCTCCCGCCGTCTCGATCCACCCGGTCACGTCCGCCGGCGTCGCGGACCGTGCCGCGGGCACGTCGTCGAATCGGTAGGCGCCCGTCTCGTCGGTGCTCGCGACGAGCGACTCCGCCATCGAGTCCGCTGCGCTCACGGTCCAGGGGCCGCCGAGGCGACCGGGAACGCGGAGGCGGATCTTCATCGGGAAGACCGGCTTTCCGCCGGCGTCGACGGCGCGGCCCGAGATCGACGCCGACGGCCAAAGACGAATCGTCGCCTCGACGACCTCGCGTCCGGGCGCCGCGTTCACGGCCCGGAATCGCGAATCGGCGTAGCCCGGCGCACGCGCGGCGAGCGAAGCCACCATGCGGTCGCCTTCGCCGAACACCGGATCCCCTCGAGCGGCGCCGAGATCGCGCAGGCCCTCCAATCGAAAACGGCCGTCGGCGCCGGCCGCGATCTCGCGAGTCCACGAGATCGGATCGCGGAGCGGCGGATGGTTCGCGCGAAGGAGCCTGCGGGGCGCCACGCCGCCGACCGTCTCGTCGTCGCGCCGAACGACGACCGTCGCGTGCGGGACCGCCTCCGCCGTCTCCGCATCGACGACGCGGCCGACCACCTTCGTTCCGCGCTCGAGCGTGAGGTCGAGGCGCGACGGAGCCGGATCGGACATGCGATCCAGCCACGCCGCGGCGAACCCCTCCGCCTCCACGGAGATCGTCGTCGCGTGTGCGAGTCCGCCGCGCTCGTGCTCGCGGGCCGACGGCAGCCCGTCGACGCGAAAGCTTCCGTCGCCGTCGGAGCGCCCCTCGCGCTCGACCTGCGCGGCCGCGACGAATCCTTGCCACCGGACGATCGCGCCCTCGATCGGCGCGCCCTTCTCGTCGAGCACGCGACCTTCGATGGCGCGCGGAGGATCGAGCGAGACGTTCACGTCGTCGCCCGCGCGCACGGCGTCGACCGACGACGTCGAGTGGCCCGGCTTCTCGAGGAGGAGCGACGACACAGGGGCGGGAAGCTCGAGCGCGAACTCGCCGACGCCGTCGGTGGTCGCCACGCGGAGGTCGCTTCTCGCGGCAGCGGACGGCACGACGACCGGCTCGACCGATTCGTACGCGACGGCGACCACGGTCGCGCCGGAGACGGGCGCGCCTTGCGGATCGACGACGCGGCCTCGGACGCGGAGATCGCGCGCCACCGCGGGTAGCCGGCTCTCAACGGCGGTCGCTCGCTGCGGATCGATCTCGTCCTGGCGCGTCGCGGGCGATGGAGCCATCGCGACCTCGCCGGCCTCGCGAGGCGCGCCTGCGAGCTTCGCTTCGCTCGACGCGATCGTCGCGACCGCGGCGACGACGCACGCCGCGACGGCCGCGAGCGCGGCGGCGGCGGCCGAAACGCGAAGCGCCGCGGGGGCCGCCAGCGCGAGGGCGGGGACGCTCCACGCGACGCGGTTGCCGCCGTGCTCCGCATCGAGGCGCTCGCGCAGCCGATCGAGACCGCGCCGCAGTCGCGTACGCACCGTCTCGAGCGGCGCCTGCGTGCGCCGCGCGATCTCGCGGAGCGGAAGGTCCTGATAGAAGCGCAGGAGGATCACCGCCCGATAGGGCTCCTCGAGCGCGAGCACGGCGTCGACGACGCGGCGGCGCACGGCCTCGAGCTCCGCGATCGCCTCGGGCGCCGGCACCTCGTCGGGTCGCACGGCCGTCGCCTCGCGCCGCTCCCGACGTCGATCGGCGCGGATCGACTGGCGCAGCACGTTGCGCGCGACGCGCGCGAGCCACGCCTTCAGCGATCCGCCCGCGCGAGGCGGGCGCTCGATCGCGGCGACCCACGTGTCCTGCGCCACGTCGTCGGCGCGGTGCTCGTCGCGCACGAGGCTCCGCGTCAACGCGCGGAGGAAGTCTCGATGCGTCAGCAGCGCTTGCGGCCCCACGGGAGTCGTCTGCATGGCGGACACGACAATGCCGCCCGGCCGGGCGAGAGGTTCAGATCGATCGTCCGGCGGCTACTCTCGCGCTCCCCGCCTTCCCGCACGAGAGCCCCATGCCCCGCCTGCGCCGGTTCCTCTGCCTCGCGTTGCTCCTCGCTCCCGGCTGCCTCTACGCGCACGTGCGCACGCCGCTCGACACCGACCTCGCGACGACGAAGCTCGGGAGCAAGACCGGCGAGTCGACCGCCCGGAGCCTCCTCTGGCTGTTCGCGTGGGGCGACGCGGGGACGGCGGCCGCGGCCAAAGACGGCGGCCTCACGACGCTGAACCACATGGACGCGGAGGTCCTCGTGGTCCTCTTCGGCCTCTACACCGAGACGACGACGATCGTGTATGGCGATTGAACGCGTCTCGGGCCGCGTCTCGCGACTCGCCGCCGCGGCGCTCGCCCTCGGGCTCGGCGGCTGCCTGAACGGCCTCCTCTACACGGACGTCACGCGACCGCTGATGCGGAACCTCCGCGGGCAGCCCGTCGGCGCGAAGCGCGGCGAGCTCGACACGAAGCAGCTGCAGGATCCCCTGTTCACCGGGATCTCCGTGTCGTGGGACAGCAACGCGATCGGCGACATCGCGAAGGAGTTCGGCATGACGGAGGTCTACTCGGCCGACCTCCGCACGGTCAGCGTGCTCTTCGGGCTCTTCGGCCAGGAGACCGTGATCGTCCTCGGGAAGTGAACGTGCTCGGGCACGCGCAGACGCTCGTCGTCCTGCTCGTCGCGATGCTCGCGCTCACCGCCGTCGCGCGGCGGCTGCTCCTCCCGTACCCGATCGTGCTGGTGATCGGCGGGCTCGTCCTCGGATTCGTGCCGGCGCTGAAGCCGATCCCGCTCGAGCCCGATCTCGTCTTCCTCGTGTTCCTCCCGCCGGTGCTCTGGGCGGCCGCCTACTTCACGTCGCTTCGCGACTTCAGGGCGAATCTCCGGCCGATCCTCCTGCTCGCGATCGGGCTCGTGCTCGCCACGACGTTCGCCGTCGCCGCCGTCGCGCACGCGATGATGCCGGACTTCGGGTGGGCGCCGGCGATCGTGCTCGGCGCCATCGTCTCTCCGCCCGACGCCGTCGCGGCGACCGCGATCGGACGCCGGCTCGTCATCCCGCGACGGATCATCACGATCCTCGAGGGAGAGAGCCTCGTGAACGACGCGTCGGCGCTCGTGATCTACCGCACGGCGATCGTCGCGACGGCGACGGGCCATTTCACTCTGGGGCACGCGCTCGGAGAGTTCGTGTTCGCCGTCGGAGTCGGCGTCGCGGTCGGGATCGCCATCGCCGTCGCGTCGCGCTGGGCGATGGCGCTGATCGAAGACAGCTTCAGCGAGATCGCCATCACGCTGCTCGCGCCCTACGCCGCGTGGGTCGTCGCCGAGCGCCTGGACGCGTCGTCGGTGCTCGCGTGCGTGGCGGGAGGCTTCTACATCCGCCGGCACTACAGCGCCGTCGCGTCGCCGGCGACCCGGCTGCAGGCGCAGGCGGTGTGGGAGCAGCTGATCTTCTTCCTGAACGGCGCGATCTTCGTGTTCATCGGGCTCGAGCTGCGGACGCTGCGGGCCTCCGTGAAGGAGGGTCACCTCGGCGAGGTGATCGGCTGGGGCGCGGCGATCGCGGCCGTCTGCATCGTCGTGCGGATCCTGTGGGTCCCCGTCGCGTCGTGGATTCCGCGGAAGCTGAGCGCAAAGCTCCGCGCCCGCGACCCGATGCCGCCGCTCACTGCGATGGCGGTCATCGGATGGACGGGCATGCGTGGGATCGTGTCGCTCGCCGCGGCGCTCGCGCTGCCCACCGACTTTCCCCTCCGCGCCGAGATCGTGCTCATCACCTTCGGCGTGATCCTCGCGACGCTCGTGCTCCAGGGGCTGACGCTCCCGCCGATCCTCCGCGCGATCCATTTCCCGGAGGACGACTCGCTCGCGCGCGAGGAGCAGCACGCCCGCGAGCAGGCGAGCGCCGCCGCGCTCGCGCACGTGGAGCGGCTCGCTCTCGAGCCGTGGGCGCACACCGACCTCGTCGAGCGGATGCGGACCTACTACTCGCAGCGCGACCGGCGCTTCTCGCGGCTCGAGATCGGACAGGACGAGGCGGGCCGCAAACACGCCGCCGCCTATCGGCGCCTCCGCCACGAGGCGCTCGTCGCGGAGCGCCTGCGGGTCATCGAGCTCCGGAACCTCGGCGCGATCGGCGACGAGGTGCTGCAGCGCCTCGAGCACGAGCTCGACGTCGAGGCGCTGCGGATCGGGGCGGGGGATCAGCGGCTCGATCGCCCCGTTCATCACTGACCTCGCGAGCGCCCGCCTCGCCCGAGCGCCCTCGCGAGGTTGGCCTTGAAGGCCGCTCGATTGCGAATAGCGCTCGCCTCCGAACGGGCGCGGCGAACGCCCCGAGCCGGGTCGCCTTCCGCGCTCCTTGTTTCGGAGGTCCGTCATGCGGCAACACCCGTCGCTTTCGCTCGCGCTCTTCCTCCTCCCGTGGCTCGCGGGGACGACGCCCGCCCAAGCCACGCAACCCACGAGCGTCGCCGTTCCGGACGGCTACCTCGCGTTCACGCTCGCCCGCGGGCTCGACTTCCCGACGGCCGTCGCCACCGACGGCGATCGCTTCTGGGTCGCCGAGGCCGGCGGGCTCGAAGGTCTCCCGCCCTCGGTCGAGCAGTTCCAGGTCGTCGATGGCGCGATCGTCGAGACCACGCTCCTCACGTCCTCGGCGCTGCCGGAGGGGACGCTCCGCGCTCCTCTCCAGGACATCGCCTTCGACGCCGGTTGGATCTGGATCCAGCACAGCTCCGCGGGCGCGGTCTCTCGATTCCGACTCGACGATCCCGTGGGCACGTTCGAGACGGTGAAGGAGGCGACGACCGCCGCGTCGGAGCTCGTTCGCGTGAACGGGTCCGGGGAGACGACGCCCTTCTTCGGGAGCGGTGTCCACACCCCGATCGCGGCGAGCTCGCACGAAGGGATCGCGCTCGTCGTGGACTTCGGCGCGCTCGACCCGCTCGGCACGGCGCAGCGCGGCACCGGCGCCATCCTGGCCGTCGTGCCGCTTCCGTCGGCCGACGCGGGCTCGTCGACGCTCGCGATCCGCTCCACGATCGAGGCGGTGGATCTCCTCCGGGCGCTTCCCGAGGATCCGATGCCGTTCCACAAGCACCACACGATTCCTCCCACGGTGGATCTCATCGCGGCGCTCCCCGACGATCCGATGCCGTTCGACACGCGCCTCCGGAAGCCGGTGTTCATCAGCATCCCGGCCGATCCGTTCCCGTTCGACCCGGTGAATCCGGTGCCGAGCGAGCTGAAACGACCGCAACCGTTCGGCC
>Ga0126377_10004651_pt1 | contig 10027 bp, 6 predicted proteins | sample PanSoiMetPlot_22_FD_92647 | JGI IMG/M metagenome (GOLD analysis project Ga0126377, IMG submission 92647) | Tropical forest soil microbial communities from Panama - MetaG Plot_22 | ecosystem: Environmental > Terrestrial > Soil > Tropical forest > Bulk soil | place: Panama | collected 2016-02-17 | reverse complement strand
TCTTTCAACTCGTCCAGCGGGATCGGCTTCTTCTCTTTTAACGCGAGGTCCAGAACCTCGTCGAGTTTTACCAGACGGTCGGCGTAGCTCTTTTCGATGTTGCAGAGCGTGATCAAGAATTGAATGTCGGTCGAGGACAACCCGACTTTAATAGGCCCGCCTCCGGTGAACCACGCGGGCAGAGTGACGGTTTTGAATCGACCCAACGCAGTAAAACCTTCCTTGTCGAAAACATCATGTAGCGACGGTGACAGGTAAGCGAAGCCGACGCGAGCAAGATGCGCGGTCCGTTTCATCCCGGTGTATTTCGCTCCAATCAATTTGCGCATCGTTTGCTGCGCAAGATCGCGCAACTCATCGCCCGAGACCGCGCCGAACGCCTCGCGCAAAGCCGCGTCGTTATACCGCACGATGTAATTGATCTTCACGGCGCCGAGGCCACCGGGGAACTGGTCCGCCAGGTCGCCGACGAAGGCTTCTCGGGTCTGTTTGTCGAACAAGCCGAGAAATTCCGCCAGATCGAGGTAATGCTTCAGCTCCTCAACCGACGTGCGCTCGTCCGATTCGAGCAGATCGTATTGCGCGGCCAGATTGCCGAGCGTCTGAATCAGGTACTGGCGGGTTTTACTATCAACCGCGCTCGACTCATCGCCTTCAGGTTGAAAGGTCTCGCCGACGGCGCGCAGCAGGAAATTACTCTCGACCGTCTCTTTGAATTTGCTCCCCTTGTCGCGGCGTTGCTTGATCGAGGTTTCAGTCGCATAAACGTGGAGCAGCCCGCCGTTCCCGGGTTCGATCGCGTGTTCTACGTTTTGGGTAAGCTGCTTGAGGCTGTCGAATCCCCAGCCCATGACGTTTATCTGCAAATGCGCGCTCCGCTCAATCTCGTGTGTGAAAAAGACGTGATTGATCCGCGCGTAATTCGCGTTGTAGCGTTCCAGAACGTCTGAAAAGTCGCCCGCCGCCGCCGCCCTCGCGAGCTCGCGACCTTCGGCCCGGTTCAAATTCAGCTCGACGTCGATCAACTTCTGGTCATGCGACGCGCGCGTATAGGCGAAATGCAGATCGAACGTGACCTTTTCGCCGACCGCTTTTTTTATGCGCTCGTACCAGGCGTTCTTGAAATCCTCGACCTTTTTCAGGCTCTTTTGCAGATCCTTGACCGCGTCGTTCAACTTGCTCTTTTTGATCTTGTCGAACGCCACGCCGATCAGACGCCCGGCGAGTTCCTGCAACCTCTCGTCGCCGATCTGTCGCAACTGATCCGCCGTTTCGATCTCGCCGAGCTTTTTAAACAGCGGGTCGAGGCGCGTGGCCGATTTGAGCCTGGCCAGGAAATTGCGGACGGGCTCCGTCGCGCCGTCTTCGACGAAATCCCGGGCCTTCCGGGCGAGTTTCGAGAACTCCCTGAACTCTTTATCTTGCAGCAGCAGCGGATAAACGCTCGTCCCCCACAACATCTGCGCGATGTCCCACGCGTCCATTGCCGCTTCCCGCTCTTTATCGTCGTCGGCCTCGGTCAACTCGGCAAGATCAGTCGGGACGCTATCTCCCGCGAGCAACCCTAGCGCGCGGCGCAGCTGGGGAATCTTGTCCAGATAGGCGTGGTAGATATCAACTATGCGGGCGTCCAGATCGTTATAGGTTGCGACCACTCGCCGCGCGGCGACGAGGAAATCCTGGAGCGTGTCGTTACTCAGCGCCTTGCCGATCAGGTCGAGCGACCACTCGTGAACGAAACCCTTGACCACCGGCGTCAGCCTCTTTTCCAGTTCGTCCAGCGACGCGTATCTTTCGGCCTCATTAAAATAGTCGAGCACGGTCCTGGCGTCGGCGCCGATGAGCCTGGTCAGAAACTCATCAGCGCTTTGCGGCAGTCCTTTCAATTCGACCTGGCCGTCAAGGCCGAAATCGGCGGCGAAGTCGAATTGCGAGTCGCGGCTCTTGCGGACCACGAAGCGCGCCCAACCGTCTTGGGCCCCGCGACGCGCCTCGACGCTGAAATCGCCCGCCAACTGATAGCCCACCGACACCGCCGCCATCGCCCGCAGCGCGTAATCGAGGTCGAGTTTGAGTTGATTGAATTCAATCGAACTCGATCCGGTCATCTGGTAGCCCCAATTCATCCCCGCCTTCAACTTCAGATATCCGTCGAATCGCGTAATCAGCGCCTCGCCTGGTTCAGGTATTTCGGCTGCGGAATCGACCTGCTGCGGCAGACGCGTCCCGGCGAGCAGATCGCCCAGAATCTCTTTCGCCGCAGCTTCGGCGTCGTAAACCTTCAACCGTTCATAAGTGACATCGCCGCCCGCGGCGACGCCGAAGGTGGCCGACAGAGTCCCGACGGGAATCTTCGCGTCCGCCGCGAGGTCGCCCTTCGCCCTGAAAAGCAACCGAGCGTAGAGCTTCTCATCGGTCAGAAACTCACTCAGACCCAGAGCATTCAGCGTTTCGTCGTCTTCATCCGGCCAGATCAATTGGATCTTGTGAGCGGCGCCCGCGCCCACGCTCAGCCGCATCCCGGCTTCACGCCCGAAGCGGAACTTCTCCTCGTTAGCGAATTTGAAATCGACGCCGGCGACGCGAGTGACTGTGGGCAGAAACTTCCCGCCAGTCGCAATAAGCGTCAGCCACATATCCTGATCGGATTGCAGTTCGATCTGCCCGTCGCCCGAGAGGAACGACTTTTTGAAAGTGTCGGTGTTGAGTAGGAAGATAAGCATGAGGTCTCCATGTTTGGCTTGAGTAAGAGGTTGAGTCATCCTCAATTCTCCATTCCACATTCTCCATTCTTTGTCAGGGAGGGCTCTTCCAGGTCGCGCGCTTTGAAAACAAGAGACGAGGTGGGAAAGGATTTCTCCGCCTGAAAATTGAAAATGTGGAATAGAAAACTGAGAATGCCACATCTCTATGGGAAAGTGAAAGTGAATAGGCTATGACCAAAAATCAGCAGATCGGCGCGTGGCTGGCTATCACATTGCTGCTTGCCTTGGCGCTCTATCGTTGGTTCAATCTTCCATGATGAGCCGACCGTCATCGAAAACTCCGCTGGTCGCGGTCGTCGGCCCCACGGCGTCGGGGAAGAGCGATCTGGGCGTCGCCCTGGCCGAACGATTCGACGGCGAGATCGTCAACTGCGATTCCGTTCAGGTCTATCGCGGCCTCTACGTCGCCACGGCGAAAGTCCCGATTGAAGAGCGCCGCGGCGTCCCGCATCACCTGATTGACGTCGTCGAGCCGACAATCAATTTCACCGCCGTGGCCTGGGCCGAGGAGGCGAAGCGAGTCATCGCCGGCGTCGAGGCGAAAGGGAAGCGCGCGATCCTGGTCGGCGGCACGGGGTTTTACCTGCGCGCGTTAACGACCAAATTTTTTGACTCGCCTGAAATTGACGAAAGTCTTCGCCCGCGATTGCAGCGCATTATGGAGAGACGCGGCGCGGAACATCTACATAGAATGCTCGCCCGCGTCGACCCGAAGCTGGCCGTGAAGTTCGCGCCGAAGGACTGGTCACGCGCGACCCGCGCGCTGGAAGTCTATTTTTCTTCGGGGCGACCGCTCTCCGAATGGCAGGTGCTTTCGCCCGAAGAGCCGACTGAATTCGCCGGGCGGCTGCAATACTTTGTGCTCGAACCGCCGCGCGAAGAACTGTACGACCGCATCAACCTTCGCGTGGACGCGATGGTCGAGCGCGGTTTGCTCGAAGAGATTCAAAGCCTGATCGCGTCCGGCATCCCGCCGGAGGCGAAGGCCTTCAACGCGCATGGCTACAAACGCTTCGTCGAATACCTGACGGGGAAGCGCACGCTCGAAAGCGCGATCGAGCAGATGAAACTCGACACCCGCCATTACGCCAAACGCCAGTGGACGTGGTGGCGGGCGCAGGCGAACACGCACTGGCTAAGCGGATTCGGATTTGAGGAGAAGGTCATTGAAGAAGCGTCGCGCATCGCGGCGCGTCTATTCAATAAAGATTGAAGCTAAATTCAAGCGTGCCACGAACCGAGACCGGCTCTCCATTTTTCATCGCAGGTTTGAACTTTATCCTCTGCGCGGCGATTAGCGCCTGGGCTGTAAGGCAGTAAGGCAAGTCCCTGATGATTCTCACGCCCGTTATCTTTTCGTTTGCGTCAAAAACCACACTCAAGACGACGGTTCCATGAGCCTTGTGTTGGCGCGCTGTCTCAGTGTATTTGGCCTTTTCCCTATAAAGGATGGTTGGCCGTCTCTCTCCATCCATTGTTAAGGGTGACGGATTTGGAGAATCGGTTGCGCCGCCTCTGCCAGCCGATTCAATGATCTCCATTTCTTTGAGCAGTAGGTCTCTGAAGTACGGGTCCAGTTTGTTGATGATCTGTTGAACGCCTTCCTGGTCGCCTTGCGCCAGATGAACGCGTCCAATCTCATAGATGGCTTCCTGGAATGAAGGATCGATTTGCGCAGCTTTTGCATAATGGGCTATCGCCTCGTCGTACCGGCGCAGCCTGTAAAGGTCCCAGCCTTTGGCGTAGTTGGCAATTTCCCCGTTCAAACTGAGGTTGAATGACGTGATCCGAATGTGTTTCTCAGCCTCCTGGTGCGCCTTCAACGCCTCTTCGTAATTGTTCATTTCCGCGTAAACCCAGCCCAGAACGTAATGGGCATTAGCGAAATCGGGTTTGATCCTAACGGCTTGCGAGTAGGCTTCGACGGCGTCCTGCCACTGGAAGAGTTTTTCGTACAATCCGCCAAGTCGGTAATGCTCCTGAGCGTCGTCAGGATTCTTCGCTATACTCTGCTTTACATCCTCGATTTCATTGCGAATTTTTTCTTTCCACTCGTCATTTGTCGGGGCCAAAATCCTCGGGATTTGCGCCGCAACCCGGGCTGACCCCACGGAGATGATCAATCCGAGCGAAAGGCAAAGTCGCGGAAACGCGGTTGAAAACCCGCTTAGGCATTTCATGGCTTACTCCTGTTTGAAACCGAATTGCTCGATTGCAGAGGCGACGATATGATCGCGGCGCTGTAATCAACTCACAAGAATCTACCCATTGTTCTTCTGAAACTCACTCATAAACTCGACCAACTTCTCGACGCCCGCCTTCGGAAACGCGTTGTAGATCGAGGCGCGAAGCCCGCCCACCGAGCGGTGGCCTTTCAACCCGTCCAACCCGGCCGCCGTCGCCTCTTTGATGAACTTGTTCTCAAGCTCTTCGCTCGGCAATCGGAAGGTGACGTTCATCAGGCTGCGGCAGTCTTTCTCGGCGTGACCTCGGTAATATCCGTCCGAAGAATCAATCGCGTCATAGAGAATCCTGGCCTTCTCTTTGTTGAGCGCATGCATCTTCTCAAGCCCGCCGACGTCGCCTATCAGCCACTTGAAGACGAGGCCGCAGATGTAGATCGCGTAGCAGGGCGGGGTGTTGTACATCGAGCCGCTCTTGGCCAGATTGCGGTAATCGAGCATGGCGGGCAGGTTGTCGGGAACGCGCTCCAGCAAGTCTTCGCGGACGATGACGATGGTCGCGCCGGCCGGGCCGGCGTTCTTCTGCGCGCCGGCGTAAATCAGACCGTATTTTGAAACGTCAATCGGGCGGCTGATGAAATCGGACGACATGTCGCAGACAAGCGGGACGTCGCCAGTGGCAGGCTCTTCGTCGAACTCGACGCCGAAGATCGTCTCGTTCGATGTGAAATGGACGTAGGCGGCGCCTGTGTCCATTTTGATCTCTTCAGGCCTGGGCAGGCGATTGAAGTTTGAGCCGGCGGTCGTCGCGGCTTCGCGAACGGGGCCAAGCTTCTTCGCCTCTTTGAACGCGCCCTGCCCCCAACTGCCGGTGAGGATGTAATCGGCGCTCTTGCCCTTTGGCTGCAGGTTCATCGGAACCATCGTGAATTGCAGGCTCGCGCCGCCTTGCAGGAAGAGGACTTTGTAATTGTCAGGGATGTTGAGCAATGCGCGCAGATCGGCATCCGCATTTTGAATGATCGACTCGAAGGCCTTGGAGCGATGGCTCATCTCCATCACGGACATCCCGGCGCCGCGATAGTTGAGCATTTCTCTCTGGGCCTGTTCGAGCGCGCTGACGGGCAGCGTCGCCGGGCCTGCGCTGAAGTTGAAAATACGATCAGTCATTTATGAAAACTCCTTATATGAACAACGTACCGTAGGTTGTCCAACCTGCGGATGGCTCGATTAATAAGCCGTTTAATTACTACCAAGCGCCTTGTTGACGAGCCATCCGCAGGTTGGACAACCTACGGTACATTCCTGCGGTCTCATTTCACAAAGCAATCAAATGGATTTCAATAATATCGTTATTGCCATTACGGATGTGGTCCAGCGTCGCCGGTTCGAGCGCGCCGTCCAACTCGATGCGCGCGACCGCAGCCTCCGCGCCCGCGAAGACAATGTTCTCCATCCGCTGCACGTTGATGTTCGCGGCTTTGATTTTGTTCAACACATAGGCTAACACACCGGGGCGGTCCAGGTGTCGGACGACCAGCATATGGGTCGCGGGAGTATGGTCGGCCAGATTGACGACGTTCGGAACCTTGCCGGTTTCTTTGAACGCGCTGATGATGCGAACGGTCTCAGCGGCAATGGCCTCTTGCGCCTGATCGGTCGAAGCGCCGATGTGATGCGTGCCGTAAACGTTAGGCAGCGTCACGCTCTCGTCGTTGAAGTCGCCGGTCGCCCCTTCCGGCTCATTTGCGAAGACGTCCAACCCGGCGCGGATGCCTTTGGCCTTGACGGCCCGTTTCAGCGCGGCCTGATCGACTATCTCGGCGCGAGACGTGTTGATCAGGTACGAACCCGGCTTCATCGCGTCGAAGACGTCGTCGTTGATGACGCCGCGAGTGTCGGGCGCGAGCGCGATGTGAACGCTCAGGATGTCGCAATCGTACGCCACCTCGATGATCGTCTGGCGATACGCGATGCCTAGTTCCGCCGCCGATTCGGGCGTCAGACTGCGGCTCCATCCGGTGACGTCCATCCCGAAGGCTTTCGCGCGTGCGATCATCTCGCGGCCGATCTGCCCGAGGCCGATCAGGCCCAGCGTGCGCCCGTACAGCCCGCGCGCCTTGCCGTATTCTTTCTTGTTCCATTTGCCGGCGCGCAGATCGGCCACGTTGTCGGGCAAACGGCGGTCGAGCGCGAGAATCAGCGCGAATGCCAGTTCGGCCACGGCGATCGAATTTTTGCCAGGACAGTTTGAAACGTAGATGCCGCGCGAGGAAGCCGCCTTCACGTCAATTGTGTTGTAGCCCGCGCCCGCGCGCACGACCAGGCTCAATCGCCCGGCGGTGAGCGCCGCTTCAGTGACCTTAGTCGAGCGCACGACCAGGACGTCAGTTTGAGAGTCGCGAACGGCCTCGACCAGTGAATCGTCTTTCAGATCGGGGTTGTAGACGACCTCGCAGCCGATTTCTTTCAACCCGTTGATTCCGCTCTCTTCGAATTTATCGGCAATGAGTACTTTCATAAACTTGTGGCGCGTAGTCGCTTTTGAACGAGAATGCGAATTCACTCTCGCCATGTTTACGCAAATGATCGAGTCGTTCCTTGGCCTCTTCGATAGTCGGAATATGTCCGGCCTCGACCCACCAGAGCGCTGTATATGGACCTTCGAATTTCTCGAACCACTGACTACGCCGGCGCATTACCTCGGCGTGGGCGCTGCGGTAGACGTACTCTTTAAGATGCCCGGCCGATCTGCGCGCATAGATCAAATCACATGACTCAACAATCCATCCCTCAGCTTCGGCTCGAACCAGGTTGATTTCGGAGGCATAATTTCTCCAGCGTCCGAAATCTCCATCAACTCGTCGAGCGTCGTCGGGTAGAGCGAGAAGGCCACGGCGAACCCGCCCGAATCGACCAGGCGTTCAAGCTCCTGTGTGCCGCGGACGCCGCCGATGAAATCGATCCGCTTGTCGGTGCGAACGTCCTGAATGCCCAGGATCGGCGCCAGCAATTCATTCTGTAAGACGCTCACGTCCAGCCGGTCGGCCATCTTGATGCGTTTTGTAACTTCTCCTTTGAGTTTCAGCCCGTACCATCGGCCCGCCAAATACATCGAAAAATGGCTGCGTTTGGTCGGGCGCGGGTCTGCGTCAGGGGTGATCTCGAATTCCGCTCCGACCTCTTTCAGAAAATCTTCCGTGGAATAATGGTTGAGGTCTTTGACCACGCGGTTGTAAGGCAGAATGCGCAACTCGTCCGAGGGGAAGAGCACGCACTGGAAAAAGTTGTATTCATCGTCGCCGGTGTGAGCGATGTTTTGCGCGCGCAGCGTCTCGCGGGCGCGGCTCGCGCTCTTCGCGCGGTGGTGGCCGTCGGCGATGTAGAGTAGCGGAATTTGGCCGAAGGCTTCGATCAGCTCCCGATTCATCTCCACGGGCGCGCGCCAGATGGTGTGTTCGACCTCGTCAGGCGCTATGAAATCGAAGAGCGTCTCGGTGGAGATAATCCGCCGCGCCAGCTCCTTGACCGTGGCGTTCGGGCGGTAGGTTAGAAAGACGGGGCCGGTTTGCGCGCCGATCGCAAGCATGTGGCGCGTGCGGTCGTCCTCTTTGTCTTTGCGCGTGCGCTCATGTTTGCGAATCGTGTCGTTGTCATACTCGTCAACCGAGCAGAGCGCTACCAGGCCGGTCTGCGCGCGCCCGGCCATTACAAGTCGGTAAAGATAGAAACTCGGTTCGTCCTCGACGATCAGCGGCGCCTTCTCGATCAGCCGGTCGAAATTGGCCGCGGCTTTGGCGTAGACCTCATCGGCGTAGGCGTTCACGCCTTCGGGCATCTCGATCTCGGGCCGCGAGACGCGCAGGAAGCTCAACGGATTGCCCGAGGCGAGCGCGCGGGCTTCTTCGGTGTTGACTACGTCATAAGGGACTGCGGCGACCTTCGCCGCCCGTTTAGGCCCCGGTCGGAGCGCGCGAAAGGGCTTAATAGTGGCCACGATGTTCCTCCTTCATGCATTGTGAAGATATCTGTCGAGTGGGGCAAACCGGAATTCTACTGAAGTGTAGAGCAAAGAGAAACCCCGACAATGCTCGCAGGCGGCCGCGGCGCTAGTCCGCAATGATTTAACCAGGACTTCAACTGTTCTTATCCAAACCTTTACTTCGGGGCATTACAATTAGCTTTGACTATGGCGTTTTTGACCGTGATATACATTGAGGCATAAAGCCTGTTCCATACTACCCATCAATCTTAATACGCCAAAAACACACTTGATCACTCGACAGGAGAATCACATGAAATCTCGCATACCCGCGATTCTATTAACTTGTCTTCTTATTGTCATTGCGACGATGACCGCGTTCGCCCAGTTCGACACGGCGGTCGTGCTCGGCACGGTTCGCGATCCTAACAACGCCATTTTGCCCAAAGCGACAGTGACTTTGAAAAACCTCGCCACCGGCGTCGCCGCGACGGCGCAGACCGACGGTGACGGCAATTACCTGTTCTTCAACGTCAAGATCGGCGTTTACCAGGTGACCGCCGAGGCGCAGGGATTCGCCAGAGCCGTGGCCGAAAACGTTCAGGTCACGGTCAACGCGCGCCAGCGCGTCGACCTGGCGCTCAAAGCAGGCGCGGTGACCGAAACGGTGACCGTCACTTCCGACGCCGTGCAACTCGAAACCGAATCATCCGACCGCGGCCAAGTCATCAACCGGCAGCAGATCGTCAACCTTCCGCTCAACGGGCGCGCTTACGCCGATCTGGCGTTGCTCTCGCCGGGCGTGCGCAAATCCGTGCTCAACAATCAGGAGTCGGGCGGGCGCGACGCGTCGTTCAACGTCAACGGGCTGCGCAGCTCGCTCAACAATTTCATCATTGACGGCGTGGACAACAATGCCTACGGCACCAGTAACCAGGGCTTCTCGAACCAGGTCATTCAGCCTTCGCCCGACGCCGTGCAGGAATTCAAAGTCCAGACCAACAATTTCAGCGCCGAGTTCGGACGCGCGGGCGGCGCGGTCATCAATGCGTCTCTGCGAGGCGGCGCGAACGAGTTCCACGGCTCTGTCTACGACT
>Ga0126377_10004650_pt1 | contig 10028 bp, 8 predicted proteins | sample PanSoiMetPlot_22_FD_92647 | JGI IMG/M metagenome (GOLD analysis project Ga0126377, IMG submission 92647) | Tropical forest soil microbial communities from Panama - MetaG Plot_22 | ecosystem: Environmental > Terrestrial > Soil > Tropical forest > Bulk soil | place: Panama | collected 2016-02-17 | reverse complement strand
CGTTGCGCGCATACCCTTCACGCGCGAGCGCAGAATAGTCCCGCGGTGTCCAACGTGCTCGGCCACCGGGTTCGATCGCGATCAGCCGCGCTGCACGGGATGACTTGAATTCGAACTGGCGCAGAAAAGATTTTAGATGATCGAACATGATTTTTCCTGTCACCCATGGATGCAAGACGAGAGGCATCGACAAGGATCGGTAGCTGTTCTTAAAAGTGAAAGCTCATACCGGCGCACAAAGCGCCGGAAAAATTCCGGCGCTTAAAAAATCATCCTGGAAATGGATTTGGCTAGCACTAGCCTTTTTCGACGAAGTACACGATCGCAAAAAGCACAATGACCGCCAGGGTGGCGATCAACAACACATACCGCACATTGTGGCCGGTCACCGCCGCGCGCGCCTCGGTGGTGCTTTCCGAAATTCGACCGTTTTCGACCTGAGGCATGTTCTCCTCCAGCGCTCGCCTGTGCTCCCAGGACCAACGCGGTGCGGCAACGGCTGTTCCGTTCATCGTCCGCCGCAAGACGCAAATGTGGAGTGTGCGGACTCTCTACTGTGGGAGCGTTACGCTGTCAAGACTTTTTTCCTAGGAATTTTTACCCACGCTCAACTGGAATCTGGAATCTGCGCGGTAAATAAACTAATATTGCAAAGCTTTGCGGGGCTGAATCTTGAGCGAAAAACGGACGAAAAATTCCGGCGTGATGATTGTCGCATTCGCCGCAGTCGCCGCGTGGCAGATCTATGACATGGCAACGGTCACTGAAATAACCAGCCGGTCGCTTGCGATTTTGCAATATGCCTTGCTTGCGGGGCTGCTTATCGGGCTTGGTGGGGCCGTTCTCAACTTTATCCGATCGCAATGATCGCGGACGTTCTCGCGTTCAGCGTGGCGGGTCAGAATGGCAGCTGCGTGGGCTTTGGTCCCACAGCCAGCCACACTTTGTGCAGCCGGCCAAGCCGAAGCTGACGGCAAACAGGCACATAACGGCGACCAGACGAGTCATGATGAAATCAGCATAGCCGATCACGCTCCGTGCCGCGACAAGTATCTATTCTGTCGTTACTTGCATGCCTGCATCGCCCGATTGGATGATAGAGGCGTCGGGCTCGGTCTTTTTTCTATGGACGAAAGCCCTATATGAATATTCGAACATGAATGTAAGCTAAGTTCCAGCCTCGCGCGTCAAGTGCGAGGTACTTTTTGGCCTGTGGCGTCGCTGACGCCTCACGAAAGGCACTCAGATGTCAATCCGTCCCGTTAAGCGCATCGTGCAGTCGAAGCCCACTATTGAAGGTGCTGGCGTCAGGCTGCGTCGCGCATTTGGTTTTGGCGACACCGAGGAAACAGATCCGTTCCTCCTCCTCGATGACTTCCGAAATGACCGGCCCAGCGACTATCTCGCCGGTTTCCCGTGGCATCCGCATCGCGGCATCGAGACGATCACATATGTATTGTCGGGCACCGTGGAGCATGGCGACAGCCTGGGCAACCGCGGCACACTCAGTTCGGGCGATGTACAGTGGATGACAGCCGGGCGCGGCATCATGCATCAGGAAATGCCGGAGGGCGATGCGCAGGGTCGCATGCACGGCTTTCAGCTCTGGGCCAACCTGCCCTCCTCGCTCAAGATGACCGCGCCGCGATATCAGGACATCAAGGGCGCGAATATCCCCGAGGTCATTGATGATGACGGCACGCGTGTGCGGGTTGTATGCGGCGACTTCTGGGGCAAAAAAGGCCCGGTCGACGGGGTTGCCGCCGATCCACGCTATCTCGACGTCTTTGTGCCCGCTCGTAAACGCAAGACCCTGAAGGTCGAGCTCGAGCGGCATGCCTTTGCATACGTTTTCGAAGGCGATGGCACGTTTCATGCAGCATCGCAGCCTATCGGCGTACTCAGCGAGAAACAGGTGGACGGCAACGAAATCCTGGTGCGAGAAAAGGCCGGGGACCGTTCGCTGGTGCTGTTCGATTCCGGCGACGAGATCACTGTGCAGGCAGGCGAGAACGGCATCCGTTTTCTGCTGGTATCCGGAAAACCGATCCAGGAACCAGTCGCCTGGTACGGGCCAATCGTGATGAATACCCAGGCCGAGCTGCAGCAGGCAGTCGCAGAGTTGCGTGAGGGGACTTTTATTGAGCGCTGACCGCGGCTCCTTTGCCTAAATTCGACGGAACTTTCCCTTTGGTCCGGCGTTTGTCGGCTGGCCGAAGGGGGTAATCTATGCGCCTTTGGCGCGATGAAAAGACAACCGAAATATCGATGGAAGCCGTGACACGTACGCGCGACATGCGCGGACGAGTACACGATTTTGAGTGGGACGCCACGCCTTTGGGACCCCGGCGGACATGGTCCCCTTCGCTGGCATGGATCGTTGGTCTGATCCTGGCATCGGGCTTTCCGATGTCGGTGCGCTGGGGTCCGGATCTGATCATGATCTACAACGACGCTTATGCGGGCCTGCTCGGCGATCGCCACCCGCGCGCATTGGGCAGGCCTCTCGGTGAGATCTGGCCTGAAATATATGGCGAGCTGGGACCCTTGAATGAGGCCATCCTGCGCGGCGAACGCGATAGCTTCTTCGAGGAGAATCACAAGTGGCTGATCCACCGTTACGGTGTACCCGAAGAAGCGCACTTCACACTCAGCTACAGTCCGATTTCGGATCCGTCATCCCCAAACGGCATAGGCGGCGTTCTTGCTACTGCGTTCGAAATCACCGATCGCGTGCGCGATGAACGGACTCTGCGTGTTCTCACCGAGCGCCTTGAAAGCGAAGTGCAGCACCGCACACGCGAGCGCGATCGCATCTGGACAGTGTCGGAAGATCTGCTGGGGGTTGCCAACTTCGATGGCTACTTCCTGAGCGTCAACCCTGCTTGGACGAATTTGCTCGGGTGGACCGAAGACGAAATCAAATCGCTGCACGTGAATGAACTCCGTCATCCCGATGATGCGGCGGCAGCCATTGCTGCCCGCGCGCAGCTGGCGCGGGGAATGCCGACTGTACGTGTCGAGAACCGATTCCGTCACCGAGACGGCAGCTGGCGCTGGATCTCATGGACGATGACCGCCGATAGCGGGCTGATTTACGTTTCCGGACGTCACATAACGTCGGAAAAACAGGCGGCAGAGGCGCTGCGCGAAAGCGATCGACAATTCCGCTTACTGGTTGCTGGCGTGACCGACTATGCGCTGTACATGCTCGATCCCAACGGAGTTGTTTCGAGCTGGAACGCGGGTGCCGAACGCATCAAGGGGTATACTGAAGAGGAGATTATCGGCCGGCATTTTTCGCAGTTTTACACTCCTGAAGATCGCAAGGCTGGTCTGCCGAACCGGTCGCTGGCTATTGCTGCCGCCACCGGCAGATTTGAAGCCGAGGCCTGGCGCATGCGCAAGGGCGGTGCGCTGTTCTGGGCGAATGTCGTCATCGACGCGATCTATGACGAAAGCGGAAAACGTGTCGGATTCGCCAAGATCACACGTGACATAACTGAGCGCCGCAATGCCCAGGAGTCACTCGAACGCGCGCACCAGCAACTTGCCCAGGCGCAGAAGATGGAAGCGCTTGGCCAGTTGACCGGGGGCGTGGCGCACGATTTCAACAATTTGCTGATGGTTATCAGCGGTCAGGCGCAGGCACTCATGCGACGCTTGACAGATCAGAAAGATACCCGCTCTCTGGAAGCAATCCTTACCGCCGCCTCACGCGGTGAGACGCTGACGAGGCAGTTGCTTACCTTTTCACGTCGGCATCCCCAGAACCCGCGCACTATCCAGCTCAGTCAGACAGTCGCGGCGTTCCGTGACGTTCTTGCCAGTTCCGCGCGTGGCAAAATCGACCTTCGGATCGAGATCACGAAAGACGCTTGGCCAGTTTCGATCGACATCCCCGAATTCGAACTCGCCTTGGTCAACCTAGTGGTCAATGCACGCGACGCGATGCCTGAGGGCGGCTCGATAGTTGTAGCAGCAGAGAATGTCACGTTGCGCGGCGAGGAAACAGTCGAAGGACTCAAAGGTGAATTCGTCGCGCTTTCCGTCAGCGATACGGGAACAGGTATTCCTGCGGAGCTTTTGCCGAAGATTTTCGAGCCGTTCTTCACCACAAAAAGTCCTGACAAGGGGACAGGGCTCGGTCTTTCACAGGCCTACGGATTCGCCCAGCAATCAGGCGGCGCTGTGGTAGTTTCCAGCACAGTTGGCCTGGGAACGCGAGTGGTAATGTATTTGCCCCGCAGTCGTGCTCCTGTGACGCTCGTCACTGCAAACGAACCCATCGGTCAGCCGCAAGGTCAAGGCGAAATGGTTCTGATTGTCGAAGACAATCCGGACGTGAAAACCGTTGCGATTGCATTGCTGGAGCAACTCAACTACCGCACGATTGCGGTGGAGAATGCCGAGGCGGCGCTCAGTTTCCTCTCCGATGGCACTCCGGTCGACCTCGTATTTTCTGACGTGATGCTGCCGGGTGACCTCGACGGGTTGGCGCTCGCAGAGACGATCAAAAGAAAATATCCCAACCTGCCGGTATTGCTCACAAGCGGATATGCCAGGGCGCTCGCCGGCCATCAACGGGTGCCAATCCTGCGCAAGCCCTATCAAGTTGCTGCCCTTGCGCAAGCGGTCCGGTCGACGCTTCATTCGCGCGCAGGAAACGCCCCCGGTCAAGCGCGGCTACTTTAGTGCATTCGAGAATGTATTCATGGCCTTCCTCCCATGGCTGAGGTGATGGTAGCGTTTGGCTTCCGGCACCACGATGAGTTGCGAATTATTGGGAGACCAGAACATGAGCCAGTTGCGTATCGCTATGCTATTGGGCGGCGCATTTTTGCTTGGCACAAATGCTGCCTCGCCTGCACAAGCCGAAGAATTGCGCGTTGGGTTCATTGCGCCAATGACCGGCATCTTCGCCCAGGTGGGCAAGGACATGGTCGACGGTTTCCAGATGTATCTGGAAGAGCACGGGAACAAGCTTGGCGGTATAGACGTCAAATTCATCCTGGAAGATGACCAGGCGAAGCCTGACACTGGAGTGACAAAAGCCAAAAAACTCGTCTTGAACGATCAGGTGCAGATGTTCGTCGGCGGCGTGTTGGCATCCACGGGCTATGCGCTGGCGCCTGTAAGCACCGAAATGAAAACGGTCTATATCGCATCGATCCCGGCCGCCGATGATCTGACGCAGCGACAGGCGGACAAATATCCCTATCTGATCCGCACCGGCTGGTCATCCTCGCAACCGCACCATCCTTTGGGGCAATGGGCTTGTGAGCAGGGTTATAAGAAAATCGTCGCGGTCGGCGCCGATTATGCCTTTGGCTACGAGTCGGTCGGCGGCTTCCAAAAGGCTTTCGAAGACTGCGGTGGAAAAATCGTGCAAAAGATTTGGCCGCCGCTCGGTACCAAGGATTTTGGGCCTTTCATTCCCACCATCAAGGCTGACGCCGATGCGGTGTTTACGCTGATGGTGGGCCCGATGGCACTGCAGTTTCCCAAGCAGCTCAGGGGGGCCGGGTACAAGAAGCCGATCGTCGGCGGCGGAACTAGCTATGACGAGTTCGCACTGCCTTTCATGGGCGATGAAGTTGTCGGCGACGTCTCCGCGCTACAATACAGTGCCGCTATTACCACTCCGAAAAACGAAGCGTTTGTGAAAAAATATCGCGCCAAGTACGGCAAGGTGCCTTCTTATTTTTCGGAGAGCAACTACACCACCGCGCAGCTGATTGATGAGACCATCAAGAAGACCGGAGGCAAATGGCCAGGCGCGGATCAATTCGTCAAGACCATGGCTGGATTGAAGATCGATGCTGTGCGGGGGTCGGTATCCTTCGACGAGATGCGCAATCCTATCCAGGACATCTACATCAAGAAGGTCGAAAAGAAAGAGATGTTCGGTTACGACAAGCCGGAATTGTGGAACACTGTAATCAAGACCTATCCAAGCGTCGGCCAATTCTGGACCTACGGTAAAGAGAAGTTCTTGGCGCAGCCGGTCTATAGCCGCGACTTCCCACCATGCAAGTTCTGCGAATAAGCAAAGTTTAGAGTCCAAATGAAAACCCCGGCTGGCACCGGGGTTTTTGTTTCGTATCCCTGCTCACGGGCAAGGGTGACGACGTCCATCGTTTCCAAGAAATGTTCCGCTTCGCGGATCGTACGACCTGTACCTGCGCGCGCAATAGTTCACGTCAGCATTGTCAGCACGCGCGTAAGCTCCACGATAGTATGGAGAGCCGCCGTAGTACGCACCGCCACCGACCGGCTCAGAGTAGTATGACTCGTCCACCACATAATACGGATCCGCATAGGAGGGACTTGCGTAGTAGTACGGCCCACCATAGTAGCCACCGTAGTAGTAAGGTGCGGCCAGCGCCCCACCGATGAGTGCACCCGCGGCAACTCCCGCGCCAACGCCCCAGCCCCAACCTCGGCCCCACCCCCATCCTCCGCGCCAGCCCCAACGCACGTGTTCGATATTGCTGGAGACTGCATTCTTGATAGCGAGAGCACCGCCGGCAGGCGCCGCCGATGCGATGCTGGCATACGAGGGCACAACAACGCTGATTAAGGCTGCCGCTATCAAGTTCGTGATGGTCTTAGACATGGCTAATACCTCAGTTTTGATTGGTCTCTGTCGGCTATATCTTTTCTTTCGGCTTTTTGCCGTGCTTCACCCTAATCTAGACCAGTTGTTCGAGAGGCGAAGTGGACTTTGGTCCATTCCACCATGGTATAGCGAGGCGATTGGCAATTTCGTGATGATCCGCTCTGTGGTTAAGGATTCGCGAGCCAGCGGGAGAAACGCATGGCTGACATCTTCGCAAAAAATCGTTTCACTCGGCGGGAATTGGCGTTGCCGGAGCCGTCGGCGCGCTGACCGCCTGTGAGGGAGCCGATGGGCCTTTGAGCGGACGCTCCTCCATCGCAATCAGGAAGGCCATCCCGAAGGAAAGCACCAAGCCGCAGGCAAGAAATACGAAACGGAAGGCATACGCGAGTTCGGGCGCAGAGGCTGTGCGCGCCAGCATTTCGATCGACATTCCGGCGACGCCGCCCAGTCCACCAAGCACGATTGCACCGAGCAGAGCGACGACCAGCGCCGAAAACAGCGAGCGGAAAAAATTGGCTGCGCCCGTGGCAATTCCCATTTGAGAGCGCGTGACCGCGTTTTGCATGCAGACTGTCGACACCGGGAATACCGTGCCTAGCCCGGCGCCGATGACGAGCAGGAGCAATAGTACGATCCAAGTCGGCATCGAGGCTGGCCAGATGGCCAATGGTCCTAGCGAAAGGATTGATAGCGCGAGCCCGATCAGCGAGACGCGCTTGTAGTGCACAATATGCGTCATAAGTCGCCCAGTAATTGTAGAAAATGTGACCGTTGCCGCCATCAGCGGAATCAAAGCGAGGCCCGACTGGCTCGCTGACAAATGCAAAACGACCTCGAAATAAAGCGGCACAAAGATCGTCATGCCGACCAGCGTGCCCATATTGCACGCTCCGGCGAGGGTGGCGCAGCGAACGACCGCGTTTCCCAGTACAGCCAGTGGGAGAAATGGTTCGCGCGTGGCTACAAGACGCCAGGCGAACAAGCCCCACAGGATCGCCGACAAAAAGAGCAGCGCGCCAATCTGGAGCGAAATCCACTCGTAGCGTCTTCCTCCCCAGGATAGCGCAAGCAAAAGAGCGATCGACGCCGACATCATAAGCAGAGCACCGATCACATCGAGGCTGTGCTTGCGCGCATGAAAAGGCACTCGGCGAAGCACACTGGACGTCATGCCGAGTGCAATAAGCCCGAGCGGCAGGTTGATCCAGAAAATGAGCGACCAGTCGATATGCTCGGTCAGAAATCCTCCCAGCACCGGGCCGCCGACCGAAGACGCGGCAAATACTGCGCCAATATAGCCTTGGTAACGGCCGCGCTCGCGGGGTGAAACGATGTCAGCGATGATGGTCTGCGCCAGCGCCATTAACCCGCCGCCGCCAAGGCCCTGGAAGGCGCGCGCCAACACAAGCGCCGTCATGCTTGGCGCCAAGGCACAGGCGACCGAACCGGCCACGAAAATTCCGACCGCGGTCAGCATCATGACACGACGGCCATGAATATCCGCGAGCTTGCCATAGAGGGGGGTTACGGCCGTGCCCGTGAGCAAATAGGCGGTCACAACCCAGGACAGGTCGTCGAGATTGCCGAAATGCCGGCCGATGGTGGGCAATGCGGTGGCAACAATGGTCTGGTCAAGTGCCCCCAGAAACATTGCGAGCATGATGCCGAGCACAATGGTCCTGATTTCCGGGTGGCTCAGCACGGGTGGTTCAGGCAGCGCTTCGGCCTTTGTAGATCGAGCCCTCGGCTTCGGCTTGGGGGATGTCATCGCGCGATCGTGGAAACTCGTGGCCAACAACCGCTCAATGCCCTGCCAGTTCCGGCAAAGCAAGACGCCCCTGCGCGGGGGTGCTATGTGCAATAGGTGGGCGCGCGTTTCACTGATTCTGATGGTGCCATCAACGCAATTTGGATGATAAGGGCGATGAAACGTCGCTTACAGAACTTTGTTATCGTCGCAACAGCCGTTAGCACGGTCACAGCTTCTTTCGCGCGAGAGATGTTGCCTCCGGGCTTTGTTTATTTACGCGATGTGGATCCCAGCATCCATCAGGATATCCGGTACGCAACGGGTGATAACTTCACCGGTCGCCCGCTCCCGGGCTATGGCGCCGCCGAATGCATCTTGCGCCGAGAGGCAGCCGAAGCGCTCAAGCGCGTGCAAGTCGATCTCTCGCGCGAAAATCTGAGTTTGAAGGTTTACGACTGCTACCGACCAACCCGTGCCGTACGCGGAATGGCGGCATGGGCTCATGATGCCGACGACAACGAGAATACGCGCCGCTTTTACCCGGCAGTGCACAAGCGGAATTTGTTCGCGCTCGGATATATCTCTGCGCAGTCGCGACATTCTACCGGAACTGCGGTTGATCTTACTCTGGTTAAAATGCCGGCCCCAGCCGCGGACCGCTTCGAACCGACAGCCCGCTATGGAGCCTGCAACGGACCGGTCGCCAAGCGTGCACCTGATAACAGCGTCGATATGGGAACCAGCTTCGATTGCTTCGACATCAGGAGCTATACCATGAGCGGCGCGATTACTCCTGAACAGCGACGTTGGCGCGCTACCTTAAACTCCGTGATGCATCGGCACGGCTTTGCCAACTATTTCCGCGAATGGTGGCACTATTCATATTATGGTGCGGCCGAACCTCGAGCCTATGATTTTGCGATAACACTGCGCGGGCGGTGAAGCTATGATTGTCTTGCAGTCTTTTGCTTAGCCCGCTTCGGCCACTTACCGGGCCAGCTTACAATGTAGTCGGCTAGCTTCTCGTCGGGCACGTCTACCTCGCTCGCCGCGACACGCCCGCGTACGGAGATGCCCGCTCGATGGACGGTTTCAGGATCGCCGGAGACCAACGGATGCCACCATGCGAGGTCCTTGCCTTCAGCGACCAGACGGTAGGCGCAGGTTGGCGGTAGCCACCTCAGCCGCCGGACATTGCGCGGCGTGAGCCTCACGCAATCTCTTACCCTGGCGTGACGATGGGGATAGTCGCGACAGCGGCACGCTGCGCAGTCGAGCAGCTTGCAACTCACGCTGGTAAACAGGGTATCGTTCGTATCCTCATCAATTAGTTTGTTCAGGCAGCAGCGGCCGCAACCGTCGCATAGGCTCTCCCACTCGGCGCGCGTCATTTCGGACATGGATTTGCGGCGCCAGAAAGGGGTGTCCGGATCGGACATATCGGAAATCCTTGGACGGACCTTGTACCCGCCAGGCTGGGGGTTCGTCATGTTTCTTCAACCTCTCCCACAGCAAGAGGTTCTTCAACTTCTGCCACAAGAAGAGGTCCAAAAAAGGGGAATGCCTCAATGAGGCACCCAAAGGAGCTTGGGAAAGGTCTACCCTGGGCCATTTTTAACCGCAATTTTCATTCACCTTTGCCACAGCCGGGGG
>Ga0126377_10004649_pt1 | contig 10029 bp, 6 predicted proteins | sample PanSoiMetPlot_22_FD_92647 | JGI IMG/M metagenome (GOLD analysis project Ga0126377, IMG submission 92647) | Tropical forest soil microbial communities from Panama - MetaG Plot_22 | ecosystem: Environmental > Terrestrial > Soil > Tropical forest > Bulk soil | place: Panama | collected 2016-02-17 | reverse complement strand
TACCAACTTTGAAGGGCTTAGCAACCAGGATAATTTCAACATTTTTGGCGGGCGGGTGAATCCACCCGATCCAGTCGGTGATGTTGGACCAAACCACTATGTCCAGATGGTAAACCTGACATTCGCCATCTACGACAAACAAGGCAATCGGCTTCTCGGCCCGGTTGACACCGGCACGTTGTGGGATGGCTTCGTGATCCCGGACTGCACTGATCCCTCCGGTGACCCGGTAGTCTTATACGATCAGTTTGCTGATCGCTGGCTGCTCTCCCAGTTCACCACGCGCGGTCTCGACGATCCATCGCTGCCATTTTATGACTGTGTCGCCATCTCGGCGACCCCTGATCCAACCGGCGCATACTATCGCTACGCTTTCAAAACCCAAGCTGATCCTGAGTCTCCGCCAGGTGGATCATTCTTCCCCGACTATCCAAAGTACAGCGTGTGGAAAGATTCGTACGTTATGACGACACGCGACTTCGGATTAGTCACTGGATATGGAATCAGCGTCTACGCGCTCGAGAAGAACAAGATGGTGAATGGGCAAGCCAAAGCCCGCGCGGTGCAGTTCTTCCTTGACTCCAATGTTGTGCCGCTCAATTTAATAGGCGACGGCTTGCTCCCGCCCGATGTGGATGGCAAGACCAAACCCAAGAACGATGCGCCCGCGCCGATCATCGGTACGCAGGATGACGGCAGCGGCTATGGTGGAACAATCGATGCTTTGAATATTTGGGAGTTGAACGTCCTTTGGAATTCAAGGCCGTCTGCCTCGCTCATCTACAAGGCACAATTGCCGGTCGCCTCATTTGACTCGATCTTCCCGTGTGGTGTGGTGCCTGGCTCTCTTCCTCCAAGCAGCCGAGACTGCCTCCCCGAGCCGGGAATCACCGACGGGAGCAGATACCTCGATATCCTCTCCTATCGCCAGCGCCCGACCTACCGCCTCGCGTACCGCAACTTTGGTACATATGAATCATTTGTGACGAACCAATCGGTGGAAGCAACACCGGGTGTGGCAGGTGTGCGCTGGTATGAGATCCGGCGTGTGAATGGTGCCTATTCCGTATACCAACAGGGAACCTATGCACCCGGGGATGGTGTCCATCGCTGGATGGGCAGTGTCGCTCAAGATAAGAAAGGCAACATGGCTGTCGGCTATAGCGTCGTCAATGGAACGACTGTTTTCCCAGGTATCCGCTATACCGGCCGTCTGGCAGGAGATCCATTAGGTCAGCTCACCCTCGGTGAAGGCACTATTATCAATGGCTCAGGCGTGCAAACCACCACCAACTCGCGCTGGGGTGATTACACCTCAATGAATATTGATCCCGTAGATGACTGCACTTTCTGGTATGTCAACGAGTATTATCAAGTCTCTGGGACGCCAGCAGATACCAGGCCCTGGCAAACGCGCATCGCCAGTTTTAAACTGCCAGGTTGCAACTGATCTAAAAAGCAAGGTGTTACGGTAGTTCCAAGAAGAGCTTTATCACTCAAGCCCTCCCTGAACCTGCTAGGCGAGGTTCAGGGAGGATTTCTTTTTGAATGATTGAGCACGGATACCCTGAAATCATCGAATTTTATTTTTAGTGAAGGAGAAAGGAGTTAAGTAAACAATTTTGCTCAATCACGAATTTTCTCGTGGCTCCTGTAGAATGCTGTATGCCACTTTCAAGAATGTAGATTATCCCAAAAATCCTATTGAAGAAGTATTATGCCACGGTGAAGAGCAGTGGTCATGCGGATACTGACGCCATTGCCAAAAGCATCAACAGCATGTCCACAGTGAGCAGTGTGGATACTGCGGCTGTGCTGGAGGTGTTCCTCAACGTCATCCTGGATAAGTTGGCAGAAGGCAACATCGTCGAGTTGGGCGTTTTCGGTACCTTCCGCATTAGCGTTTCGAGTGAAGGGCAGGAGAAAGCCGAAGGTGTGACCGCCGCAACATCACCGATGTGCACGTGCTCTTCACCCCTGGCCTGAGATGGTTTTTGAAATCATCTCAGATGGTTTTTTTAATTCATCTGATGCGTATTGTTTTGCCATAACATATTAATCGTTCTTAACGAATTATCTCCAGAAAGGTCTCTACGACGCGAGGATCAAATTGCTTGCCAGATTGATGTAGGATATACTTCAAAGTTTCTTCCTTCGACCAGGCAGCACGATACGGCCGGTCAGAGGTGAGCGCATCCCAAACATCTACAACTGTGAATAAACGTGCAGCCAGGGGAATATCTGTGCCGTCAAGACCGCGTGGATAACCGGTACCATCCCATTTCTCATGGTGGCAATAGGGTATATCCAGTGCCGACCCAAGGAAGTCAATCGGCTTCAGAAAGTCGTAAGCATATTGCGGATGTTTCTGCATAATAATCCATTCCGCCTCGGTAAGCGGTTCAGGCTTGAGCAGAATATCATCTGGCACACCCATTTTGCCGATGTCATGTAGGAGTGCGCCCCAACGAATAGAAGATAATTCCTCTTCCTTGAAGCCAAACATACGCGCCAGCTTGATGGTCATCTCTGTAACACGTTGCGTATGGCCCTCCGTTTCTCGATCGCGTAAGTCAAGAGCGCGTGACCAGCCCTCGATTGTGGCATCATATGCTTGGGAAAGTTCACGATTGGATTGTCCCAGGTTCTCAATCAGGGTCGCATTTTCAATCGCTATGGCGGCCTGCCCGGCTAACGTGTTAAGAAAATCGAGCCACTCTGAATAAGGATGCAGAGCAGAACGATGGAACACTTCCAATACGCCTTCAACTTTCCCTTTGGCGATCAAGGGCACGCCAAAGTAGCAGACGAAGTTTTCCTCTGTCAAAAGTGTGGCGAGAAATGGGTCATCTGACTGATATTCAAGATTTTCAATCTTGATCGTGCGCCGTTCTTTTGCGACCCGCCCGGCCGGGCTTTTATCAAGGGGCGTGCGCGCGATTTCCACGACACGGGTGCGGAATCCCTGCCCCGCGGCGTACTCTAATACCTTCTCATCTGGATTCAACAGTAGGATATCAGTCGCATCAACCTGTAATTGTGCCCTGACTTCTGAGATAAGCATGGTCAGTGTAAACCGTAGATCAGAGTTGGAGGCAATCGCTTGATCGATTTTCCGCATTGCCGAGAGATACTCGAGCTGCTGGCGGATCTGTATCTCTGCCAGCTTGCGTTCGGTAATGTCTTGAGCCATGCCAATAAAGCGCACTGGCTTTCCACTCGAATCAAACGTGAGGGCACCTCTACATTGGATATAGCGCAATTCACCATTCTTGCGAAAAATCCGGAAAGTCAGTTCACCTGGTTGCCTGCCAGATCTTATGGCTTCCATCCACTGGACCGCCACAGGGTGGTCTGATCGATAGACCAAGTTCAAAAACCCCTCGTTGGTGTGTGGAATTTCTTTGGGAGAAACATCGAACAGGCGATATATTTCATCTGAATATTGCAAAGAATTCGTGATCAGGTTGTAACTCCAGCTGCCAACGTGACCAATCCGTTGTGATTCAGAAAGTAGACGTTCGTTTTCTCTTAATGCCTCTTCAGCCTGCTTGCGCTCGGTAATATTACGATTAACGCTTACATAACCCGTGATCCTGCCGAGCGGGTCGGTGAGGGCGATTGTATTCTCTTCTACGTAGACTGGCTGCCCATTCTTGTTGAAATGAATCCTTTCGCTTTGAAAAGAGCTTTTTTCTGTAAGAAGCTCCTTCGCTTTTGCCTTCTGCTCTTCGCTGAGTCCGGAACTTAGAACTTCATCAACACTACGTCCCATAACCTCTGCGGCAGCCCAACCATATATTTTCTCAGCAGCACGGTTCCAGGCAGTAATGCGGAATTGCTGATCCGTGGCAATGACCGCGTCGTTGATATGCCGGAGCAGGCGTGCATGGTACTTGATTTGTTCTTCTGACCGCTTACGATCGCGACGTGATTCCGCCTCACGTAGTTCCCTCTCTATAGCCGGTCCCAGTCTGGCGAACTTTCCCTTGATAAGAAAGTCATTTGCGCCCGCCTTGAGAGCAGCTATCGCGGTCTCTTCCCCAATTGTGCCAGAGAGTATGATAAATGGTGTGTCCAGCCCAGTGGTTTTCAGGATTTCCAATGCCTGTGGGGCACCGAAGTGAGGCAGGGTGTAATCACTCAGAATCAGGTCCCATTCCTTTTCGGAAAGCATTGCTAGCATTGCTGCCCCTGTTTCGACGCGTTCAAACTCTATTTCATATCCACCGCGTCGGAGTTCGTGCAAGAGTAATTGGGCATCATCCTCAGAGTCTTCAATGATCAAGAGGCGCAGAGGTTTTCCCATGATCCAACCTTCATTGTATTGATATGTCCCATAATGGAAGGAGTTCGCTGGGCAATTTATACTGACGGATAAATCCGCTTGCTCCCGCAGACCGGACCTTGTCGAGAAGGATGTGGCTTTCATACCCTCCGGTCATGATGATTCTGGTGTCTGGCAAAACTTGCAGTATTTGTCGGAGAACATCCATGCCTGGCACGTCGGGCAGTTCGATCTCAATCAGGATATGAGACAGCCGTCTCTGCTCGGCGGACCCAAGCGCTTTCACCCCATTCGCAGCGACCAGAATGTGATGACCAGCGAGTACCTGGTTCAACCAGTCATGCAAGCTCGAACGAAGAATTACAGACGGTTCGGCAAGCAAAAATACTGGCGCAGTGTTCTTCATTGTACCTGTATTTTTATTTTCAGTCCTAAATTTGTCTGTAGGGAAATCTTGATAATTTTCGACCGTTTCAGTTCGATTTGAAGTCTATGGTTGAGATGCTATTCCAATGAAATCACCCCATGCTGAATGGCAAACTTAACCAGACTGGCCACATCGTTCACCCCGATCTTTTGCATCAAACGACTACGGTACGTATCGACCGTTTTCGGCGAAATAGAAAGTCTTTCTGCAATTTCCTGACTGGTCTTGCCCTCCGCCACGAGTTGCAGGATCTCACGCTCGCGCAAGCTAAGCTTGTCTAATGGGCTTATCTCGATTGAGGTTCCGACTTGTTGGGATGATATGTCTAGTAAGAGATCGGCAATATTCCGGCTGAGATACCGCCCGCCACGATAGACCGCGCGCACAGCATCTGCGACTTCTAAGCCCGCCGTTTCCTTGATGAGATAGCCCATTGCCCCGGCCTTTAAAGCTCGATAGACATAGGGTTTGGTTTCATGAATCGAAAGCACGACTACTTTCATGTGTGAATGACGAGGCAGCATCTGCTGAATCGCTTCGATGCCGTTCAACTCCGGCATGGAAATATCTATCACGGCAACGTCGGGGTCATGCACATCTACGAGACGGATGGCTTCGCGACCATTGGCAGCTATTCCCACCACTTCCATATCTGGTTGGCTTCCCAGCATTACCTGCAATCCCTCGCGGATAATGGCATGATCGTCTGCCACGAGAACACGGATTTTCAAGAAAACCTCTCAATTTCAAATGTCACTCGTGTGCCGGTGCCCGGCTTTGATTCGATTTCGACACTCCCTCCAATCGATTCAATCCGCTCGCGCATGATCTTCAAACCCCAGGAATGTATCCCATTTTGAGATACCGCATTTTGATCGAACCCCTGACCATCATCTTGAACCCTCAAGCTGATCTTTCCATCCTGTTCCTTTAGGCTAACTTCCAGCTGTGCGGCGTTTGCATGCTTCAACACGTTGCTGATTGCCTCCTGTGCAGCACGAAAGAGGGCAAGACGAAAATCCGAAGGCAGACGGGAAAGTGTCAAGTCTGGAAGATCGGTGATTAATTCCAGGTTCCCGCGTGAGGCGGCACGTTCGGTATACGTCTCCAACGCAACCGCTAATCCATAATCTTCCAGTTCAGGTGGATGCAATTCCACCATAATATCGCGGATCTGACGCGTCGTATCCTCCAGTAATGCCTGCACATCATCGAACTGCGTGGCCAGTGTCTTCGCTGTTTCATCGGAGAGTGAAGCCTTCATGTTTTGAAGATTAATGCTGAGTCCGGTGAGATTTTGTCCCACGCGATCATGCAATTCCGTGGTGATTGCCTTACGTTCCGTCTCCTGCACCTCCACCAGCTTGAGGCTCAAAGCGCGTAATTGTTCATGTTGCGCGTTCGCCGCTTTTAGCAGCAACGCATTGGCGACAGCAATTGCAGCCTGGTCGCTAATGGCCTTCAGCAAGGTCAATTCATCTTCATCGAATTCGCGCACCCGGCCATTGACGCCAAGGACGAGCACGCCAATCAGCTCGTGGTCACGCCGCAGATCTGCCGTCACGACCGTGCGGACATCCAATTCAGCACTGAACTCGGCATTGGGCACATTTGGTAGTGCCTGGATGTCAGGGACGACAAAGATGGGTCCCATCGTCCGAACAAATTCGTCGAATTGAGCGCGGCTGACAGGCTCGATTTTGGCGGCGTATTTGGGTGGGATATTGACTCCTCCGGCATAAACCAGGAGATCGCTCTTTTTATCGTACAGGCTCATCGTCGCCTGTGACACTTTGAATGTGTTAACAGCTTCTTCGCAGACCGCATGGATGACAGCCTCAAGATCCAGTTGCTTATTGAGGCGCGCCGCGATGCGAGCCAACGTCTCCGCACGTGTGGCTTGCCGTTTAATTTCTTCCTCCGCCTGCTTCCGCTCGGTAATGTCTATGCTCATCGAGAGGAGTGCAGGTTGTCCGTTGTACTCGATTGGATTGTTGAAGGATTGGAGCCAGCGAGTAGCGCCGTCCTTCCGCACAACCCGCAATTCAACCGAAGGAGAAAGCTCTTCCCCAGCCAGGCGCTTGCGAGTTCTCTCTTCAGCGACAGAGCGATCGAGAGGATGCACGAGCGCGATGACCTGTTCGACTGACATGGATTTGAATTCCTCGATGGGATATCCGATAATAGCGCAGTGAGCGGGGTTGACGTAGACGATGTTCGAACCCTGATAGATCACAATACCTTGCAGGGATTTATCCGCGAGAGTCCGGAAATTGCTCTCGGATCGGCGCAGTGCTTCTTCTGCCTGTTTGCGCTCGGTGATGTCCACATTCGTTCCATATACACGGATGGGTTGGCTCGACTCGTCGTAAACGACAGTGGCACGGCCGAAGATCACATGGACGCTGCCATCGGGCCACACAACGCGATACTCAATGTCGCTTGGACCTTTTTCATCTAAAAGCTCTGCGCGTCGCTGCATCACATATTCGCGGTCGTCGGGATGTACGGCTTCAGCGTAATCCTCAAAGTCCGCACCTTTACTGCGGTCATCGCCGAAAAAGAGGCGCAGGTTCTCCTCCGTGTTGAAGATTTCGCCCGTTATCAGATTCTGGTCCCAACTACCAGTGTGGCCCAGGGATTCCGCCTCTCGCAGAACCCGCTCGCTCTTTCGTATCGCCTCCTCCGCTCCCTTACGCTCGGCAATTTCCCTTCTAAGTTGGGCATTGGCGGTCGCAAGCTCCGCTATCCGCTCTGCCACTCGTTGCTCCAATTCATTATTCAATTTCAGAACTTCTTCGTGGGCAACTTTGAGTTGGATGCCCTCAAGAGATTGCCATGTACCATCGCGCCTTGCCAGTGTAAATTGATGATGACGGACGACATCAAGCATGTTCATCGCGGAGTAGCGGTTCAGATCATAGGCACACAGGCCTTCGATGCGTAAGTCGCGTAGCGTCTCCTCTAGCTTTCCTTCATATCTGGCAAAACTTTTCCAATCATCTTGTTCAAGCAATATATTGGCTGCGAAGCGTACACCTGAAAACCCACTGGCGAGAGCGTGGTCAAGTTTATCCATCCAACCTTGAAGTACACGTCCCTCATCAAAACGTCCATCTTTGAGGTACCAATCTGTATGGGGGGTGATTTCGATTTGCCCCTCTGCCAGATAATGCTCGAAATCCGGAATAGCCTGCCGCATGGCGCGTTCCGCTTCTTCGGCGCTCAAAGGCTCTGAGGCTACGCAGAGACAGAATACATGTTGCTCCAAGCCAGCTTTGAAAAAAGGGATGAGGAAATCCAACAAATCTTCTTTCGTCTCATAAAATAAGCAGAAATGAGTTCCCCAGGATATATCCCCCAACCCCTCAATTCCTGAAGGTCTAAGATTGTTATCCATACCAGAGGTCTCCTACAAACAAGACATACCCATTTCATTGCCTTCTTGCCGGTTGCCATGCTGTATATTTTTATCAAGAACGGAATTTCTTCATCTTCAATTCCGTGAAGTCAGGATATTGAAATTCAGTCATGGAACTATAAGACGATCCGAGCTGAAAATCAAGGGGGGTGGACTCCCTCGAAGCCGCAGAGAAGTTTGCACAAAAGAGGCGGCAAACAAATTGCCTACCTGGTTCATCCCCAAATCATCTGAGACGATTTAACAGCGGGGCACCTTCGCAATGAAAATTTTGATAGGTGGCTTAAAAAGAATGTAAAGGATTTTTCTGTTGTTCAAAGCTATACTATATAAGATGATAGGCAGCCAAAGCCATGGTTTGGCACACCTTTGCTGATGCGGCTCGGACTTGTGCACTAAGTCCGAGCCGCAACCGTTTAAGGGACTTCGGTCTTGCTTTGAGTTGAATTTTCCTGTATGCTAGGTTCCATCAGAGATGGAGGCGACATGGGAATTTTATATGAACTGGATACAACACGGAGAACTGTTTTCATCGTGTGGGATGGAATCGTGACGCCAGAAGATTGGTATCGGAACGTTCACGAGTTACTGGCCAGACCTGAATTGCCAGTTATTCGCCGCATTCTTGTGGATTCGCATACTGTCACTGATAGTTCCACGATTGGGGGCAGCGAAATTGAAATCGTGACCGGGCTATTGAACGCGCAAATCAAGACCATGATCAACAAGAGCATGGCAGTATATGCCGATAACCTGTTTGGCAAGGCGAAAAGAGCCCAGGCAGCTATCTCACATCTGGGGATTTCCATTGTAGTATTCAATCATCTGGATACGGCTTGTACCTTCCTGGGCATTCAGGTGAATGAGACGCGGCAGATACTGGGAGGAGTACGTGCCAAACCGCAAGGGAATGAAAACCAATTCTGAATTTGAAACTTCAACAGGTTTATGAGAATTCCATCCATGAGAAGTGATACAGGTCTCCTAAAGCCATGATCCATGTCGTGAAGTTGATTCTCCGATTAAGAAAAGAGTCCGGAAGGAAATCTCCGGACTCACGATATGATCAAATGCTGAACAGGGACGTACAGCAGATTTATTTGTTCTGGCCGCGGATCTCACCACCGGGGAAATCACCGGGACCCGTGTTGGGCGGCGCGATGCCATCATTCGTGTGGACGTTGGTGTAGGTATTCCCCGTCCGCATGGCTGCGACTACATCTGCCAATGTCACCCATCCACAGGCATTGCCAGGGTCAGGAGCCATTTTCGTTCCCTGAGCCAGAATGCCGTCCACGCGCCCACCGCCAGGTGTCCCGCCTGAGAAGAGCGTGAGTCCCACGGGGGCAACGACACCGGCCGCGCCGCAGTGGATATGTGCAGCGACCGGGTTGTCAAGATTGGCTACGATCAGAATGTAGTTAAGCGTCGTTCCGTCTGCGCTCACCTGGAAGAAGGCTGTCCCGCGCGCCTTTGTATCCCGCGCAGGCACTTCCTGACTTCCACTGAGGGGGGCGACAAAATTCTCAGGGACGGCCGGGCTTGCAGAGACCGCACCGGTCGTAGCGAGCATAACCAGCACGATCAGTAACGTGACATAGAGTTTTCTCATCATTTCACTCACCTTTCCTTGTAAAGTTTTTGGTTTTTGGGAATTCCCGTAACACGGGTTCAAACGGACTTGGGTAGGAGCAAGTCGCTCCTGCTCTATTACAATATACGGAGGAAACCTCCGTTTTGGATTAATTCCATCCATACGCCTCGCCAGTTGGCTTTGAAATGGGACTGCACTTGCGCAGCGAGGGGTTTTCTTGTATGCTTGACCTGTTGCTAATTGGTTATATCTTTCGATATACCCTTCGAGTATGATATCGGGAATAGGATAGAATTCAC